>Ga0255128_1001034_pt1 | contig 12696 bp, 10 predicted proteins | sample Law_Miss_RepC_8d_FD_188562 | JGI IMG/M metagenome (GOLD analysis project Ga0255128, IMG submission 188562) | Freshwater microbial communities from St. Lawrence River, New York, United States - Law_Miss_RepC_8d | ecosystem: Environmental > Aquatic > Freshwater > River | place: USA: New York... | reverse complement strand
CGCCTAGGCCAATGGGTTTGACTTCGGGCTGGGCCAGCAGACGGCGTGCAAAGGCCTCGGCGGCGTGGGCGGGCAGGGAGATTTCAAAACCGTCTTCGCCGGTGTAGCCGCTGCGGGTCACGTAGAGGTCAGCACCATCCACCTCAAATGCTGCACCGGTCATGAACACGAGTTTTTCGACACCGGGTAAAAGGCGTTGCAAAGCGGTTACCGCTTGCGGGCCTTGCAGGGCCAGCAAGGCGCGGTCAAATTGGGGCGTGATGGTGCAGCGGCTGCCGATGCGCTGCTGGATATGCGCCAGGTCACCGTGCTTGCAGGCACCGTTGACGATCACAAAAATATCGCCGCCGTTGTCCACATCGCGGTTCACGAACATCAGGTCGTCGATGATGCCGCCCTCGTCGTTCAGCAGCAGGCCGTAGCGTTGTTTGTGCGCACCCAGGCCGATCACGTCCACCGGCATCAAGCTTTCAAAGGCGGCTGCGGCATCGGGGCCGCGCAGGCACAACTGGCCCATGTGCGAGACATCGAACAGGCCAGCGGCGTTGCGGGTGTGGTGGTGCTCGGCCACGAGGCCAGCGGGGTATTGAACCGGCATGCTGTAACCGGCAAAAGGCACCATGCGGGCGCCCAATTCGGTGTGCAAAGCATTCAAAGGGGTGGTGAGCAAGTCGGCAGCAGCGGTCACAAAAACTCCAAGGGCAATGAAAAAACACAGCACATGCTGTGGTTTGCCCTCGCTGTCCGCTTTACCTGAGAGATTCGCCGGGATCGTTCAGTGGTTAAACCAAACACTCTGCGGGTTGCTCCTTCGGTGGATGCCGTAGTTCGATGACCCGGCACCTCTCTCCAGTGAGGTAACGCCTTTGATAAAGCGTTTTGTCAGTCCTTTTGCCTGAGCGTTCAGCAGTTTTTCAAACCGCCTGCGCCTTCGGCGGCCTGACTTGATTCATCTGGGAAGCAAGTCAGGCGCTCTCCTGACAGGGTTTGATTCTAGCTTTATTTGTTGTAAATCCAGTCTCGCAAGGTCAGCGATATCTCGGGCACGTAACTGATCAACATCAAGCAAGCCAGGATCACACCGATGAAGGGGATCAAGTCTTTGATGATCCTGTCCAGTGAGATTTTGGCCACCGTACATGCGGCAAACAAGTTCACACCAAAAGGCGGTGTGATCATGCCAAGTGCCAAATTCACGATCATGACCATGCCAAAGTGGATCGGGTCGATGCCAAAGTGCATCGCCACTGGCACCAAGATCGGGGCCAACACGATGATGGCCGCGCTGGTCTCGATGAACATGCCGATGATGAACAAGGCCGCATTGATGCCGAGCAAGAAATACATGGGCGACTGCAACACCTCTTGAAGCCAGGCACCAATGGCGGCTGGGACACCGGCACGGGTGATCATGAATGCAAACAAACCGGCATTGGCGATGATGAACATGATCACCGCGCTCGAAATGACCGATTTGCGCAGGATGTTGTACATGTCTTTGAAGCCAATTTCGCGGTAAATCAAGGTGCCGACAATGAATGAATAAAACACCGCCACAGCCGCTGCTTCTGTGGGGGTGAAAACACCACCATAAATACCGCCAAGCACAATCACCGGCATGAGCAAAGCCCAGCCTGCTTGCCATGTGGCTTTGCCAAAGCCCAAGCGACCGTCACCATCGTTTTTGCCCCAGCCTTTGTATTTGGAATAGAGCCAGACAAACAACATCAGGGCGCCGCCAATGAGCAAGCCAGGGCCCACGCCCGCCACAAACATTTCTCCGATCGAGACTTCGGCGCTGACACCGAACAAGATCATGGGAATGGACGGAGGGATGATCACACCCAGCTCTGCCGATGTGGCTTGCAAGGCGGTGGCCCAGGGACGGGGGTAGCCGTGTTTGATCAGTGCTGGAATCAGGATGGCACCCACGGCGAAGGTGGTGGCCACCGAGGAGCCTGAGACGGCTGCAAAAATCATGCAGGTCAGCACGCAGGTCATGGGCAAGCCGCCTTGCACGCCGCCCACGATGCTCTTGGCAAACTCCACCAAGCGGCGAGAAATGCCGCCGGTCTCCATCAGGTTGCCCGCCAAAATGAAGAAAGGAATGGCGGCCAACGGGAACTTGTTGATGGAGTTGAACATTTCCTTGACGGAAATGAGCATGTTGGCGTTGGCGATCTGGATGCCGACAATCGCCGACAAACCAATCGAAACGGCCACCGATACTGTCAGTGCAAAGCACAGCAGCATCGTGAAAAGCATGACTGAACTCATTGTGCGCTCTCCAATTCCATGCGCTGGGGATCCAGCCAAAAACCAATGATGCCGATAATGCTGAACACGGCACCCACGGGCAGTGCCAAGTAGGCCCAGAACATGGAAACACCTTCAAGACCAATCATGGACTGCACGCTGCCCCGGTTGGCATAGTCCCAGCCCCACCACAAAATGATGCAGCACAGGGCCAGGGCCGTGATGGCCACCACGGCATCCAAGACTCGCCGCATGCGCTGGCCGCTCAATCGGTACAGCAAATCTACGCTGACCATAGAGCCGGTGCGAAAAGCGGTAGGAATGCCGAGAAACACCATCCAGATCAGGCTGAATCGGATCAACACTTCGGTCCACTCAGCAGGCGACTCGAGGATGAAGCGCGTCACAATTTGGTGAATGGCAAAAACCGAGGCCAGTGCCATCATCGCGCAGGCAACCATCATCGAGAGGGCGGTGGTCCGCTGCTCAAAGCGTAAAAATAATTGTTTCATGGAGCGTTTCTCGGCCAAATTGAAAAACGCCCGCCAGCCTCAACCGGTCGGGCGTCCTGAGCAACCTTAGATCACTTGAAGTTGCGGATGCGGTCCAGATTGGCTTTGCCGAACTGCTTTTCAAATTCGGCCATGGCGGGGCCCATGGTGGCCAAGAACTTGGTCTTGTCCACGTTCTCAATGATGGTCATGCCTTTTTTGCGCAACTCGGCCACGCCGTTGGCATCGTCCTTGTCCACGCGGGCGCGGTTCGCCTTAACTGCCTCTTTGGCCGAGTCGAGGAAAATCTGTTTGTCAGCAGCGCTCAGTTTGTCAAACACGGCCTTGTTCATCAGGATCACGGCTGGCGAGTAAACGTGGCCAGTCAGTGTCAGGTGCTTTTGCACTTGGTCAAAGTTGGCCGCCATGATCACAGACAAGGGGTTCTCTTGACCATCCACGGTGCCTTGCTGCAAGGCGGTGAACACTTCCGTGAATGCCATGGGGGTGGTCACGATGCCCAAGCTCTTGTAAGCGGTGACGTGCACTGGGTTTTCCATGGTGCGCATCTTCAGGCCTTTGAGGTCATCGGGTGCGTTGACTGGACGCTTGCTGTTGGTCATGTGGCGCACGCCGTTCTCACCCCATGCCAAAGCCTTGAAGCCTTTGGACTCGAATTTGGCCAACAACTCTTGGCCAATAGGGCTGTCCAGAACGGCGCGAGCGTGTGCTTTATCGCGGAAAAGGAATGGCACATCCAGAATACGAGTCTCGGGGACAAAGTTGGGAACTGGACCGGTCGAAGTGGTTGTGAGTTCTTGCGTGCCCAGTTGTACAGATTCGATGGACTCACGCTCTGCGCCCAATGAACCGGAATAGAAATTCTGGATCTTGATGCGACCGTTGGTGCGCTTCTCAACTTCTTTGGACAGAGTGTCGATGGCTTCGCCCTGGTGGGAGTTTTGTGCCACCGAAATGCTGTTGCGCATGGTGATTTGCGCAGAGGCGGTGGTCATGACGCCGATGGCCAAACTCAGGCCCAACATCAATTTGCTCAATTTCATTCGAAAGCTCCTCGTGGATCGGTGGACGACAACAAGTTGCGAATCAACTTGTCATACAAGTTCATTATGGTGTGATCATTGGATGTTCGGCCTAGGGTTTTCGCGGGGGTGCTGATGCCTAGGTGACGCACTGGCCCCAAGCGTGCATGCCAAAAAAAGAGGCCCTCATGGGCCTCTGGATGGACATGGCGGCTTTACATGCCGGTGTAGTTGGGCCCGCCACCGCCTTCAGGCGTGACCCAAACGATGTTTTGTGTGGGGTCCTTGATGTCGCACGTCTTGCAATGCACGCAGTTTTGCGCGTTGATCTGCAGGCGATCTGAGTTGTCGGCGTTCTTGACGTACTCGTACACCCCGGCCGGGCAGTAGCGGCTCTCTGGACCACCAAACTTGGCCAAGTTGATACCCACGGGCACCGAAGCGTCTTTCAGCGTCAGGTGGGCGGGCTGGTTTTCTTCGTGGTTGGTGTTGCTGATGAATACGCTACTCAACCGGTCAAAGGTCAGTTTGCCGTCCGGTTTCGGGTACTCGATCTTCTCGCACTCGGCCGCAGGCTTCAGGTAGGTGTGGTCTGCTTTGTCGCGGCGCAGCGTCCAGGGAATGTGGCCGCGCAGCACGAACTGCTCAATACCGTTCATGAGCGTGGCCACGGTCAGGCCTTTTTTGAACCAGGTCTTGAAGTTGCGCGACTTGTTGAGCTCGGTGTAAAGCCAGCTGGCTTCAAACGCCTCGGGGTAGGCGCTCAGTTCGTCGTGCTCGCGACCGGCCACGATGGCGTCATAAGCGGCTTCGGCGGCCAGCATGCCCGTCTTGATGGCGGCGTGGCTGCCCTTGATGCGGCTCACGTTCAGGTAACCGGCGTCACAACCGACCAAGGCACCCCCTGGGAACACGGTCTTGGGCAGGCTCATCAAACCGCCCGCCGTGATGGCGCGGGCGCCATAGCCGATGCGCTTGGCGTTGACTTCGCCTTTGTCGTTGGTGAAGTACCACTTGATGTTGTTGTGGGTTTTCCAGCGCTGGAACTCTTCGAAAGGGCTCAGCCACGGGTTGGCGTAGTCCAAGCCCACCACGTAACCGATGGCGATCTTGTTGTCTTCCATGTGGTACATGAACGCGCCGCCATAGGTGTCGTTGTTCATGGGCCAACCGGCGGTGTGCATCACAAAGCCAGGGGTGTGGCGCGAGGGGTCGATCTCCCAAACTTCTTTGATGCCAATGCCATAGGTTTGTGGGTCGCGACCTTCGTCGAGTTGGTATTTGGCGATCAGCTGCTTGCCCAAATGACCGCGTGCGCCCTCGGCGAACACGGTGTACTTGCCGTGCAACTCCATACCGAGCTGGAAGTTTTCGGTCGGCTCGCCGTCTTTGCCAATGCCCAGATTGCCGGTGGCCACACCTTTGACACTGCCATCCTCGTTGTAGAGCACTTCTGCGGCGGTGAAGCCAGGGAAGATTTCGACACCCAAATTCTCCGCCTGCTGGGCCAACCAGCGGGTGAAGTTAGAGAGACTGATGATGTAGTTGCCGTGGTTTTGGGCGCACTCGGGCAAGAAGATGCCGGGGGTGCGGGTGGCACCGGTCTCGCTCAAAAAGCTCCAGGCGTCGTCGGTCACGGGCTGGTTGAGCGGGGCACCACGTTCTTTCCAGTCTGGAAAGAGCTCGGTCAGGGCCTTGGGGTCCATGATGGCGCCGCTCAGGATGTGGGCACCGGGCTCGCCACCTTTTTCCAGCACAACGACAGACACATCGGTGCCTTTTTCAGCGGCCAGCTGTTTGAGGCGAATGGCCGTGGACAGGCCAGCGGGTCCGCCACCGACCACAACCACGTCGTAGGGCATGGATTCGCGGGGGCCGTAAGTGCTGAGGATTTCTTCGGGGCTCATGGACGTCTCTTCTGAAAAGTTGCGGATGCGTGACCCGGGCGCGTGGCTTGTCGGGCGTGTGACTCATTTTATGCATCTTGAGGGCCGTTCCCCCGCACAATGGCGTCAGCTGTTCATTGCCCAGTCTGGGCCCATTCTTGAAGGAGTTGTCATGGCTTATGAAATCGATTTGTCCGGCCGCGTGGCTTTGGTCACAGGCGCTTCGGGTGGTTTGGGTGCGCAATTTGCCAAAACGCTGGCCGCAGCCGGTGCGGGCGTGGTGCTGGCCAGTCGCCGCATGGAAAAGCTCAAGGACCTGCGTGCCGAGATCGAGGCTGCGGGCGGCGATGCGCATGTGGTCGAGATGGACGTGACCGACCGGCACAGCATTGCAGCGGCCGTGGCGCACGCCGAAACCGAGATGGGCAGCATCGACATCTTGGTGAACAACTCGGGCGTGAGCACCACCCAGCGCATCCAAGATGTGACCGAAGAAGACTACGACTTCATCATGAACACCAATGTGCGCGGTGCGTTTTTTGTGGCGCAAGAGGTGGGCAAGCGCATGCTGGCCCGTGCCAAGGGTGCAGCGCCAGGCAGCTTCACGGGTGGGCGCATCATCAACATCGCCTCGATGGCGGGCCTGAAAGTGCTGCCGCAAATTGGCGTCTACTGCATGAGCAAGGCGGCCGTGATCCAGATGACCAAGGCTTTTGCGGTGGAGTGGGGGAAGTTCGGCATCAACGTGAACGCGATTTGCCCGGGCTACATCGACACCGAAATCAACCACCACCACTGGCAAACCGAGCAGGGCCAAAAGCTGATCAGCATGCTGCCGCGCAAGCGCGTGGGCCAGCCGCAGGACCTGGACGCTTTGCTGATGCTGTTGGCCAGTGATCAGAGCCACTTCATCAATGGTGCGGTTGTGTCGGCCGACGACGGTTTTGCAGTGTGAGGAACTGAGCCATGAAGCTGGAACTGCCCGAACACAAAAAACTGGTGCATGAGTTGGTCATTCCCATCCGCTGGGGGGACATGGACGCCATGGGTCACGTCAACAACACGGTTTACTTTCGCTATCTGGAGAGCACCCGCATCGACTGGTTTGACAAGATTGGCTTCAACCTGAACCCGCAAGGCGAAGGTCCGGTGATCGTCAATGCGTTTTGCAACTTCTACAAACAGTTTGAATACCCGGGCGACATTTTGGCCAGGATGTTTGTGAGTGATCCGGGCCGCACCACGTTCGAAAGCTGGTGCACGTTGGAACGCACCGACCAGCCTGGGGTGGTCTTTGCCGCAGGCGGGGCGACCACCATCTGGGTGGATTTTCCCAAGCAAAAAGCCGTGACCATGCCCGACTGGGTGCGCGCCTTGGTGAGTGACTGAGCGCTTTTACGGACTTGTAGAAGCGCACCCCGTACGCGAATTTGTAGGAGCGCCCCCCGTGCGCGAATGCTTCAAGCGGCTGTTGAAGCCGTTTTGCCAACAGCACGCCATTGGTCGGCGTGGCTTTGGAGCCAATCTTGCGACAGCGTGGCGCTGCCCACTTGCATGGGGTGAAAATCTTTGCGAGTGTAGGCCCAAATCGGTTTGGCCACGCGCCAAAGCATGCCGTGACGGCCCAACAGAAACTTGGCCGCCGACCACCAGGTGGAGGGCTTGAACAGGGTTTTGTCGTGCCAGAGGTTGTTCACCGTCTGGCGAAACGCATCGGTGCTGAACTGGATCGTCACGTACCAGAACCAGCGCATGCGCCATGCGTGGTTGCCGCCCAGGCGCTGGTAAAGGTCGAAGGCCACGCATTTGTGCTCGGATTCTTCGGCTGCATGCCAACGCCACAGGGTCTTGAGGGGTTCTTCGGCCCCGGCAAACCAGTCGCCGGGCTGGTCGATGCGCTCCAGGGTCAGGTCGCCAAAGATCGAGGTGTAGTGCTCAAAAGCCGCGGTAATGGCCAATTCGTGCAAATAACCCTTGTCACTTTTGCTGAAAAATTCTTCGCGACCCTGCTTCAGACGTCGTTCGGCGCGTGGGCCCCAGTGGTTCACCAAGCCCTGTTTTTCCAGGTGCGCGTTGTACAGGCCATGCAAATGGCGGTGTGTTGCCTCTTGACCAATGAAGCCCTTGGCAATCTGATGCAGTTCGGCGTTTTCCGGCGTGTCGGGCAGCTGCTTGGCACCGGCTTTGACCGCATCGATGAAAGACTGCTCGCCCACCGGAAAGCTCATGGACAAGGCGTTGGCATATGCCGTCAAAAACGCATCGCCGCCATTCCAGTGGCGCGAGAAACCCTGGCTCAGGTCCACGCTCAATCGGCGCACGGTCAACTCGGTTGGGGCGGCGGGATGGGTGATCATGGCGGGTCTCATTGCAAAGCAGGTCAGAATGTGAGCATTGTTCAGGTTTTGCAAAGACCTTGCAACTCGCTATCTGCTCAGATTTTCACAAAGGCCTTTCATGCCCGCTGCACAACCTGGCGCCAAGCCCAAAGCCCCGTCCAGCCTGCGTCGCCAGCCCTCGCAGGCGCGGGCGCAGCAAACCATGCAAACCTTGTTCAAAGCCGCTGCTCAGATTCTGGACAAGGAAGGCGAGGGCGGTTTGAGCACCAACAAGGTGGCTGCAGCCGCCGGTTTTTCGATCGGCACGCTGTACCAGTACTTTCCCAGCAAGGAGGCGCTGGTGCGCGCCATGGCCGCCCGGGGGCAAGAGATGGTGCTGCAAGAGCTGGGGCGTTACCTGAGCGAACTCGAAATGCAGCCAGATGTGCAACAACGCGATGGGCGTGAGCTCTTGGGCCAAGCGATTCGCATCTTGCTCAGGGGTTTTGCCACCGGCAAAGGCCTGAGCCAGAGCCTGATCCGTTTGTGCTGGACGCTGGAGCAACCCGACGAAACGGCCAGCGCCGTGCGGCAGGTGTCCGACCGTCTGGCCATCTTTTTTGAGCGCATTGAGCACCCGGCCCTGCGGCTGCCCAGTGCGGCGCAGTTGTTTGTGCTGACCCGTTCGGTGATTGGCACTTTGCGCAGCGCCAGCCTGGAAAAATCACCGCTGCTGGGCAGTCCGGCTTTTGAAGAAGCCTTGTTGCAAATGGCCTGGGCAGTTTTGGCCAAAGGTGAGAACCGTTCTGCTTGAGGGCTGCTGGCGCCTGCTGCTCAGTCGCCCTGCACGATGCCTTCGCGCCTGGGATCGGCCCCGCCAAACCAGCCCGAGGCCGTGCGCTCGATGGCCTGCAGACCGCTGGTCATGTCCACTTCGCGCACATCGTGCCCCCGGGCTTTGAGCGCGTCCACGGTGGCGCTGTCAAAGCTTTGGGCCTCCAGCAGCAAGGGGCCGCCCAAGCTGCCAAAGTTCGGCAGTTTGATCGCTTGCTGGGCGTTCAGGCCCCAGTGCAAGTGGCCGTAAAGCAGCTTGGCGGTGTAGTGGATGATCAGCGCCCCCCCGGGGCTGCCGCCGCTCATCAGCAGCTGTCCCGTGCCTGGGTCAAACACCAGCGTGGGCGACATCGACGAGCGTGGCCGTTTGCCCGGCTCTACGCGGTTGGCGATGGGGCGGCCTTGCGCGTCGGCTGGGGTAAAGCTGAAATCGGTCATCTCGTTGTTGAGCAAAAAACCACCCGGGCGGCTCGGGTCGGTTGTCACCATGCGGCGCGAGCCAAAGGCGGCTTCGATGGTCGTGGTCATGGCCACAGCGCGGCCTTGGGCGTCGACCACGCTGATGTGGCTGGTGCCGTATTCGGGCTGCGTGGGCATGGGCGCGAAAGCACTTGGGCTGCCCGCCGCTTGGCCCGCCGGAGCCACTTTCATGGCCAGTGGCCCGATCATCTGGCTGCGTGCGCGCAGGTAGTCCGGGTCCAGCAGGCTGTGCCAGTCGTTACCTGGCGCGGCCACAAAGTCGGGGTCGGCCACGTACTGCGCCCGGTCGGCAAAGGCCAGTCGCGAGGCTTCGGTGTAGCGGTGCAGCCAATCGGCCGACGGCTGGCCCTGTATCAAAGCAGCACCTTGCGGCGTGGTGTGTTGCAACATGCCCAAAATCTGCCCAATGGCAAGCTGGCCCGATGAGGGCGGTGGAAAGCCGCAAATGCGGTAACTGCGCGCCTGGGCAGTGTGTTCAAAGCACAGGGCTTCGCGAGATTGGTGCCTGTAGTCGCGCAGGTCTTGCAGGCTCAGGCTACCGGGGCGGGGTGGGGCTTGGGTGCGCTGCACGATGGCCTGGGCCACCGGCCCTTCGTGCAGGGCGCGGCTGCCGTCCTCGGCGATGCGGCGCAGCACATGGGCGTATTCGGGGTTGCGGAGCACATGGCCCACGGGCCGGGCCTGGCCATCGGGCTGGTAAAAAAAGCGCAGGGCCAGCGGGTCTTTGCGCAAATGCGGGTCGGCTTGCAACAGGCTGTGCAGCCGAGGGCTGACCTTGAAGCCTTGCTCGGCCAGCGCGATGGCGGGCTTGAACAATTGCGCCCAGGGCAAGGCACCGTGTTGTCGGTGCGCCGCTTCCAGCATGCGCACCGCACCGGGCACGCCCACCGAATGGCCGCTTTGCACCGCGTCCTGAAAGGGCAAGGGCTGGCCCTGCGCGTTCAGCAGCATGTCGGGCCTCGCACCGGCTGGCGCAGTTTCGCGGCCGTCGTGCGCCGAGACTTTTTGCCCATCAAAGTACAGCAAAAACGCACCACCACCAATCCCGCTGGACTGCGGCTCGACCAGCCCCAACACCGCTTGCACCGCAATGGCCGCGTCCAGTGCCGAGCCCCCGGCGCGCAAGATCTGCAAACCGGCATCGGTGGCCAGGGGATTGGCCGTCGCCACCGCTTGGCGCGCATAAGCCCAGCCGGGTTTGTCGGTGCTGCCGCTGGCGGCTTCGGGTTGCTCGGGAAGGGTATAACGCCAGGCGGGCGTGGGTGGGCTACTCTGAAGTGTGGGGCGCGTGCTTGTGCAGGCGCTCAGCAAAGCCAAGCCGATCAGGGTCAAGGGTCGTGAGATGTTCATTTGGCCTCTGTTTTCAAAGATGCTAGTGGCAAAACGACAACAGGCCCCCAAGGGCCTGTCTTTTTGGACCAGCGAGAGGCTCAGCTCACTTCGGAGCCAGACGAATCGCGCCGTCCAGACGGATCACTTCGCCATTGAGCATGTCGTTTTCAATGATGTGTTTGGCCAGCTTGGCGTAGTCCTGCGGGGTGCCCAAGCGGCTGGGGAAGGGTACGCCAGCGGCCAAGGCGTCTTGCACTTCTTGCGGCATGCCAAACAGCATGGGGGTGCCGAAGATGCCGGGGGCAATGGTCATGTTGCGGATGCCGTTGCGCGAGAGGTCGCGGGCAATGGGCAAGGTCATGCCGACCACGCCGCCTTTGGACGCGGCGTAGGCGGCCTGACCGATTTGGCCGTCATAAGCGGCGACGCTGGCGGTTGAAATGAGCACGCCACGCTCGCCCGTGGCTTCGGGCTCGTTTTTGCACATGGCTTCAGAGGCCAGGCGGATCATGTTGAAGGTGCCCACCAGGTTGACCATGATGGTCTTGGTGTAGACGGCCAGATTGTGTGCGCCGTTTTTGCCCACGGTTTTTTCAGCCGGGGCGATGCCCGCGCAGTTGACCAAACCGACCAGCTTGCCCATGGACACCGCTTGGGCGACCACGGCCTGCCCGTCGGTTTCGTTGCTCACATCGCACTTGACGAAGGCACCGCCCAATTCTTTGGCGATGGCCTCGCCTTTTTCAGCCTGCATGTCGGCAATAACGACTTTGCCGCCGTTGGCCGCCAGCATGCGCGCCGTGCCTTCGCCCAGACCCGATGCGCCGCCGGTGACGATGAAAACCTTGCCTTGAATGTCCATGTGTTGCTCCTGAATGTGGTTGACGTTACGTCAACGTCAATTATGCACGGATCGGGGTGGCCAAGGCCCTGCCAAGCCTTGCCTTGCCCAGGAGGGCCTGCTTGGGCTACCACGATCAAGGTACTCGACTACCGGCTTTGTTGGATGTACAAAGACATTCCGGCTTCCTAGCATGGTGAAGACACTGACCACTGGTTCGGTTGTCATCAGAACAGGAGAACAGCATGGCTTCAGACCTCACATGGGACAAAAACGAAACTGTCCAGGTGCAGACCGACGAGAACTGGCGCCGAGCGTCCGAATTGCTGGCCATGGCCGACATCCGGGTTGGGGGCGGCAGACCTTGGGACATGCGGGTGCACCACCCCGCCACGTTTGACCGCATCTTGACGCGGGGCAGTCTGGGCTTGGGTGAGAGTTACATGGACGGCTGGTGGGATTGCGACCAGGTGGACGAGCTGATCACCCGGATTTTGCGGGCGCGTCTGGACGAGCAGGTGGGCAAGCCCGGGTGGTTGTGGGCATCGCTCAAGGCCCGGCTGACCAATTTGCAATCACCGCACCGGGCTTGGCAAGTGGGCGAAATGCATTACGACTTGGGCAACGATTTGTACGAAGCCATGCTGGACCCGTCCATGGCCTACAGCTGCGCTTACTGGCCAGTGGCCCAAACCCTGGCGCAGGCGCAAGAAGCCAAGCTGGACCTGATCTGCCAAAAACTGCAACTGCAACCCGGCATGACGCTGCTGGACATCGGTTGCGGTTGGGGCAGCCTGATGCTGTTTGCGGCCCGGCATTACCGGGTGCAATGCGTGGGCTTGACCATTTCCAAAGAGCAAGCCCGTCTGGGCGCGCAAAAGGCGCAGGACTTGCCCGTGCGGTTTGAGCTGGCCGATTACCGGCAGTTCAACCCCCGGGGTGAGAAGCGGTTTGACCGCATCGCCTCTGTGGGCATGTTCGAGCATGTGGGGCACAAGAATTACCGCAGCTACTTTGACATGGCCCGCCGTTGCCTGACCGACGACGGGCTGTTTTTGCTGCACACCATCGGCAAAAACAGGGCAGGCTCAGGGATCGATCCCTGGATTGAGAAGTACATTTTTCCCAACGGGGTGTTGCCATCGGCCTCAGAAATTGCGTACTACAGCGAAGACGCGTTTGTCATGGAGGATTGGCATAACTTTGGCGAGGATT
>Ga0255128_1001033_pt1 | contig 12701 bp, 10 predicted proteins | sample Law_Miss_RepC_8d_FD_188562 | JGI IMG/M metagenome (GOLD analysis project Ga0255128, IMG submission 188562) | Freshwater microbial communities from St. Lawrence River, New York, United States - Law_Miss_RepC_8d | ecosystem: Environmental > Aquatic > Freshwater > River | place: USA: New York... | reverse complement strand
GCAAGCTGGTGTACAAAGCCCAGCAGGCGGCCAAGGCCTGAGGCTTTTCAGGTCTTGGCCGCTTCCAGCGTGTCCCGCGTCTGCATCGCGACTTTCCGCGCAGCCTGCTCGAAGTCGTCACCGCTCGATGCGTAGAGCACCGCGCGTGACGAATTGACGATGATGGACCCAGCGCTGCTGCCATCGGCAAGGGCCCGCCAGCCAGCTTTCACAGTGGCAACCGCATCACCGCCTTGTGCGCCCACGCCGGGGATCAAAAGGGGCACGGTGGGGGCGAGTTCGCGCACGCGCTCGATCTCTGCGGGATAGGTGGCGCCCACCACCAGGCCGAGCTGACCGTTCAGGTTCCAGGGGCCTTGGGCCAAACGGGCCACGTGTTCGTACAGGCGGGGCTGGCCTTCCACCGAGGCCAGGCGCTGGTTTTGCAAATCATCGCCACCGGGGTTGGAGGTGCGGCACAACAGGAATGCACCTTTGCCTTCGTACTTCAGGTAGGGTGCCACCGAGTCCCAGCCCATGAAGGGCGAGAGGGTCACAGCGTCGGCGCCGTAGCGCTCAAAGGCTTCTTTGGCGTATTGCTCAGCGGTGCTGCCGATGTCGCCGCGCTTGGCGTCCAGAATGATCGGCACATGCGGGGCCACGCGGCGCATGTGCTCCATCAGGCGCTCCAACTGGCCTTCGGCGCGGTGCGCGGCAAAGTAGGCAATTTGGGGTTTGAAGCTGCTGACCAGGTCGGCCGTGGCGTCCACGATGCGGGCGCAGAAGTCGTAGATCTTGTTGGCGTCGCCCTTCATGCCCGCAGGGAATTTGGTGGGTTCAGGGTCCAGGCCCACACAAAGCATGGAGCCGTTTTGGCGCTCGGCGGCGCGCAGCATGTCGAGGAAGGTCATGGCGGGATTTTAAGGCCCGTCTAAGATGCAGCCATGCACAAGCTTTCCTCACGCCAATGGACGATCCTCGTTTTGCTCACCCTCATCTGGGGCATCAACTGGCCGATCATGAAGTTGGGCGTCACGGGCTTTCCGCCGCTCACGTTTCGCATGATGTGCCTGTGGCTGGGCACGCCGGTGCTGGGTCTGGCGCTGCTGGCCATGAAGGTGCCCTTTCGCATTCCACGCACGCACTGGAAAGAGTTGCTGGTGCTGGCGGTGTTCAACATGTTCATCTGGCACGCCCTGATCATCATCGCGGTGCAATCCTTGTCGAGCGGACGCGCTGCGATTTTGGGTTACACCATGCCGATTTTTTCGGCGGTGCTGGGTGCGCTGGTGTTTGGCGACCCACTGGTCAAACGGTCCTGGTCCGGAGTGGCCGCAGCGGGATTGGGCGTGGTGTTGCTGCTCTGGCATGAGCTGTCGAACCTGAGCGGACGACCCGTGGGCGTGCTGCTGGCCCTGGTGGCCGCCAGCACCTGGGCACTGGGCACGCAGATGTTGCGGCGCACCCGCATGCCGGTGCCCACTTTGGCCATCTCGTTCTGGATGACACTGATGACGGCCGTGGTCATGACCGTGCTGGCGGTGGCCTTTGAAAACGACCGTTGGGTCAGTCCCTCGGCCCACAACTGGTTGGCCATCGTCTTCAATGCGGTGCTGGTGTTTGGCTTCGCGCATGCCGCCTGGTTTTTTCTGGCGCGCAGCCTGCCGCCTGTGGCTTCCACGCTGAGCGTGATGCTGATCCCGGTGCTGGGCGTGTTCAGCGGCGCGTGGTGGCTGGGAGAGATCCTGCACTGGCAGGACTGGGCAGCCGTGGCCTTGATGATGACCTCGATTGCCTGTGTGCTGTGGCCCCAAAAACGGGGGCTGATTTGATGGAACTTGGGCTCGCCTGAGCCGGCCCTGCAGGACCGAATTCCGTGCCGCTTACCAGGCCGGTTGCAAGGCGGCAAAGCCCTTGGGTGCCTGACTCGACTTGTCAAAGGTGACGATGTCGTAAGCGTCAGGTTGCGACAGCAACTCACGCAGCAAGCGGTTGTTCATGGCATGCCCTGAACGGAACGCACTGTAGGCAGCCAGCAAAGGCTTGCCCACGATGTACAGGTCGCCCATGGCATCGAGAATCTTGTGCTTGACGAATTCGTCGTCGTAGCGCAAACCGTCGGCATTGAGCACCTTGTAGTCGTCCATGACGATGGCGTTGTCCAGACCGCCGCCCAGGGCCAGGCCGTTGGCACGCATCATCTCGACATCCTTGGTAAAACCGAAAGTCCGGGCACGCGCAATGTCCCTGGAATAAATGCCTTCTGACATGTCAAACACCACCTGCTGCCCGGTGGAGTCGACCGCAGGGTGTTTGAAGTCGATCTCAAAACTCAGCTTGTAACCATGAAAGGGGTCCAGTCGGGCCCACTTGATGTTGTCGCCCTCGCCTTCGATCACCTGCACTGGCTTGAGAACACGCAAGAATTTTTTGAGTGCCTTTTGCTCAACAATGCCCGCGCTTTGCAAGAGAAACACGAAAGAAGAAGCCGAGCCATCCAGAATGGGCACTTCTTCGGCGGTGATGTCGACATACAGGTTGTCGATGCCCAAGCCCGCGCAGGCCGACATCAGGTGCTCCACGGTGTGCACCTTGGCTTGGCCCACCGAAATGGTCGAGGCCAGGCGGGTATCGGTCACCGACTCGGCACGCACGGGAATGTCCACCGGCTCAGGCAAATCGATCCGGCGAAAAACAATGCCCGTGTCGGGCGGCGCAGGTCGCAAGGTCAGCTCGACGCGCTGGCCGCTGTGCAAACCCACGCCAACGGCTTGGGTCAGGGTTTTGAGGGTGCGTTGGGCAAGCATGGGGGCATTTTAATGGGCTGCGCTTGGTACTGCGCTGACAAGGAAATGTCCCCAACCGAGCGCCCCTCCAAAGGTCGTCCATGCCATGAAAAAAGCCAGACGGACACGCCGTCTGGCCTCAGTGGATTGACGTGGGCGTCAGCTCAGATGATCAGTCCGCTTGCTTGCGCAGGAAAGCGGGAATCTCGATGTCGTCCATGCCGGCGTTGGCCATGCCATCCACGCGTGCAGCGGCATGCGTGCGGCTGCTGCGCCAGACAGCCGGTGTGTTCATGCCACCGGCCAACGGTGCAGCATTCTGCATCGCAGGAGCCACAGCATCTTGTCCTGCCATCATGAAGGGCGCGTTGTCGGTGCCGGTGCGCAGCACCTGCAGCGGTGGGGCTGTGCGGCGGGCGCCTTGACGCGACAAGCCCGTGGCCACCACGGTCACGCGGATGTCGTCACCCAGGCTTTCGTCGTAGGCCGTGCCGTAGATCACATGGGCGTCTTCCGAGGCGCAGGCACGGATGGTGTTCATGGCTTGCTTGGACTCGGAGAGTTTCAGAGAACCTTTGGCTGCGCTGATGAGGACCAGCACACCACGGGCACCCTTGAGGTCCACGCCTTCAAGCAGCGGGCAGGCCACGGCCTGCTCAGCGGCAATGCGTGCACGGTCAGGACCGCTGGCGGCCGCTGTGCCCATCATGGCTTTGCCGGGTTCGCCCATCACGGTGCGCACGTCTTCAAAGTCGACGTTCACATGGCCGGGCACGTTGATGATTTCGGCGATGCCACCCACGGCGTTTTTCAGCACGTCATTGGCGTGGGCAAACGCCTCGTCCTGCGTCATGTCTTCGCCACCGGGCAGCTCCAGCAGTTTCTCGTTCAGGACCACGATCAAGGAGTCGACATTGGCTTCGAGCTCGACCATGCCCTGGTCGGCATTGCTCATGCGGCGACCGCCTTCAAATTCGAACGGCTTGGTCACCACGCCCACGGTGAGGATGCCCATCTCCTTGGCGATGCGGGCAATCACGGGTGCAGCGCCTGTGCCAGTGCCACCCCCCATGCCTGCGGTGATGAACAACATGTGCGCACCTTCGATGGCCGCGCGGATGTCGGCTTCTGCCGCCTCGGCCGCTTCACGGCCTTTTTCGGGTTTGCTGCCAGCGCCCAAACCGGTTTGACCCAGCTGAATAAAACGGTGCGCTGCGCTGCGTGCGAGCGCTTGCGCGTCGGTATTGGCACAGACGAACTCGACGCCTTGCACCTGGCGTTCAATCATGTGTTCAACAGCGTTGCCGCCACCGCCGCCGACCCCGATCACTTTGATCTGGGTGCCTTGGTTGAACTCTTCGGTTTGGATCATTTCAATGGTCATGGTGCTATCCTAAATCTGAAAATCTGAAGTTCCCTGAATTACTGAACTTTTTTTGTGTTTTTATAGATGTCAACATCGATGACGCGGTGACAAGGGGGGGCTGCTGCGGGCCTGAAATTTCTTTTTCCAGTTCATCAGAAGTTCCCCACAATGAAATCCTTGAAACGACCAAAAGCGTTGTTCACAGAACTTTTCTTTTGGGTCACCTTGTAACCACGCAAACGGGCCAGACGTGCCTCCTCCAGCAAACCCATCACGGTTGCAGCTCGGGGCTGGCTGACCATGTCGGCCAAACCCCCTGAATACTTGGGCAAGCCACGGCGCACGGGCTTGAGGAAAATGTCTTCACCCAACTCCACCATGCCGGGCATCACGGCGCTGCCGCCCGTCAACACAATGCCCGAAGACAACACCTCTTCGTAACCCGACTCGCGGATGACCTGGTGCACCAGGGAGAAAATTTCTTCGATGCGTGGCTCGATCACGCCGGCCAGCGCCTGCTTGCTCAGCATGCGGGGGCCACGATCGCCCAGGCCAGGCACTTCCACCTGCGCATCCGGGTCGGCCAGCAACTGCTTGGCGTAACCGCTTTCAACCTTGATGTCTTCAGCATCCTTGGTCGGCGTGCGCAAGGCCATGGCAATGTCGCTGGTGATCAAGTCACCGGCAATCGGAATCACCGCCGTGTGACGGATGGACCCGTTGGCAAAGATCGCCACATCGGTGGTGCCCGCGCCAATGTCCACACAGACCACGCCCAACTCGCGCTCGTCTTCGGACAACACCGCCAGGCTGGACGATTGCGGGTTGAGCAGCAGCTGTTCGACCTCCAGGCCACAGCGGCGCACACACTTGATGATGTTTTCGGCCGCGCTTTGTGCGCCGGTCACGATGTGCACCTTGGCTTCCAGGCGCATGCCGCTCATGCCGATGGGCTCTTTGACTTCCTGGCCATCGATCACGAACTCCTGGGGGGCCACCAGCAGCAGACGCTGGTCGGTCGAGATGTTGATGGCGCGGGCCGTTTCCATCACGCGGGCCACATCGGCCTGTGTGACTTCCTTGTCCTTGATGGCCACCATGCCGCTGGAGTTCAAGCCCCGGATATGGCTGCCGGTGATGCCGCAATTGACGCGCACGATCTTGCAGTCGGCCATCAATTCGGCCTCTTTCAAGGCCTGCTGGATGCTCTGCACGGTGGCATCGATGTTGACCACCGCACCACGCTTGAGCCCGTTGCCTGGTGCGATGCCCAGGCCCGCAATTTTCAGCTCGCCGTCGGGCAGCACCTCGGCCACCACGGCCATGACCTTGGACGTTCCAATGTCCAAACCGATGACCAGATCTTTGTACTCTTTTGCCATTTCACCCACCGTTTCCGTTTTATTCCTGGACCTTGATCGCTCAAGGTTTTTTCTTGCTGTCTGTTTCTACCGTGCTCACCCCACGCAAGCGCAATGCATAACCGTCTTTGTGGCGCAAATCAGCACCCGCCAATGCCGTGGCTGTTCGCCCATACCGGGAAGTCACCTGCGAGAGTGTTTTGAAAAAAACTTTCAGGCGTGACACCAGCTCCGCATCGGTTCCGCGGCCCAACTCGATGGACGCACCTTGCTGGGTCAGCACACGCCAACTGCCACGCGGCGTCAATTCAATTTGGTCAATGTCCATGTCCATGGTTTCAAAAATGGGACGCAACACCTGGAACATGTGCGCCACAAGCATGGACTCGGCATCCGGTCCTTTCATGCGCGGCAACTTGTCAACATCCACATCTTCGACATTGGCCTCAAACACCTGACCTTGCTGATTGAGCATGGTGTTGGTCCCCTCTTCGCCCCATAAAGCGACAGGGTGGTGTTCTTGCAAAACCGTGCGCAAACGGTTGGGAAAGTCACGGTGCACCACTGCCACGCGAACCCATGGCACAGATTCAAAAACGTCGCGTGCCTGGCGCAGATCGATGGTGAAAAAATTGCCTTTGAGCTGAGGCATGACGTTGGCACGCAGGGTCACCGCGTTGTTGCGTGTGACTTCGCCTTGCACTGTAATCAGCTGAATGGCAAACACAGGATGCCTGAGCAACCACCAGGCCCCACCGCCGACCACCAGGCACACCAACACGGCCAGCAACAACGCTGAAGCCATGTTCATGAGACGGATGTCAACGGGCAGGGGCATGGTTTTTTTCATCCGGCAAGCCCTTGGTAGTCCAGCGCTGCAGACGACAGCAATTGGCAACACAGCGCTTCGTAGTCCATGCCCGCAGCGCGCGCAGACATGGGCACCAATGAGTGGCCTGTCATGCCAGGCGATGTGTTGATTTCAAGGAGGTAGGGCTGACGCGTCAGCGCGTCGATCATCACGTCGATGCGCCCCCAGCCGCGGCAACCGAGCACGCGGTAGGCTTTGACAACCAAGGCGTCAATGGCGGCTTCTTCGGCTGCAGGCAAACCACTTGGCACCAGGTATTGCGTGTCGTCGGTGAAATACTTGTTCTGGTAATCGTAGTTGCCTTCGGGTGCCACGATGCGAATGATGGGCAAGGCCTGGGCTGAATGGCCTTCGCCCAGCACGGGACAGGTCACCTCGTCGCCCACAATGCATTGCTCACACAAAATGTCGTGGTCGCAAGCTGCCGCAGCGCGCAAAGCGGCTTGCAACTGATCGGCCTGCGTCACCTTGGTCACACCAATCGATGAACCCTCTCTGGCGGGCTTGACGATCATCGGCAAACCCAGGTCCGCGATCAGGTCCGCTGCCGACACCTGCTCAATCTGGGCTTTGCCAAGCAGCACGTAACGCGGTGTTGGCAAGCCCTCGGCAAGCCAGACACGCTTGGTCATGACCTTGTCCATGGCAATGCTGGAGGCCATCACGCCCGATCCGGTGTAAGGAATGTTCAACAATTCCAGAGCACCTTGAACCGTGCCATCTTCGCCATAGCGGCCATGCAAGGCGATGAAGCAGCGCTCGAAACCATCGCGCTTGAGTTCGCTCAAGTCACGCTGCGCAGGATCAAACGCATGCGCATTCACACCCGAGGCCAGCAAAGCCGTGAGCACGCCCTGACCCGACATCAAGGACACTTCGCGCTCGGCAGAGCGCCCCCCCATCAAGACCGCTACTTTGCCCAATGCGGCGGGCGCCACAGGCTGATGGGGCAAGGTGTTGACCGTCATGCCATTTCTCCCTGCGGCAGACCACGCGCCGCCAGCTCGACCACTTGCGCCGGAACGCCGCCGATGGAGCCGGCACCCATGCAAATCAACACATCGCCGTCCCGTGCGTTGCTCATCACGGCTTGCGGCATGTCGGCAATCTGGTCCACAAATACCGGCTCGACCTTGCCGGCCACACGCAGTGCGCGCGCCAGCGAGCGGCCATCGGCCGCAACAATCGGCGCTTCGCCTGCGGCATAGACTTCGGACAACAACACGCTGTCGCAACCTTGGCCAATGACTTTGACAAAGTCTTCAAAGCAATCGCGCGTGCGGCTGTAACGGTGTGGCTGGAAAGCCAGCACCAAGCGCCGCCCCGGAAAAGCGCCGCGCGCAGCGGCCAATGTGGCGGCCATCTCGACCGGGTGATGGCCGTAATCGTCGATCACGGTAAATCGGCCTTGACCATCTGCCGTCGCAACTTCGCCGTAGCGCTGGAAACGACGCCCAACGCCTTTGAAACTGGCCAATGCACGTTGCACGGCGACATCGTCCACACCCAGCTCCACCGCCACCGAAATCGCAGCCAAGGCATTGAGCACGTTGTGCTCACCCGGCAGATTCAACACGATGGGCATGTCGGGCAGGGTCACGCCGTTTTGGCGCTTGACGGTGAAATGCATCTGCCCGTTTTCGGCACGCACATCGACCGCCCGCACCTGCGCACCTTCGCGCAAACCGTAAGTGGTCACAGGCCTGGCAACTTGTTCCACGATGGACTGAACGCCAGGATCGTCCGAACACACAATGGCTGTGCCATAAAAAGGCATGCGGTGCAGAAATTCGACAAAGGCTGCTTTGAGTCGGGCCAGGTCGTGGCCATAGGTTTCCATGTGGTCAGCATCAATGTTCGTGACCACCGCCATCACGGGCAACAGGTTCAGGAACGAGGCATCCGATTCATCGGCTTCGACCACGATGTAATCGCCCGTGCCCAGCTTGGCGTTGGCGCCCGCGCTGTTCAGGCGCCCACCGATCACGAAGGTCGGGTCCAGTCCGGCCTCGGCCAGCACGCTGGCCACCAGACTGGTGGTGGTGGTTTTGCCGTGCGTGCCGGCAATGGCCACACCCTGCTTCATGCGCATCAGCTCGGCCAGCATCACAGCACGGGGCACGATGGGGATGTGGCGCTCGCGGGCGGCCAGCACCTCCGGATTGTCGGCTTTCACAGCCGTCGAGGTGACCACTGCATCGGCATCCTTGACGTTGCTGGCGGCATGGCCCACATGGGTTTCAATGCCCAGGGCCGCCAGGCGGCGCAAAGTGGCACTGTCGGCCAGGTCCGAGCCCGAAATCTGGTAACCCAGATTCAGCAAGACCTCGGCAATGCCGCTCATACCCGAGCCACCGACACCGATGAAATGGATTTTTCGAATGGCGTGTTTCATGCCGTCAACTCCTCGCAAGCCATCACGACCTCCCGTGTCGCATTTGTTTTTTTCTGGGTTTCCACTTTTTGCGCTGCGGTGAGCAAGTCAGCACGCGTCAAGGATTGCAAACGGCGGGCCAAAGCTTCGGGCGTCAAATCGGCTTGCGGCATCAACCACCCACCACCGGCTTCCACCATGAAACGCGCGTTCGAAGTCTGGTGATCGTCCACCGCAAACGGAAAGGGCACATAAATCGCGGCCACGCCCACTGCAGCCAACTCAGTGACCGTACTGGCGCCCGCACGGCAAATCACCAGATCGGCGTCTGCAAAGGCAGTCGCAGTGTCCTCAATGAAGGGGGTCAGCTCGGCTTGTACGCCCGCCGCTTCGTAGTTGGCCCGCAGGGACTCGATTTGTTTGGCCCCGCTTTGGTGGGTCACCAAGGGCCGCTGGTCTTCAGGCAACAGGGCCAGCGCTTGCGGCACGATCTCGTTCAAGGCTTTGGCACCCAGACTGCCACCGACAACCAAAAGACGCAGCGGCCCAGAGCGCCCTGCAAAACGCTCGGCCGGTGTGGCTTGTGCCGTGAAAGCCTGACGCAAAGGATTACCCACCCACTGCCCGGTTTTGAAAACACCCGGAAAAGCGGTGAACACCCGATCGGCCAAGGGCGCCAACAGCTTGTTGGACAGACCCGCCACCGAGTTTTGTTCGTGCAGCACCAGACCCGCGCCCCACAAACTGGCCATCATGCCGCCAGGCAGGGTGATGTAACCACCCAGGCCCACAGCCACATCGGGCTTGACTCGGCGCATGACGGCATAGCTTTGCCAAAAGGCCCGCAACAAACGCAAGGGCAGGAAGGCCAATGTGCGCAGGCCTTTGCCTCTGACACCGCCAAACACCACCGGCTCGAATGCAAAACCCCGCGCTGGCACCCATTGACTCTCCATGCTGTCGGGTGCGCCCAACCAGTGCACACGCCAGCCCGCGTCACGCAGGGCCTCTGCCACGGCCAAGCCGGGGAAGATGTGACCGCCGGTCCCGCCCGCCATGATGATCGCGGTCTTGGTTTGGGCTGCCGTCATGACCGCCCTCCGCGCATCATTTGCTTGTTTTCGGTGTCGATGCGCAAAACGATCGCAATCAGGTTCATCATGATGGCGGAGCCGCCATAGCTCATCAGCGGCAAGGTCAGGCCCTTGGTGGGCAAAGCGCCCAGGTTCACGCCCATGTTGATGAAGGCCTGAAATCCAATCCAGATGCCCACACCTTGCGCCACCAGACCGGAGAAGACCTTGTCCAGTGCAATCGCCTGTCGCCCGATCACCATGATGCGGCGGCTGAGCCACAAGAAAAGAAAAATGACCAGGGACACACCGACCAGACCAAATTCTTCACCGATCACGGCCAGCAAAAAGTCGGTATGGGCTTCAGGCAACCAATGCAGCTTCTCCACGCTGCCCCCCAAGCCAACGCCCCAGACTTCGCCCCGGCCAATGGCAATCAATGAGTGCGACAGCTGGTAGCCCTTGCCCAGCGCGTGTTCAGCACTGAAAGGGTCCAGATAAGCAAAAATCCGCTCACGCCGCCAGGGCGAGGCCGCGATCATGATGACAAAGGCCGACACCAGCACGGCAAAAATCAGAAAGAACATGCGGGCATTGACACCGCCCAGAAAGAGGATGCCCATGGCGATGATGGCGATCACCATGAAGGCGCCCATGTCAGGCTCTGCCAACAAAAACACACCCGCCAGGGCCACAGCCGCGCCCATGGGCAACACGGCGCGGAAAAAGCGCTCCTTCACCTCCATCTTGCGCACCATGTAATCGGCGGCATAGATGATGGTGGCCAATTTGGCAAGCTCGGAAGGCTGGAAATTCATCACGCCAAAAGAGATCCAGCGCCGCGCACCATTGACCCCTTTGCCGATGAAGGGAATCAAGACCAAGGCCAGCAAGACCAGCGAAATCACAAACAAAGGTCTGGCCGCTTTTTCCCAGGTTTCCATGGGCACCTGAAAGGCCAGCAACGCCATGATGCAGCCCACCACCATCGAGATCACATGACGGGTCAGGAAATGGGTTTGGCTGTAGCGGGAAAAGCGCGGGTTGTCCGGCATGGCAATCGATGCCGAATACACCATCACCATGCCCCACATCAGCAAGACCACCACGACCCACACCAAGGCCTGGTCCACCCCTTGCAGGCGTGCGGAAGCAGCCGAAGGCTGACGGGCAAACTCGTAGCCCCCCAAGTTGACAGGCAGGCTCTGGTTATTCACGGTCTGACCCGCGCCACCTGAAAACAGGCCGGTCATGCGCGCCAAACCTGCTTGCATGCGCTGGGAGAAGGACAGCGCTTCGCTCACACCCCACCCTCCATGGACACACCCGCGGCTTCGGCCAACGCCGCCACCGCCTGACAAAAGACCTTGGCTCGGTGGCCGTAATTTTCAAACATGTCGAAACTGGCGCACGCGGGCGACATCAGCACTGCATCACCACTTTGGGCCAGTGCTGCGGCTTGGCTGACCGCAGCATGCATGTCTGCAGCGTCGTGCAGCGGCACGCCCAGGTTTTGCAAAGCCTCCCGGATGCGCGGCGCATCGCGCCCGATCAGGACCACGCTGCGGGCATAACGCTGAACCGGATCGGCCAGAGGTGTGAAGTCCTGGCCCTTGCCCTCGCCTCCCAAAATGACCACCACACGGCGATCAGCTCCCAGACCTTGCAAGGCGGCCACTGTGGCTCCCACATTGGTGCCCTTGCTGTCATCGAAATACTCCACCTCACCCACGATGGCCACAGGCTCCACGCGGTGCGGCTCACCCCGGTACTCGCGCAGGCCGTACAGCATGGGGCCGAGGGCGCAACCTGCGCTGCTGGCCAGCGCCAAAGCCGCCAGCGCGTTCACCGCGTTGTGCCGCCCGCGAATGCGCAAGGCGTCGGCAGGCATCAAGCGTTGAATGTGCAGCTCTTCAGCCTCGTCTTTGCGACGGCGGCGGGTCTCATCGGCTTCCAGGGCCCGCACCAGCCAGGTCATGCCGTTCATGACTTCGATGCCGAAATCGCCCGGACGCTGCGGCATGTCACCCCCAAAAAGGACGCAGGCACGCTCCACCGGTTTTTGCAATTTCACCCGAACCGGCGCGGGTCGCATGGCCATGACCTGGGGGTCGTCCCGGTTGAGCACCATCAAAGCCTGGGTGCCAAAAATGCGGGCTTTGGCAGCCGCATACGCGGCCATCGAACCGTGCCAGTCCAGGTGGTCTTGCGAGATGTTGAGCACCGTGGCGGCTGTCGGCTCAAAGCCTTCGCTGCTGTCAAGTTGGAAACTCGACAGCTCCAGCACCCAGACCTGTGGCAAAGCTCGGGCCATGGGATGCAACACCACCGGTGCAACAGGCGCCATCGGCAAAGGCGCGGTTTCATCGTCCGCCAAGTCCGATGGGCTTGCGAGCGGTTCTGCGCTGAGCTCGCTGTCCGCGTTTTGGGATGCTGCTGGTTCTGTGGCTGCTGGATCAAGGACCGCATTTTGCGTGGCTGCTGGTTCCTGGGTGGCCTGTTCGGCCACAAGCTCTGCCGCCTCACGCGCCACCTGGTCCTGGGCTTGCGCCAGGGCTTCGGTCAGGGTATCGAGCAGCGTGGGGCCGATGTTGCCGGCCACTTTCACGGTTTTGCCAGCGCGCGCCACCAGCTGACCGGTGAGCGATGTCACCGTGGTCTTGCCGTTGGTGCCGGTGATCGCCAGCACCTGAGGCTGGTAGCCCCATCGGGTTTTCAAATCCTGCAGGCCAGCTGCAAACAAACTGAGTTCGCCACCTTGCCACAGACCCATGGCACGAGCGGCATCGACCACCGGGGCGACAACGTCCGGGGCCAAACCCGGACTGCGGAACACGGCACGCACCGAGGTGCCCTCCACCAGACCAGGCAAAAAGGGGCCGGGTACGAAA
>Ga0255128_1001025_pt1 | contig 12743 bp, 11 predicted proteins | sample Law_Miss_RepC_8d_FD_188562 | JGI IMG/M metagenome (GOLD analysis project Ga0255128, IMG submission 188562) | Freshwater microbial communities from St. Lawrence River, New York, United States - Law_Miss_RepC_8d | ecosystem: Environmental > Aquatic > Freshwater > River | place: USA: New York... | reverse complement strand
ATGTGGCGATGCGCAAAATTCTTCTCCAGATGCGGGTGACCGACTTCAAAGCCAGGCCAGATGAATTGGTTGAATTTCAACCAATGCAAACCATCATAAGGCGCATGAGCGCCTGATCAAGACACGAACCGGACAATTTTCATGAGGGTTTTTACGGGGTAATGTGGCCCTTGTGTCCGCTATTTCAACTGAGGTGTTAAATTGGTATGATTTGGTTTTTCATGCCATCAAGCAACACCGTGGACTCCTCTTACCTTTTTCGCGCCACTTTGCTCGACCAGTTGCACAGTGGTCAGTGGCAGGCTGGCGATCGCTTGCCAACCGAGCGCGAGTTTGGCGAGCGGTACCAAATTAGCCGCAGCACCGTGCGCAAGGTGCTGGCCGACATGAAGGCCCAAGGCTTGATTGCTCAGACGGTGGGCAGCGGCACGTATGTCACTGACAAGGCGGTGGTCGCCGCCAGTCCGAACAAACCCACAGGGACCCGTTCGCCGGATGAAAGCTGGCACACCAGCCCTGCCGAACTCATGGAGGCACGCATGGCCTTGGAGCCGGCCATCATCGAGATGGTGATCGGCCATGCCACAACGGCCGATTTTGAGCAGATGGAACAGTGTTGCACACGCGCTGAAGCGGCCACCAGTGTGGAAGAGTTTGAAGTGTGGGACGGCATGTTCCACGAAATCATTGCCCGTGCTGCACACAATGGCTTTGTGGCCCGTTTGTTCAAACTCATGAACCAAGCCCGCGCCCAAGGCGAGTGGGGGATGCTTAAAAAACGCAGCCTCACGCCGGAGCGGCGCTTGGCTTACCAGTCAGAACACCGTGCTTTGCTGCAGGCCATCAAGGCGCGTGACCCGGTTCAGGCCAAAGCCTTGGCGGCTGAACACCTGATCCATGTGCGGCGTAATTTGTTGAACTACTGAACGAGCCGTAGCGGCCTGCTCCGTGTCATCAAGTGGGAGAGGTGTCGATGAAGCTGGGCCGCTGCGCCAATTTGTCGTGCAGCTTGTGCAGGTTCGGGTAAGGCGTGCGCCAGTCAATCTGCGGGAATCTGAAGTCCAGATAGGCCAATGCGCAGCCTACAGCGATGTCTGACAGGCTCAGGTGAACACCTGAACAAAAGGCTTTCTCGCCCAAACCCGTGCTCATGGCACGCAGCGTGTGTTGAATTTTGTCGAGTTGGCGATCGATCCAGGCTTGGCTGCGTTGGCCGTCCTCGCGGCCAGTCCAAACGGCTTCCATTCGTGCCAACAAGGCCGCGTCCAGCAGGCCATCGGCCAAGGCCTCCCAGGTTTTGACCTCGGCGCGTTCACGTCCGGCTGTGGGAATGAGCTTGCCAACGGGCGACAAGGTGTCCAGGTACTCGACGATCACACGCGAATCAAAAACCGCTTCGCCACCTTCCATCACCAGACAAGGGACCTTGCCCAAGGGGTTGGAGACATGGATCTGTGTTTGAGCCGACCACACGTCATCGGTGACGAACTGGTAGTCCAGCTTCTTCTCGGCCATGACAACACGCACCTTGCGAACATAAGGACTGGTGACCGAGCCGATGAGTTTCATAAATTAAAAGAAGCAACAAATAAATGGATATCGGATTCTAGGTGAAGCCGAAGCTTGTTTTTGGTGTCTTTTGCATGACATCGTGTGCGTTTTGGGCATGTTCCTGCCGCGCATTGCACGTATTCAAACTCAATCCGTCAGATTGGGTGCGGGAATTACAATCCATGGATGAATTTCACCCCCATTTCCGCCTTGTCGCCGCTGGATGGCCGTTATGCCAGCAAACTCAATGCCTTGCGTCCGCTCATGAGCGAGCAGGGTTACATGCACCGCCGCGTCCAGGTCGAAATCGCTTGGTTCATTGCCCTGTCCGATGCCGGCTTTCCCGAATTCAGGTCCTTGACACCCGGTGCACGCACTTTTTTGACGGGTTTGGTCAAAAACTTCAGCGAAGCCGATGCCGTGGCCATCAAAGAGTTCGAGAAGACCACCAACCACGATGTCAAAGCCGTCGAGTACTGGATCAAGTCCAAGTTCAAGGACCGTCCCGAGTTGGAAAAAGCGGCCGAGTTTGTGCACTTTGCCTGCACCAGTGAAGACATCAACAACACCAGCCATGCCTTGCAACTCAAAGGGGCACGTGCCCAGGTGATCTTGCCGGGCTTGGACGGCCTGATCGCCAAGTTGCGCGAGATGGCGCACCAATTTGCCGAAGTGCCCATGCTCAGCCGCACCCATGGCCAAACCGCCAGCCCCACCACCGTGGGCAAGGAAATGGCCAACGTGGTGATGCGCCTGAACGGCTGCCGCGAAAAAATCGCAGCCGTCAAACTCATGGGCAAGATGAACGGTGCCGTGGGCAATTACAACGCCCACCTGTCGGCCTGGCCCGAGTTTGACTGGGAGGCCTTTGCACGAAAAGTGGTGGAGACGCCTGAGCTGAGCGAAACGCAGGCCAGCCAATGGGGTTTGGGTCTGACGTTCCAGCCCTACAGCATCCAAATCGAGCCGCATGACTACATGGCCGAGTTGTTTGACGCTGTGGCCCGCACCAACACCATCTTGATTGACCTCTCGCGTGATATTTGGGGTTATGTGAGCTTGGGCTACTTCAAGCAGCGCCTCAAAGCCGGCGAAATCGGCTCAAGCACCATGCCGCACAAGGTCAACCCGATCGACTTTGAAAACGCCGAAGGCAATTTGGGCCTGGCCAATGCCGTGCTCAAGCATTTGTCCGAAAAATTGCCCATCAGCCGTTGGCAGCGCGACCTGACCGACTCCACCGTGTTGCGCAACATGGGCGTCGGCCTGGGTTACACCGCGCTGGCCTATGCATCTCTGATGACGGGCCTGAACAAGCTCGAACTCAACGAGGAAGCGCTGGCCGCCGACCTGGACGCCGCCTGGGAAGTGCTGGCCGAGCCGATCCAGACCGTGATGCGCCGTTATGGCGTGCAAGGCGCTTATGAAAAGCTCAAGGAAGTCACCCGAGGCAAGACGGTCACGGCATCTGATTTGCACGGTCTGATTCAGGGCTTGGAGATTCCACAAGCCGACAAGGACCGTTTGCTGGCCATGACGCCGGGCAGTTATGTCGGCAAGGCCGCTGAGTTGGCCCGCCGGGTTTAAGGCTCACATGGCCCTCAAATCCACCATCTACAAAGCCAATCTGTCGATCGCTGACATCGATCACAGCTATTACGAAGACCATCAGCTCACGCTGGCCCGCCACCCGAGCGAGACCGACGAGCGCATGATGATCCGCCTGCTGGCGCTGGCCATCAATGCTTACAAGCTGCAAGCCGTGTGCAAGGGCGACGGCAAGCTGGCTTTTGGCGCGGGCTTGTCGGACCCGGACGATCCGGATGTGAGCCTGCGCGACTTCACCGGTCAGACCCGCATGTGGATCGAGGTCGGCCAGCCCGAAGACAAGCCGATCATGAAAGCCTGCCAGAAGGCCGATGAGGTGTTGCTGTATTGCTTCAACCATGCGGCCGAAGTTTGGTGGAAAGGCATCGAAACCAAACTGACGCGTCTGGACAAGCTGCAGGTCTGGCGCGTGCCGACCGAAGGCTCTCAGGAACTGGCCAAACTGGCAGAGCGCAGCATGCAGTTGCAAGCCACGGTGCAAGAAGGCAGCGTGACCTTCAGCAGCGACCGGGGCAGTGTGCACATTGAACTGAGCCGCTGGAAGTGAACAACACTTGGCCCCACTGAAGAGGGCAAAAAACCATGACCTTTGCGGCCATGGACTAAGCGCAAGTGGTTTACAAGCCCAACATCAATTCGATGTTTTGCACCGCCGCGCCGCTGGCCCCTTTGCCCAGGTTGTCCAGACGGGCGATGACGACCGCGTGGCGGGCTTCTTCATTGGCAAAGACACGCAATTCCAGCTTGTTGGTGTCGTTCAGCGCCGTGGCATTGAGCTTGGCATCCACGGTGGCGCTCTCCACGCTGACCCAGCCGCCTGCAGCCTGACTCGCCGCATAGTGCGCTGTCAATGCCGCGTGCACATCGGCACCGGTGGGTTTGCCGGGCAAGGCGTCGAGATGCAGGGGCAGTTGCACCAGCATGCCTTGGCGGAAATTGCCCACGGCGGGCACAAAAAGCGGGCGGCAGGTCAAGCCGGTGTAGCGCATGATTTCAGGGATGTGCTTGTGCTTCAGGGTCAGGGCGTAGGCCTCAAACAGGGGGGCACGACCGGCTTCGTAGTCTTCGATCATGGTGCGTCCGCCGCCGGAGTAACCACTCACTGAAGGCAAACACACCGGAAAATCACGTGGCAGCAGTCCGGCGTCGATCAAGGGGCGCAAGATGGCAATCGCACCTGTCGCGTAGCAGCCCGGGTTGGCCACGCGTTCGGCCTGGCGCACGGCGGCCAGCTGGTCGGCGGCCAGCTCGGGAAAACCAAACACCCATTCCGGATGGCAACGGTGGGCGGTGGAGGCGTCCACAATGCGCGGCTTGCGCCCACTCAGGCTGTCGATCATGGCCACCGACTCGATGGCCGCATCGTCGTGCAGGCACAGCACCACCAAATCGGCGGCGGCCATCAACTCGCGTTTGGCTTCAGGGTCCTTGCGGCGGGCCGGATCGATGCTGAGCACCTCGATTTGGGGCATCAATGCCAGGCGCTCGCGGATTTGCAAACCAGTGGTGCCGGCTTCGCCATCGATGAATATTTTGGCCATGGGTATTACTTTCTCAGAAATATTCTTGCCTCACGTCAATTCAATGTAAGACGCAAAGCTCAGGATTGGTGCGTTGCAGCATGATACAGTCGCTCGCTGCAGTGTCCAGAGCCTGCTGGCGGGTGAATCACCGCGGCAGACCGGTCAAATCAACCACCCTCTGAGAGAAGACCTCATGAAGATTCACGAGTACCAAGGCAAGGAAATCTTGCGTCAATTCGGTGTGCCAGTCCCCCGTGGCATCCCGGCGTTCACCGTACAAGAGGCGGTCGAAGCCGCCCAAAAACTCGGCGGCCCCGTGTGGGTGGTCAAGGCGCAGATCCACGCCGGTGGCCGCGGCAAAGGCGGCGGCGTCAAGGTTGCCAAAACCATCGACGACGTGAAGCGCTTGGCTGGCGAGATCCTGGGCATGCAGCTCAAAACCCACCAGACCGGCCCCGAAGGCCAAAAAGTCCGACGCCTGTACATCGAAGACGGCGCTGACATCAACAAAGAATATTACGTGTCTGTGGTCACCGACCGCGCCACACAAAAGATCGCTTTCATCGCTTCGAGCGAAGGCGGCATGGACATCGAGGAAGTGGCCCACTCCACCCCCGAGAAGATCATCACCGAGTTCATCGATCCCTTGACCGGTCTGGGCGATGCCCAAGCCAAGAAGATCTCTGACGCCATCGGCATGCCCGCAGACTCCACCGCGCAAGCCGTGGACATCTTCAAGAAGCTGTACCAGTGCTACATGGAAACCGACGCTTCGTTGGTGGAAATCAACCCCCTGAACCGCGACAGCAAGGGCAACGTGATGGCCTTGGACGCGAAATTCAATTTCGACTCCAACGCGCTGTTCCGTCACCCTGAAATCGTGGCTTACCGCGATCTGGACGAAGAAGATCCGGCCGAAGTGGAAGCTTCCAAGTTCGACCTGGCCTACATCAGCTTGGACGGCAACATCGGTTGCCTGGTCAACGGTGCTGGCTTGGCCATGGCCACCATGGACACCATCAAGTTGTTCGGCGGCGAGCCCGCCAACTTCTTGGACGTGGGCGGCGGCGCAACGGCTGAGAAAGTCACCGAAGCCTTCAAGATCATGCTGGCCAACAAGAATGTCAAAGGCATTTTGGTCAACATCTTCGGCGGCATCATGAAGTGCGACACCATCGCCACCGGCGTGATCACCGCTTGCAAGGCCGTGAACCTGTCCGTGCCACTGGTGGTGCGCATGAAGGGCACCAACGACGAGCTGGGCAAAAAAATGCTGGCCGAATCCGGTCTGCCGATCATCTCTGCCGACACCATGGCCGAAGCCGCGACAGCCATCGTCGCTGCTGTTAAGTAATGACTTTGCAGGACGGCGCTGAAGGTGCTGTCCGCAACTGATTAGGAACAAACATGTCCATCTACATCAACAAAGACACCAAAGTCATCACCCAAGGCATCACCGGCAAAACCGGTCAGTTCCACACTGAGAAGTGCCAGGAATACGCGAACGGCAAGAACTGCTTCGTCGCGGGTGTGAACCCCAAGAAGGCTGGCGAGTCCATCTTCAACATCCCAATTTATTCCACCGTCAAAGAAGCCGCCACCCAAACTGGCGCGACCGTGTCTGTGATCTACGTGCCACCCGCAGGTGCTGCCGCTGCGATCTGGGAAGCCGTTGAAGCCGACCTCGACTTGGCGATTTGCATCACCGAAGGCATTCCAGTGCGCGACATGCTCGAAGTGCGCAACAAGATGAAGGAAAAAGAAGCCAAAGGCGGCAAGAAAACCTTGCTGCTGGGCCCCAACTGCCCTGGCCTCATCACCCCTGACGAAATCAAGATCGGCATCATGCCCGGTCACATCCACCGCAAAGGCCGCATTGGCGTGGTGTCCCGTTCGGGCACTTTGACCTATGAAGCCGTGGCAATGCTGACCGAAGTCGGCCTGGGCCAGTCCAGCGCCGTCGGTATCGGTGGCGACCCGATCAACGGTTTGAAGCACATCGACGTGATGAAGGCTTTCAACGATGATCCAGACACCGACGCCGTCATCATGATCGGTGAAATCGGCGGTCCAGACGAAGCCGAAGCCGCTCAGTGGTGCAAAGCCAACATGAAAAAGCCCGTGGTCGGCTTCATCGCCGGTGTGACTGCCCCTCCCGGCAAGCGCATGGGCCACGCAGGTGCCCTGATCTCTGGCGGTGCCGACACGGCAGATGCCAAGCTGGCCATCATGGAAGAGTGCGGCTTCATCGTCACACGCAACCCGTCTGAACTGGGCAAACTGCTCAAGGCTCAGCTGAAGTAAACAGCGTCATTCGCGAAAGTGACAAGACCCAGCCCTGATCAGGGCTGTGGTTTGCCACAATACAAAAGCCGGATTTTCCGAGGGAAAATCCGGCTTTGTTTTTGCAAATTGATCAAAAAGGCCCGCCTTGGCGGGTGAAAGGCATCCCTGTGGAAGAATTTCTGACCCCCCATTTCTGGTTCGCTGTCGGCCAGATCATCATGATCGACATCCTGCTGGGCGGTGACAATGCCGTGGTGATTGCACTGGCCTGCCGTCAGTTGCCTGACCACCAACGCACCAAAGGCATCATGTGGGGCACGGCCGGTGCCATCGTGTTGCGCGTCATCCTGATCTTTTTCGCGCTCACCCTGCTGGCGATTCCTTTCCTCAAGTTCGTGGGCGCCCTTTTGCTCATCTGGATCGGCGTGAAACTGCTCACCCCCGATGAAGACGACGACCACAGCAACATCCAGGGCAGCGACAAGCTCTGGGGCGCAGTCAAAACCGTGATCATTGCCGACTTGGTCATGAGCGTGGACAACGTGATTGCGATTGCGGGTGCCGCCCAGACTTCGGGCAACGCCGACCACCAGATGCCTTTGGTCATCTTCGGCTTGCTGGTGAGCATCCCGATCATCGTCTGGGGCAGCCAGTTGGTGCTGAAGTTGATGGACCGTTTCCCGATGATCATCACCGCCGGTGGCATGCTGCTGGGCTGGATTGCGGGCACCATGATCCAGACCGATCCTGGCCTGGTCGCCTATTTGCCTCAAGACAAGGCCTGGGGTTATGGCTTGGGCATTGCCGGTGCTTTGTTGGTGCTGGCTTTGGGCAAAATCATCATGGCGCGTCGTTCAAATTCGCAAGAAGCGGCCTGACACGCCAGCGGTCGTTGCCCTTATGGGCAAGGCCGCTTTCATTTCTGGAGTTCGGGTGTCGTATGGATTACCATCGTCACCCTATTACCAGGGAGCAATGCCATGCAAAAAAGGCAACAAGGTTTGACATTGATCGAGCTGATGATCGTCATTGCGATCATCGGCATTTTGGGCGCTTTAGCCCTGCCGGCTTACCAAGACTACAGCATTCGTGCACGGGTCTCAGAAATGCTGCTGGCGGCAAGCGGCTGCAAAACGGCCGTCAACGAGGCCATCACCACCGCGACCCAGGCCGATGTTTCGGCCACATTGCCTCAGGTCTGTGAAAACCAAGCCAGCAAATACGTCAGCCGCCTCAGTGCCGATGGCAATGGCGTGATCACCGTGGTCGGCAACCATGAGGCGCTGCGCGGCAACACCAGCGCATCGGCCAACAGCATCAGCCTGACCCCGATCCAAACCGGCAGCACCGCTGTCAATGGCAGCACTGACGGCGGCAAGCCCATCGCCACCTGGCGATGCGGCCCATCGGCCACCAATGGTTTGCCCCTCAAATACCTGCCCGCTTCGTGCAAGGCCTCTTGAGTTTTTGGCACCCACCTGAACGCCTGGCCCGAGCTGGGCGTTTGTTTGTGGCCTGATTGCACATGACAGCGCTGCTGGCAACAAGGCCGGACACGGGCCGCATTCACCATGTGTGGCTGGTGTTGCTGTTGGCGTGGCCCTGGTTGCAGCCTTTTTCCAGCAGCCCTTTGCCCCATGTGTGGCCTTGGTTGATCAGCTGGACTTGTTTGGCGCTGGCCTTGTTCACATGGCAGCGCTTGAGTGTGGCCATCGTGGTTCAAAGCTGGGCTGTTGCGGCCTTGCTCAGCAGCGCCATGGGGCTGGTTCAGTTTTTTGGGCAGGCTGAGCTCTTCGCCCCCTTTTTGCATGTTCCTGAATATTTGGGTGATGCGATGGGCAATTTGCGCCAGCGTAACCAGTTGGCCAGTTTGCTGGCCATGGGTGTGCTGGCGGTGTTGATTTGGCGTGTTTTGGGTCTGTCCATCGCCCATTCGCTCTGGATGTTGGCCCTGTTGGCCATCGGCATGGCCGCGACGGCTTCGCGCACAGGGTTGCTCCAGCTGGTGTTCATCGGCCTGTGGATGCTGCTGCACCGCGCAGCGCCCAAAGGACGCGAGGTACTGCTGCTCACCGGCGTCGCGCTGGGTGTGTATGCCTTGGCTTCCTGGTTATTGCCTGAGCTCTTGCGGCACCTGAGTGGGCAGGCCACAGACAGTGCCATGGCACGCATGGGTGCTTTGGGAGGCTGCGGCAGCCGCCAGGCGCTCTGGACCAATGTGCTGCATTTGGTGGCACAGCATCCGCTCAGTGGCTGGGGCTGGGACCAGCTGCGCTATGCGCACTACATCACCAAATACCCCTCACTGCGTTTTTGCGACATGTTGGGCAATGCCCACAACTTGCCTTTGCACATCGCGTTTGTTTGGGGGGTGCCCGTGGCCGTGTTGGCGAGCCTGGGTGTGTTGGTGTGGGTAGTTCGTGCCAAGCCGTGGCATCACCAGGATGCGGGGCAACAGCTGGCTTGGGGCGTGCTTGGCGTTCTGGCTTTGCACAGTTTGCTCGAGTACCCGCTTTGGTACGGGCCGTTTCAGGTGGCCCTGCTGCTGTGTCTGTGGCTCATGCGGGGGCGGGTCTGGCAAGTTTTGCAAGAGCAGGCCCGTGCTCTGGGGCTGGCGCTGATTTTGTTGGGCATTTTGGGCTTTGTGGCCTACGACCACGCGCAAGCTCGGCAAATTTACTTGCCTGCCGCGCAACGCTACAGCATCTGGCGTGACCAAGCCTTGCAAGTGGCGCAACGCGCCTGGCTTTTCCCCGGGACGGCCGTGTTCGCCCAGGTCACCACCACACCCTTGCACGAAGGCAATGCCCGCGCCATGCTGGAGGCCAGTTTGGTGGCCATGCGCACCTCGCCCGAGCCGCGTGTCATCGAAAAGCTGCTGGGCAGTGCGCAGCTGCTGGGGGAAGACGCTTTGTTTGAAAAGCATAAGAAGCATTTTCAACGCGTGTACCCACAAGCCTATCTGGCTTGGGCTCACCGTCAGCAACTTTGACTGCACCAGCCATACTTGGCTATATTTTCAATAATTACCCAATTGGGTAATTACATAAAACTTCATATTTGATAAATTAGTTGCTAAATTTGATTTTTGCACTTTTATGAAAAAACGTCTCGGACATATTTTTTTGGTCGACGATAACCACGACATGCGCTTTTATCTGAGCGACATGATGGTGCTGCTGGGTTATACCGTCGACACATTTGAAAATGCCACCGCGTTTCTCGAGAAATCGCTGGACATATCGCCTGCCGTCGTTTTGTTGGACATGCGCATGCCCGGTCTGAACGGGTTGGAACTGCAAGCGAGGCTGGAGGCCTTGGGTCGCAAGACCCCCATTGTTTTCATCAGTGGTGAAAGTGACAAGGACGAAATCATTGAGGCGTTCCGATTGGGTGCGGTTGACTTCTTGCTCAAACCCTTCAACCGGGAAAAGCTTTGCCAAGTGGTGGACAAAGCGCTGGAGATGGATCGGCAGCGCAACCAAGAGTTCATCAACACCGATGCCTTGAGACGTTCTTTCATCACTTTGTCAGCCCGCGAGCAGGAAATTTTCATCCTCATTGTGCAGGGGTTGACCAATAAAGGGATCGCCGAAGTCACCGGCATCCAACCGGGAACGGCCAAGAAACACCGGGCCACCATCTATCAAAAGTTCGCAGTCAACACGAGTGCAGAACTCATCAGCCAGTGCAAGGGTGTCGATTTGAGCAAACTCATGCCCGAGCAAGATGTGAAGGCTCAGTGAACCGGCGCGGTTAAAATCATGCCCTTACCCAAGGAGCGTTGCAGCCCGCCGCCTTTCAGGCGCAGCAGGTCAGGCTTGGGGCCGTTCAATGTCTGAATGATCTTGCACAACGACGCTCACCTGTAAGCCCAAGGTGAGCCTGTGTCTGTTGTCGCGTCCAAATCCGTTTCCGTGCCCCCCATGAAGTTGTCCGGTCTGGAGCCTGTCTCCATCGGCACCGGTTCGCTGTTTGTCAACGTGGGCGAGCGCACCAACGTGACCGGTTCCAAGGCCTTTGCCCGCATGATCTTGAACGGTGAGTACGAGCAGGCCTTGGCCGTGGCGCGTCAGCAGGTCGAAAACGGTGCGCAGGTCATCGACGTGAACATGGACGAAGCCATGCTCGACAGCCAGGCGGCCATGGTGCGGTTTTTGAATTTGATGGCCGGTGAGCCCGACATCGCCCGCGTGCCGGTGATGGTGGATTCGAGCAAGTGGACCGTGATCGAAGCCGGTTTGCGCTGCATCCAGGGCAAGGGCATCGTCAACTCGATCAGCATGAAAGAAGGTCTTGACGAGTTCAAGCGCCAGGCCAAGCTGGTCAAACGCTATGGCGCGGCCGCCGTGGTGATGGCGTTTGATGAAAAAGGCCAGGCCGACACTTACGAACGCAAGATCGAGATTTGTGAACGCGCTTATCGGGTGTTGGTGGACGAGGTGGAGTTCCCACCCGAAGACATCATTTTTGACCCGAACATTTTTGCCATAGCCACTGGCATCGAAGAGCACAACAACTACGCGGTGGACTTCATTGAAGCCACGCGCTGGATCAAGCAGCACCTGCCGGGCGCCAAGGTGTCAGGCGGTGTGTCCAACGTGAGTTTTTCATTCCGCGGCAACGATCCGGTGCGCGAGGCCATCCACACCGTGTTCCTGTACCACGCCATCCAGGCGGGCATGGACATGGGCATCGTCAACGCCGGCATGGTCGGTGTGTACGACGACCTGGAGCCCACGCTGCGCGAACGGGTTGAAGACGTGGTGCTGAACCGCCGTGCTGATGCGGGCGAGCGTTTGGTCGAAGTGGCCGACAGCGCCAAGGGCGCGGCCAAAGACGAGAGCACCAAGCTGGCCTGGCGCGGCAAGCCCGATGCGCCTGTGAACGTGGCGCAGCGGTTGTCACATTCCTTGGTGCACGGCATCACCGACTTCATCAGTGACGACACCGAAGAGGCGTATCGCGAGATTTTGGCCAAGGGCGGACGCCCTTTGCATGTGATCGAAGGCCCGCTCATGGACGGCATGAACGTGGTCGGTGACCTGTTCGGCCAGGGCAAGATGTTCTTGCCGCAGGTGGTCAAAAGCGCCCGCGTGATGAAGCAGGCCGTGGCGCATTTGCTGCCCTACATCGAGGCCGAAAAGCTGGCGCAAGAAGCCGCGGGCCAAGACGTGAAAGCCAAAGGTAAGATCGTGATCGCCACCGTCAAAGGCGATGTGCACGACATCGGCAAGAACATCGTCACCGTGGTCTTGCAGTGCAACAACTTTGAGGTTGTGAACATGGGCGTGATGGTGCCCTGCCACGAGATCCTGGCCAAGGCCAAAGAAGAAAATGCCGACATCATCGGCCTGTCGGGCCTGATCACGCCCAGCCTCGAAGAGATGCAGTACGTGGCCAGCGAGATGGAAAAAGACCCGTACTTCCGCGAGCGCCAAATGCCGCTGCTCATTGGCGGCGCCACCTGCAGCCGCGTGCACACCGCCGTGAAGATCGCGCCCAACTACAGTGGCCCCGTGGTCTATGTGCCCGATGCCTCGCGCAGCGTGGGCGTGGCACAAGGTTTGTTGTCCGAGCAAGCGGCCAAGTTCATCGCCGACCTGAACACCGACTACGCCAAGGTGCGCGAGCAGCACGCCAACAAAAAACAAACCCCCATGTGGACGCTGGCGCAGGCCCGTGCCAACAAGACGCCGATCGACTGGTCACAAGGTGTGCCCGCCGCGCCCAAGTTCATTGGACGCCGCGTGTTCAAGAACTACGACTTGGCCG
>Ga0255128_1001018_pt1 | contig 12856 bp, 15 predicted proteins | sample Law_Miss_RepC_8d_FD_188562 | JGI IMG/M metagenome (GOLD analysis project Ga0255128, IMG submission 188562) | Freshwater microbial communities from St. Lawrence River, New York, United States - Law_Miss_RepC_8d | ecosystem: Environmental > Aquatic > Freshwater > River | place: USA: New York... | reverse complement strand
GCCGGCTAGCATAGCCAAAGCCAAGATTAAAAGTGTAGCTTTTGTTTTCATAAAGTAAATTTAAGTTGTGCTAAAATACAACTATTGTAATTAAAAACAACTTTTGTTGCAAAAAAATGCAACTGTTGTTCTCTTTTACAACTTTAAAACTGCTCAGAAAGTCAAATTTGCTGCATGGCTAAGGAGTATTCAGTAGAAAAAGTTTTCCTTTCACAGGTTGGTGAGCAGATCAAAGAATACCGAAAAAAAAGAGGATTAACCTTACAAGGCCTGGGAGAAGATATTGGTCTCGACAAGGGCAATACACAACGACTCGAGAATGGGAAAAACATGACCCTCCTTACCCTATTCAAAATTGCGGCTATACTCGAAGTTGAACCAAAAGAATTACTGAACTTCCAAACCAACTACAAAATTCAAGATGTAGAAAAGTTCATTGCACAGAAAAAACGCAAAAAATAGAATGTAAAACGCATTCGCTACTTGGAGTTGAACGTATTCATTGTCAAGCCCAACCCAATGAATGCAAAAGATAAACATCCGGCTGCAGCTTTTTCAACAACCACCGCCAAATCACCCTTCTCTTCTAGGCTCCATTCACCCAAAACATAATCTACTTGCTGACCTTTGGCAAATTCCTTCCCAACACCCACACGAATACGCGCGTAATCTCCCGTATTCAATATCTCCTGAATGTGCTTCAACCCATTGTGTCCCCCATCACTTCCCTTTCCTCGCATGCGCAATTTTCCAAAAGGCAAGGCCAAATCATCTGTTATGACTATGACATTCTCTAAGGCTATTTTCTCTTGCTGCATCCAATACCGAACGGCATTTCCTGACAAATTCATGTAGGTGGAAGGTTTAATAACAACAAAGGTTTTTCCTTTTGACCGAAACTCCGTTTTATCGGCATAACGCCCCGTGGTGAAGGTGGCATTGTGCTTTGCCGCTAATTCATCAGCAACCAAGAATCCAATGTTGTGACGGGTGTTGGCATACTCAGCACCTACATTACCCAAACCAACAATCAAGAACTTCATTTTATCTCCAAGCTTTTACAATGAGACCTGTACCCGTTTCATGACTACCACTCACATCAAAAGCATTCAAGATCAATGCAACCGGCATTGTAATCACATAATAAAATGGAAGAAGTATGAAAAATAACTTCGACGTATTCAACATAAGCATGGGATACTTCATTGACAATTTCCAAGATAATTTTCCTGGAGCACCATAACTGTATCGAGCCTCCACGCGCGAAAATCCGGCACGCTTGCATTTTTCTTCAATCTCATCTATTCCATACCCATCTCTTACGTGCTCTTCAATAAACGAAGTTTCTCCGTCATCATGCACGTCACTTCCCCCCATATTGCTGGGTGTGCTGATCATCAACATACCCCCTTTTTTTAAACTCGAGCAATAATTTGTAAGCACTTGAACGTCTTCTTCAATGTGCTCCATTACATCTACACACAAAACCAAATCAAATTTTTCTGGTTGAACAAAAGTCACAAGATCGCCCACTTCAAACGTCACTTGCTGCTTTCCCAATTTGATAAAAAACCCGTTGCAATCTGCAACCTGCTCCTCTTTCACATCAACCGCTAAAATCTGAGCCTGTTTGAATTTTTTACTCATCCAAAAAGTGTACTGACCAAACCCAGATCCCGCATCGAGAATGTGTTTCACATCATTGAAATTTAATTTCTTTAACTCACTTCGAATGTGCCATGAACGGAGTAAAAGCACATCAAGAAGAAAATAAAAAACCTTTCGCAAAAAAGGCGTGGAATTGAAAACTGAACCGAGAGAGCGTTTAATGGGATCGTATTGCATGGCTTTTACTTCTTCAATAGATTGTCAATGGTTTCAAAATAATCCAAAGAATCATCAATGTAATACTGCAGTTCCGGAACCTTTCTCATCTGCTTTCCCACTTTCAAACCCAATGCACGCTTTACCGAAGAATGATTGGTCTTGAGCCCCTTCAATGCGCTCTCCTTTTTTTCGGAAGGAAATACACTAATATAAACCTTCGCCAAACTTAAGTCAGGCGCAACTCTTACTTGTGTTATGGTAACCATAAGACCTTCAACCCATTCGTGAGCATGCTGCTGAAATAAGACAGACAACTCACGCTTCATGAGTGAAGCAAATTTTTCTAAACGCACACTTGCCATGTGGCAAAGGTAATGTTTTAAGTTTGCACTATGCTTTCTTCCATTCAAATTCGGCAAGGTCAAAAATCAGACATTCCCCAAACGCTGGGATTAATTCGTGAATTAGCCTCATACGAACGCGCAGCACATGAGGTCACAGTGAACGAGTCAGAAATGAACACCTGGTTCGAAAAAGGAATGTATTCTTTCTTCGTTGCTGAAAAAAATCAAGAAATCATAGGCATTTCGCTCTACTACATTCGCTACAGCACGTGGAAAGGACCCATGTTGTATTTGGAAGACATTGTTGTCAAGGAAGAATTTCGCAGAAACGGCATAGGTGGTTTATTGTTCGAAGCCACTGCCAACCATTGCCTAGATTGCAACTATTACGGAATGACCTGGCAAGTCCTAGATTGGAACACCCCAGCCATTGCATTTTATAAAAAATACAACAGCGAAATATCTACCGAATGGTATAACGGTAAATTAACTTCGCTTCAAATGAAAGAGGCCAAATGGAGAAAATAACTGTGCATAAATTTGGAGGAGCCTCTGTAAAAGATGCGGCTTCTGTGCGAAATGTGGGCCAATTGGTATCTACACTACCCGGAAAAAAAATCATCATTGTATCGGCAATCGGCAAAACAACCAATGCTTTAGAGAAAATCATTGATTTGCGATGGAACAACTTACCCGCTGAGTCAGAGTTGAATGAAATTTTCGCTCTTCATGAATCCATTTCCAACGAGCTAAGCCTAGAACAAAATCTGTGGAAAAATCATTTTTCAGAACTAAAAGCCACACTTTCAAAAGAGAAATCAAATCTGTATGATGAAGCTTATGACGAAATCATTGGTTTCGGTGAATTGCTCTCAACACAGATTATATCAGAACACTTCAACCAAATTCAGATTGAAAACACCTGGATTGATAGTGCCCAATTTGTAAAAACAGACTATAGGTATCGCGATGCACGCATTGATTGGGAAGCCTCGCAACAAGCATTCAACCATATTCCAGATTTTCAAACACTCATTGCTCAAGGATTCATTGGCAGCACTCCTACCAATCAAAGAACTTCGTTGGGAAGAGAGGGTTCAGATTTTTCTGCAGCCATTGCTGCTTTTTTAAGCAACGCAATTTCAGTAACCATTTGGAAAGATGTACCCGGCTTGTTAAATGGTGATCCGAAATGTTTTACACCTACTCACCTACTTGAAGAATTATCATTCAGAGAAGCAGTTGAACTCGCCTATTACGGAGCAAGTGTTATACATCCTAGAACTGTAAAACCCTTGCAAAACAAGAATATTCCATTGTACATAAAGTCTTTCCTTCACCCCGAAGGAAAAGGAACAACAATACATGAAAAAGAATCGAATGATCGTTCGGTTTCTTCTTACATTCTAAAACAAAATCAAACGCTGATTTCCATCGCAACCAAAGACTTTAGTTTTGTTGTTGAGGATAACTTAACAGACATTTTCTCAGCTTTCAGTCATTTAGGAATTCACGTGCACATGATGGAAAACTCTGCATTGAATTTTTCGGCATGTGTGGCTTGTAGTGAAGAAAAAATAAAGGCGCTCATTGATCAATTGCCCAAATTTCACATCCGATACAATACCAATTTGGCCATTTTAACCATTCGTCATCCGAACAAAATGGTAGTTGATCAGTTATTACAGCACAAAGAGATTTTAATGGAGCAGCGCAACAGGTCAACCGCCCGTTATGTTGTTCGAGGAAAATGGATTTTACCTGAACCCGTGAAAGTATGAAAATCTATACAAAAAAAGGAGACGACGGAACCACCATTTTATTGGGTGGAACACGCCTTCCAAAACACCATATTCGTATTGCAGCCTACGGCGATATTGACGAATTAAACTCAGTACTGGGCCTTGTTGCTGATACATTTTCGACCTATAAAAATGAAATTAGAGAAATTCAAAATCATCTTTTTGTAGTTGGAAGTCACTTTGCAACAGAACCTGAACAAGCAACGAAAATTCAACTTCCCGCGCTTCCACCAACCGCTATTGAAGCTTTGGAAAAGTCTATTGACCTGCAAACTCAACTTCTTCCCGAATTGAAACATTTTATTTTGCCAGGAGGTCACACCACCGTTTCGTTCATTCACCTTGCCCGAACAACATGCAGACGAGCGGAAAGAACTGCCACGGCACTCAGTGAGTTAAGTGTTGTTCAACCCGAACACATTGCTTACATCAACAGACTTTCAGATTACCTGTTCACGCTTGCGCGAACCGCAGCTCAGGAACTAGGTGCTGAAGAGGTCAAGTGGATCCCCGAAAAAATGTAATTATTTCTTTTCTGAAATGAGTTTACCGCTGTTGTAAACACTTTGCTTTATGATATTACCTTGTTCGTCAAAATCGCAGAAGACGCCGTTCTCTTTGCCTTTAACGTAATATTGCTTACTCTTTATTTTTCCGTTCGGGTAATAATATTTCCATTCCCCATCTTCCAACGATTTCTTGTAACAACCTTCCCATTCCATTTTACCGCTCGGATAAAAAACTTCTTCTTTTACAATTTCTCCATTGGGTTTCATGTATACCACAACATAAGGATTGCCATTGGGATGTTTACGTGCAACATCGCGAATGGTGTTACCCGGTTGCTGCGCTTGCGTATCGTGCATGAAAACAACACTACCCAATAGACAAATGAATGCCGCTATATTATTCCGAATCTGCATAGAGCAAATATTTTTTTCTCAGTTCCTGATACGAATTTAAATCATCTTGCCAAGTCTTCCGAATTTCATCTTCACTCATACCTTGTATAACTTGTTCACGTACGTTCTTCGTTCCCGCAAGCTTATCAAAAAATTGCGGTGAATTGAAAAATTTCTCTTCGCCAGGAAATGCCTGAAACATGATTAATAGCCATTTCAAATCAAGTTGATTTTCTGAAATTTCATTGCGCTTAATTTCAAGTCCCCTGCACGTTTGGTTCACGTATGGCGGGTTTGTAGAGACTCCCGGAATATTTTTCGGATTAAATGTCATGGTTCCATTCATATAACCCGGATAACCAATACGCTCAAAAGGTTTCGAAGTGCCTCTTCCCACACTTACAACGGTTCCCTCAAACCAACATAAAGAAGGATAAGCCAAAATAGCGGTTTCCGTCTTTAAATTCGGAGAAGGAGGTATAGGTAATTGATAGCGAAACCCATGGTAATAATTGCTGCATGGCACAACTGTTAGTTTACAGATTTGCCTTGTTTTCAACCAGTGCTCACCTACAATCATTTGGGCCAATTCACCCAAGGTACACCCGTGAACAATTGGAATTGGATGCATGCCCACCAGAGAATACAACGTTGTATCATGCATGACTGGACCATCTATGTAATGGTCATTCGGATTTGGACGATCCAAAACAACAACATCTAAATTATTCTCAGCGGCTGCTTCCAAAATATAATGCATGGTTGACAAATAGGTATAAAAGCGAACACCTACATCTTGCATATCAAACAACAGCACATCTATATTTTTCAAATCGGCAGCGCTTGGCTTCATGTTTTTTCCATAAAGCGAACGAATGGGAATTCCCGTTTTCTTGTCAACTTCATCTTTCACATGATCGCCATTGCCCTGATTTCCGCGAAAGCCATGCTCGGGCCCGAATATTTTTACCACTTGAATACCCGACTGTTTCAATGTATCTACCAAATGAACTTGCCCAACAGTAGACGTTGGATTAGCAACTAAACCAACTCTTTTATTACGAAGTAAAGGAAAATAAATTTCAGTACGCTCAGCCCCTACGCGCATTTGGCCAGAGGCTGAAATGAATAAACAGATCGTAAAAATGCTAATTAAAAAACGCATGAATCAAAAGTTGTAAAAAAGAAAACGAAAAACAATGCCGAAAAAAGAAGTTAGTAACTATTGTCTGTGCAAGTAGTAACTTTGGACCATGTGCTTGCCTTTATCCTTGTCTGGCTTTTTAGCGAAAAGAATGATTCGCGTGAAAGACAACAACCGCATTTCAAAACCTATTGTTCGTATAGCAACTGCTGGTGTTGCTGTAGGAATGATACTCATGATTTTGGCACTTTCCATAGTCAAGGGATTTCAACAAGAAGTTCGAAATAAAGTCATTGGATTTGGCGGACATTTTCAAGTTGTTTCCAATGGAGATAACGCTGCGAATGAATCGGTACCATTGGTGTATGATCAAAAAATTATTTCAAGTCTTGAAAAAATACCCGGGGTGAAAAAGGTGAGTGTATTCGGTCAAAAACCTGCAATTGCTGAAACCAAAAAAGGAATAGCCGGAGTTGTTGCCAAAGGAATAACAGCGCAATATGACACCACGTATTTGCATCAAATTCTAACTCAAGGAAGATTGCCAAACATGCAATTGCCAGATGATACCTTGCCGAAAGCGGAAATTATCTTATCTGAATTTTTAGCCAACAGGTTGGCACTGCAAGTTGGTGAGAAAATGGCTCTCTATATTGTAAACGGGGAAGATGACATACAGCAGCAAACCTTTACGCTAAGCGGAATTTACAAAACAGATTTGGAAGATTATGATGAGAAATTTGTTTTTTGTCATTTGGCATTTCTGCAACAATACAGCGGATGGGGGGTTCAAGGACAAATCGTCATTGATACGGTAAGTGTACCTGGAATTCCAATTGTTCAAGCGGTCGCTTTTGGCAATAAAAATGAATTCAATTTGCGTTGGTTGAATGGTGAATCAGCTAAAGATCCATTTCTTTTAACACAAGGAAAAGACACCACTTTGACCTTAATCACCTCGGCAACAAATATGCTTTCTGATACTACACAAGCGCATGTGGTGTGGGAAAACAATAGGCCCAAATGGACCTACTCAAACCTTCGCGGTAGCGAAAAAAACTACATCGGCGGTTATGAAATTCAAGTCGATGATTATGAAAAATTAACGCTACTCATTGACCCAATATGGGAAGCTCTTCCGTATGATTTATTTCTAATTCCATTGACCGATCGCAATCCTGAAATTTTCTCATGGCTGGAAATGCTCGACATCAATGTCATTATCATCATAGTACTCATGGTGGTCCTATCTATTGTTAATATGACCTCAGCATTACTCATCTTAATCCTAGAAAGACAACGTTTCATTGGCATACTTAAAACCTTAGGAGCGGCAAACAGGATGTTATTGAAAGTCTTTTTGTATCAGGCTATTTGGATAATTGGAATAGGCTTATTGGTTGGAAATGCGCTGGGATTTGGTATTGCTTATGTACAAATGAAAACAGGTTGGGTAACACTGGATCCGGCTAACTACTACGTATCAAAAGTCCCCATTCAATTGGACTTTGAGTTAATTGGAATAATTAATTTAATCACCATCGGTATTTGTGCATTGGTTATGATTCTACCTTCTCTGTACGTGTCGACCATTCAACCTGCAACCGCCATTAAAAAAGACTAAATATATCTTTGCGTTATGAAATATTACGAAAACATACTTGGAACCATTGGTAATACGCCAATGGTAAAATTGAATCACGTGGTGAAAGAGGTTCCTGCAATGGTCCTTGCCAAAATTGAAACAACCAATCCAGGTAATTCCATAAAAGACCGCATGGCTTTGAAAATGATTGAAGACGCCGAAAAATCAGGTAAATTAAAACCAGGCGGAACAATCATTGAAGGCACCTCAGGTAACACGGGAATGGGACTAGCCATTGCCGCAATTATTAAAGGATACAAATGCATTTTTACCAGCACAGACAAACAGAGTAAAGAGAAATTTGATGCGCTTCGTGCATTGGGAGCTGAGGTTATTGTTTGTCCTACAGATGTTGATCCCGAGGATCCAAGATCATATTACAGTGTCTCATCGAGATTAGAAAAAGAAGTGCCGAACAGTTGGAAACCGAATCAATATGACAACCCGAGCAATGCTCAAGCCCATTATGAATCTACCGGTCCGGAAATTTGGGATCAAACAGACGGAAAAATTACGCACCTTGTTGTTGGAGTTGGAACAGGCGGAACAATTTCAGGTACTGCGAAATTTCTGAAAGAAAAAAATCCGAATATCTGCGTCATAGGTATTGACACCTACGGTTCCGTTTTTAAGAAATACAAAGAGACCGGAATTTTCGACAAAGATGAAATTTACCCCTACGTGACCGAAGGCATTGGGGAAGATTTTTTACCCGAAAATGTTGACTTCAATCTCATTGATCAATTTGAAAAAGTAACAGATAAAGATGCTGCTTTGATTCAAAGACGCATAGCCAAAGAGGAAGGTATTTTTGTTGGAAATAGTGCTGGATCTGCCATCTCAGGGGTACTTCAATTGAAAGACAAATTCAAACCTACAGATGTAGTTGTAGTCATTTTCCACGACCATGGCACAAGATACTTAGGTAAAATGTACAATGATGAATGGATGAAGATGAAGGGCTGGATCTAATTTCTTACTTCGAATGTGTTGATATGACACTTTCAATAATTGAAACACATTGCTCCATCTCTTCACGAGTAATGCACAACGGCGGTGCGAATCGTATAATATTTCCGTGTGTAGGTTTGGCTAATAAACCGTTCTGTGCTAAATCCACACAAATATTCCACGCTTGTTCGCTTTCTTCCGTATTATCAATTACAACGGCATTCAATAAACCTCTGCCTCGAACTTTAGTAATTAACGGATAGCGTTCCTGTATACGTTCCATCTCACTTCTGAAAAACACGCCCAACTCTTCTGCATGCTCTGCCATTTTCTCGTCGCGAAGAACTTCCAAAGCTGCAGTAGCTACTGCACATGCCAAAGGATTTCCACCATATGTGCTGCCATGTTCGCCCGGTTTAATGGTAAGCATTACTTCATCATTTCCCAAAACCGCACTAACCGGTAATACACCACCCGAAAGGGCCTTTCCTAGAATAAGTAAATCTGGTTTTACATTTTCGTGATCACATGCAAGCAATTTGCCCGTTCTCGCCAGTCCCGTTTGAACCTCATCTGCAATCATAAGCACCTTGTATTGGCTACACAAGGCACGAACACCTTTCAAATAACCTTCATCTGGAACAACAACCCCCGCCTCTCCTTGAATAGGTTCAAACATGAAACCTGCTATGTTTGGATCCGATGCCAAACACTGCTCTAAGGCTGTCAAATCATTGTACGGAATTCTCAAGAAACCTTCTACATATGGACCAAATCCAGCGTAACTACTTGGGTCATTCGATGTAGAAATTGCGGCTAATGTTCTTCCCCAAAAATTGCCGTCAACAAACACAATTTTCGCCTGATTATCTGCAATTCCTTTCACCTTGTACCCCCATCTGCGTGCGAGTTTTACCGCCGTTTCACCCCCTTCAACACCCGTATTCATGGGCAGCACTTTAGCATATCCGAAGTAAGAAGTAATGAACTTCTCATAGGCTCCCAATTCACTGTTGTAAAACGCACGCGATGTAAGTGTTACCCGCTGCGCCTGATTTGTTAAGGCTTGAATAATCTTCGGATGACAATGACCTTGATTCACCGCGCTATAGGCAGATAGAAAATCAAAATATTCTTTCCCCTCTACATCCCACACCTTCGCACCTTTTCCTTTGGCAATAACCACGGGGATTGGATGATAGTTGTGTGCACCATATTTATCTTCCAAGGCCATGGCCTCCTGAGAGGTAAGATTTGTAATCATATTCATGAAGTTTGGACAAATGTAACGCGAGAATGTTGTACTTTTGCGCTCGAAAAAATTAAGTACTATGTCAGGAAATCGCACATTCACCATGATTAAGCCCGATGCTACGACAGCGGGAAACACCGGTAAAATTTTAGATAAAATTATCGAATCCGGATTCACCATTCGCGCAATGAAATGGACTCAACTTTCAAAAGAAGATGCGTCTCGTTTCTATGAAGTTCATAAAGAACGTCCGTTTTACGGCGAATTGGTTGAATACATGACTAGTGGTCCAATTGTAGCCGCCATTCTCGAAAAAGAAAATGCAGTTGAGGCGTTCCGCAATTTAATTGGAGCTACGGATCCTACAAAAGCAGAAGAAGGAACCATCCGTAAAATGTTTGCGAAAAGCATTGCAGCAAACGCTGTGCACGGTTCAGACAGCGATGAGAACGCTGCTATTGAAGGTGCATTCTTCTTCTCATCTCGCGAACAAGCGTAATTGTTTACAAACTTTCAAAATCTTCGGGAGTTCGCTATGAAAAAAGCAACTCCCGATTTTATTTTTGTACAGACCTTTAAGAAAGACCCATGAATAAAATCAAAGTAGCCAATCCCATCGTTGAAATGGATGGAGATGAAATGACACGAATCATTTGGAAGTACATCAAAGACAAATTAATTCTTCCCTATGTTGATCTTGATATCAAATATTTCGATCTTGGAATTGAAAACCGCGATGCAACCGAAGATCAAGTAACCATAGACGCAGCGCATGCTACCCTGCAATACAATGTTGCTGTTAAATGTGCAACCATTACTCCAGACGAAGGACGCGTAGAAGAATTTGGTTTGAAAAAAATGTGGAAAAGTCCGAACGGAACCATCCGCAATATTGTTGGTGGAACGGTTTTCAGAGAGCCAATCATTTGCAACAACATTCCAAGATTAGTTCCCGGTTGGACCAAACCCATTAACATTGGTCGTCATGCTTTCGGAGATCAATACCGCGCTACAGACACTGTTATTCAAGGAAAAGGGAAATTAACAATGACCTTCACTCCAGAAGATGGAAGTGAGCCTCAAACGTTTGAAGTATACAACTTCGATGGCAATGGTGTTGCATTGAGCATGTACAACACAGAAGAAAGTATCTACGGATTTGCGCGCAGCTGCTTTAATCAAGCCATTATGCGTAAATGGAATTTGTACTTCTCTTCTAAGAATACCATTCTAAAAAAATACGATGGAAGATTCAAAGATATTTTCGAAGAAGTATATCAGAATGAATTTAAAACAACCTTCGCAGAATTGGGTATCACCTATGAACACCGTCTCATTGACGACATGGTAGCCTACTGCTTGAAAAGTGATGGTGGTTTTGTTTGGGCCTGTAAAAACTACGACGGAGACGTACAATCTGATATTGTAGCACAAGGTTTTGGGTCTTTGGGACTCATGACTTCAGCCTTAATTACACCAGATGGCAAAACAATGGAAGCTGAGGCTGCTCACGGAACAGTAACAAGACACTATCGTCAACATCAGCAAGGTAAAAAAACCTCCACCAATCCAATAGCTTCCATCTTCGCATGGACCCAAGGGTTGGCTTTCAGAGGGAAACTAGATGAGAATTCAGATTTAATCAATTTCGCTCAAACACTTGAAAAGGTCTGTGTTGATATGGTTGAAGCGGGAAAAATGACGAAAGATTTAGCCGTTTGTATTCACGGTTCTAAAACCTCAGAAGAACATTATTTGACTACCGAAGATTTCTTGGAAGTTATCAATCAAGAATTACAGCGCAGGTTGGCTTAACAGCTACCAACTGATCTCAATATGAAATCCGTCAATACCTTGGCGGATTTCTTTTTTTCCCTTCAATTGTCTTGTGAAAATATCAATCAACAAAGAGCCCGTGCCTGAATTGGCTGACTTTGTTTGTACAGCAGAATTCGACACTCGAAGAATCTTGTAATTCTCTTTTTTTCCAATCGTAAATGTCAAATATGCATCCTGATTATTGAAAAAACCATGTTTGAATACATTCGTTAAGAGCTCAACAACAATCATTGCAAGTGGAAGCAATTCAGATTGGCTAACGAAAATATTTTCAATCTCTACTTGAATGTTCACATGACCAGGTGGTCTATAAAAGGCAAATACTTCATCTACAAGCGACCTAAAGTATTCTTGAATATTAATAGAAGAAAATGAATTCGACTGATACATGATTTCGTGAATGCGCGCAATGAATCTGATGCGCAATTTTATATCAGACAATATTTCCTCTTTCGATTTTGAATTTGAAAAATTCGATTCAATCTCAAGCAAACTATTTATGAATGCCAAATTGTTCTTCACGCGGTGATGAACTTCGCCCAACAGCATTTCAAGATCTCTATTCTTCGATTCCAAATCATTTAAAAAAGACTTCAATTCGGCATTCTTTTTCTCCAACTTATCATAAATCTCTAGAGCATCCATTTGTGTTGCCACAAATGAATTCTGAGTGAAAACATACTCAGCTATAGAATCATGAACCGGAAAATCATTTAGCGTTAAATCATAATCTTTCAGGTTTAATTGGCTATTCAATACGGGATTACATAAAAAAAGTAAGTTATCATTCTCAAACAACTCAACACCTGCCTTGAATTTTTGCACCCCCTTTTTGTTCGATAAGAAAAACAATTTTCTCTGTCCTTTGCCTGTCATTTCAGCCATTTCCTCAACAGACTTAGAAAGCTCAAATAGCTCATCAATGAATTTCCCGTTCATGGAAAACTTCAACGTCTTTTCCCACATCTGAGACGATTGAACGACGCACCCCTTGGCGTCTATAATGAAATAGAATGGACATGCCCTTTCGAGGGCATCGAAACCAGTTAATTCCATTCAATTAAAAATTTCTTTCCACCATCTGGTGTATTATGCATGAATGTGAATGTGGTGGTCTTGTTGAATCGTTTTCCCAAACCGATCACTAATC
>Ga0255128_1001011_pt1 | contig 12931 bp, 8 predicted proteins | sample Law_Miss_RepC_8d_FD_188562 | JGI IMG/M metagenome (GOLD analysis project Ga0255128, IMG submission 188562) | Freshwater microbial communities from St. Lawrence River, New York, United States - Law_Miss_RepC_8d | ecosystem: Environmental > Aquatic > Freshwater > River | place: USA: New York... | reverse complement strand
TTTGTCGACGTGGTTTCCAAGGTTAGGGAAGATCGAGGAGACCATTTTTCCACACTGCCCTCGAGGAGTGAACTCGAAAGGAGATTTCATCAAGTTCCCAACGGCATGCTGAAAGAAACCGGTAGTGTTTGAAAACGAAGCATCAAACTCTTTGATCGACTTCCCGTCCGCTTTGATCAACGATGGTTTGTAATCCCACGTATCGACTTGGCTTGGGCCACCGTTGACGAAGATCCAGACGACTCGTTTTGCTTTCGCTGGAAAATGAGGTTCGCGAGGTGCAAGGGGACTCTTGGCCCGGTCCCCTAGTCCATCGGCGCGAGCCATCGGCAGACCGCCATGCTGTTGCAGTAAGGCTTGGAGACCAAGCCAACCGAAACCGCAACCAGCACGCTGCAACCAAGCTCGGCGAGTCTGGGCCCCTAGGATCGCACTGTATGAAACCGAGTGGTTTTGAGTTGTTCTATTCATGGGTTTTGAGATGTCGCTTTGGTCTTCTTTGAAGTGAAAATTATCGACGAATCCAATGGCAAGCTTTTCGGTGGCTTAGTCTACATAGAGAAATTCATTAAAGCAGAACAGGACTTGGCATACATCGGCGAAAGCCATTTGTTCTGCGTTCGCTGTTGCTGGTTGGTTCGATCGATCGCGAAGTGCATTTTGAAAGAGCGAGTCTGCCAGAGCGCGTTCGCGATCGGTTGGTTCGCGGGAAAGAACCCGAAGAAAAACCTCTCGGACACGATCTGGGTTTGCGTAAGTCTGCGAAGCGAGCGCTTCGGCGGCTTGCCTAGCGATCGGATTGTTCATCAAAGCTAGAGCTTGAGGTGCCACCGTGGTGGCTTGTCGTTGCCCGATACTGACGAGATGTTCGGGCCAATCGAAAAGCATCATCATGGGAATCAACTGACTTCGCTTGATAAAGAAGTAGATGCTTCGACGTTTCATGTTGTAGTCGAGGGATCCTGGGCCGTACATGGATTTGTCCAGCAAGCCGGAGGTGCTGAGCAAGGCGTCGCGAACCGCTTCGGCTTCGATGCGCCGGGGGCTTCGATGCCAAAGCAGTTTGTTGTCGGGATCGACTTTCGTGCGTGGATCGGCGTGAACGCGATTGCCTTGCATGTAGGTCTGACTGGTAAGTATGATTCGATGAAGAGACTTGATGCTCCAGTTGTTTTCTACAAGTTGGCTGGCGAGCCATTCGAGAAGTTCTGGGTGGGTTGGTTTCTCGCCAGTGGTACCGAAATCGTTAGGGGTAGAGACTAGTCCTCGTCCGAAGTGATGAAGCCAGATGCGGTTTGCCATCACGCGAGCGGCAAGGGCACCTGCACCGGAGTCCACATCGGTGAGCCAGAGTGCAAGGGCTGCCCGCTGATAGCTGGATTTGGGGTTCGATCGCGATTGATCCCAATGCAAGGCTGGTTCGTTGCGGGTGCGACCGAGGAATACTTCGGGGACGCCGGGGGAGGCGACGGAAACCTTTTGCGCAACATCACCGCGTCGCAGGATATGAGTTTGCGGATAGAAGTGAGGGTAGCCGCGATCGTCGGCATGGTGAGGAAGATGCGGTTCACCCTCCGTAGTCACCAATACGGTCGCGAGCTGAACCGGTGGGCCTTTACGCACAAGCTCGGCGATGGACTTGTCGAGTTCGTTCCATCGGTTCGAGATGGACTTGTACCAAGTCATTAACGGTGGCCATTGCGGGGATTCTTTAAGTGTTGCGACGAGCTGCTTATCGGACTTCCCTTCGGATTCCATTTTGATCTTCTTCGAAAGCTCGGCGATGGCAGCTAACACGTCGGCCGGAGGTTCTTTACCACCGACTTCTACCGGTGGTTGTGTTTGCGAGGAGGCCGAGAAGCGAATACGACCGATGATGTGTTTTGAGTTCGGATGATGGAAGCGTAGAGTTAACCGCAACGTATCGCCGGGTTGCAGTGAGGAGGCAGGGTCGTTGGATGGTTCGGGTAGGAAAACCACTGCGGCTTGGCTTTTGCCTATTTGCCCATCGACAGCCCAACCGGAAACGAGATCCGAATCGAGGGAAGCGGCGATTGAAAGACTATCTCCATTTTGCTGGTGTGTAGCAGCGGGTTTCGATAGTTCAAGTTTCCGTGGTGCCTTGCCTTCGGAGAGGATTTCTGCGGTGAGATTTCCGAGAGCGAAATTACCGTTGTCAGCGCGTCCGGGGCCACTTCGAGGCAGCGATGAATCTGCTAAGGCTTCGATCCGCAGAGCACGGGTGGCAGGGCCAGCGATTTTGGATTCAAAGGTAAGCGTTTCTCTTGCTGGAGCGTTTCCCGACGCGAGGAACGACCCATCGGGCTGCGCAGTATAGGTGCTTGCGTTCTCAGTTGTGAGGTTTCCTGAGAGGACATTCCAAGGGCCGGTAAGAGCGGTGGGATCGTCGTTTGCTGAGCGTTTCAGGAAGTCGAGCAGTTCGAGTGGCAGGCCATTTTGTTCGAAGGTATCGCGGTCCGCTTTCGCTTGGGCGAGTGTTTCATCGTATTGCACTCGCCGTTTTGCGTTTTCTTCGGGGCTGAGGTCAAAGGTCTTCTCAGAGCGGATCGCGGAGGTGAAGGTGGACGCGAATCGGTAGTAGTCTTGTGCGGTGATCGGATCGAACTTGTGATCGTGGCAGCGAGCACAACCGATAGACAAGCCCAAGAAGGAGACTCCGATAGTCGCAGTCATATCATCGAGTTCGTTGTAGCGGGTCGATTCGAACTCGGTTTCGGTAAGTTGGGTCGGGAAAGCGCCCGCACCAAGGAAACCGGTTGCCATCCAAGCTTGCGGGTTGTCCGGTTGAAGTTCATCACCGGCGAGTTGCCATTGAGCGAATTGGTTATAGGGGAGATCGTTATTGAAAGCGCGAATTAGGAAGTCGCGGTAGTGGTAGGCGTTTGGTCGATTGTAGTCTTGTTCGTAACCGAAGCTTTCCGCGAAACGGACCACGTCCATCCAATGGCGTGCCCAACGTTCACCGTATTCGGGGCGATTCAATAGTTGGTTAACGAGTTCTTCCCATCCCTGTTGAGAGATCGAGTTCGGAGAAGACTCAGATGCATTGATATTGGAACCCTTTGTGGGAGCTATTAGAGCGAGGGCTTGTTGAAGTTCCGTCGGGGAAGGGGGGAGTCCGAGGAGATCGAACCAGAGGCGACGGACGAGTGTTCTTGGATCGGCGGTAGGTGCTTGGTAGATATTGTTTGCAGCGATTGCCGAGAGGATCCATGCGTCGACGGGGTGAGTGTTTTGTGGGGAGGATGCGATGGTAGGTGGAGTAGGATTTTTCAGTGGCTGGAGAGACCATAGCTGACGACCGGATTGGATATCGGGCCCTTTGGTCGAGGGGGGGGCTTTTCCGGAGCGAGGGTCTGGAGCGCCGAGTTTGATCCAACGCTCGAAGTCTTCGATGATGTTGCCCGGAAGTTTCCCGGCGGGTGGCATTTCGTATTCTTCGTAGCGAATCGCCTTGAGAATCAAACTGTTGAGGGGTTCGGAGGGATCGAATGCAGGTCCGGAGTCGCCACCACGAGCGATCCCTTCGCGGCTATCGAGCCAGAGGTTTGCTTTAAGGTTGCCATCCCGTTTCGCTTCGTCGGAGTGGCATTTCAAGCAATGTTCGACGAGAACGGGTCGGATTCTCGATTCGAAGAAAGCGATGTGTTCGGGGTTGTTGGTGGGAGCGTCGGGCTTCTCTTGTGCGAGGGATGATTGCAGGAGCATTGAAAGAGCTGCGATGCCCAGCAGGGATGGGAGAGTCGAATGCATAAGAGTCACGGTGGTGTTTTTTTAGGGGAGGGGTGTTTGGGGGCGGGAAGGAGGCCGAGCGTATTGTTCCAGACGCCAAGTCTTTTGTGCATTTAGTTTAACACATACAACGGTAGAAATCGCGGCGAATCCTCGGAGAGCTAAGGGTAGCGGAACGCCGATGTAAGGGCCGCTTGCGCGTCACCGCTAGAGTCACCGGGTCGCTTGCGCGTCACCGCTAGAGTTAGAAGCGGAATGGCGCGAGCCATCCGGTGAGCGGTGTAGAGGCCGTCACCGGGCCGCTTGCGCGTCACCGCTAGAGTTAGAAGCGGAATAGCGCGAGCCATCCGGTGAGCGGTGTAGAGGCCGTCACCGGGTCGCTTGCGCGTCACCGCTAAAGTTAGTCAATGTCCGCAGTTCCTGCGATAGCGGAGTGCTTGAGTTGCGCGATGCACGACTCGGTCGGGAACAAGAGGAATGAGTACTCTCTGGATCGCAACAGCGATAGTTGCTGCCCGGAACGATGGTGCTGCCGCAATCGCTCAAACTGCCCTTGCGAAATCGATGCTGTTGCGATCCGAATCTGACTTCGCAACTGCCGCATTTGATGATGCCACAGCCGCCTGCTCCCATCCTTCGGCAATGTTCGCAAAAGTAAATGATGCGCATCGAGCAATCGCTGATGCTCATTATCCCCAGCATCGAGAAACAACTCGGGACGCGACCGCATGTCGTGCATCTGATCCGCAAGCCGCTTTCGATCCTTGGTCTGTGATGTCAACTCCCGAACCAAATCCTCAGCATAAGGCAATCTCAAGGTTGCTGTCGCAATAGCATAACTGGGTGGTTCAATACCCAAGAACCTTTCGATCAAACGATCTGTCAGCCGATCGTATAATCCTCCACCAATACCATGCACAAAACCTTCGGCGACGAATACTCGTAGAAACAACGTTGTCATCAAAGCTCGCGGCCGAACGCAAACGCCTTGAGCTATAAACTCTTCAATACACTCCCGCAACCGACTCTCGGATGCGTCGCATCGCAATGTCCAATTCAATTGCTCCGCAGTTCCCCCTGATCCTAAGACATAACCTCCATGGGTCCTGCGAACCCATAGGCGACTTCGACTCGAATCGCTTTGGCGATAAAGCCAAAATGGTAGCTCTACCCAGTCGGATTCCCGATGAAGCGACGGAACGGGTTGACCGGCGTTATGGACGTTGTACTCCCGCCGGTAATCAGCCAAACATTCGTTGTATTGATCGTGCAACTTGTTAGTTTGTTCAATACAGTGAACGACAAAATCTATCCAAGCCCCAGTTTCGCAAATGCGACTCATAGGAATTTCTAAGTTGCATATACCCGCTTGAACTTCAATTCGATGGCGTGCTTGCGATAAGGCGATCGCTGCATTTAAACTCTCGGAACACTCTCGCAAATAGTTGCAAAACGGAACTACTATGGGGTGCTCAATACCCAATGTCTCAAGCGACCGTTGTACCTTTCCAGCAAATGCATCGAGCTCTACGGGATCAATACTGTGGAAATGCCAAGGCTTGAGAAGACTTCGATCGGTCGAGGATTGGAGAGGAAGCGGAATCGTTTCAGAGGAGAACTTTGAAACACCTTCGCTTGAGCGAACGGGCACTCGTATCGATGTCGCCTTTGCAAGATCGTGATCGATGATCACGTGCAAGCTGGTTGCAGGGGCGTCGTTGTCGCGAAGCTCCTTGGCAATGGAGTCGAGATAGAAATTTTTAAACCATACTCCGGGATGGAACGCTTCAGGTTGATGCCCTCCTACGATCCACCGGCCTTGGGCAATCCCATCGGCTGTGTCAAATCGATCGGGTGAGTGTTTAGCTCGACCGGATGGCGTAAAGCCTGGGATATAAGATCGTACGTAGCCTAAGGCGGCTTGTGCTATCTCTCGGCGAGCGCGCTCTCGCAGGGTGAGAACCCACGTCGAGGAGGTTGCATTCGAAGATGAGTGAGCATTCGATGTGTGGTGCTGAGCGTAGAGGCTGTCGAGCCACTTAGAACGAGGCGGGACAATGAGGGCTTGATTGTCATCCGCCGGTGCTTTGATATGCCCCCAATCGATCTCGTTTTGTTCCAACGCTGGCCCCGCCACCTCTAGCAGCACTCGGTGCCGCAACCACTAACCGCTGAAGGCTTGGGCAACTCGTAGCCTCTGGCTTGCATGGCCAAGATGCTCTCGTCGATGACTTGGTTGTAGTGATTCAAGCGAACTCCGCCATCATCAAGTGCACCACCGAAGGATCTTGCAAGATCCAGATAGATCAGAGGAACAGGGATCTCGAGAATATTCAACCCGAGCATCGCCGCTTGGGCCCACAGCTCCAGTGGCATTGCGTAGCCGTCGATGGTGATTCGCAATTGTTCCAAAGCGGATACACGGTAGGCTTTGAACCCGCAGAACGCATCGGTCAGATTCCAATGGAAAGTGTCATTCAGACGCTTCGTTACGGTACGATTGATGAACAGACGCTCGGGGGGAGGCAACGAGTCACCGGCGTAGGTTTTCAAGTATCGCGATCCGGATACGATGTCAGCGTGCTTGCACGCGGTAACGAAACGTGGGATCCGTTTGGGTTGATGTTGGCCATCGCAATCGAGCGTTACGATGATCTCGTAACCTTCTTCGATGGCATATTGGAAGGCGGTTTGCAGTGCAGCACCGTAGCCCCGGTTCTTCGGGTGATGGAGCACGGTCACGTCGCGGCGTTTATCGAGCAGATCCGAAGTGCCGTCCGTTGAGCCATCGTCAATGGCGAGTACATCCGGGGCGTAGCGCACCACTTCGTCCAAGACGCCATCGACACTCTTCGCTTCGTTGTATACAGGGATTGCAGCCAGCCAGCGTTTCATAACCCAAACCGTTCCGTTAGAGGGACTAGTAACCTGACCATTGTAGATGCCAGGGGGCTAGGGTCAACGATCACCGCGCCGCATTGCGGATTCCTGGGGTGCTACTTTGTCGATGATTCGGATTGCGGAGACTTTAGCAGCGGGGAAAAGGTGGCTGGGCCCCAAACAAGCGTCTGAGTCGCTCAGTCCGGGTGCTTGTTCTCGATCATCGTTGAGGTACGGATTGTCCAGGGTCACCAATTCGCTTAGTTTTGGAAGCCTAAGCCACTGAACGCTTCCGTCGCTGAAGAGGATATTCACTGCCCGGCGACCATGCATTTCAAAATCCGAGTCGAGCGATTCTTTGGATCCGGCTGGGACAGGAAGCCGATCGCCGATCCAAGCAATTCGCCGAGAGGATTGAGAATTAGGCGGTGCGTATTTCCCACCGATCAAAGTTCCCATGTGATAAGCGTAGTCCCCACCTGCGAGGAATCGCCAGACTTGCTGTTGCTCCCGACCGGCAATGAGATAATCCAGAGATGTCGGTACGTTTGCCATCCAATTGGGGGCAGGCTCAGAGGGGCATTGCAACCAACGTTCGGTTTCGAGAAGCTCAAGGTCTCTTAATCGGATCGCATAGACACCAGCGAAGGAAAGAGGGCTGTTAGGTTCGATCCCTGGAAGTCGGTGGGCTGGTTGAAATTGTGCGAAGGTTCGAAGCGCATCCCCGATGTGCCGAAGGTTCTCTGCGCATTCCTGTTGCCGTGCGACTTCTCTCCAATGAAGCAACCCCGGGAGCAGGAATGAGAGGAAGACGATTCCAACTGCGAGGGCAACGAGGCTATCGAGCCATGCGAGTTGGATCCCAAAGGGTGCCGATGCAGGTTCGGAGTTTCCGCTCTGCGAGTGATCACCAACAGCGGAGAGAGAATTGGAACCACTGCTGGCAGCTTCGTTCGGTGTGTTCGCTGTGTTTGATACATCGCGATCAGAGGTTTTGGAACGATCGAGATTGGCGATCATCGCCATGGTCTCTTCGATAAGACCTTCTCGAATACCCTCTTGGCTCGCGTCATCGATTAAGTCGCTGGATGCGTCGTTAAATGAGCTGGATAAATCGTTCGATGGCAGTGAGACGCTGGGGTTTTGAGCGTCGTTGGATTCGCGAGTTCCGTCTGCATTGCCTTCTTCGAGAAGTTCGTCTGCGAAGGGTTCGAGCATGGATCGAAGATCGCTCAAGCGTTGCATCAAGGTGTCAGACTTGGCCAGTTGGTCTTCAATAGCCAGCGACTCCTCATCGGACAGGGCGCCGAGGAGGTAGCCGAGCAGCGTTTCGTCTGAAGGGGGCAGTGGGTCTGGACGCATGTAGAGTCACAACGGGGGTTTGGTTCGCGAGGCGATCAATACCACGAGGCTCAATGGAACGTTACGACACCTCGTTCTCTTGCATACGCAACCAAATCTCATTGAGTTTGCGCATGGCGGTAAAAACTCGACTTTTTACCGTTCCGACCGGAATATCGAGGATCTCGGCGATATCGGCGTATTTAAGACCTTGATAAAACGCCAACTGAATGAGTTGTTGGGTTTGTTCGTTGAGTTGAGAGACGGCCAAACGTACTCGGGAATTAGTTTCCGATCGAAGTGCGATTTCTTCGGGAGTAGCTTCGCGAGACGGGATCCGCCCTGCAAGTGCTTCATCGGCCTCGTTCTGCTTGGATACACCATCGAGACTAGTGGCTTGATGGCGTTTGTTACGACGCATGAAGTCGATCGCTTTGTTGCTCGCGATCGCGTAAAGCCAAGGTCGGAATCGCTTTCCAGGTTCAAATTGGCTAATACGCAAATGAACGCTCAAAAAGGTGCCTTGGAAAACGTCTTCGGCATGCTGAACGCTTCCGAGAAATCGGCGTAAGAATGTAAAGAGTTCGCGTTCGTAGCGCCGCATGAGGGCTTCGAAATGCTCTGGCCGTTGTTCGTGCAGATACCTATCTACAAGCTGCTCATCGGTCCATTGAACGAACCGGCATTCCTGCGAAAATCCGGAATCCGGGGAGGAGATACTTTCCTCGATCGATTTACTGTTCGCAGACTGCATAGGAATTGCTTTCCAGGATATCCACACGTAGTCGAGTTGAAGGTCAAGTTCGCAGGACGGATTCTTAGGTCAGATGCGAACGTCAAAAACGTACGTTCATGAAAAACTGACGACTGCATCCGGCCGAGCCTTTTCGACGGAGTAAGTTTACCGGTAGTTCCCGGAAAAAGTCAAAGAGCGTTCACTGGAAATTCATACCGGAACGACCAAACGTAACGATTTCGCTTGAATTGCCGACTTTGACGCAGCTTGCTAGGAGGGCAAGACATTGGTTTCCCCGAAGGACTCTTGGAGTACGTCTGGGGAAAAATGGCCGAAACGGAAGGATTTTCCGGTGCGAAGATTGATCATCGTCAGGACGGCTGGGGCGAAGAGCCCGGGGTCGACTTTGTAGAAGTCATAGCCGTAGGCTTTGAAGGTTTTTGCAAAAGGTTGGCCGCAATCGCGGGAGGAATTGCTCGGGACTTTGGGACCCAGTGTGACGAGTTGGTCGTCTGAAGTATCGACCCACAAGGTAACATGTCCACCGTAGAGGATCGCATCGTTGGTTCGTCCGATACCGGTCGCAAAGTCTTTTGCGACGGGAGGAATGGGGGCCGAACCGACTCCTGAACGAATTTGATTCAGGTCAAAATCGAGTTCAAAGAGTTTGTGCAAAGAGGTTTCGATCGACCTGGCAACGACTTGCATGACCCCTGCAATGCTGCTTGTAGAAGCTACACAGAGGACGAGTTTGGAGGTCTGGACGTTGCACTCGGATGCTATTTGCTCGGCGATTTCATCCGTAGGAAGTTCATCGCTTTCCAACACACCAACGGCACTCTTGGAGTGATCGCCAATAACAAACCGATCCAGCACCGCTTCTTTACCCCGCTTGGCTCGCATGGGACCGGATCCCATGGCGAAGTATTTACCGTGGGAGATTTTCCAACCGGCATATTGGCTTGCCATGCAAGCCTTTAATGGTGAATCGGTGGAGACTAGAAGTTGTGGGCCGTTCCAAATAGCACGATCGGCTGCCGTAAGCTGCGCGTTAGCACTTAGACCCATGCAAATCTTGGAAAGAGCTAACCCGGCTTCGATTCCTCCCGAAACATTACAACCGAAATCGATGACTCGAGCACCGTTTTGGAGAACGTGCGTTTTTACTTGTAGGTCATCTTCGTTGGCCACGACCTGTTGCTCGATCCAATGAAGCGTTCGATCGTTAAGGGACGTGTAAGTGGCCATCGATGGGTCTTAAAAGTGTGAAGTCAATTATGGATTCGGGCAGGTAGCACGGTGAAGTAACACGGTACGGAAATCGGTCGGAGTTGACAGCGATTCTTCCGGCATTCAGCTTTCGACGGCTCAGCTATGCAAAAACTTGTGACTACCGTTGGCGAGGTAGTCACAAGCGAATTGGGAGCTGATTCGAAAGATGAAGAGTTGTTACTCTTTCGCTTCGGTGGCACCTTCGATGATGGTTGCCTTCTTCAAAACGATCGGTTCAACAGGCACGTCACTGTGTGGGCCTTTGTTCCCCGTTTTCGCTTTTGCCATCTTGTCGATGATTTCCTCACCTTTGACGACACGGCCGAAAACGCAGTAACCATAGCGATCGGCGGCATATTTCTTGTCTAGATCGCGGTTGTACTTCAAGTTGACGTAGAACTGGGATGTAGCTGAGTGTGGAGCGCGTGTGCGAGCCATCGACAGGGTCATGCGATCGTTTTTCAGGCCGTTGGCAGCTTCATTTTCGATCGGGTCATCAGTTGGCTTTTCCTTCATGTCGGGAGTCATCCCGCCACCTTGGACAACGAAGCCTGGGATAATGCGGTGGAAAATGGTTCCGTCGTAGTGGCCTTTTTTGACATAGCTGAGGAAGTTCTCGACGGTTTTGGGTGCTTCCTTCTCGAATAGTTCGATTTCGACGTCACCGAGGGAGGTTTCGATGAGGACTTTTGGGTTTTGAGCGATTGCGACTTGGCTGGCGAGAGCCAAGCACATACCCGCACCAAGCAAAGCTGCTTTGTTGCCCACCATCATGCATTGTTGGACGAGACCTGAAGCCAATTGGTGCAAATGCCCCATGTTTTGTTTTCTCCGAATTTCCTTTTTAAGAACCCGTACTAGGTTGAGGGTTGTTTCGCCTCTTCCCACTGGTGAGATATGATACCGACTTAGTTACGATGGATCGACGGCTAGTGGTTCAGTTTTACCTGCCTGTTTTCAGCGAGTTTGTTTCCATGTTTTTAATTGCTGGGTTTGAACGTCGGGGTAAATTTGCCTCGATGAGTGTAAGGGTGCTGGGGTTATGGTTGCTTTGGGCAAGCTATTCACTCAGTACGGTCTATGGGCAGGAAAGTGCAGGGACTGCCAAGGAGGATGCGACTGCCGAGGCGGTAACCGCAGCCGGGGAACTAAAACCGACGAGTCCTAAGTCGCCGATGACGATTGCGGAGCGATCGAATTTTCTGGCGACATCGCGGGGCGAGGAAGTCGAAGCCTTCCTCAGTCAGCTTGCGCGATCAAGCCCGTTTGCGAAGCTGATGGAAGTAGGTCAAACGCACGAAAATCGCTCGCTGTGGGGATTGGTAGTATCGAAGGATCTAAAAGTCTCCTTGCCACTTGCCGCAGACGACCCTCGGTTGGTGATCCTGATGATTGGCGGAATTCACAGCGGGGAATGCGATAGTAAGGAGGCCTTACTGGCATTGGCTCGCGATACCGTCCAAGGTAAGCACAACGATTGGCTCGACCGATGCGTCTTGGTTTTCCTCCCGAATTTCAACGCCGATGGCAATGAACGAGTCGGTCCGATGCATCGACCTGGCCAAGAGGGGCCTGCATTGGGGATGGGGACACGCGAGAATGCACTAGGACAAGATTTGAATAGGGATTTCGTCAAGCTTGATACACAGGAAGTCCGTTCGCTGGTTCGATTGATCGATGCTTTTCAAGTCGACGTCTTGTTCGACGCGCACACGACAAATGGTTCGTTGCATCGCTACGACATGACCTATGACATCCCTCACAATCCAGCGGTCGATCGCGACATGATCGGGTGGCTCAAGTCCGAGATGTTGCCTGCGGTTTCTCAAAAGATGCAAGCCCTGGGTTCGCCAATTTTTCCTTACGGAAATTTCAATCGAGATCATACCGTTTGGGAAAGCTACGGTTTTGAGCCTCGGTACAGTACGGAGTACATGGGGTTACGGGGCAAAATTGGGATATTGGTCGAATCCTATTCGTATGCGACGTATCAACGACGCATCGAAGTCAGCTATTCGTTCATCGAGGAATCGATCAGCTATCTATGCGAGAACTTTGATGCCGTTCGCTCGTTGGTTCGCAAGCCGGTCTCGACTTCTCCCAAAGGAGTGGCGATTCAAGGGGTAATCGAACCGGGTGAAGAGCGGGCAAAGGTGGCTGGCTATCGTTGGCCAGAAAAGACTACAGCCGAGAAAACCGCACCTGAGAAAACCACAAGCGAGCAGCAGACAAAACAGACAAAGCCGCAGGAGGTTACCTTCCCGAGTCCGAAGGATCGCGGTCGTGTGAAGGAAATGGAGGAGACGCAATATGAAGTTCGCTTAGCAAACGTGGCGACGAGAAAACTCGAAGTCGACGCGCCGATTGCTTACCACATACCCAAGGAATGTTCGTGGCTTGCGAGCCGTATTCGATTGCATGGGGTTCCGATGATCGAGGTCTCGGGCGAGGTGAAATCGGTTGTCGAGCAGTACGAAATCACCGACCGCAAAGAGCTTAACGAATTTCAGTTTCGTAAGTTATCGAAATACAGTGTGGCTTTGGAAGAGAAAGAAATGGTGCTAGGGCCAGGCTGGATTGTTCCAACCGACCATCCGTTGGGCGTGTTGGTAACCTACATCTTAGAACCTCATTCCGATGAGTCCTTGGCGATGTGGGGGTTTTTGGACCCGATGCTCCAGCCCGGTGCGGTCTACCCAATTACCAGATGCAAAGCTATGCCGAGTTTTCCAAAGGTCACGCCGCTCGAGCCCCTTGCATGGCTTGATCTAAAAGCGAGGGATATCGTTGGAGAGAAATTAACGCTTGACAAACTGTATTCGCCGAAGGACAAGGTCGCCTATTCGGGTGCACCAACGCCATTACCCCGTTGGATGCCGCATGGCGAAGGGTACATCACTCGGCGGGAGCAACTTTGGTTTCATGTCGATGCAGCTACCGGTGCTATGC
>Ga0255128_1001008_pt1 | contig 12935 bp, 15 predicted proteins | sample Law_Miss_RepC_8d_FD_188562 | JGI IMG/M metagenome (GOLD analysis project Ga0255128, IMG submission 188562) | Freshwater microbial communities from St. Lawrence River, New York, United States - Law_Miss_RepC_8d | ecosystem: Environmental > Aquatic > Freshwater > River | place: USA: New York... | reverse complement strand
GGCACTGTGCCCCACCGAATCGGTGTTGGTGGCGACCCGCGCTTATTTAAGACGCCGGGGCGAGCCGCAAACCCCGGCCGACTTGCAAAACCACAATTGCCTGCACTACCCACGCTCGCAAGACACCCCGGCCTGGACCTTTGAGGGTATCGGCCAGATGCCGGGTGCTGAGGGCGTGTCAGTCGGCAACGACCGCATCACCGTGCCCGTGACCGGCAATTTTGCCGCCAACAACAGCGAAGCGCTGCGCGAAGCCGCGCTCACGGGCGCAGGCATCGCCCTGGTGCGATTTCAGTGCCCAGTCGTCTTTGCGGCAAGGCAAACTGGTGCGCGTGCTGCCCGACTGGAAACCCGTGGGCGCTTTCGCCGAAACCATTTACGCCATTCGCCCGTATGCCCCCCATGTGCCGCGAGCGGTGGCGGCACTGGTAGATGCTTTGCGCAAAGGACTGGCGGAGGGGTTTGGGGGGTGAGATACCAGAGTTGTGTAGGCGAATTTCGCCTACTCGCTATTTTCTTAATGCCCGTTGTTGGCGTCATATCCAACTGTTTTGTCATGCCCGGCGTGACCGGGTATCCATCTCAGCAAGGGAGCAAAGGCATGGACCCCCGATCAAGTCGGGGGTGACAGTGGGCTGGCCTGCGTGACGGGCTAAACAGCCTCTTTTACTTCCCAGCGCGAGCAGCCACCGCCGTGTCCGGGAAGTCGCTGAACAGGCCGTCTACACCGAGTTCAAAAAAGCGCTTGTACTCGGCTTTGGGGTCGCCTTTGTAATCAGATAGCAAACCGGGCTGCTCGCTGCGGAAGGTGTAGGCGTGGACAAACAGGCCCGCTGCGTGCGCGTTCTTGACCACATCGGTTGGGGGCAGGGCAATGCGATCGGCGTCAGAAATCTTGCCGTCGCCATTCAGGTCGCGAGGTTTGCCGTCGGCACCCATCACTTGGGCGGCGCTGGCCAGATAGGGTTTCCAGGGGCCAATGCCGTCGGCGTAGGTTTTGACTTCGGCCAAGCCCTTGGGGGTCAGCAGGTCGGCAAAGGTTCGGCTGTCTTTGTTCACCGCAAAATCGTAGGGCTTGTCATACGGGGCCGCCAGAGTGACCTGGCCTTTGGCGTTCACATCGTCACCGTCCACAAGTTGCACCAAGCGAACTTGGGTTAGTTTGCGCATGGCTTTCAGGTTACTCACCTCAAACGACTGAATGATCACTGGGGAGGTTTTTTGGGTGTAACCGTACTCAGCCAATAAGGCCAGCAGTCTTGGCTCGATCGGCAGTTGCGCGTCTACATGGTAGGTAGGGTGTTTGGTCTCGGGATACACGCCAATGGTGCGCCCCGTGCGCATGGACTCCGATTTGGCAAGGTCCAGGATTTCGCGAAAAGTGGGTATTTGAAACTGCCCGTTAAACGAGGCATCGCGCACCGGGTTGGCCTGTTTGGCGCGCAGTGTGCGCAGTTCGGCCAGTGTGAAGTCGGTGGCAAACCAGCCTGTTTCGTTCACCCCATCGACCTTGTGGGTGGTTTTCCGGCTGGCAAATTCAGGCTTGGCCGAGACATCGGTGGTGGCCGTGATGTTGGGTTCGTGGCGCGCCACCAAGTGGCCGTCTTTCGTGACGACCAAGTCGGGTTCAATGAAGTCGGCACCCTGTTCAATGGCCTTTTTATAAGACGCGAGGGTGTGTTCGGGCAGGTAACCGCTGGCACCGCGATGGCCAATGACCAAGGGCTGTGCGCCATTGAGCGTGGGGTACGAGATGCCGGATTTTGCGGTCATGCCCGTTTGGGCACAGGCGCTCAGCAAAACCGCCGTTGCAACGGCCAGGTGGGTAGCACTCAGTTTGGAAGTCGTCATGTAGTTTCCCGAAGTTGATAAACCAGTTTCGATCATGCATACCCTTGATGTCATTTGTATTTCACAAAGAAGTATTTTGGTTTTTATAATAAAACCAAGGTCATCATAATCACATCACTGTGGATGTGGTGGTTAACTTGTGGGGTGACGCAGGTGGAACTGGTTTGGGTACTCTTCATTTGAGCTTCAGCTTCAACCCTTTGCGCAGAGCTGCATGGATACAGTAATAGCCACTCTATTTGGGATCAACATGGACCACCACACGGCAATCGTTGTTTGGCAGCGAGGGGAGCAGAATTTTCTGGACAACGCTTACAGCAGAAAGCACATGTTGAAATTTGACGGGGGTGCAGAGGTGGCCGGATCTTCCTCCCCCCATGTGGTGCCTTTGCCCATGTCGGATGCTGCGGCCGTTGATCCCGAGGAGGCTTTTGTGGCTTCTTTGTCCAGTTGTCACATGCTCTGGTTTTTGTCCATTGCCGTTAAACGAAGGTTTTGCGTCGACAGTTACCGCGACGCGGCCATTGGAAAAATGGGTAAAAACGACGAGGGTAAGGTGGCCATGACGCATGTCACGCTGAGACCAGCAGTTCAATTTTCTGGTGCCCTGATGCCAACCGCTTTGCAAATTGACCAAATGCACCACGAAGCCCATGAGGCTTGTTACATCGCCAATTCGGTCAAGACGGTGGTGACTTGTGAGCCCGTGAACTGAATTTGAACGGCTTGGTTCAAGTGCCGCTGGGCATGCTGTCTTTCGTCAGCGTTTGACGTACAAAGTGCAAAAAATCTTCCAGGTGGAACTGGATGATGTTGACCATGATGGGCAGCAAAAGTGTTTGGTATTCGTGAACGGCAATGTTTCTGAAGCCGACCATGCGTTTCATCGCTTCGGCTGTATCGGCCTCAAGCCAAAGCGCATGGGCCAGCACGGCAAACACATCGCGTGAGCTCTGTGGCAGGCCCAGGCTTTCGCGGCGAATGATGTGATGGCCCATGTCCAGTGCCGCCTCGCATGCCCGCTGTATGTTCAGTATGGCCGCGTCTTGCCTGGTGAAGTTGCTTGCAAACGTATCGGGATCGGCTGTGTATTCTTCCCGTGCTCGCGCAACGCACCGTTCTATGGTGGCAGCTTTGTTTAACAAAACGTCATCGGCCATACACGCGCCCCCTTTGCTTGACGTCCTGAATCAGCCCGGCGCGGGCTTCATCCAGTGACATTTTTTCGCTCAGCATGGCGGCTTCAAACAACCCGGCCTGGACGTTTTTACGCCACCAGGTCGTGCCTTGCGTCAAGATTTGGTACTGCATGACAGTAGAGGCTGCGCGCATGTCCAGCAGGTCCACTGGACAGCCGGTGAGATCGGCCAGTTCCCCGGACAGTTTGAAAAGAACCAGGGGGTCGGCGTAGCCTTCGAGCAAAACTGCCAGATCCAGATCGCTGTCTGGGCGAGCCAATTGACCTTGCTGTTGAATGCGGCTGCCAAAAGCATAGATCGCCAGCAGCTTTGGCAGCTGTTGCTGGAGCGTGGCAATCAGGGGTTCGGTTTGCATGATTTATTGTGCATCAGGGCCTTAAATTCCTCTGGCCAGCACCGGGAAAAGCTTGTGCAGTCCGTCCGTCATCACTTCCACTGCCAGCGCAGCCAGAATCAGGCCCATGAGTCGGGTCATGACGTTGATGCCGGTTTTGCCCAAGATGCGGGCGATGGGGGTGGCCAGCGAAAAGCACAGGGCGGTGGCCAATGCGATGACCACGCCGTAGCCAACCAAGGTGCCGAGTTGGGCAAATGTCTTGGCTTTTTCCGCAAAAATCACCACGGTGGACATGGTGGCCGGACCCGTCAATAAGGGGATAGTCAGCGGCACCACGGCGATGCTGGCCCCCATGGCGGCTTTGGTTTCGGCGTCGTGCACTTCTTCGGCATTGGCGCGCGATTCGGCCGGTTGGGCGTTCAGCATGGACAAGGCGGCTGTCAGCAGCAGCAGGCCACCCCCCACCTGGAAGCTGGCCAATGAGATACCAAAAAATTCCAGAATTTGCAGGCCCAACAAGGCGCTGGCCGCAATCACCACAAAGGCACTGAACGACGAAACCCAGATGGTCCGTTTGCGCTGCGCCCGGCTAAAGCCCTGGGTGTAGTGGATGAAAAAAGGGACGATGGCCAGTGGGTTGACGATGGCCAGCAGGGTAATGAGTGGTTTGAATTCCATCGGCGCATTGTGCCTTGGCGGCTCAAGCGGGGCTGACCGGGCTGGCGGGTGTTCGGCGGCGGAACATGCCCCAGCCTTCCATGTGCAACACTTTGTCGCCGTGTTGGTTGAACAATTCCCAAAGGGTACGGGTCATGCCCACATCGGGTCGCTTGCTCATGGGTTTGATGTCCAGCACCGTGCTGTAAAGGTGCAGGGTGTCGCCAGGGTAAACGGGTTTTTGCCAACGTATGTTTTCCAGACCGGGGGACCCCAAGCTGGATGTTTCGTGCATGAAATTGGTCACCATCAGGCGCATGGCCATGGCACAGGTGTGCCATCCGCTGGCAGACAGGGCGCCAAACACCGAGGCTTTGGCCGCCTCGTCGTCCAGATGGAAAGGCTGTGGGTCAAACTGGCTGGCAAAGGCAATAATTTCTTCGCGAGAGGGTGTGATGGTGCCCAAGTCACGTTTTTCACCCACTTGCATGTCTTCCCAGTAATACTTGATGGTAGCCATCAGCGACCGCCCGAAATGTCGAGAAAACTCATGGTGGTGTAGCTGGCGCTGTCCGACAGCAGCCACACAATGCCCTCGGCCACTTCTTCTGCCGAGCCTCCGCGCTTGGCGGGTACCAGGTGTTGCAGGTCTTTGACGCGGTTGGGCAAGCCGCCCGAGGCATGGATGTCGGTCTCGATCAAGCCCGGGCGCACGGCATTGACCCGAATGCCTTCGGCCGCCACCTCTTTGGCCAAGCCAATGGTGAAGGCGTCAATCGCGCCTTTGGCTGCGGCGTAGTCCACATATTGGCCGGGCGCACCCAGCCGGGCAGCAGCACTGGAGACGTTGACGATGCTGCCGCCCTCGCCCCCGTGTTGGGTGCTCATGCGGCGCACGGCTTCGCGGGCACAAATCAGGCTGCCGATCACATTGATGTCGAACATGCGCTTCCAGCGGGCCACGCTCATTTCGTCCACCCGGGCGGTCACGTCGACCACGCCTGCGTTGTTGACCAAGCCGGACAGGCGGCCGAGTTTGGCGTCGATGTGCTCAAACATGCGCAGCACTTGGGCTTCGTCGGCCACATCGGCCTGGATGGACATGGCCTGCCCGCCAGATGCCCGAATCTGGCGCACCACTTCGTCAGCGGCCAAAGAGTTGGCGGTGTAGTTCACCGCCACAGACCAGCCCTTTTGGGCCGCTAAAAGGGCGGTGGCAGCGCCAATACCGCGGCTGCCGCCGGTCACCAACAAGACCTTGTTCATCCAGTTTCTCCTGCAAAAATAGAAGGGTGCGGTGTTAGCCGCTTTTGCAAAGATTACACAACAGACCGGGAGGCCTCATGGGTCGCACAGTGGACTATTACTTCGCACCGCAAAGCCCCTGGGCTTACTTGGGCCACCAGCGCTTGGTCGATATCGTGGCGCGAACCGGGGCCACGCTGCGCGTGATGCCCATGGATTTGGGTGGCAAGGTGTTTCCGATCTCGGGGGGCCTGCCTTTGGGCCAGCGAGCGCCGCAGCGTCAGGCCTACCGTTTGGTGGAGTTGCAGCGGTTTAGCCAACACCTGAAAATCCCTTTAAATCTGAAACCCCAATATTTTCCGGTTGGGGGTGACCCTGCGGCTCGCCTGATCATTGCAGCCGACATGGCCCACGGTGCCGCTGCGGCCATGGCCATAGCGGGCGCATTGCTGACCGCGTGCTGGGCTCAAGAGCGCAACATGGCCGATGACGCCGTGTTGGCTGAGTTGCTGCAAGAGCAAAAGCTTTCAGCTGGTTTGCTGGCGCAATCGCACAGTTTGGAGGTGCAGGCGCTTTACGAAACCTACACCCAGGCGGCCATAGCGGCGGGGGTGTTTGGAGCGCCCAGTTATGTGCTGGAGGGTGAGATTTTTTGGGGCCAGGACCGACTTGATTTTCTCGAGCAGGCACTGGCGAGTTGATGTAACGAGGTGATTTTCAACATCAGGAGATGACGATGGGAAGCATGATTGAACTGAAAGCAGCCGATGGCACAGCAGTGCCTGCCTACGAAGCCCGCCCCGTGGGGAACCCCATGGGGGCGGTGGTGGTGATTCAAGAAATTTTTGGCGTGAACAGCCACATTCGCCAAGTGGCCGATGGCTACGCTGCTCAGGGCTATGTTGCGGTGGCCCCAGCCGCGTTTCATCGCGTCAAGCCGGGCGTTGAATTGGGCTATACCGATGCCGATATGGGCGAAGGTTTTGGCTACAAAACGGCGGTGGAGGCTTTGCCCGCACCGGGCGTGATGCAAGACATTCAGGCCGCCATTGACCATGCGGCCAAGGTATCAGGGGGCAAAGTGGGGATTGTGGGTTACTGCTGGGGTGGTTTGCTGACCTGGCGTGCGGCCTGCACCCTGACGGGTTTGAGTGCCGCCGTGCCTTATTACGGTGGCGGCGTGACCACCGAGGCAGAAGCTGCGCGTCAAACCAAAGTGCCCGTGTTGGCGCACTTTGCCGAAGAGGACAAGTGGATTCCGATGGATTCGGTCGAGGCTTTCAAAAAGGCGCACCCCGAGGTGCAGGTTCACACCTATGCCGCCCATCATGGCTTTAATTGCAACCAGCGCGGTTCGTGGCACGCCCCATCGGCCCAGCTTGCATCAGAGAGAAGCTTGGCGTTTTTTGCCCAGCACTTGAGCGCAAACTGACGGCAAGCCCCCAGCCTCTGCAAACATTCGCGAGCAGGGGCTCGCTCCAACAGGTTCCACGGGCGGAAGCAATCCAGAACAGTGGCTTACCCCCGCAGAGGCTGCTAAATTCGTTAGGGGCTGAGGGGGACTCAGTCGCCCGTGCGGGCAAGGTAGCGTTTGCGCCAAAAAATCAGGCCCATGCTTGTGGCTATCAGGCACATGCCGCCCAGCGTCCACCAAAACCCGCTGGCCTGGTGTAACCAGGGCATGAACTCGAAGTTCATGCCGAACACGGCGGCGATCAGGTTCAGAGGCAAGAAGATCGCCGTCAGCGCGGTCAGGGTGCGCATGATGTCGTTGGTGCGGTTGCCTTGCACATTGAAGTGCATTTGCACGGCGGTTTCGGTGTTGTGCTCCAGTCTGCGCACATGTTGGACCACGCGCTCAATGTGTTCCAACACATCCCGGCTGCGGATTTTGAGCAACTCGTGTTCGCGTTCGGCGGGGGTGTCTTTGCCAACGCCCCAAGTGTCCAGAGATTCTGTCCAGGTTTGTACGGCGGTTCGCTGGTCGTCACACAGGGCTTCCAACTGGTGCAGGGCCATGCGGGCTTGCAACAACGCATCCCAGCGGTTGAAGCGTGTTCTGGGGTTGAGCAATTCGGCCTGCCAGTGATCGAGTTGGCGACTCAGTTCGCGCCTCAAATCAAGGTAGCCATCGACCATTTGGCTCAATAGGCGCAGCATCATGTCGGCGGGGCTTGCGGGTACACCGCGCGCACCTGCTGAGCGTTGGTCGGCCGAATCAGGGGTTTGCGCGGTGGCCATTGCGCTGGCCAGCAGGCGGGCGGCATAGGCTTCGCGAACGGCACAGTCGCTGGGGTGAACGCTCAATAGCACCCGGTCAAACACCGCAAACCCAACCGGGCTGGTGTCTATGCGGTGCAACACGGGTGGGCCGGACCGTTTGCCTTGCCGATTTGAATTTGGGGGTAAATCAGTATCCAAAACCTGCGTTGAGTGCTTTGCTCCCGATGCATTCAAGCCATGGCCAGCGTGGCTTGTGCCGTTGTTGTTGCGTTGGGCCAGTCGCCTAAACACCATCAGGTCGTAATGCGAGCTGAAGTCGAACCGCGAGGGCAGTTGGGCATTCAGCAGGTCTGAAACATGCAAGTCCACCAAGGTTTGACCGGTGAGACTTTCAAGGGTGCTTTGAAGGTTTGACAGTTCGGATTGGAATTTTTCGCGCGAGCAAGCGATCCAAACGTAGCCACTTTCCGGCAGCTGCCGGGGCAAGGTCAGACCGGCTTGAACCTGTGTCCCCGAGACAGTGAAGACCCGCATGAGGGGGTTCAGCCTTGGCGGATGAGACGTGCCGCATCCCGGGCAAAGTAGGTCAGAACGCCATCGGCTCCGGCCCGCTTGAAGGCCAGCAGGCTTTCCATCATGACCAAATCGTGGTCTAGCCAGCCGTTTTGGGCCGCCGCTTTGAGCATGGCGTATTCACCCGACACTTGGTAGGCAAAGGTGGGCACTTTGAACTCGTCTTTAACGCGGCGCACGATGTCCAAGTAGGGCATGCCGGGTTTGACCATGACCATGTCTGCCCCTTCGGCCAGGTCCATGGCCACTTCGCGCAGGGCTTCATCGCTGTTGCCAGGGTCCATCTGGTAGACCTTTTTGTTGCTTTTGCCCAAGTTGCCAGCCGATCCGACAGCGTCGCGGAAAGGGCCGTAAAACGCGCTGGCGTACTTGGCGCTGTAGGCCATGATGCGGGTATGGATCAGGCCCCGCGCCTCCAATGCCTGGCGAATGGCACCAATTCTGCCGTCCATCATGTCGCTGGGGGCGACCATGTCGACACCGGCCTCGGCTTGCGTCAGCGCTTGTTGCACCAATACGGCGGTGGTTTCGTCGTTCAAGATATACCCCGTTTCGTCCAACAGGCCGTCTTGGCCGTGGCTGGTGAAGGGGTCCAGGGCCACATCGGTCATCACGCCCAGCTCGGGAAAGCGTTTTTTCAGTTCGCGCACCACCTTGGGCACAAGGCCATCGGGGTTCATGGCTTCTCGTCCGGTGGGGTCTTTCAGCGAGGCATCAATCACCGGGAACAAGGCCATCACCGGAATGCCCAGCTTGGCGCAGTCTTCGGCCACCGGCAAAAGAAGGTCCAAGCTCAAGCGTTCGACACCCGGCATGGAGCCAACGGCTTGGCGTTGGTTCTGGCCGTCCAGCACGAAAACCGGATAGATCAGGTCGTGCGGTGTGACCAGGTGCTCGCGCACCAAGTTGCGGGTGAATTCGTCACGGCGCAGGCGGCGTGGGCGGCTGGAGGGGAAGGGGGCAACAGGGTTCATGGCGAAAATTGTGCCTGAAGTCTTGGCGCGCGCCAAATCAATGGGCCTCAGAGGCGTGTTTGGCCAGAGTCAAAGTGTTAACTGGCAAAAATGATACAAAGTATAAAAATCATCTTGTTAATGATTTTATTATTTGATAGATTCGATGCGGGCAGCTTGCTGCCTCCCGCTTTTCCTCCCTGAGCGGGGCCTTTGACGCGGTAACGCTAAAAGGCTTGCTGCCCCCGGCCTCTGGTCGGGGGTTTTTTTTGCCTGATCTGAATGTCTGGTACGGCGCGGCCTTCTCTGACTACACTTGCAGCATGCTCTGGATCAAAGCCCTTCATATCGTTTTTATTGCCAGCTGGTTTGCCGGCTTGTTTTATTTGCCCCGCATTTTTGTCAATCTGGCCATGGTGGAACCTGCCTCGGTGGCCGAGCGCGAACGCTTGCTGCTGATGGCGCGCAAGTTGTACCGCTTTATGACGATTTTGGCGGTTCCCGCCTTGGTCTTGGGCTTGTGGTTGTGGCTTTATTACGGCATTGGTCGTGGCCCTGGGCAGGGCTGGATGCATGCCAAACTGGCCATCGTGGTGGCCTTGCTGGGTTACCACCATGGGTGCGGCTTGATTTTGCGCAAATTCACCCAAGGGCAAATGCAACGCAGCCACATCTGGTTCCGCTGGTTCAATGAGGCCCCAGTTTTACTGATGTTGGTGGCCGTTATTTTGGTTGTGGTCAAGCCTTTCTAAGGACATTGAAGTGCGCACTTCTCACCTGCGCAAAACCGCTGCCTGGCCCTTGGTGTGGATTTACGCGGTCCTGATCGTCTACGCCAGCCTCTACCCTTTTGACAATTGGCGTATTCAGGGCATTGCGCCCTGGGCCTTTCTAACGGCTCCATTGCCCCGCTATTGGACGGGGTTTGATGTTTTATCCAATGTGCTGGGCTATGCGCCGTTCGGGTTTTTGTTGGCCTTGGCTTTGCACCGAACCCGGCGTCGCTGGCCCGCTATTTTGTTGGCCACAATGGCCGCAGCAGCCCTGTCTTTGCTGATGGAGTCCTTGCAAATGTTTTTGCCGGTGCGCGTGCCTTCCAATGTGGACGCTGCTTTGAACCTGTGTGGGGCCTTTTTGGGTGCCGTGACGGCACGCGCAATGGAGTGGGTCGGCCTGTTGGACCGCTGGAGCCGGTTTCGTGACCGTTGGTTTGTATCTGACGCGAGTGGGGCCATGGCTTTGTTGGCTGTTTGGCCCTTGGCTTTGTTGTTTCCGGTGCCTGTGACCTTTGGTTTGGGTCAGGTGCTGGAGCGGGTTGAGGCCACCTTGGTCCATGTGCTGGAAGACTCTTTTCTGCTGGAGTGGCTGCCTTTAAGAGAGGTTGAACTGCAGCCTATGTTGCCCGTGAGCGAAATTTTGTGCGTCACCATTGGGCTGTTGTTGCCCAGCTTGCTGGCCTTCGGTGTGTTACGCCAATGGCGGCAGCGCATCACGGTCGCCTTGCTGGTGGTGTTGGTGGGTTTTCTGGCGAGCGCCTTGTCGGCTGCCTTGACCTATGGCCCGGCGCACGCTTGGGACTGGGTCAGCTCAGAAGTATGGGTCGGCTTGGCGGGCGCTGTCTTGGGGATGGCTGTCATGTCTTTCAGCTCGCCCCGGATGTGTTGGGTGCTGGCGCTGGCCGCCTTGGTGTGGCAACTGAGCTTGCTCAACAACGCCTCTGCCGATGCTTACTTTGCCTTGACTTTGCAGACTTGGGAGCAGGGCCGTTTTATTCGGTTTCATGGGCTGATTCAGTGGCTGGGGTGGCTGTGGCCTTATGCCTTGTTGCTGTACTTGGTGGGCCGATTGTCTTCAGCTGGCGATAGCGCAGATGTTTGAAACGGTGTCAGCCTAAAATTCAATGATGACTTCAGAAAACACCCACCCCTATTTCAAGCGCCACATCTTTTTTTGTCTCAATGAGCGAAAAAATAACGAGGCTTGCTGCGCCCAACACAATGCCCAAGCAGCGTTTGACCATTGCAAAGCCCGAGTCAAGGATTTGGGCTTGGCCGGCCCTGGCCAAGTTCGGGTGAACAAGGCGGGGTGTCTGGACCGTTGCTCTGGCGGCCCCGTGGCCGTGGTGTATCCCGAGGGCGTTTGGTACTCCTATGTGGATCAGAGTGACATTGACGAAATCGTCGAATCGCATTTGAAAAATGGTCAGGTCGTCGAGCGCCTAGTGACACCCGCACACCTGGGGCGCTGATGAATTCCGCCACCCAGTCCTTGAGCTTGAAAGGGGAGGCTGGCGTCATTGAGGCCGTGCTGGACAAGCCCTCTGAGGGCAGTATCCATGGCACAGCAGTCATTGCGCACCCCCACCCCTTGTATGGCGGCACCCTGCAAAACAAAGTCGTGCAGACTTTGGCCAGGGCCTTTGTTCAGTGCGGATGGCAAGCTGTCCGTTTCAATTTCAGAGGGGTAGGCGCCAGTTCGGGTGTCTACGACGAAGGCCGGGGCGAGGCCCGGGACATGTTGTCGGTGATTCAGCAACTCGCCCCTGATGGGCCCTTGGCGTTGGCAGGTTTTTCTTTTGGGGCTTTTGTTACCAGCCATGTGGTGCAAACCTTAGCGCCAGCGCGCAGCCCCGAAAAGTTGGTGCTGGTGGGGACCGCTGCCTCGCGTTTTGGGGTGGCCCCCATCGCCACCGACCTGCATGAGAATACTTTGGTATTGCATGGCGAGCAAGATGACACCGTGCCCTTGAGCAGCGTCATGGACTGGGCCCGGCCCCAATCCTTGCCGGTCACGGTGATTCCGGGGGTGGAACATTTCTTTCACGGACAATTGCCCCTTCTTAAAGCGCTGGTAGCACGCCACCTGCGTGCTTGATTCCTGTTGCATCCCGGTGTGGGTGCGCAAAGCCTGACGACTGATAACCATGAAATCCTTGTTTAAAAACCTGACCGCTCTATTGCTGGCAAGCATCGCCCTGAGCGGACATGCCCAAATGCCCCAGCCCCCTGAAGTCGCGGCAAAGGCCTATTTGCTGATTGACATCACCGCCAACCAGGTTTTGGCAGCCAAAGATCCGGACATGTCCGTGGAGCCAGCGTCCTTGACCAAGTTGATGACGGCATATTTGGTGTTTGATGCCTTGAAGTCACGCAAAATAGATTTGAAGCAAACCATGCCGGTTTCAGAACGGGCCTGGAAGATGCCGGGTTCACGCATGTTCATTGACCCCAAAATGCAGGTCCCGGTCGAAGATCTGATCAAAGGAATGATTGTTCAATCGGGCAATGACGCCACGGTTGCACTCGCCGAGGGAGTCGCCGGGAGTGTGGAACGCTTCGTGCAACTAATGAATGACCAAGCCAAGGTGCTGGGCATGAAGAGTTCCAGTTACCGCAATCCAGAGGGCCTGACTGAGGCCGGTCACACCACGACAGCGCGGGATTTGAGTATTCTGGCGACTCGCTTGCTGCGTGATTTTCCGGATTATGTGACTTATTACGCGATCAAAAAATACCGCTATCCAGGAACGCCAGCGGCCAACGACAGTAACCGAAATTTACTGCTTTTTAGGGATCCATCCGTGGATGGCTTGAAAACAGGGCACACCAATGCAGCGGGTTACTGCCTTGTGGCCACCGCCAAACGAGACCTGCCCAATGTGGGTGCGCGCCGTCTTTTGTCGGTGGTGTTGGGTGCGGACAGCGAAAATGCACGGGCCAATGAAAGCCAAAAGCTTTTGAACTGGGGTTACACGGCCTTTGATGCCGTCAAACTCTTTGAGGCCGGTCAAACGGTGGTCAGTCCCGAGGTGTGGCAGGGTAAAACACCCGTTGTCAAGCTGGGCTCTTTCCAGCAAATGGTGATTGCCGTCCCTGTAGGAACCGCAGCCCAGATCAA
>Ga0255128_1001005_pt1 | contig 12942 bp, 8 predicted proteins | sample Law_Miss_RepC_8d_FD_188562 | JGI IMG/M metagenome (GOLD analysis project Ga0255128, IMG submission 188562) | Freshwater microbial communities from St. Lawrence River, New York, United States - Law_Miss_RepC_8d | ecosystem: Environmental > Aquatic > Freshwater > River | place: USA: New York... | reverse complement strand
TGCTAGTTGTAAACGCCCAAGCTGCATTTGTCATGCGTGCAGCCCCTGTTGCGCTGAACGAGATATGTCGATACACGTTGCCCTGCACCACGTCACCCACTACACCTACGACCGACCGGTGCAGCTGGGCCCCCAGGTCATCCGCCTGCGCCCCGCACCGCACAGCCGCAGCCGCATCCTGAGCTACAGCCTGAAAGTCGAGCCCGAAACGCATTTCATCAACTGGCAGCAAGACGCCTTTGCCAACTACCAGGCGCGGCTGGTCTTCCCCAAGAAAACCACCTCGTTCAAGGTCACCGTGGACGTGGTCACCGAGATGGCGGTGTTCAACCCCTTTGACTTCTTTCTGGAGCCCTCGGCCGAAGAAGTGCCCTTCAAGTACTCGGCCATGGTCAAGGAGGAGCTGCAGTCCTACCTGGTCAAGGACAACAAGACCGCGAAGTTCAAAAAATACCTGGCCAGCATGAATCGCAGCCGCCAGCGCACCATCGACTTTCTGGTGCAAACCAACCAGCGCCTGCACCAGGACATCCGTTACACCATCCGCATGGAGCCGGGTGTGCAAACGCCCGAAGAAACGCTGACCCTGAAAAGCGGCTCCTGCCGCGACTCGGCCTGGCTGCTGGTGCAGTTGTTCCGCCACATGAACATCGCGGCCCGCTTTGTCTCGGGCTACCTGATCCAACTGGCGCCAGACGTGAAATCGCTCGACGGCCCGAGCGGCACCGAAATCGATTTCACCGACCTGCACGCCTGGTGCGAGGTGTACCTGCCCGGCGCAGGCTGGGTGGGCCTGGACCCGACCTCGGGCCTGCTGGCCGGTGAAGGCCACATTCCGCTGGCTTGCACCCCGCAGCCCTCAGCGGCAGCGCCCATTGAGGGCTTGATGGACAAAGCCGAGGTCGCGTTCAGCCACGAGATGAAGGTCACCCGCATCCACGAGTCGCCCCGCGTGACCAAGCCCTACACCGACGAGCAATGGGCCGAGGTCCTGCAGCTGGGCGAGCAAGTGGACGCCCAGCTGGTGGCCGAGGACGTGCGCCTGACCATGGGCGGCGAGCCCACCTTCGTGTCCACCCACGATCGTGACGGCGCTGAATGGAACACCGACGCTTTGGGGCCCACGAAGCGCGGCCTGGCCACCGAGCTGGTGCACAAGCTGCGCCAGCAATATGGCCAGGGTGGTTTTTTGCACTTTGGCCAGGGCAAGTGGTACCCGGGCGAGCAGCTGCCGCGCTGGGCGCTCAGCATCTGTTGGCGTGCCGATGGCACACCTTGCTGGCAAAACCCCGAGGTATTTGCCGACGAACGCGAACCACACCGCTACACCAGCGCCGACGCCTTGCGCTTCATGCAAGAGCTCACAGCGCAGCTGGGTCTGAAAAGCGACACCGTGCTGCCCGGGTTTGAGGACACTTGGTACTACCTCTGGCGCGAACGCCGCCTGCCCGTGAACGTGGACCCGTTTGACGCGCGGCTGGACGACGAGATGGAACGCAACCGCTTGCGCCGCGTCTTCAGCCAGGGTCTGGACCAAGCCGTGGGCTATGTGTTGCCACTGCAGCCGGTGGAGACAGGCCACCCGGCCCTCTCGGCCTGGCAAACCGGGCGCTGGTTCTTGCGCGACGAACGCCTGTACCTCATGCCCGGCGACTCGCCCATGGGCTGGCGCCTGCCGCTGGACTCGCTGCCCTGGGCGGCCCCCACCGACCGCTGGCACCAGATCGAACAAGACCCCTTTTCACCACATCTGGCTTCGCGGGCTGCCTTGCCTGCCATGCCCACGCTGCTGCAAACGCGCCCCCTGGGCATGGCGGCCCATGCGGCGGCCAGCGGTGCCCATGGCTCGGCCACCGTGCCAGCCCAGCCCGTGTCGCGCTTCGTGTCCGACCCGTCGGTGGTGCGCACCGCCTTGTGCGTGGAAGTGCGCGACCCGAATCGCGCCAACGGCCCCCAAGCCGAACGAGATGCCGAGAAAAAAGGCGAAAAATCCGGCGTGCTCTACGTCTTCATGCCGCCTCTGGCCCGGCTGGAAGACTACCTGGCGCTGGTGAGCGCCGTGGAAACCACGGCCTCGAAGCTGGGCCTGAAGATCGTGATGGAAGGCTACCCACCGCCACGCGACCCGCGCCTCAAACTCCTGCAGGTCACCCCCGACCCCGGCGTGATCGAGGTCAACATCCACCCGGCCCACAACTGGACCGAGCTGGTTGAACACACCGAGTTTTTGTACCAGGCCGCTTTCGAGACGCGCCTGTCGGCTGAAAAGTTCATGACCGACGGCCGCCACACCGGCACCGGCGGCGGCAACCACATGGTGCTGGGCGGGGCCACCCCGGCAGACAGCCCGTTTTTGCGCCGCCCCGAACTGCTGGCCAGCCTCATCCTGTATTGGCACAACCACCCGAGCCTGAGCTATTTGTTCAGCGGCATGTTCATCGGCCCCACCAGCCAGGCCCCACGCGTGGACGAGGCGCGCAACGACCAGGTTTATGAGCTGGAGATCGCGCTGCGCGAAATCATGCGCAACCGCCAAAAATACGGCGCCGACATGCCCCCATGGATCGTTGACCGCACGCTGCGCAACATCCTGATCGACGTGACCGGCAACACCCACCGCAGCGAGTTCTGCATCGACAAGATGTATTCACCCGACAGCAGCACGGGGCGTCTGGGCCTGTTGGAGCTGCGGGCGTTTGAGATGCCGCCGCATGCCCGCATGAGCATCGTGCAACAGCTTTTGCTGCGCGCCTTGGTGGCGCGCTTTTGGGACGAACCCTATTCAGCGCCCGTGACGCGCTGGGGCACCGAGCTGCACGACCGCTTCATGCTGCCGCACTGGATCCACAAGGACTTTGACGACGTCCTCACTGAGCTGGGCGATGCGGGCTTCCACTTCGACCCCAGCTGGTTCGCGCCACATTTTGAGTTCCGCTTCCCGCTGGTCGGCCAGCTCAAGGTCGATGGCGCGGTGGTGACCCTGCGCAATGCGCTGGAGCCCTGGCACGTCATGGGCGAAGAAAACGGCGCAGGCGGCACCGCCCGCTATGTGGACTCGTCGCTGGAACGCATCGAGGTGCATGTGAGCGGCATGAACCCCTCGCGCCACACCGTGACCGTCAACGGCAAGCCCCTGCCCCTGCAGCCCACGGGCGTGGTGGGCGAGTACGTGGCCAGCGTCCGCTACAAAGCATGGAACCCGCCATCGTCGCTGCACCCGAGCATCGGTGTGCACGCGCCGCTCACGGTGGACCTGGTGGACACCTGGATGAAGCGCTCGCTGGGTGGCTGCCAATACCATGTGGTCCACCCCGGTGGGCGCAACTACGACAGCTTCCCGGTCAATGCCTACGAAGCCGAAAGCCGCCGCCTGGCGCGTTTCTTCCGCATGGGCCACACGCCCGGTGCGATGAAACAGCTGGCCGCACTCGGCCCCAACGCCACGCTGCACGCCAGTCCCGAGTTTCCCTACACGCTGGATTTGCGCCGTGCGTGATCAGCGACAATGGCCCGAATGAATGCGCCTTCGCCCCCAGCCGACAAGCTGCAGCCAGCACACGCCATGAAATGGCTGGCGCTTCAGCAAGAGCAGGCGCCGGTCGGGCATTGGGACGAGCTGCGCGGCCAAGTCACCCCGTCCCCTGAAGCACAGCCGCCCAGCGTGCCCACCGATACACGCCCTTCGATCAGCGGGCCATGGCAGACCTTCATGCAAGCGCTGGACATGCCAGGGCGCTTGTCGGACCTGAACACCCGCATGGCCAACTTGCAACGGCAGGTGCGTGACAACGGCATCACCTACAACGTGTATGCCGCCGCGGACCAACCGCAGCGCCCCTGGTCGCTTGACCTGTTTCCGCTGATGCTGGGCCCCGCCGATTGGCATCAGATCGAGGCCGGCGTGCTGCAACGCATGCAGCTGCTCGAACGCATCATGGCCGACGCCTACGGTCCGCAACAACTGGTGCTCAGTGGCCAGTTGCCCGCCGCCCTGGTGCAAGGCCACCCGGCGTACCTGCCCGCCATGCACGGCGTGTCGCCCGCAGGCGGGCGCTATTTGTCTTTGGCCGCTTTCGATTTGGCGCGCGGCCCTGACGGCTGCTGGTGGTTGTTGTCGCAACGCACGCAAGCGCCTTCGGGTTTGGGCTATTTGCTGGAAAACCGGCAAATTGTGTCGCGCCAGTTCCCGCAAGCCTTCGAGGCGTTTCCGGTGCAGCGCCTGGCCGAGACCTACCGCACCCTGATCGACGGCATCAAGGCCCGCAGCCCGGCCGGTGCCTCGGCCCACATCGCGCTGCTCACGCCCGGCCCCTACAACGAAACCTATTTTGAACACGCGTACCTCGCCCGCTATCTGGGCCTGAGCCTGGTGCAGGGCAACGACCTGACCGTGCGCGACGAGAAGCTGTACCTCAAAACCCTGCAAGGCCTGCAACCGGTACACGGCCTGCTCAAGCGGGTGGACGACGACTGGCTGGACCCGCTGGAGATGCGTGCCGACTCGACACTGGGCGTGCCCGGCCTCTTGCAAGCGGTGCGCAGCGGCAACGTGCTGGTGGCCAACACGCCGGGCTCGGGCTTTCTGGAATCGAACGCCTTGCTGGGCTTCATGCCGGCCTTGGCGCGTGACCTGCTGGGGCAAGAACTGCAACTGCCCGCCATCCCCAGCTGGTGGTGCGGTGAAGCCGCAGCACTGCAAGACGTGTTGCCGCGCATCAGCAGCTGCGTGATCAAACCCACCTACCCCTACAACACCGACCGCCAGAGCTTCGAACCTGTGCTGGGCCACACCCTGTCACGCCAGGAACAAAACGAATGGGCGGGCCGCATCTTGCGCGACCCCGACGCCCACACCCTGCAGTCTTGGTTGCCGCTGTCGCACCAGCCCACTTGGCAAACGGGTGCCCATGCGGCCAACGGATCTGAAGCTGCGGCCAGCATCCAGTCCCGTCCGGTGGTGCTGCGCGTGTTCGCCGTGGCCGACGCCCAAGGCGGCTGGCAAGTGTTGCCCGGCGGCCTGGCACGGCTGGGCACCCGCGCGGGCATCGCCTCGATGCAGCGCGGTGGCAGCAGTGCCGATGTCTGGGTGCCATCGCTCGCGCCGTCACAGTCACAGTCACAGTCACCGTCACAGTCACAGTCACAGTCTCCAGCGCAAAGCCCCTTGACGACCGACACGGCAGCGCAGCGCCAACGCCTGGTCACCAGCCGCGCCGCAGAAAACCTGTTCTGGATGGGCCGCTACACCGAGCGCACCGAAAACACCTTGCGCCTGGTGCGCCTGAGCCTTGAAATTTTGGGCAGCGAAAACCAGAACCTGCCTGGCCTGCTGAACTTCATCACCCGCATGGCCATGCGCCATGGCCTGGTGCGGGCGGGCGTGCCTGCCGCATCCCAAGCGCACCGGGTGTTTGAGCGCTCATTGATCGCGGGCTTGTGGGACAAGGAACTGGCCACCAGCGTCGGCTTCAATCTGCGGTCGGTGCGTCTGGCTGCGGCGTCCGTGCGCGAACGCCTGTCGCCCGAACACTGGCGTTTGCTCGAACAAGCCGAGTCGCGTTTCTTCCAACCAGCCCAAGACAGCACGGGTGCCGAGCCCACGGCCCAGGCCACCCCCGATACAGTGACCGACACCTTGGCCGACACGGTGGCAGTCCAGCGCCTGCTGGCCGACACCAGCCAGATGCTGGCGGCCCTGACGGGTGCCCAAACAGACCGCATGAGCCGCGACGACGGCTGGCGTTTGCTCTCGATTGGCCGCCACATCGAGCGGCTGGAATTCCTGTCCAGCGCCTTGAGCGAAGCCGTGCAGCTGGACCTGATCGGCGAGCAAGCCGGGTTTGACGCTGTGCTGGACCTGTTCGACAGCACCATCAGCTTCCAAGCGCAGTACCAGCAAAGCCGCACACCCCAGGCGCTGATGGACTTGCTGGTCACGAATGCCGACAACCCCCGCTCATTGGGTTGGGTGGCACACACCTTGCGATCGCGCTTGCGCCGCATGGGCCACTTGGCCGATGGCGCCACCACCCCCATGGCCGATCGGGTGCCACAACTCATTGCGCTGACACCCGAGGCACTGTGGCCGCTGAACCACCCGGCAACCCGCCAAGCCAAGCCGGACGACAGCCCCCTGCCGCTGCATGCCGCCTTGGCCCACTGCCAGACAGCAGCCCGCAACGTGTCGGATCAGCTGTGCGCCTTGTTTTTCACGCACAGCGGCGAAGCCCGCTACAGCGTGGGCGCTTGACCTGACCGACCCACCATGCGCCTGGCCATCACCCACGAAACACGCTACCGCTACAGCCCGTCTGTGCAAACCGCGCAGCATGTGGCCCACCTGCAACCGGCCCACACGCCTTGCCAGAAGGTGATCAGCCACTGCATGGAGGTGGAACCCGACGCCACGGTGCGGCACAACATCGACGCTTTTCTCAACCACCGCGCCTATTGGGCGCTGACCAACCCGCACGACGGCCTGAGGGTGCGGGCGCACAGCGACATCATCACCTCGACCATTGAATCCGGCACCTCTTCGCAAAGTTGGGAATCGGTGCGCGAACATTTCCGCTACCGGGGCGGTCAGCCCGGCGATGTGCACAGTGGCTTTGTCTTTGGTTCGCACCATGCCCCGGTGCACGAAGCGTTTTTGGCCTACGCGCAAAGCAGTTTCACGCCCGGTCGCCCGCTCATGCAGGCGGCGGTGGCGCTGACGGCGCGCATGCACCGTGACTTCACCTACGCCTCGCAAAGCACCGACATCAACACCCCGGCGCTGCAAGCGCTGCAGAACAAACGCGGTGTTTGCCAGGACTTCGCCCACATCTTGCTGGCCTGCCTGCGCTCGCTGGGCTTGCCCGCCCGCTACGTGAGCGGCTACCTGCTGACCCAGCCCCCGCCGGGCCAGCCGCGTCTGGTGGGCAGCGATGCCTCGCACGCCTGGGCCTCGGTGTATTTGCCCGAACTGGCCAGCCACGCCTGCCAGGGCTGGCTGGACCTGGACCCAACCAACAACCGGTGTGGCCTGGCGAGTCCGGGCGAAGACTATGTGCGCCTGGCCGTGGGCCGCGACTTTGCCGATGTCTCGCCCCTGCGCGGCGTGCTGCAAGGCGGCGGCGCCCACACCCTCGAAGTGGCCGTCACCGTCGCCCCCTTCAGCTGACCTGCCGCTATTTCTGCCTGCCTTTGTGGCAGCCAGCCCCTGTCGATGTCTGTTTTTGTGGGAGCCAGCCTGCTGTCAATGTCTGTCTTTGTGGGAGCCAGCCTGCTGGCGATTGGCAAGCCTTGTGGTCCACAAACCATCGCTTGCAGGCAAGCTCCCACCAACACCCCCGACCACTCGGGGTTACCCCATGGATGGCGACCACCTGGCCACCTGAGCTGGCCTTTGCAGAAGCCAACCTGCCGGTGCAGCTTCGGCGACAATGTCAGGCCGTCTTTGTCGGTTCAGCCCATGCTGAATTTTCACTTCATAACTTGAAACGACCCCATGAACGTCTACGACACCCTCAAATCCCTGAACATCGAACTGCCCCCCGTGGCCGTGCCCGCTGCAGCCTATGTGCCCTTTGTGCAAACCGGCAACCTGGTCTTCCTGTCGGGCCACATTGCCAAAAAAGACGGCAAGGTCTGGGCCGGTCAATTGGGCAAAAACATCGCTACCGCCGAAGGCCAACAGGCCGCGCGCGCCGTGGCCATTGACCTGATGGGCACGCTGCACGCCGCCGTAGGCGACCTGAACAAGGTCAAGCGCATCGTCAAGGTGATGAGCCTGGTCAACTCCACGGGCGACTTCACCGAGCAGCACCTGGTCACCAACGGCTGCAGCGAGCTGCTGGGCCAGGTGTTTGGCCCCCAGGTCGGCGCCCACGCGCGCAGCGCTTTTGGTGTGGCGCAAATCCCCATGGGCGCTTGCGTCGAGATCGAGCTGATCGCTGAAATCGGCTGATCATCCCCCTCAAGATGTCGACGTTGAAGCCGCCGACCTGCAGGCTTGCCTCTTGCAGGCCAGTGGCTTCAACCCCGACAAAAAGCCCCATCCACTGGACACCCCAATCCATGCAAACCGTTGACCTGAAACACGCCTACCGCCTGCTCAACCACGGCCCCACGGTGTTGGTGGGCAGCCAGCATGCAGGCCGCAGCAACGTGATGGCCGCGGCCTGGGCCATGCCGCTGGACTTTGACACGCCCAAGATCGCGGTCGTCGTCGACAAAAGCACCCTGACCCGCGAATTGATCGATGCATCGGGCGTGCTCAGCCTCCATGTGCCGACCGTGGCCATGAAGGACCAGGTCATGGCTGCGGGCGGCATGAGCGGCAAGAACCACACCGACAAGCTCGCCCGCTGCCAAATCACCACCCAGACCGACCCACACACCGGTGTGCCGCTGGTCGATGGCTGCATCGCGCACATGGCATGCCGTGTGTTGCCCGCCACCGCCCATGTGGCCGGGCCACACGATTTGATCCTGGCCGAGGTGATGGCCGCCTGGGCCGATGAACGCGTGTTCAGCCACGGCCGCTGGCACTTTGAAGACGCCCCACCCGAACTGCGCAGCCTGCACCATGTGGCAGGCGGCCACTTTTACGCCATTGGCGAGGCGGTCCAGGCCTTGCCTTTGGCCAACGCCTGAATGTCCAACAACCCACGGAGACTTTGATGACCCTTTCCATGTCCAGCGCCAGCTTGCCCGCGTGCACCCGCATGCTCACCAACCTGAGCCACATCCTGGCCAAGGCCGAGCAATTCGTTGAAGCCAAAAAGATCGACCCGACGGCGCTGACCACCTACCGCCTGGCCCCCGACATGTTCCCCTTCACGCGCCAGGTGCTGATCGCCTGCGACGCGGCCAAAAATGGCGTGGCCCGTCTGTCTGGCGTCGAAGCGCCCAAGTTTGACGACACCGAAACCAGCTTCGAACAACTGCAAGAACGCATCCGCAAAACCCTGGCCTTCATCGCCACCGTGCCCGCAGCGGCCATCGATGGCACCGAAGAGAAAGAATTCACCTTTCCTGCAGGTCCGGGCAAAACCCGCACCATGAAAGGCCAGGACTACCTGAACCACTGGATGCTGCCCAACCTGTACTTCCACATCACCACGGCCTACACCATCTTGCGCCACAACGGCGTGGATGTGGGCAAAGTGGATTACTTGATGGGCGCGCAGGGCTGAAAGCCCTGCGCTGGTGCACTCAGCGGCAACTGAAGTTGCTCGCGTCTTCCGGGTTGCCTGTGCCCTTGTAGTGCGCATATTGCGGGTACGCGCACAAGGGGCGTGTGCGGCCCGGGTACACCGCCGTGCCACTGGCGGGTACGCTTTGCGGGGCCTGGCCTTTTTCAACCCAGTCCACCAGGCTGCCCAGGCCGTCGATGCTGTCGGTGGCTGCACCGCCCGCGCAATGGGCCATACCGGGCACCAGGAACAGGCGCGCAAACGCGTTCGTCTTGGGGCCGTTCTGGGCGGTCAGGCGCTGGTAGTAATCGACCATCTCGTCGGCCGAGAAGATCGGGTCGGCCATGCCGTGGATGAACATCAGCTTGCCGCCACGCGCTTGAAACCCTGCCAGCTTCACATCGTCGGCCGTGTTGAAGATCCACGCATGCGCGTCCATGCGCTGCGGGTCACGGTCAAAGTCGAACTTGTAGATGCTCAAACTGCGGTCAGGCGGCGTGACAAAGTAGCCCTGCAATGCGTCTTCCATCAGGAACACATGGCGCGAGTTGGCCTTGGCCGAGGGCGAGTTGCCCAGCTTCCACATGCGCCAGTCATTTTTAGGGTGACCGATGCCCGCATCCCAAGGCCACGAAAAATACAGCGGCTGACCCGCCGAGTTCCTGGCGCCGGTGAACATCTTTTGCAAGGCTCCCACCTGCGCGGGGGCCAGGCAGCTGTCGTCCTTGGCGCCCTTGCACTGCAACTGGGCCACATCGAATTTGCAGGCTGCAGGGTTGGACACCAGGCCATCCGCCACACCGTCGAGCGCATCGCACCGGTTCAGGATGCCCTCGCGCACCAGGGCCAGATCGCTGTCCGACAATGCCTGGCTCAGCACGGGCTGACCATCGGCACCTTTGGGCGCAATGGCCTGCAGCGCCTGCGTGTCCCAGGCCGCCGCAATGGTCGCACCTTTGGACACGCGCATGGCCGGGGCCATGGCGATCACGCCGTCAAAGTAGCTGGGGAAACGCTGGGTGAACATCATGGCCTGACGACCGCCGCCCGAGCAGCCAATGAAATAGGACTTGTCGGCGGGCTTGCTGTAAAAGCGCCGGATCAGCTCTTTGGCCGTCACCGCCACTTGGTCGTGCGCGTTGTAAGCGTTGTCGGTGCGGGCAATCGGGTCAAAGCCAAAGTCGGCCGTGGGCCCTTGGTGCCCGGCATCGGTCGTGACCACGGCAAAGCCGCGGTTGAGCGCATAGCCGGGTGCGGCCTGCGGCCCCACGGCGGGGCGCACCACACCGTCGTTGCCGCCACCGCCCTGGTACAAGAAGCGGCCATTCCAGGCGGTGGGCAATCGCAGTTCAAAGCCGATGTGGTAAGGCTTGCCGTCCTGGCCCATGCGCTCGGCCATCTTGCCGTTCACCTTGCAATGCGCCACCAGCAGGGGGCCTGCTGTAGCACCCGGCGGACGCGTGCTGTCGCCTGCCACCGCTTCGGTTTTGAGGGTCATGCCGGGCAAAGCCGTGGCGGCAAAAGCGGCGCAGTCCGAGGTCTGTGCCGATGCGGCGCCGCTGGCCATCAGCAGGGTCGCCACAGCGGCGGCAAGGTATGTCATCTGTTGCATCGGTTTTTCTCCCTCATTCATTTGCAGGCAAAGCTGCTGGCGTCTTCCAGCGAGCCGCTACCCTTGTAAGTCGCCACCGTGGGGTAGGCGCACAGTGGACGGGTACGTTTGGCAGACCAGTCCGCAGGCAGTTCGGTGTTCACACCACCGGCATTGCCCGCGCCGCGCACGCTGGCCACCACGGCCTGCGGTGCCACGCCCTGCTCCACCCACTGCACCAGCGGCCCCAGCAGGTCAAACTGGTCGGCAGCAGGGCCCATGCTGCAGTGGTTCATGCCGGGCACCGGGAAATAACGCGCAAAGTCAGAGCCAGGGTTCACGCCTGCCTTGCCCAGGCGCTCCACCCACTGGCGCGTGTCTTCGGCAGAAAAAATCGCATCGCTCACGCCGTGGTACAGCACCACCTTGGCGCCCCTGGCACGCAAAGCGGCCATGTTGGCGGGGTTGGCTTCTCCGGGTGGTGTCATGAGCGACCAGCCCGATTCGCGGTAGGTGTCGTTGGTGGCCGAGAACATGGCCAAGCGCTGGGTCACGTTTTCTTCCAGCGGCTTGAGCGGCAATGGCGGCACGCTGAAGATGGTGCCAATGGCCAGCGGATCACGGATCAGCGAATCCACAAATTTCCAGGTGCCCCAGTTGGCCCCGGCCACACCTGGGTCATAAGGGAAGCTGGCGTAGATGCGGCGGCCATCCGCCGTGTGCGCGCCATCAAACACGCGAGCGACCACGTCTTTTTGTGCGGTCGTCAGGCAAGCACCGTTGCGCTCGCCGGTGCAGGTGGCCACATCGGTCTTCACATTGAAAGCCGCCTGGCAGGCCTGGGTGGCCTGCACCATGCCGTCTTTGGCGCCATCGAGCGCGTCGCATTTTTCGGCAATCGCTTTGGCCACGGTCTGACGCTCTTGCGGGGTGAAGGCACTGGCGAGGTCGGGCAAAGTGCCATTGGGGTTGAGCGGATTTTTCACCGTGGCGCCGGGTGTGGCCAGCGGCGCCCACTGCTGCGCCCCCCAAATTTGTGCCAGCGCCGCATAAGGCAAGCGGTAGCCGGGTGCACCCACCAGGTAGCCGTCGTATTGCTCACCCACACGCGCTGCAGCCACCATGGCATGACGCCCCCCGTTGGAACAGCCGCCGATGTAAGAGCGGTCAGGCCCTTTGCCGTAAGCACCGGCAATCAGCTGCTTGGCCATGGGCGTGAGTTTTTCTACGGCCTGGTAGCCATAGTCCAGCCGCGCCTGTGGCTCCAGACCGAACACCGTGGTTTGCGGGCCGCTGTGCCCGGCGTCCGAGCTGATCACGGCAAAACCCTGCATGAGTGCGCCCGTGAGCGGCCCGCCACCCAAAGCCCCCAGCGCAGCCTGCACCGAGCCATCCAGCCCACCATTGCCCTGGTAATAAAAACGGCCGTTCCAGGCCACGGGCAAACGCATTTCAAAGCCGATGGCGTAATCGCGCCCATCGCTGCCCTTGCGCTCGTGCATGCGGCCTTTGACCAGGCAATGTTCAGGCACCGCCTGTGTCCCTTGCCTGAGTGCCCCTGCTGCCACCAGTGCAGCAGATTCAATGCGTGTTTTGTCCAGTTTCAACTGGTTCGTCAAGGCCGTGCACGCCGCCAGAATGGCCCCGCTGGCGGCCTTGAGTTGGGCGGCGGGCCGCTCGGGCAAGGCCGTGCAAGCGACCAAAACGCCTGCAGCAGACAACACACCCACGCCTTGCGCCCAAGCTTGAATTTTCATTTTTTCCACAGTTCATCTCCATGCGTCCAGTGATTTGCCTAGGGTATTCCCAAGCCTGCGGGCTGTCTGTCATCCTTTAAGATGACAGCATCGCTCCTGATTTTTTCCATGCGCCAATGGACTCCAGCCCCCTGCAGCAACAGCCCCGTTCAGGCGCTGCAAGGGCTCATTGGACTGATCGGCCAAGCCGAGTTTGAAACCTCACTGCTGGCGCACCTTCACCCCATCGTGCCAGCCGCCTCGTATTCGATTTACCAGACCGGCAGCGGTTGCGCCCCCACCTTGTTCATGTCTGCCAGCCACGGCGTGCCCGACACCACGGTGGACTGCTGGAACGCCTACCTGTCGGGGCCCTACCTGAGCGACCGCACCCTGGCGGGCGAAGTCCCCGCCCCCGAACACCCTGTGCTGTGCC
>Ga0255128_1000992_pt1 | contig 13052 bp, 16 predicted proteins | sample Law_Miss_RepC_8d_FD_188562 | JGI IMG/M metagenome (GOLD analysis project Ga0255128, IMG submission 188562) | Freshwater microbial communities from St. Lawrence River, New York, United States - Law_Miss_RepC_8d | ecosystem: Environmental > Aquatic > Freshwater > River | place: USA: New York... | reverse complement strand
GGAGAAGGAATTGGGTGTGAATGAGGAAGCCGAACTCGACCTCGCAGAAGGAGTCAGTGCAAAGCGTATGCGAATCATTCGCAAGCACAATGTTTCAGGAAAGCCCATAACAGGAAAAGTCAAGGACTTCATGGATCGTTCCATCAAGAAGAAGTTGTATAGAGACAGAACGAAGTTGGGTGTGAATGAGGAAGCCGAACTCGACCTCGCAGAAGGAGTCAGTGCAAAGCGTATGCGAATCATTCGCAAGCACAATGTTTCAGGAAAGCCCATCAAAGGCGAAGTCGCAGACTTCATGCAGCGTTCCTTCAAGAAGAAGTTCTACAAGGACAAGGAAAAGTTCGGTGGAGCATCACCAGCAGTTCTTGGAAGAGCAAGGCTCAAGCACTCTGCTATGAAGGCAAAGGGTCTTGCTGAAGCCGATCAATTGGATGAGGGCAAGGGCGGTCGTTCAAACTTCACAAACCTTATGAAGCGTCAGGTATCAAGAGTTCGTCGTGCTGGTGGTAGGGAAGATGTGCAGCGCGAGATTGGAAACTACACCGAGCGCGAGGCTGCTGGTGGTGAGGGCAAGATGTCTTATCAGGCTCGTCGTGCTTTCAGTGATGCTAATATTGAGGCAAAAGCCAAAGAAAGAGATGCAAAGAAAGCAAAGGCAAGAGCAGCAATGAAGGAACAAGTGCTTGCTGAGGCTGGTTACAAGAAGTTGATGCGTCTCAAGAAGAAGGCATACAACACAAGGAATCCAAAAGTCGTAAGAGCAGCGGCGGAACTTCAATCCAAGGTTGCTGCAAGAATTGCAATGAAGGGTGGAGCATCTGCCGAGGCAGTCAAGGGTGGCGGAAGTCTCATAGGCAAGAGTGGCAAGTACACCAAGAAGGCAGGAAACCTTGCCAATCAGCGCAGCAAAGCCATCGCATCATTCCGCAATCTAAACATTGATAGAGGAGTTGCAAGAGATACTGGCACAGGTGTTGTTCCTGCAATGGCAAATCGCTTGCAAGGTAATAAGCCAAAGATGTCTCCTGAACAGATCGCGAAGAAGCGCGTATCTCAAGCAAAGATGCGTGAATACGATGCTAATATGAGAAAGGGAACCTTCCGCACACCAGAAGATCCTGTAGCAGCAGCAAGAGAAAAGCGTCCTCACTATAACTATCTCAAGAGAACTGGTAAACTCAAGACATACAAGTAAAAGGAGACTATATCATGGCAAAAGTGAAGACACCAGCAAGACCAAGAATCCGTGACCTCAAGCATCAGTTGTTCATCAAGACACTGAACCGAAAGAAGAACCTTGAGGGTTGCACTTTAAGAAATGCTAAATATTCAAACAAGTGTTGATATTCTAGAACCTATCAGCACATTCACACAGTTTCGAAACTACGAAAGGTAAGAACAATGGCAATCAATCGCGAAGGATACTCATCACTCATTGAATCAATTCAAGAGGCAACTTCCATGGCACCATCATCAAAGGGTGGTGTTTCACGAATTCGTGGGGGTAGAGCAGCAGCAACTTCAAACACACGAACTGGTCAAGTTCAATGGGGAGATCCATCTATCGGTGGTGCAATGAATGCATCTGAACTTGCAGCATTTCTCGCATCACAGCAAGGAAAATCATCTCCAACCCCTAGCGTCGCTGACGGTGCTGGCGTTGCATCAGTAAGAAAGGCAGCAAACTTTACACAAAGATCAACTCCTGCTGGTGTAAAGAAGTCTACGCTTCCATTTGCTACTGACGCTGCTGGTGTTGTTAGTGGTTCAAGGGCTGGCTCTTTTGCACAATCAACTGGTGGTGCTAAGAAGTCTTCGTCTTCTGTAGCAGCACAGCGTTCAACCTCATCAAACGATAATTCTTGGGGTGGATCGGGTGTCTTTGGAGCAAAGAATGCAGAAGACCTTGCCCGTATTCTTAGCCAAATGTCATATGATGGTCCTTCAGCATCAACAAGCGGCAAGGATAAAATGCGTAGCAGAAAGTCATCAGCATCTAATAGAACTTCATCTGCTTCATCATCTTCCAAGCCAGCAGCAAAAAGACCAGCAACAGTTTCTGTTGCTGACGTTCAAGAGGCATTGGATATTCTTGAAGAACTAAACGAAAGTAAATGGGCATCTGGTGAAGCACTCTCATACCAACTAAACAGAATGCAAAACAGTGGACCATCTGCATCGACTGGTGCTTCTAAGGGTGGTGTACGTTCTAGAGGAAACCAACTCTCAAATCGTAGACCTGGCTCTGGAACCACTGCTCCAAAAGCACCTAAACCAACTCTAGGAGGTGGTGTTGATACCATGTCCGAAGATTGGGATATCCTTGACGAGATCCTTGCAGAAGGAATCGAACTCTACGGCGAAGATGGTCTTGCAGAAATCCTTGCTGATTTCGCAGAGACTGGTGAGATCTCAGACGAACTCGCACTTCTTCTCAGCGACGAATAAACCTTAGGCTACAAGGTGGTATGCACACAAGGGAGAGGGAAACCTCTCTCTTGTTGTTTCATAAATAAATCGGAGGTTTATTTGAGATGGCAGACTCTTTAACATCAAGCATCACTCGCGTTCTTTTGGAAAGCAATGACCCCGATCTATCGGGGAAATATACATTGTTTACTTTATACACAGACAACACTTCTGTATTGCACATCTTTGAGGATAGGGAAACCTTTGAAGCCATGAAATACAAGTTTACATCAAATGACGATATCAAGCGTCTTGGCGCATCGAAACTACCAGAGAACACTACTTTCAAGAAACTTTCAGAATCAATAGAGCGCAAGTTCAACGTGCCAAGAGAAACAATCTCAGTACGCACACATGATCCCGCAAGACGAGAGGAACCACAGCCTAGACAGGTTGTGAATGAAATGCCAACCGCTCCAAAGCCCAAGCAGAAGGCACCAAAGAATGGCTCAGTCCTAGAGGGTGTTCTGAACGGCAGAGAAAGATTCAGAAACCAACCAACGCAAGGGATGCCAATGGCACAATCAGAGAGAACGGAGCCTACCATCAACTCCTTCCGCCCTGCAACGAATCAAAAGATTGACCTATCAAAACTCAACAATGGTGACAGACCATTGCTAGGATGACCATATGGCAGAAAAGAAAGAACCAAAATCATCAAATGAAAAGACATACCTTGTTCGATATAGGCTTCCTGGAGAAAAGGGAAGAAATCCACGCAAGGTTGTGATTCAAGCAGTGAATCAGTCTGATGCAAAGAAGACTGCGATTGCAACTATACCAAGCGCAGAGATCGTTGGTGGTCCAAAAGAACTTGATGAAAATGTTCTTGATTTTGCCAAACGTGTGGGGCAATTTGCTGCAAGATGTGCAGGAAAAGTTTGTCATGCTTATGCAAAGACACCCGTCAATGCAAAGGCAGGGACTGTGTCGCAGATTCGTAAGCAGATGACGCGAGAAATAATGCGTGGAACAGGCGATAAACTCATCACCGCTGGTGGTGGAGAACCAGAAAGAATCAAGATTCAAATAAAGAATCCAAAGAGCCGTAAAAGTTCAAGATCCCCAAAAAGAAAACTTCGTAAGAAGAAGTAATCAAACAAACGGATTGGAAAAGTTGTTCTCCAATATAGTCACATCTCTCTTTTTCCCACTGAGCGGAGCAATGTTGTATGGAGATTTAGCATTCGATGGAATTCTAAACGATAATTCAAATGTGAACTGATATGTGCCGCCACCTTTGGCTTGAACTCTTGCTCTATAGTCAAGAGTTGCCGATGTGCCAAATCTTGGAATTGGTTTCATTCCTGCCTTCTTAAGACGAGCATTGAGTCTATTTGGGTCTGCTCCACCCAGGAGAAAAAACCCATGAGAACCTATGTTCAAATAATAGGTTTTTTTCTTATTGTAATAGTCTTCCATGTTTGTTGCAGGAATGCTCTTTCTTATCTCACGGAACTTCTTTTTGTCCACATCATAATTTGGCTTTACTGATGGTCGTGGTGGATTTGTCTTCAATGGCATCAGTTTCCATTGCTTGTTTATCTCTCGGAGTGCGCCGACTTCGGTCGCAAGGTTTGCGAGAAACAGTTTCTCTTCGTCTTCGGGTGAGATATCCCCAAATGACCATTTTTTGTCGGATAAATCATACTTCAATGCAAGAGAACCACCAGATGCAGCGGAAATCTTGAGTTCTACATTCACCGCAGTTCCATTGCTTTGTACCACAAGATCAGGAACATCCGATTTGGCAGATGCCGGTACAAATGATGATTCCACAAGTTTCTTCTTTTTAAGAAACTTTACCGCATTGTTTTCATACATGAACCCTTGTTGTACTGCCATTTTTGCTCTCCTTCGAATATCTAGGAATGCTGATCATTGAGTGATCTAAATAACTACATGGGACACGAACTTCACAAGATCGCAGGAATCGACTACTCTCTTTGTGGTCCTTGCATTTGCGTCTTTGAAGGTGGTGGCAAATTTACGTTCGATGACTGCTGTTTCTACTTTCTGACCGATACCAAGAAGTATGCCAAGATCTTCATGGGAAATATTCACGGAGAGTTGTTCTCCGAATGGGAAGAAGATATGGAGCGGTATCAGAGCATTGCTGATTGGGCAATAGACATTCTGAAGGATGTGAAGCAAGTGGCTCTTGAAGGCTATGCATACTCCGCTACAGGCAAAGTGTTTCACATTGCTGAGAATACAGGTGTACTGAAGTACAAACTATTTCAAGAGGGCATTCCCGTTACCATCATTCCACCCACAGAGGTGAAGAAGTTTGGTTGTGGTAAGGGCAACGCAGACAAGACTGCTATGCACGAAGCGTTTCTTAAGGAAACTGGCATAGATCTCAAGTCAATCATGACACCAGACAAGAAGGACATCACATCACCCGTATCGGATGTGATAGATGCCTATTACATCTGCAAGAAGATGCATGGCGAGATTCTTCTCTCCGCTATTTGACTAACTTAGAGCGGATTTCCTTGACGAGTCTCTGTGTCGATTGCTTCTGCACTTTTGTTGCAAGACCACCATCACCGAAGATCTTGACTTTTGCCTCTTCGGGAATCTCGGTCTTGATGTCCTCAAGCAACTTGACATTGTCTGCAACTGCTTCTTCTGTCTTCTTGTTTCTGAAGATGAAGTAGCCAACTGAAATGGCAGATGCAAGGAATCCGATTATGAATACTACAAGACCAACTGTAGCAATCTCTTGATAGTAGTATTGGTTTGCTGCTGCAAGACCAACAGAAACAAATCCTGCACAGAGAATGATTCCACCGATGACCTTGTGAAAGTATGCTACGATCATTCCCGCAACGATCATTGCGAATCCAACCACCCAAAAGATTCTTACAATCTTCTGAATCTCTGCGGTCGATGCGGCAACAAGATCATCGTACTTCTTCTTCCAATCGCTGTTGGTGTTCTCAAGTTGCTCAATTTGCTCAAGAAGTGGCTGAATATTCTCGGCAGAAAGATCCTTCTGCACGATATCAACTTCTTTCTGTATTGAGATGGAAGCATTCTCCACCTTGTTACTTTCAATAACAATCTTACTTGCCTCTTCAGCAACAACAGGATCTTCAGTCTTGTCCTTTATGGCAATAGCAGATTGAGTAATGGCAGTAGCAGACTGCTGAATCTCTTCTGCATTTGCTTTTACAACCTCATTTGATTCTGTAACTTTCTTGACATCATCATACACAACTGTGGCTACAGGAGTTTCTGGTTTTATGATAGATGGAGTCGAGGTGCATTTTGCACCAATCATCATGACTCCCATTGAAAGAATTGCTGCAATTCTAGTCATAACACTATTCATCTTCGCACCATCGACTTTCTTTTCTTCATAGACTTTGCTCTCTTGCGATTTGCTGCTGCTCTGCTCTTCTTGGACTTTCGTGCGGCTTTCTTGGCTTGCTTGGAGCGGCGAGCCTTCTCTGCTCCACCCATCTTCACACAAGCCTTTCCACCCTTCTTGGCAAGTTTCTGTCCCGCTGGACACTTGAATACGATTCTCTTCTTTCCACCACGAATGACAATCTTGCGCTTTGCTCCTTCAGCAAGCATCTCAAGTTCTTCAGATGGAATGAGTGAGAGAACTTGTTCGACATTGATGTCATCTACACCGTACACAACATAGTGAGTTTCCATCAATGATGTGTTTGCAATATCAAGTGATAGTTTTATATCTGAGGTTTCGAACACTGGCTCTTTCTTTTTCTTCCTTCGCCAGATTCCCTTACCAAACTCGCGTTGCTTGTATCGTGGAGAAACGGGTTCTCCGTCTGAAACCATGGCAAGACCAGGTGCAGAGGCAGTATTTGCAACTTCTTCTCCAAGCATAATCTCAAGGATGTCCATCTTATCTTGATCCTCAAGTGCCTCAAGAATTAGTCTTTCGGCTTCTTTATCCAAGTGTTTGCTAAAGTTTTCAGGAGTGTCTTTCATATCTTCCTCAGTTCTTGCAAAAGAGAATCTTCCATTGGTATTACTGCAAGATCAGCCTCTGGTATTTCGTGGCGAAGCACATTGAGATAATAAAGGAATGTCTTGAGTCTTGAATGGAACTTTTCTTCCATTCTATGAAACAGGATTCGATTTCCAACTTCTATTCCAAACACATTGGTTATAACAATGAGATGGTTTATGATCAATCTGTTTCGTTGTGCAGTATCCCCATCATCACGATTCATCAATCTCTTCAGATACTTGATTCGGTCTATATCCTCATAGAACTCCTCAAGAGAGGAGCATTGTGGGTTATCATAGTTTTCAAGTGCGAAGGTCAAAAAGTCTTCATCACGAATACGATTGTCTGACATTAGAAACTTAGTCGTGGTTCTTCTTTTCAGATGTCATGTAGAGTTCTGCATCGATCATATAGAGTCCGCCAGGAACCATAGATGTTCGAATCTTCAACTTACCGTGCATACGGGAACGAAGAAAGATTTCGTCATCAACATATGCATCACCAGAGATTGGGTGATCACTAGCGCGTCTTCCATACTGATAGACATTGAATGTCCCGTTTGTGGCATCCTTGACACCGAAATTCATGTCACCATCGTCCACATGAAGACCGATTGTTTGCAACTGTAGGAAGAGACGGTTCAAACGATCCATTGGATCAAGGTGCTGACCTGTGAGGAACCTCTTGATGAATGCATTGATAACTTGCATGTTCTCTGGCTTCTCGACGTAGAACAATGCCCTGTCATCCAACGCAGAGCGGTGGTTTGTGTTGTATGTTGATTCCAATAGTGCTTCAACAAGAGTCTGATTCTTGCTCTTGTCAAGAGTGTTTGCGGCAATATCGGAAAGCGAGTCTCTGCGAGTGAATGGGTTCATTTGAATCTCCGTGATTTCGTAAAATATGTATAAAGGAAAACAGCGGCAAAAAGCCGCTGTGTTCTTTAGAGAAGACTTGGTTGTCTGTCACTTATTCCAAGGAAGTTTCTTGGAAACCCAATTCCAAAGTGGGGTGCCGATTGCAGCACCAGCGACAAACATGAGAATGCTCCACCAAGCCGTACCTAGAAAATCTGCCATTTGGTTCTCCTTTATAAAATGAAACCATGTACCTCTATGTATAGACCCACTCTGAGATTTCCCAAATCACTGCTTTGCTAAATATGACAGGAGGATTACCATGGACAGACAATATTCAGAATCATTTACCATCCCAACAGGTGGATGGACGGGTGGAGCAAATGCAATCATGTGTACAGGTGTGACTCTATCAACAGGTATAACCGCAGATGTCAAATTGTGGAGAGATAGCGCAACCACGCGCATTGTCATGGCACCAGGAGAGATCCTACCGCTCAAGGTTCGTTACATCAATCACAACTCGACGGTGATTGGATTCAACTGATACCACTGATTGTACAACTGAAGAGAACTAAGAAGCCCGGGGACATATTCCACGGGCTTTTTTACGAACTCCTGTAGGACACCCGTCTCGCAAGCCACAAGAATCACGATCTGCTCGACCTTTCGACCCGTGAGTTCTTGGAACATCAAAGAGTATGCCGTGGCTTGCTGAAAGTAATTCTTGATTCCACTTGTGTGCTTTTCGCGAGTCGAACCCTTGAAGTCCACAACTGAAAGTTTCCCGTCGTAGTCACAGATGCAGTCAACTCTGCCAGCGAGTCCTACGCTCTCACTCCACATGTGTTGCTCAAGTGCATAGACATTGTCGATCTTTGTCTCGACGTGGCTCTTCAGCATTTCGTAGAGTTCATTGACATCAGAATGTTCGCAAAGAACAACACCCTCGTTCTTGAGGAGATGTTCCATCATGGAATGAATCGTGTTTCCACGATCACAGACTCGCTGTGCCTCGCGAGGATTTGCTCTACGCCAAATCTCTATTCCGTCCTTACCTTCGAAGCCAGTGACCGTCGTGACAGACGGCAGATGCTTTCCCGAAGGTGTGATGTAGACTCTCCCGTGCTTGCTCTCAAGCACACGGAGTTCGGGAAGGTCTAATTGTACGGGTTGGTAGTTGTATGTTTTCAATCATCTATCCATTTCACAGGGAGGAGTTGGAAAATCCTTGCTCCTCTTTGATATATCCATGGTTTGACCAGGTGTCTTTACCTTAGTCTTCTTTTCAATATCTTTCTTCTCGGAAATAACTTCCTTGAAGTAAGCCACGGTTTCACTCACACTCATATTAGTATAACGTGCTTCTCTGATGATGTCAACATACTTCTGATTAGAAACTATTGCTTGCCACGGAAGATTCATTCTATCGGCACAACGACGAGCAAACTGATAGTCCGACTCATGCTTCTCGGTCAATTTCTTCTTTTGTGCCATTTGCATTCTTCCTTTTTGTGGGTTTTGGATTGAACAAAGATTCTTTTTCCTTTTCATTCAAACCAAAAAATCCAATATCAATAAGCATCTTTACCCTATCCTTCTTCAACTCATCATCGGAAGATAGGATTGTTTTTAAAGATTCAATTAATGCTTTATTGCTCTTCTTCATACCACTATTTATCCTTATCATGTTCTGAAAATAAAACACCCCTCATTTCTGAGGGGTGTTCGGTAGCGAAGTTCCTTGTGCGGGTTAAGTTACTCCCCGACGCGCAGTGAATAGCGTAATGAGACGCTTGCACTGTCCCCACGCCGACTCAGTGAGAAGACTGGGGCGAACAACAATATGTATAAAACTCACTCATTTGCCAACTTCTTGAAGTATGACAAGGCATCATCCTCGTCATCATCTTCACTCACCTTGCTAGTCTTTGGCTTTGTTTCCCGACCAGGTGCCTTCGCTTCAGCAGTTGGGAACTTCGGGGTGAACTTCTTCTCCGAAGCATCCTCTTCTTCCTCAGAAATGTCCATGTCCTCTGCCTTCTGAGACTGAGAACCATTGATGACGGATTGGAACTTTGTCTTGAGTTCTCCATATGCCTTGAACTGATCGGGCTTCACGAAGTCAAGCAATGAGTATTCCTTGCGCCACAGAGCCTCAAGTGCCTTGTCATCTCCGTCGAGGAGAGGTGACGATGCAGAGAACTCTGACTTGTCGTAGTTGCGGTATCCATCGACATTACGAATCTTGATCTTGAAGTTCGCTCCCTGCCAGAAGTCGAACGGATTTACAGCATCCTCGTCCTTGTACTGAGGATTCATCTTGTCGTTGATCTTATCAAAGATCTTCTTGCCATAGCGGTAGAGGAAGATCTTACCGTTGTTGGCAGGATTGACAGGATCTTCAATCACAAGGACATTGCTGATGTAGGACAACTTGCGCTTGCGATCACGCGCAATGTTCTTGTCATCATCGTTTCCGCTGTTCCACAACTCGTTGTTTGCTTCACAAACAGGACACTTCTGTCCGATTGTGGTGGGGCAGTTCTCAATGTACCAACCACCCTTCGATTGGAATCCGTGGCTGAAGACACGAACCCAAGGAAGATCCTCGCTTGGAGGAGCGGGGAGGAAACGGATGACTGCGTACCCGTTTCCCGTCTTGTCAACTTCAGGCTGCCAGAGACGATCATCCTTGTAGGAATTCTCTCCCCCGCCTTTAGTGACTTTCTCTAGTTCCTTGGCAATCTTGCCAAGGTTGTTCTTTGAACTCTTCTTGAAACTTGCGAAATCTGACATCGTATTGCTCCTTTTACTGGGTGTACTGAGTATCTGACAATGTGCTGAGTATACAGCGTGTACGGTGTGTGTCAAGCGAATGGCAATGATTTCTTACGCGGCAATAGATTCACTTGTCGTGCTTCGTTCTCAATGTTTTCAATGATTGGACGAGACAAGTGCTTTGCCACAAGCGATGCATCAACTGAATGCTCTTCGCAAATTTCCAAAACAGCCTCCATGTAGGAGATCTTTCTGTTGGAAACCATTCGTTCTATGAGGTTGGATATCTGTGTGGGGTCAATCATGATGAGGATTATACTCTATGTATTGTGGTGTCAAGGAGTATAAATAATCAAGATCACAGAATCATAAAAAGGAATCAAAATGGCTTACGACACGGACAACAATGTGGCAGTATCAGGATTTTCTGGAGAAGCAGTAATAGCAACAGACTACTCCGCAGCAGAGGGTAATCATTTTCAAGTAATGAAGATTGCTTATGGTGCTACTGGTGAAGGTGGCACAAGAGTTACATCATCAAACGGTTTGCCAGTTGCTATCGTAAATACTCCTTCAGTTGCTGTATCAAGTGTCGGTGGACCGGTTACTGTAACGGGAACAGTAAATGTAAACACTCATGCAGTTACCGCAACAGATCTTGATATTAGAACATTAACCGCAGGAGATCCCACAACTGCTGGCGCAATTGCTCAAGATGTCGTTCGTGTGGTTGGATATTCTGGTGGTTGGGCAGTTGGAGTAACTGCAACCAACTTTGGTATTCGTGCATTGACTGCGGGAGATCCAGCGACGGCTGGTGCTGCGGGTCAAGATGTTGTGAGAATCGTTGGCTACTCTGGCGGATGGGCAGTTGGAGTTACCGCAACAGATCTCGACATTCGTTCATTGACTTATGGTTCTGATAGTGTGTCTGTGTTGAATACTGTTGTCGTGGAAAGCACGGAAGATCCTTTTGTATCGGATCCTTATTTTGGATTTCAGACTCGTCTACTAAGAGCAACAACAGGGGCTAACCCTGTTACAACAGGTGTTGGATTGTCAGCATCAATCGTGGGTGTGGAAGACACAGTCCGTGTAGTTGGTCTTTCTGGTGCCTGGCCCGTTTCAGCCCTCTCACACGGTCTTACCAACATCAACAATTACAACACCAAAGTCCCATTCAGTGTAGACAGCACTGGTGCTTTGTTTGTGAATCTTGCTAGTGGTTCGATTAGCGTCACTGCTGATGTTGGAAGTATCACTATTGGTGCCGTTTCAATTAGCGGAATATCATTAGGAAACGCTACCGCCGCAAGTCAAGTAGTACAAATTCATGGCTATACTGGCACCGGTGTAATTCCAGTTGAAGTGACAGGAACCGTGAATATTGGTGGAACTGGTCTCACACACCTTTCAAACATTGCAACAAACACACTGCGTGTGCTTGGAGCCTGCGGAGACTATGTTGGATTGACGGGTGAGGCACTCACTGCACTGAACTCACTGAAATTCACTGGAAACAATCTACAGACTCAAGATGCAAGCACAGTTGCCATAAACAGTGCAGTTAGCACAATTAATACCAATATCGGTACCATAGAAGACATACTCACCAGCACAACTGTTGCCAACAGTCTTGTCACAACAAATGGATTGAAAGTTGATATCAAGGCAATAGTACAACCAACAGGTGGAACTGCAAATAAGGTTGCTATAGCATCTGGTGTTGCTGGCACATCAACCATATTCTCATCTGTGGCTCTAAGCAGCGGTGTACATTTCCGAAGTGATCTGAACAATACAGGAACCATATTCATTGGCTTCTCAACCGCAGTTTCTTCGCAAGGGGGATTCCCATTGTACAACGGAGATCAGATATTCATCGAAACAGACAACTTGAATAGAATTCATGCATGGTCAACCATCGCTGGTGCTACTCTCTATTACATAGGAACCTAATACATGCGTAGTGACTTTATAAACAAACGATTCATTAGCAATAAAAGACTATTATCTCAAACAAATTTTACTGATACTGAGATCATAGTCATACCAGAGTTTGATACTTTCTATTACCACAATCCACCATCAGCCTTTGGAGATGATAGGTGGGCTGGAACTGTAGTATTGCCGAACAGTGGAAATCTTGAAGAAGCAACACAAATTCCAATCGGACTATTGAATCCGTGGAATGATGGAGATGATGCTCCATCAGATGGTTCTGATGGATTTCCCGGATTCGGCACAGTCATTCAAGCGAGAACACCGACAAGAACAGCAATGGCTTTTAACTTGTCATCGCTTCCAGCAAACGCACAGATAACTGATGCAAAACTTAAACTAACCGTGTCCAGTAAGAGAGATTGGGATTAAGGAATTTTAAATGTCGAATCAAAATTTCTTGAATTTTCTTGAAGACTATGATTTGTTTATCGCAAACATTCTAAAGTCACCAGGAACATATATTTACATTTCTCCAAACGGCAGTGATATTACGGGAAATGGGGACAGTTCAAATCCCTATCACACGCCACAAAAAGCCTATTCGATGATAGGTTCTACCGGTGCTGATGCTGAGATAAGATACATCATCGCAAAAGAAGGTGTCTATGATTTAGACAATATCACAAATACTACTGGCTCTGCTCTAGCATTTGCCACAGACAAAGTTTTATTTTTTGGTGATGAAAAATTTAGAGAAAAAAACATTGTGGTCGTATCTGAAAAATTGCATGGCTGTAAAATTAAGGGATCCATTGATCTTGTATTAGATACGTCATATGGAGTTAATGGTATATCCTCGGGAATAAAACGATACAAGTTTAAACCAGAACATTTACCATTTACAACTGATCTAAAAAAGATAGATTTTTCATTGTATGATTATGATTATAATCTTCCACACAATGTATCTTTAACATCTCCATCAACGCTGTCTCCTTGTTTATTGAATA
>Ga0255128_1000986_pt1 | contig 13091 bp, 9 predicted proteins | sample Law_Miss_RepC_8d_FD_188562 | JGI IMG/M metagenome (GOLD analysis project Ga0255128, IMG submission 188562) | Freshwater microbial communities from St. Lawrence River, New York, United States - Law_Miss_RepC_8d | ecosystem: Environmental > Aquatic > Freshwater > River | place: USA: New York... | reverse complement strand
ATCCGGGCAAGCCATAGTTTTACACCATCCGAATCGACCCCCTAAGGGTTTTGATACAAATGGATACAAAAACCCGTGTCTCTGTGTTTCAAAATCCGTCCAGGGAGTGCGCGGACAGTTGGAAACACGGAGGCACAGAGTTCACGGAGTAGGCAGCCTGGAATCTATTGCAGCCTCCCCCTCTGTGGCTCTGTATCTCTGTGTTTCAAAATCCGTCCAGGGAGTGCGCGGACAGTTGGCAACACAGAGGCACAGAGATCACGGAGTCGGCAGCCTGGAATCTATTGCCGCCTCCCCCTCTGTGGCTCTGTATCTCTGTGTTTCAAAATCCGTCCAGGGATTCTTGAGTCTGCGACTAGTTCTTGCGTTCGCGCCGAGGCAACCAATCTAGTTCCACCGCGAATAATTGGTCTAGAGATGATTCTTTGTCTCGTGAACTGGAGTCCGACTCTCCTTCCCCGCCAGAGCGCGAATTGATCTCGTTGATGACAGAGAGCACGTCCAATGGAGAGATGGAGCCGTCGTTGTCCACGTCACAGAATATCTCACCGACTCCATGCGACTGCCGCGAGCCATACTTGTTGATCTGATCGATCAAACGGAGCACATCCAACGGCGAAATGGATTGATCATCATCGACATCGAGTGGATTCGACGCATTGTGCCACCGAACATTGATGGTTGCAGGTTCAAGCTGCTCGTCGAGAACGGTAAATGCGGGTACTCCATCACTGGGAATCGTGACGACCAACATTCGCTTGCTAGTAAGTGCGTGAATGGATTGTGCAGCCCCAGCGCCGAACTGCTTGACCTTCGACAACTCCAAGGTCGGTCCGGTCCATTCTTGCAACTGTGCAATTGAGGCGATTGTCCGTATTGTGATCCAGCGGCCTGCAAACCAGACTGAATCAGTAACGGTGTTCGCTAGACCGTAAGGATTGCGATTAAGGGTTTGGGCATCGAAAACGAAGCCCGATCCAAGGAGTACCGATTTTCCGTCTCCGGAAATTCGGATCGGGTGTACCCAGCCGTTGGAATCATGATAGGGGGAATCGACTGGCGGTTGCAGCTGTCCAGCACTGTTGATCGCTTCGTAGATGAGATCATTTGGACTCGTATCATCTCGAAAGAAGTACATCCGACGGTTCGCGGGATTCCAAACGTACTCTGTCGAATAGTAATTCCAGTCTCGGGAACTTTGGAGTGCACCCGACTGCGAGATGACATAATGAGTGTGCCAAGCACCCGAGTCATCGACGGCAAAAAGGAACTCTCCAGCCATCGACAAGCCCAAGGCTACTCCCGGTAACCGATAGAAGGGTTCTTCTCGAGGCGAAGGCTGTTTAAGATCAATCTTGTTGATCTCTCCTGAATCGTAAGCGACGTAGAGTGTCTCTGTGTCGCTAGCAAAAGTCGCATAGCGAGGGCTACCGAGCAGCGGGATGCTTTCTTCGTATAACGTTGTTGTTGGGTTCCAACGAAAGATGCTTTGATTGGATTTGCTCAGCAGAAGCACGATCCCTTGGGCTGACACCGAAGTCCAATCGGGCTTGTAAGCTAAGCCGGTAGGATCGATCGGATCATTCGGATCGGTAGGACCAAAATCAAAGACCGGAAAAATCTGCGTCCGGTATCCGAATTCGGATGTCGCATCATCAAAGAAAACGATCACCGAGTCCGCATTAACAAAAATCTTCGTCGCAGAAGTATCTAGGGTAACTCGACCAGTGGGCAGAAAGGCTCGCGAGTACGCGGTGACTTCGTTGCCATTGAGTACGAAAGGAAGCTGCTGTTGGAAGAAGTCGATGTCTTCGATGGTGTTAAGACGGTTCAGGTAGGTTAGGTTGGAAGTGGCGTAGATGATTCCCGAATCATCGATAACTTTCGACTCGTCAGGGAAGACCCAAGTTCTGTTGGCGGTAGGATAATCACCATGATAGGGGCCATCACCGCGATCGAAGCCAAAGCGCCCATCGTCAGTGTAGGTAACGTAAGTGATATCCGCTGGTGAGATACCGATCGAGCGACCGTAGATCGTATTTCGAGTCGGAGCGATCGATGACCCGGATAGAGCATTGATATAATTCTCGACCGAATCGATGATCGCGTTATTGCTTTTGTTGATACTAACAAAGCGAGCGTAGAGACTGATGCTATAGTTGAGGAATAAGAGATTTCCGTCTGAGTGAATCGCAGTGATGGGGGTCGGTAGGTTGATCAGGTGTTTTCGTCCCGCACCTGTGATGTCGTAACGATAGGCGCTTTGTCCAAAAGCGGCATAGATACCATTCGTGTCGACGTGGGCCACCAACGGACCCGAGCTTGCATTCTGCAAAGTGATAGGTTCGAGCCATGAAGCCCTGGAAATATCGTAGCGACCTACGACCGGTGAAGTGGAATCGAAGAAGTACCCAACGTCCTCGAATTCGACGATGGAACTCGCCAAAACTCGACGGTCTTCGAGTCGTTCTACTCCAAGTTTGGTTCTATTTTGTCTTGCCATGGGGTTCTATTGTAAATACTTGCCGTCCCGGACGCTTCTTCATTGAGCATTATAGGATTTTGTTCCTGATGCAGAAATGGACTTATTTGATGAGTAAACTGGGGAAACATTGCTTCGAAATCTGAATTTTCCCGGACAAATTCGCAGCTCTGTGTCTCCGTGTCTCTGTGTTTCAAAATCCGTCCAGGGATGCGCGGACAGTTGGAAACACGGAGGCACAGAGTTCACGGAGTCGGTAAGGATCGGAGGGGGCGGGAAGCGATAGGATTATGGAGCAGCGGAAGGTTGGTTCAGTTGCAGTTTTTCAAGTTTGGCTTCCCACGCCGCTGCTTCGGTTTCTCGTTCTGCGGAACGCATCGCAGCCAATCCTTGACTCAGTTGCGTCCTAACAATAGTAACTATATTGCCTGCGGAAGGCGGAAGAGCTTTGAGCTCATCGGCAGCTCGGACAGCGCGATCAAAATGGGATTCGACATCCTCCCACGGAGCTATGGGTAAGCGGAGAAGGAATCTGTGCAGTTCGAGTTCGACACGTTGCGCGCAGTTTGCAGCAGAGCGGAATCGAAGCAATTCCGCTTGGTCGCATACCTGGATAGCACTCTGATATTTTTCGAGTGCCAAGTCGCGTTGTTCTAGTTTCTCGAATGCATGACCGGCGGAGTGAAAAGCAACGATGAGGAATTGCAGATTCGCTTCGGTTGGGGCATTACGAGCCAATAAATCCTGCGCTAGTTTCTCCCAAGCTTCTAAGGACTTGATCGCCGACAAAGTATCGCTGGATTGGATCATCAAAGGTGCGATCGATGCCGCAGTGGTTTGGTAAGCAGCTAAGCACCTTGGATCGCTCGGAAATTGCAAAAGTGTCTCTAACTCTTTCTCGAGAAGCTTTTTCAAAACATTGATTGCTGCTCGATAATCTTGTTTTGCAACAAGTAGTCTTGCACGCTCTTGAGCGATCTCAGCGCGGACGCTGACGTGTTGACTCGTCGGCCTGACGACCGTCTTTGTTCCCCCAATCCCACCGGGTCTCTGAGAAATCATCGCTTCAGCCACTTCAACTTGATTTGCTGCAAGTGCCAGTTCGGATAGGGACTTATCTGGCTCGTTGAGCTTTTCGTGGATCCGGGACATATTTCCATGGACTTGGACGCGCACCATAACATCTTCATAGGTGATGGGTGCATAATCGCTAAGAATACTCTGCGCTCTTAGCTGTAGGTTTTTTGCGGTTTCGAGATTTCCGGCGAAGAGGTCTTGCATGGACATTGCCGAAATCGCGGCTGCAAGTGCGGTGGCAGCCGTCGAACGCTCTTCCTCACTAAGTTGCACTTCGTTTAACATCGGCTCAAGTCGTCGAATGGATTCTTCTAACTGCGGTTTTGCAATTTGATTTCTTCCGACTCGCATCAACAAAAGGCCTTGTAAGCTTCGAAGTTTCCCGATCTGCAGTTGCAGCAAAAGCTTGGTTTGCGATGGAAGGTCTTTCTTATCGGCGAAGCGCCTCATCCATTCACATGTGCGATTGAACAATGCATACGCTTCGTCATGTTTATTTAGTTGTGCTTCCGTTGCAGCGAGTCGGTGCGTCACTTCCGTCAATCGAACTAAATTCTTCGATGAAGGTGGAGACTCGGCTTCGAGGTCCGCAAGGATGGATGCGAAGATCTCTTTGGATTGATCCGAGAGGGAGTCGTTCAATTGCGCGAGTTCAGGGGATCGAAAGACTTCTTGGTTGCTAGCAGCCAACTCTTGAAATTTAAGCAGGCCTTCAAACGCGACTGCCCCTCTCTTTTCAGCAAGCAGCCGACTGTCGGTGGCTTCTTGTTGGCGTTGTTCGGCGATCTGCTGCGATTTCTCGGCTGCCAATTTCGCTTGTCGTGTCTCTTCTAGGAGAGCGTTCGCTTTTTCGAGCGCTGCCTGTAGCTGCTTAGCTTTGCTCTCGATAACTTGCGATTGCTTTGATTGAAGCCAAAAGATCAAGGCACCGGCGGAAAGGGTGATCAGTAGAGCCGTCGCAAGTCCGGCGGCAGCTACGCGATGCCGACTCGGCCAACGAATAGCTCGTTCGATGAATCCCTCGGGATACGCGATCAACGGCTCTCCGGCGATCCAATTCAGTAGATCTGAACGGAGTTCAGTAACATTTGCATACCGTTGTTTCAAATCATCGGCCATCGCTTTGCGACCGATCGCTTCGAGAGCACTAAGGGTTGGGCTGCGCCACTTGTTATACAACCTCGCTGGTTTACCTTGCAGCTTTTTTCCAGACAGGATAACCATGAGGATGGCACCTATCGAATAGACGTCACACAAGGGTAGAGCCTTGAGCTTCGCGGCTTGCACTAGTTCGGGAGCGGAGTAACCGGGGGTACCAATTCCCAAAGTGACATCGGGTTGCAGAAGCTCATCTGCTTCTTCTTGGTCGGAAGTGCTCGATGTTGATGTTTCCATCGATGTGGTTTCCATCGATGCTGGATCCAAACTGGTACGACTGGCAGAGTTGTCCATCGGTTTGTTCGACTTCGATGAAGAAGGTCGAGCAAATCTGCGAGCGAGTCCCCAATCAGAGATTAGAGTCTCACCGTAGGTACCCAAGAGAATATTAGCGGGTTTGAGATCGCGGTGAACGATTCCTCGACTATGCGCATAAGCGATCGTATCTGTCACGGCAATCAAGCGGCGAACAAGATCTCTTAGTTGTTCGGTTTGACTAACGCGCCATCGATTCTTAGATGCTGACAATTGTTCATGCAGAGACTCGATGGCTTGCTCAAGCGTTCCAGCTCCGCCACCGCTTATAAGTCGCATCGCATAGAATTCGCGCCCCTGGGAGTCAACTCCTTTTCCATAGACGGGAATAATCCCTGGATGCTCAAGCTCTGCCGTCAACTCAATCTCCGTTTTGAACCGTTTCTGCGCATCGGGATTGAATCGTTGATCTTTACGGATCTTTTTGATCGCCACTTGGCGGGAGCATTCATGGTCTATCCCTTGAAAGACTTCCCCCATCCCCCCACTTCCGATCAGCTCGAGTTCTGAGTAACGCTCAGTTGATGGAATAGGGTTCGCCTGAGAGGATTCAAGGTATTGCGAACGTTGCAGGGGTGTCAGAGATTCCAAGTGTTCATCGAGCAATCGCTGCAACTCCGGTATCAAAATTCGCGATGGAATGTTTGGATAGAGTTCTGCAAAAGCGATTGGGTCAGGGCGTTGTCCGCTAGCGAGCAAAAGTTCGTATTCACCGGTTGCGGCATTAACTTTTAGCCAGAGCGCTGGCCCGAGCGGCTCGCGCGAGTAACGCGGGTATTTTTTGGGGTCCTCGTTATCTTTCATGGAAATGCGGTAACCTGCGGATTGACAGCTTGGCCTGTCGGCTCAAGGGGGTAGCAGCCAAGCGATTTTCAAAGTGGCCTTCAACGGCCGCGAGGTGGTAATCATCTACAAACCGCTTATTTTTGTCATGAGGAAAAGACGCAAGCAACTGCATGGAACTAGTAAAACGATTGAAACCAGTGGAAAAAAGTTGCAAAGTGTTTATCTTAGTGGCTTCTCTCCAACATGTTTTTCGACGTGTTCTAAATTTTCGAGCGTTCCCCGCGTCTCGCACTCGAAAAACCGTATCGAGCGCGAGCGAAACAGCCAAGGGCGATTTCCCGAAAGCAATTTCAGTCCATCGTGGCGACGGGGTGGGTGATGGTAGTTAACTCGCAGTTGGGTGCTTGTTCATGGTAGTCGAGAGTGTGTTGGCGTTAAATGAAGAGATCCTTCGGGGCCAATGGGACTGGATTTTAGCTTGTTTCCGCGAAGTACTCGATGAATCGGGCGAGAGTTCGTTGGCCGGGTTGTTGCCCGTAGCAAACCAGCAGCCCCCCCCTTCGGGTGCGTTAACCCAGTCGGTGCACTTGACGCAAGCTTATTCGATCGCGTTTCAGCTTTTGGGGATGGCCGAGCAGAATGCGGCAGATCAGTTTCGCAAAACGATTGAACAGCAATCGGGCATGGATGCGTTGCCTGCACTTTGGGGGGATTCCCTGCGACAGCTCAAGGAGCAGGGATGGACAGCCGAGCAGATAGCCAAGCAATTGCCGAGCATGCAGGTCGAGTTAGTGTTAACGGCGCACCCGACCGAAGCCAAGAGGGCGACTGTGTTGGCTCACCACCGGCGGCTTTACGAACGATTACAGTTGCATCGGCAGTTGTCGAACGATGGTGGATTCGAGAACAACCCGTTGGCTGAAGAGAACGATTTTGCAACCAAAGCACTCTTGGCAATTCTGTGGCGTACGGGTGAGATTTATCTGGACAAACCGGACATTCAATCGGAGCGTCGCAACGTCTTGGACTACCTGACGCATGTTTTTCCGGCGGTGCTTCGACCGCTCGATCAGCGGTTGCGGAGAGCTTGGACGGCCGTCGGTTTGGACACGAGTGTATTCGATGACCCATTGGTGTTTCCTCGCTTAACATTTGGAACGTGGGTTGGTGGTGATCGAGACGGGCATCCGTTGGTGACAGCAGAAGTAACGCGTCAGAGTTTGTTGGAGATGCGAAGCAATGCGGTCAATCTTGTGCAAAAGCAACTACAGCAGTTGGCTCGGTTGCTGAGTCTTTCCGCATATTGGCAACGCCCAAATCCGGAGTTTTTACAAGCGTTGGCCTTGGCGGCCAATCGATTAGGGGACGCAGGCAAGCGAGCGATTGATCGCAACCCAAACGAACCTTGGCGACAGTTCATCAATACGATGTTGGCACGTCTACCTCGCGTGGATGAGACTTACAGTCGAATCACTCCGCATGCTGCTCCTACGTACCAACGGTACAGTGAGTTACTAGACGACTTGAAGCTTTTGTATCAGAGTCTTATCGCATCGGGAGGTCGCCGAGCGGCGGAATACTCCGTACAGCCATTGATGCGAGTGGTTCAAACGTTCGGATTTCACTTGGCGGTATTGGATGTTCGTCAGAACAGTGCGTTTCATGATCGTGCGGTTGAACAGTTGTTGGCGGCAGCTGGATTCAGTCGCACGAACTTCTCGCAGTGGACCGAAGAAGAGCGACTTGATTTGCTTCATCGGGAATTGGCATCGAAGCGGCCGTTCGCACGACCCGACGTATCGCTTGGGGTCGAAGCCGACGCGGTGCTATCTTCTTTGCGGGTATTGAAAGAGTACAGTGCAGCGTATGGCTTTGATGGCTTGGGCAGTTTGATTGTCAGCATGACCCGAAACGTTTCGGATTTATTAGTCGTGTATTTATTGGCTCGCGAAGTCGGATTGATGCGAGAGACGCCAGAGGGGCTTGAATGTCCGATGCCGGTCGTACCGTTGTTTGAAACCGTCGATGATTTGCATCACAGTCCAACCATTTACGACGCTTTCTTACAGCATCCAATTACGCAGCGAAGCATGCGTGCGATCCGCCGGGAGCAGGGTGAGAGTGAATCGGTTGGGCAGGTGATGATTGGGTATAGCGATAGCAACAAGGATGGTGGGATCCTTGCAAGCTTGGTCAATTTGCGCCGAGCGCAAAAAGAGCTGGTACGGGTTGGGAAGAAGCATTCGGTAAGGATCCGCTTTTTCCATGGGCGTGGAGGAACCATCAGCCGTGGGGCTGGGCCAACACATCGATTCATTCAGGCCCTGCCCTTTGAGTCGCTCGGTGGTGATTTACGATTGACCGAACAAGGAGAAACGATCCCTCAGAAGTATGCCCATCAATCGACGGCGATCTACAACCTCGAATTGTTCCTTGCGGGGGTTGCGCGAAAGACGTTAACCGACAAGCACTCCGATTTGAGCGATCATCCGTTGGAAGGGACACTTTCGGAATTAGCAAAGTGGGCGAGAGAGAGCTATACCGAGCTAATACATCGAGAGGGGTTCGTAACGTTTTTCCGGCAAGCGACACCCATCGATGCGATCGAGCAGAGTCGTATCGGCTCGCGTCCTTCGCGTCGTACTGGACAGCAGTCACTTGCGGATCTACGGGCGATTCCGTGGGTATTTAGTTGGGGTCAAGCGAGGTTCTTTTTGTCGGGTTGGTTTGGAGTCGGCAGTGCATTAGAGAAGTTACAGCAATCGGCACCCGAGACGTTTGAGCAGTTACGGCAGACCATGAATCGATGGGCTCCCTGTCATTACTTGCTCAGCAACGTAGCAACAAGCCTAGCAGCCACCGACATTGAGATCATGAGGGCTTATGCTCAGATGGTGGAAGACCCCGCATTGCGTCGAACATTTATGGAGACGATCGAAAGTGAATTGAATCGAACGCGAGAGAAGATCGAATTGATTTATGGCGGGCCTTTATCCGAGCGCCGTCCGAACATCCAGCGGATGATGAATTTACGATCGAGCGGATTGCGGGTATTGCACTATCAGCAGATCGACTTGTTAAAGATGTGGCGGAGTTATCATTGCATGCAGCAGACGCGTGAGGCCGAGCAACTAATCCCGCAGTTGTTGCTTACAGTCAATGCGATTGCTAGTGGCTTGGGCACAACTGGTTAATCGAAAAGGTGATTGATCTAGTTACCCAGCAGGACTTGTTCAAGCTTCCCGATGTTCGCTTCGGCGCAATACTTTGTTTCTACAAGTGCACGGCCGCGTTGTCCCATGGCGACGCGAAGTTCAGGGGAGTGGATAAGGGTTCTTAGCGATTCGAACCAATCGTCATCGGTTCGAGCGGCGAAGCCGACTTGATCCCCTTGAAGGATATCCGCGTTGACGCCGATGGGGCTTGCTACAGCAGGGATTCCGATAGCCATGTACTGCACAAGCTTGGTAGCAGCTTTATAGCGCATCCATTCTTGATCGCTAGGTAAGGGCATCAGTCCGATGTCCATTTGATGAAGCCGAGAGACTTCCGTGGCTTTATTCCATTTTTCGAAAGCGACATCGACACCGGTCCAATCGATTGCGCGGAGTGGTTGCTCATCATTGGAGATAACCATGAATCGGAATCGAGTTTCTTTGGCGAGTCGTCGCAATGCGGGAGCGCACAACGCGAGGAACGGCAGGTTCGAGGGGGTGCCCATCCAACCGATCACTGGCGGTTGGGACACGCGGTCGAGCGAAAACGCGTTTGGGCGAAGAGGAAACTTCTCGAGTAAAACGCAGGTGGGTATTTCGGTGATTCGGTTGTGGAATTGAGAGACGTATTGAGCGAGGGGTGGGTTGCTGACCACCACGTGATCGCTCCAAGTGATGAGCTCTTGGATTTTCTGAGGGAATTGAAGGAAGATTGCATCATCGACATCGAGGACGAAGCGGGGAGCAAGTTTTCGAAACCAGCGATCGAGCCAAAGGCTCTCGTCGTGAAAGCAACCACGTTCGAGGTAGATTGTATTGGGCCGAAACAGTCGGGCTTGGGCGTACTGACTCAAACGATTTGCGCGTTTGATTTGGTAGCTAAGACGCCAGCCTAGTCGGGGGAAGTGATCGTAGACGGCGGGGAAACTTGGCCAGTATTTGCAAGTGTGTCCGCGGTCGCGGAGCATTTGTGCGAAGGGATCGAAGCGAAAGCGGGTGGAGGGAACATTTGCTCCTAGCGTTACGAATCCGAATCGGCCCATGTTGTCTCCTCGACACGTAGCGGGTGTTTCAGCAACCGCCTGAGTTGTCATTCACCAGGTACAAGTTGATAACTACTAACTGGTACTTTCTTGCTGGCATCAGGCCGCTTACTAGAGTGGCCTAGTAAGCAACTAAGACAGTCGATTAGCTGTGCATTCGAGGTAGCGAGTGGCCTTCGTCGATGATAATAGCTTCGGCTTTGGAAAGTTCATCGAGACGCAGTCGGACTTCGTCTGCCGAGGCGAATTGGCGAGCGAGTCGGACGTAGGTCGAATGGTGTCGGGCTTCGGACTCGAAGAGGGAGCCATAGAAATCGGCTAGCTCAGGGTCTTGGACGTGATCCCGAAGCAGTTTGAATCTTTCGCAGGATCTCGCTTCGATCAATCCGGCGATCAGCAAGCGATCGATTGCGCGTTGTGGTTCGTTTTGTCGGACTAGAAGGTTCAGTTTTCGACCGTAGGTTCCAGGTCGAATTTTGCGAAACGCGATACCGCGACGTTTGAGCAGATCGAGCACCATTTGGAAGTGTTCGAGTTCTTCGGCGATGATGACTGTCATTTCACGGGTAAGCTCTTCGCAATCGACATAGGCCCCGAAGAGGCTCATGGCTGTCGCTGCGGCTTTGTGTTCGCAATGCGCGTGGTCGACCAAGATTTCATCGAGCGAGGTATCGACTTGACGTAACCAACGCAACTGTGATTCGCTTTGGAGGTGTAGCATGGTTTATTTATTTTTTTCGTTGGTGTCGTTTCTTTTGGAGTCGTCTGGGCCTAGGAACATCAGGTGTTGCCAGGGAAGTCGATCGTATTGATCGACTAAGCGGAATGCGTTGGCTTCGTACTCTTTAAGGATTTGTTTCTTGGTCATTTTATGTTCGGGCTTGATGGGGACTTGGGGGTCTTCGCCTCGAAACTCGACCAAAGCGATCCGCCCGTCTTTTTTGAGGCTTCTGCGCATCGAGTCAAGCATTTCGATCGGGTTTGAGAATTCGTGGTAGACGTCAACCATCAGGATCAGATCGAGCTTGCCTTCGGGGAGTTTTGGGTCGTGGGGAAGGCCGAGGATCATATCGACGTTTTTGAGGTTGTTCTGTTCACATCGACGGGAGAGTTCTTGAAGCATTTCCGGTTGGATATCGACAGCGATAACTTTGCCGGTTGGCCCGACGCGTCGGGCCAGTTCGATGGTGTAGTAGCCATCGCCACATCCCATATCGCAGACCGTCATCCCGGGCTGGACTTTGAGTTGTTCGAGCATCTCTTCCGGGTTCTCCTCTTGGATCCGTTCGGGACGGTTAAGCCATGGGATACCGTGATAGCTCATCGGAAGAGCGATTCGGCGACCGAGGTATTTTGTAAGGGGCTCAGGGATAGGAGCTTCTGGTTTCTCTTGGGCTTGCGCGATGCCGCTGTTAACCGCTGCGAACAACAACACTGCGAATAACATTGCCGGCAGCGAGGCTAGATAGCCAGTCGCGCGGGCGACCAAGAGGTGCCGCATAGAGAGGAGCGAGCGATGGTGCATTTGGTTAGACGATTTTTCGGTTGGCTTCATTGATGCGTTAGCCGTCGAGTGAGATCTGAGCATCATCGATATTCTCCAGGGTGATGGGGTTAAATCCTGGATGCTTGGAGGACTCCAGATAGGCATCGAGGATGATGTGAGCAGCGACTTTATCGAGTTGTTTTTTTCGTTTTTTGTGGGTCAGGTCTAGTTCGCGCAGAAGGCGAGTGGCCAGTGCGGTGGAGTATCGTTCGTCAACGAATCGCACTGGGCGAGCGGTGACGGTGATCAACCACTTGGCGAATTCTCTCGCTTCGCGGGCTTTAGCACTATCCCTACCGTCGCAGTGGATGGGTAGTCCGACGACCCAACCGCCGATTTGGTTTTCTTGGACAAGTTTACGAAAGTGCCGTTGTTCGATGGGGTCTGGGCAGCGTTGGAAGGTTTCCAGCGGGCCGGTCCAAGTGCGACTCGGGTCGCAGATCGACACACCGATCCGAACTGTTCCGTAATCTACGCCGGCCAGTCGCCCTGATTCGGGCCATGGCAGATCATAGGGATTGATTTCGCCCAAATTCTCTAGTCCCCATAGTTTTACTTGATTCGCAACGCATAGGTTTCCTATTACTTAGCTTAGCGGAAAGTCTAGCTGGTGATAAAGCTTAGCGGATAAAGCAACGCTGTGAATCAAGTTTAGCCGAGGATAGGGATAGGAAGGGAGAGTAAACCATGGTCAAGTCGATGAAAACGCAGTGGATCGCTCGTTGGATTGCGGGGACGGGCCTAGCGTGGAGTATTCTTGGAGTCCCGATGGCGGTTCCTCAAGACAACTACGGCTACAACGAAGCCGAGCAGATGCTTTCGCTCAATACGGTCGAGTTGAAGGATCAGCTCAATTATGGACTGCGGGTGGCTTTTACCGAGCAGCAGTTGTTTGTGGATCAAGTCGTGGCGAAGGTAGAAGCAGGGGAATTGTCCCGGGCGATGGTCAACGTGGTGTATGTATGGGCGAAGAAGCGTAAGCCGAACATACCTTTTCCTTACTTTGAATATGTCATGCGACTTTTGGCGGAAAAACGGGGGATCACTTTCGAGTGATTCCAGGTGAGAAAAAACCGCTAACTTTCTTCGCTCATAGCATTTGATCCTCTTGATCGCATCGCTCCCGCAGTAAACTAGCAGGGAAGCAGTGGTGAGTATTCCGAAAGTCGCATTTCCTCCGGAGCGATCGCTTCGGGTTTGAGGAACAAAATCGGGCAAATGTTTCGAGCGGGTCGTGATGTACCTTCCCTGCGAGTCCTCGCGTGTACCTATTAGTGGGGCGCGATTGCGTTTCGTAAGCCGCGACAGGGATCTGCAAGATGTGGTTTAAAAGCACTCGGGGCTTGAAAAATCTGGCCTTGAAAACTCTGACACTTAGAAACGACAGGTCATTGGCAAGCGAAAATTTCTTGTCTTTCATCGGGGCCCGACGTTCTAGCGGTTTTCGGTGCGGACTTGTGTACATAGCG
>Ga0255128_1000982_pt1 | contig 13125 bp, 9 predicted proteins | sample Law_Miss_RepC_8d_FD_188562 | JGI IMG/M metagenome (GOLD analysis project Ga0255128, IMG submission 188562) | Freshwater microbial communities from St. Lawrence River, New York, United States - Law_Miss_RepC_8d | ecosystem: Environmental > Aquatic > Freshwater > River | place: USA: New York... | reverse complement strand
GGACATTACCGCAGGGGGTCCGGGGGGAGCAAGCAATGTGGGAGCGGGCTTGCCCGCGAACACGCGAGTGCCCCTTGCCTGCCGGGAGGGACGCGCCTCGCAGACACGCCGTGAATACATCCGTGTAGGCTCGGCTGCCGCCGTCCTGGCGGCAGACGGTCTGCGCGGCGCGTCACTCCCGGCAGGCCAGCCAGTCCGTGCGTCGCCCGGGCAAGCCCGCTCCCGCATTGCATGCGCCCCCCGAAGCAGGGCAGAGTGGTGTGCAGCCACCTTCAGCGTCACTATTTTGGAGACAACCCACCATGTCATTGAACCTTCTCGTCTTCCTCGGCTCCGCCCGGGCCAGCACGCCTCCTCATCCTGCCCGGCTGGGGCTGCGTGTCGCCCGGGCTTGCGTAGCACAACTGCAGGAAGCCGGCCACACTGTCACCCTGATCGACCCGCTGGATGTGCCGCTGGACCCGGTGTTCACGCCGCACTTTGCCTTCGCGGCGGACAAGGCGCCCGCACCGTTGCAGGCCCTGGCGCAGCAGATCGCGGCTGCCGACGGCTATGTGATGGTGTCGCCCGAATACAACCACTCCATGAGTCCGGCCCTCTCGAATCTGCTGAATCACTTCGCCAGCTCGCTGTTCGCTTTCAAGCCCAGCGCCATCGTCACCTACTCGGCCGGGCAGTGGGGCGGGGCGCGGGCGGCCATGGGCATGCGCGCCTAACTGTCGGAGCTGGGCTGCTTGCCCGTCTCCGCCATGGCGCATCTGGCCAAGGCCCAGGAGGTGTTCACGGAAGAGGGCGGCTACGCCGAGGGCGTGGATGCCCAGGCGTGGCAGGGCTTTCTCGGGCGCTGCTTCAGTCAGCTGGACTGGTGGGGCCAGGCGGCCCGGACGCAGCGTGCTGCCGCCCCGTCGCCGACGCCAGCATTCAGGCGCACGCCCGCGCAGCGCAACGCGCCCTGAACGAGTCCAATGAATGATTTGTTGCCGGCGATGCGTTCGCGGGCTGAGCCTGCTTCCACATGTAGTCCCGTTGCGGCACCCCGCTGAGCGCTTGCTCTGTGACTCCTATCGCAATTTCGCGCACTTTTTCCATGCTGTGCCAACAAAAAGGCCAGTCTGGCGTTTGCATGACTGCAAATGTAGTATTCTCCACTCCAACCACACGCAGACACTCTGTGCGAGATTTCACCATGCAAGCATCACTGCTATCGCTCATCCGGCCACTGGCAGCCGTCTGGACACTCGTTCTGCTGCTCGGCCTGGTGGCACTGACGCCGCCAGTTCACGCCGCCAGCGGGGCCTCCTTGCCCACCTATTTCTACCCGGTACTACAGATTCCGCGCATCGATGTGCAAGGCTACGGCTCCATCACCCTCAGTCTGGTACTGGAGGATGCGGCCAGCCAGCGCTTCGCAATCGCCTCCGCTGTGCCGGCCTCTGCCGGGCTGGCACCCGGTGGCACCTTCACCCTGCAGAGCGGGCTGCTGAAGATTCCCACGGTCAGGTCGGGCACTGCCTTCTACGCGCTGACGCTGCAGCTGCTGCCAGGCGACAAGTTCCAGGTGGTGAGCGCAACGGACGTTGTGCTGCCCGGTCAGACCGCCTACGCCCAGCAGTGCGCCAGCTGCCACGGCGCCGACGGTCTGGGAGGCGCCGTGGGCGTGACGCTGAAGAACTGCGCAAACTGCGGCACCCTGGCAGGCCTGACAGCCAAGATTGCCGGTACGATGCCCCTGGGCAATCCTGCCGCCTGCACGGGCACCTGTGCCTCGGAAACGGCGTCCTACATCCTCAGCGTTTTCAATGGCACTTCCGCTGCCGGCAGCGGCAAGGCCCTGGCCGCCATCGAGATGCTGCCCCTGGATGCCACGCTGCGCGCCGCGAGTCTGCAATTGGTCAGCCGCCTGCCCAGCACGAGCGAACAGGCGCTGGTGGCCGCGCAGGGCGAAGCCGGCCTGCGCACCGTGCTCGATGGCATGATGACGGAGCCCGCGTTCTACAACCGGCTGTCGGAAATCTTCAATGACTGGCTGCTGACAAACCGCTACCTGTCCACCAACGGCAGCGAGGCCGCCATCCAGCTGATGCGCCGCTATCCCACTGCGCGCTGGTATGATCCGGGGGCAAGTTCCCGTGGCACCGACTACGTCTTCAATCGCGACACCACCAACGACAGCGTGGCCCGCGAGCCGCTGGAACTGATCAATTACGTGGTGCGCAACAACAAGCCCATGACCGAAATCCTGACGGCCAACTATGCGATGCTCAACGGTTTTTCCGCCAGAAGCTACGGCGTCGACACCTCGGTGTTCACGAACGTGTCGGACCCGAACGAGTTTCGTCCGGTGAAGCTGTCCGGCACGCCCCACGCCGGCATCCTCAGCTCTCTGATGTTCCTCAACCGCTATCCCACCAGTGCCACCAATCGCAACCGCGCCCGCTCCCGCGTCGTGTATGACTTGTTCCTCGATGTGGACATCCTGGCGCTGGACGGCGCGCGTCCCGATGGCACGGCGGTGGACATCAGCAGCACGGCCCCCACGCTGGAGAATGCCGACTGCGTGAAATGCCACAGCCTGCTGGACCCGATTGCCTCCTCGTTCAAGAACTGGAATCTGGCCGGCAGTTTCGTCAAACCCCGCACGTGGTACACGGACATGTTTCAAGCCGGATTCAACGGCACGGCCTTCCCAGTCACCTCCAGTGAGGAGCCGCTGCAGTGGCTGACCGCGCGCATCGTGCAGGACGCCCGCTTCGATTCCGCCATCGTGCGCCTGCTGTACACCGGCATGACGGGGCAGGAGCCCCTTGATGCTCCCGGGGCGAATGCCACGCCCGCCGAGACGGAGGCGTATCTGGCCGAGTCGGCTCATCTGGACGAGATCCAGGCGAAGTATGTGGCTGCGAATCGCACGCTCAAGACGCTGGTGAAGGAGATTGTGCTCAGCCCTTACTGGCGTGCCGATGGCCTGAGTGACCCTGCCCAGGGCGTGGTCCACGCCGCCACCGGGGCGGCACGGCTGCTGACCCCCGAGATGCTGCACCGCAAGCTCAACGCCCTGTTCGGCTTCGAGTGGCGCGGGACGCTCAACAGTTACAGCAGCAATGTAAAGTTGTTGTCGACTGCACGTCTGCTGGACAGGCGCCAGTATTTTGGACAGATCTACGGCGGCATTGACTCGTTCACGATTACCGAACGGCTCAGTGACCCCAATGGACTCATGGTGTTCGTGCAGGAACGCATGGCCAACGAAATGGCCTGTTATGCGGTGCCCAATGATTTCCTGGCCCCCAAATCGCAGCGCCGGCTGTTTGCCGGTGTAGAAAAAACCACCCAGCTGGCCACGACGCAGGACCGGGATGCGGTGAAAGCCACCATTGTGCACCTTCACAAGTATCTGCTGGGCGAATCCCTCGCGCTGAACGATCCCGAGATTACCGCCACTTACCAGCTCTTCGAAGCTGTGCTGGTGGAAGGCAGGAAGCGCGTGGGCGTCTCGGAGCTGACCACACTGCCGGCGTTGTGCCAGCGCAACAACGACATGCTCACCGGCGCCTCGCTCAGCAGCGGCGGGGTGGATGGCCGGCTGCGCGATGACCCCCAATACGTGATCCGTGCGTGGATGGCCGTGGTGGCCTATCTGCTTGCTGACTACCGATTCCTCTACGCCTAGGAGACTGCCATGGAACGTCGCCACTTTCTGAGAATGTTGACCGGCATCGGCATGGCCGGGGTGCTGCCCATGTCCCTGGTGCGTCCGGCTCTCGGCGCTACGCCCTCGCGTTTCGTGATCACCGTGAGCGCCTCTGGCGGCTGGGACCCGACAGCGCTCATTGACCCCAAGGGCAATGCTTTGCGCGCCGATGGCATGGGGCCGGTGAACAAGTACCCGGCCTCGCTGATCAAAACGGCAGGCAAGCTGCGCTATGCCGCTTATGCAGACGGCGTTACGCCGCCATCCACCGACTCTGCTGGTCATCTCGACACCTTCTTCGCGAAGCACTACAGCCGTCTGCGGGTAATCAACGGCGTGGATACCCAGACCAATGGCCACGAAACCGGGCAGCGTTTCGTGTGGAGCGGGCGTCTGGAGGAGGGCTATCCGAGTCTGGCTGCCCTGGCGGCGGCACCTTATGCCAGCCAGCCCATGGCCTTCATCTCCAATGGTGGCTATGACTTCACGGCCTCGCTGGTGGCCCCGGTGCGCACGGCTGCTGCAGCCACGTTCAGTGCAATGGCCTACCCCAACAGCCAGTACCCCACTGACCCGGCCCAGCGCAGCTCCGGCTTCTTCAGCACGCCCACCCATGCGGCCGTCCAGGCAGCGCGGGCCCAGCGGCTGACGCGGCTGCGGGTGTCGGAAGCACTGCCCGAGCGCGTCGCCCAGATGGCAAAGCTGGAGACAGTGCGCAAAAGTGGTGTCTCGCTTGACGGCCTGCTGGCCTATCTGCCAGCAACGGTGTCCGCCGGCCTGAAAGGCCAGGCGGAGATCGCCGTGGCGGCATTTGCCAGTGGGCTGGCGGTGAGTGCGAGCTTGAATCTGGGGGGCTTCGACACCCACGACGACCACGACGAAGACCAGGCGGCGGCCCTGACGGCGTTGCTGGACGGCGTTGATCATCTGTGGAAACAGATCGAACTGCGGGGCCTGCAGAACAAAGTCACGATCATCATCGGCTCGGACTTTGGCCGCACGCCCTTCTACAACACCGCAGACGGCAAGGACCACTGGAACATCACCAGCGTCATGGCCATGGGGGCGGGCATCACCGGCAACACACTGATTGGCGCAACCAATGCGAATTTCGAGGCACTGAAGCTCAGCGCCTCGACCCTGGAACCCCACTCCAGCGGCATCGTGCTTACTCCCAAACATATCCACCGGGCGCTGCGGGACTTCCTCAAGGTGCCGGCAGAGCTTGATGCGCTGTTCCCAATACCCGTGGAGAAGCTGGCGCTGTTCGCCTAGAGATCAAACGCGTCAGAACGTGCCGCGCAGCTTCAGCGCCACATGGGGGCCACGGGCATTGCAGCGGTGCTCGATCTCGCGGATCACGCCGTCGCGGATGTGTCCGGCGTAGCGCGTGCGGTTCACGCATTCGTGGGAGTCCAGCAGATTGCCCAGCTCAAGGCGCAGGGCCAGACCCAGCGTTGTCAGGGAGTTGCGTTCCACGAACACACTGAGGTCTTCGCGCTGATCGATTTCCTCCCAGCGGTCGATATCCGGCAGCGGCCGGTTGCCCTGGTCGGCGCCCAGGAAGTCGATGCCGTAATTCAGGTTCCAGGCGGGGACGTCATGGCGCAGGGTGACCCGGTAGTTGCCTCGGTCATTGGGTACCAGGCGGCGGGTGCGTTGAGTGAAAGGGTCGATCGTTTCGGAGGCCCGGGCCAGGATGCTCACATTCAGCAGCAGCCCTTGCGTGAACCGATAGCTGCCGTTGAGCTGGAGCGAGAGCACTTCGCCATCGCCGATATTGCCGTTGGCAGAAGTCAGCGGTCCTCCCGGCACGGTGGTGTTGATGCGGCCAGTGGCATCACTGACATCCCAATAGGCGCCGCGGGCACTGAGTACGATGCGCCCCTGCTGCAGACGGTGTTCGACGTTCAGTGTATAGCGCCAGGTCTGATCCTGTTTCAGCTCCGGATTGCCCGCCACGGTGTTGCGCTCCTCGTCGCGCTGATCGGTGGCGGCTGCGAAGTCGGCGAAGCGCAGCTGGCCGATGAATTTCTCCACGGAAAAACTGAATTGCAGTGTGCTGCTGTAGTCAAAACGCAGGTCGGCCTTGGGCTTGGTGAAGCGGAAATCCCGCGAGCGGCTCACATCGCCGGACTGGCTGATGGTGGATTGTTCCACCGCCAGCGTGCTTTCCAGGCGCAGACGCGGGCTGATCTGCCAGTGGTGCACCACGAAGCCTTCGTAGCGCACTTCTTCGATCAGCGATCTGGCGTTGGGCACGGCCACCGGGCGCAAAGTGCCAGCCTGCAGCTGAGCCAGTTGCAGCACAGTGTCCAGTAAAGTCAGTGCGCGCTGCAGGCCCACTTCCACATCCTGACCCTGCCGCAGCGGCCGCGAATACACGGCACGCTGAATGCGCTCGCCGTTCACCGTGGCGGTGTCCAAGGACAGATCCTGCTGGTCAATGCCGGGACGCACGTCCAGGCGAAAGCGTTCCCTCAAGTTGTCTTCCACGCGGCGGTTGTTCACCGTGAGCAGCTCCAGCTGGCTGCCATCGGCAAAGCCGTGGTTGAAGTTCAGTCCCAGCTCCCAGCTGTCGCGGGTGGCGTCATAACTTTCGCGCTCGCGGGAATCCCGTGCCGGGTTGCTGTTGAAGTCGCGAATGAAGCGTTCGATCAGCCGGGGCGGATCGCTCTGCTCGGCCTGGATGTTCACCGCCAGCACGCTGTCCGGGCTGAGCGTGTACGAGAAGGCGCCGTTCAGGTTCAGATTGACCTGGTCCGTCACTTCCTCGGTCAGGCGCAGATCATTGGGTGCGAAGCTGCCGGTGCCATGGATGCTGTCTTCGCGGGAGCGCAGGGCCTGGTACTCCGAGCGTCTTTCCAGACCGACGCGGTAATCCAGGGCATTGGCACTGCCGATCAGACTCAGGCTGCCGCCAGGTTCCACATGGGCATCCTGGTAGCGCGTGGCAGAAGTCTCCACGGTGACGGAGCGCTGGGTGCTGGAACGGGTGACGATGTTGATGATCTGGCCCTGGCTGCGCACACCGACCAGGTCACTGGAGGTGCCGCGGATGACTTCGATGCGTTCCACCTGATCAAAGGGGATGCGGCGCAGCTGGGTTTCGGCGTTGTTGTCGCGGCCGCTGAGCCGGCGGCCATTGATCAGGATGTTCTCGGTGGCGCTGAGGCCGCGGGCGTTCTGATTGCCGGTGGGAGCTTCAAGCGAGACCGTGATGCCGGGGATACGGTCTATCATGTCCCTGACCGTCACGGGGTTCCATTGCTGGAAGAATTCGGCGTTGTAACGCAGTGTGGAGTCGTCGGGGGCGGCGTCGGCAGCGTGCAGAGCGCCCGGCATCGCCAGGCTCAGCAACAGGCAGGCAGCGGCCAATGTGTGGGAGCCAGCCGGCAGGCGCATGCCTTTCTTGTGGGAGCTTGCCTGCAAGCTATTGCCGGCCCTGTGGGAGCTTGCTTGCAAGCGATGGTCTCCTGGTTCGCGGGCAAGCCCGCTCCCACTGGCACCTTGGCGGGTAACGAATCCTGTAATCATCTGTCTTCCAATGTCTTGTTGTTGTGGAACTGGCAGCGGATGACCTTACTTGCAACGCCCCCAATTTCCAAGGAGTATCTGCGCCATGAACGCCCTTGAACATCGCATACCCCCACCTTTGGTGATGCTGCTCACCGCTTTTGCCATGTGGCAGTTCGCCCGTCTGCTGCCACGCGTCGAGGTGGACGACACCGTGCGGCTGGTGCTGGCGGGCCTGTTTCTGACCGATGCGTTGTTCTGTTGTCTGGCGGGGGTGTACAGCTTCCGCAGGGCGCATACCACCGTTGACCCGCTGCACCCCGAGAAAGCCAGTCGCCTTGTGACCGGTGGCATCTACCGTGTGTCCCGCAACCCGATGTACCTTGGCTTTGCCATCTTTCTGCTGGCCTGGGCGGTGTTCCTGGCCTCGCCCTGGATGCTGCTCGGCGTGCCGGCCTTCATGGCTTTCATCGGCCGCTTGCAGATTCAGCCGGAGGAGCGTGCGCTGGAGTCTCTGTTCGGTGAGGAATACCGGGATTACAAGGCGCGCGTGCGCCGCTGGCTGTAAGAAAAAGCGGCGCCCGGGACGAGGCGAGCCTTTGTGGCGGCGAAGCGAGCCGGCGCGCTGAAAGCTTTTCTTGTTTGCCCCTTCTTCGCAGGCGTAGCATAGCCGCGCCTGTCTCCACGACTCCCGACGAAGGTGCCTTTCTTGAACGAACTTGCTTCCGGCGTAACGCTGTCTGACAAAGACAAGCGCACGACCCTCATTGCTCTGCTGATCGTTTTCCTGCTTGCCGCCCTCGACATGACCATCCTCTCCACCGCCATGCCGCGCATCGTTGCCGAGCTGGAAGGGCTGGAGCTGTACGCCTGGGTCACCACCTCCTACATGCTGGCCTCCACCGTGCTGGTGCCCATTTACGGCAAGCTGGGAGATCTGTATGGGCGCAAGCTGATTCTGGTGATCGGAATCAGCATTTTCCTGCTGGGCTCGATGCTCTGCGGCATCAGCGGCGAGTTTGGCGACCTGCCCCTGCTGGGTGATGGCATGCAGCAACTGATCATCTTCCGCGCGGTCAAGGGTGTGGGCGGCGCGGCACTGTTCACCAGCGCCATCGGCATCATTGCCGACATTTATCCGCCGCTGCAGCGTGCGAAATTCATGGGCCTGTTCGGCGCCATCTTCGGCATCGCCAGCATTGTCGGTCCGGCCCTGGGCGGCTTCCTCACCGACTATGCCACTGTGACGATGTTCGGGCACGAGATTGCCGGCTGGCGCTGGGTGTTCTATGCCAACGTGCCGCTGGGCATCGTGGCGTTGTTGATGATTGCCTACAAGACGCCGCGCCTGAATCACGGCAGCAAGGGTGTGATCGATTTCGCCGGGGCCTTCCTGATTCTGGTGGTGTTCATCCCATTTCTGCTGGCACTGACCTGGGGCGGCAACCGCTACCCGTGGAACTCGCCCATCCTGCTGGGCATGTTTGCCGTGAGCGCGGTGGCGCTGGTCATCTTCGTGCTGGTGGAGCGGCGCACGCCCGATGCCATCATGCCCATGTCGCTGTTCAAGAGCCGGGTGTTCGTGATCACCAATCTGACGTCCTTCGTGATCGGCATGGCCTTCCTGGGCGTGGTGATGTTCATGCCGCTGTTCATGCAGGTGGTGCTGGGCGTCAACGCCACGAACAGCGGTTTCTCGATGTTCCCGCTGATGGTGGGGCTGATGGCCGGCAGTATCCTGAGCGGCCGCATGGTCTCGCGCTCGGGACATTACAAGCCGTACATGGTGGGCGGCGCCGCCGTGCTGATTCTGGGCGTGTTCCTGCTCAGCAGCATCGGGCCCGAGACCACTCAGCTGGATCTGGCCTGGCGGATGGTGGTGGTGGGACTCGGGCTGGGCCCGTCCCAGAGTCTGGTGAACCTGATCGTGCAGGCGGCCTTTCCGCCCTCGCAGATCGGGGTGGCCACCAGCTCCACGCAATTCTTCCGGCAGATCGGCAACACCGTAGGCGTGGCCATCTTCGGCACGCTGCTGACCCTGAACCTGACCGCCGAACTGCCACGTCAGCTGCCTCCCATGCCGACTTCTGCCAGCAGCCCGGCCTTCGACATGAGTCAGGCCCAGAACAGCGTGATGAACCCCGGTGCCCTGCGGGCCCGCATTGAAGGCGATCTGGAAGCCATGCTCGCTACTCTGGGCCGGGCCTATGCGGGCGACGCCGAGGCCATCGCGGCCGTGCAGGCCAATACCCAGGTGCCGGCGCAGATTCGCGAGCAGGTGCAGGGCGCAGGCCAGCAGCCGCTGGCCGCCGCCGAGATCGAACAGCGGCTGACCACCCTGCGCAACCTGTTGAACGGGCAGGTGGAGACGCTGGTGACACGCATCGAGACAGGCGTGCGGCTGGCGTTCTCCAATGCCATCACGGCCATGTTCAGCGCCAGTCTGTGGATCATTCTGCTGGGCTTCGTGATGAGCCTGTTCATCCCGGTGATCTCGCTGCAACGTCCGGAACCGGGCGCTGTGGCGACCGAGGAAGGCGCTGGCGCAGCGGAAAACGCCGCGCAGGGTTGAAAGGCGCATGGCCGGCAGGTTTAATGGCGGGCATTGGCCGTCAGCCCGACGGCCGTGACCGAGACCGGCCATGCACCGCACCCGTCCACTCCTGCAAGCCTTGCTCCCTGGCGTACTGCTGACCGGCGCCCTTCTGGCGGGCTCAGCCCCGGCACTGGCACAGCCCCTGTCGGACCCCTTCTTCCAGTCCCAGGCGCAGCCAGCCATTCCCGACATCGAATACGACCCGGGCGGCGAGTTCAATTTCGTGCGTGTGCAGTTCGACACCTGGCAGGGCGGCGGTGGCGGGGGCGGCTGGGGCTTCTTCGGCGATGGCGGCCCTACCTGGTCCATCGATTTTCCCGGCGCCGACATGAACTTTCTGCGTGGCGTCTCGCGCCTGACCAATATCCGCGTGATGCGCGACCCGATCGTGCTGCGTCTCGACGACGAAGCCATCTTCAACTATCCCTTCCTGTACATGCTGGAAGTGGGACAGCAGGGCGGCATCATGCTCAGTGAAGCCGAGATCGAGAATGTGCGCGAGTACCTGCTGCGCGGCGGCTTTCTGCTGATTGACGATTTCTGGGGCGAGCGGCAGTGGAGTAACTTCCATGATTCGTTCTCGCAGATATTTCCCGACCGCGAGATCGTCGAGCTGCCCCATGACCACGAAATATTTCGCACCTATTACGACATCGATGGCCCGAAGATGATCCCGGCCCTGAGCCGCGACGACACCCAGGGCGAGCAGGGCATCGATGTGGCCAGCAACCACGCCATCCTCGATGACGACGGCCGCATCATGGTGCTGATCAACTGGAACTCCGACATGGGCGACGGCTGGGAACACACTTATCACCCCTACTATCCGACGCGCTATGCCAATGCCGCCTACCAGCTGGGCATCAATTACCTGATCTACTCACTCACGCACTGAGCGCAACCGGCGCTGCACGCGTCAGGACTTCTGCATGCACGCTTTCGCCCGCCTTCTGGTGCAACAACGCAATGCGCTGCTGGCACTGGCCGTGCTGCTGTCGGTGCTGCTGGCGGCGGCGATTCCCCGCACCGGCTTCGATACGTCCCTCAGTGTGCTGCTGACGCGCAGTGACCCCTGGCTGGCCGAGCGTGACCGCATGCTGGCGGAGTTTCCGGGACAACTGGAGATCAGTTTCGCCTTCGAGCCCGCCAGCGGCGATGTGTTCAGCCACGCCAACCTGGCCGCCATGGTGGACCTGAGTCAGGAGTACAGGAATATTCCCCTGGCGCGGTCCATGAACTCCATCCTGGCCTGGCAGTCACCCTACGGCGACGACACCTTCTTCGAGAAGCCCCTCGGGCAGATCGGCACCTATACCGTGGCCGAGCTGCAGGAGCGCCGCGCCCGGGCGCTGACGGAGGAATTCGTTGCCGGCATGCTGCTTTCGCCCACCGGCGACCTGGCCCTGGCTTCTGTGCGCCTGGGCAGCGCCACACTGACGGCGGAGCAGCGCATTGCCACCGCCGAGGCCACCCTGGCGCTGCGCGACAGTCTGCAGTCCCGCCATCCCGACGTAGCGGTCCATGTCAGCAGCGAAGCGCTCTACGAGCTGTCCAGCCGAGATGCCATGCTCTCGGATCTGATCTACTTGCTGCCCTTCGTGCTGCTGCTGTGCAACGGCATCATCTGTTACAGCTTCCGCTCGATACTGCTGGGGGTCAGCATTCTGGTCGTCTCCTTGCTCACCATCGTCATGACCGTGGGCACGCTGGGCTGGCTGGGGGTGAACTTCAACTCCATCTCGGTCATGGCCCCGCTGGTGGTCGTGACCATCGCGGTGGCCAACAGCGTGCACCTGGTATCGATCTACCGCCAGCGGCGCCTGGCCGCCATGGCAGGCGTGGATGCCATGGTGCACAGCCTGCAGTACAACCTGCGCCCAATCAGCCTGGCCACGCTCACCACCATCGTCGGCTTTGGCAGTCTCAATCTGGCCAGCTCCCCCGCCGTCAGCAGTTTCGGCAGCGTGGTGGCCTTGGGGGTGGCGATCGCCTGGGTGCTGACGCTGCTGGTGCTGCCCGGCGTCGTCCTGCTGCTGCCCGCCGTTGTGGGCACGCGCACGGCGCAGCAGCCGCTGCTGGCACAGATTACAGTCGGGTGCCAACGTCTGGTGGTGGCACATGGCGCCCTGATTCTGTGGGCTGTGGCGCTGCTGGGCCTCATCGCACTGCCGCTGAGCCTGCGCAACACCACGGACTTCGATCGCAGCTCCTTCGTCAGTGAAGACTCGGTGCTGCATGACTATGTCACAGCCGTCAGCTCGCGTATGGCACGGGGGCCACAACTGGTGTATGGCATCGACGCCCGCGCGCCCGATGGCGTCGTGGAGCCGGAGTTTCTGCGGCGCGTGGACGAATTCGCGCAGTGGCTGCGGGCACAGGATGGCGTGCTGGAGGTGGCCAGCCTGGTGGAGCTGGTCAAGGGCGTCAACGAAGTGACCAACGACAATCAACCGGCGTTTGCGGTGATTCCCGACGACGTGGCCGTCATTGAGGACCATCTCTTCAATTATCAGATGGTGCAGGTCAACTCGTTCACCCTCGACAATTTCGTGAATGCAGACTTCTCGCTGCTGCGCCTGTTCGTGGGCATCGGCGAGCTGAGCAATCAGGAGACGCTCGATCTGAACGAGCACATCGGGGCGGAATTCGCCCGGCGCCTGCCCGAGTACGGCCTGCTGCATGGCAGCAGCACGCTGGTGTTTGCCCGCATGAACGAGGCGGTGACCGTGGAGTTGCTGCAGAGCTTTGTGTTGAGTCTGCTGCTGATTACCGTGGCACTGGTTATCGGCATGCGCAGCCTGACCTATGGTCTGCTGAGCATGCTTCCCAATCTGCTGCCGGCGGTGTTCGTGTTCGGCGTCTGGGGATTGCTGGTGGGCAGCATCGACCCCTTCGTGATGATGCTGTTCAGTATCAGCCTCGGCCTGGTGGTGGACGACACCGTGCATATCCTCAGCAGCTATCAGAGCTGCCGCGCCGAGGGCATGTCGCCCCGGGCCGCGGTGGACACCTCTCTCGAGCGCGCCGGCCCGGCAATGATCATTACTACGGCCGTGCTGGCGCTGGGCACCTGTGTGCTGATGGCGGCCAGTACCCTCTACTTCCAACAGGCGGCGACCCTGCTGGTGCCCATCGTGGTGGTTGCGCTGGTGCTGGACCTGCTGTTCTTCCCGGCGCTGCTGCTGCGGCTGGACAGGGCGGTGGTGCGCTGACTGTGGGAGCGGACTGTGGGAGCGGGCCTTGCCCGCGAAGGGCTGCCCGACAAGACCGCACTTCGAAGACACCGGGGCTCCGTTGTCCCGTGCTGCGGCTGACCCGCACC
>Ga0255128_1000980_pt1 | contig 13141 bp, 8 predicted proteins | sample Law_Miss_RepC_8d_FD_188562 | JGI IMG/M metagenome (GOLD analysis project Ga0255128, IMG submission 188562) | Freshwater microbial communities from St. Lawrence River, New York, United States - Law_Miss_RepC_8d | ecosystem: Environmental > Aquatic > Freshwater > River | place: USA: New York... | reverse complement strand
CATGTGCCTTTGTCAATGGGGGCGCTGGATGTGCTCAACCAGCTCAAACCCCTGCCAACGCTGGGCGGCCCAAGGCCGTCCGAGTTCATCTTTGCCAACCCGCACACGGGCAAGCCTTTTGCAGCCATCTTCTACAGTTGGAACACCGCCCGCAAAATGGCAGGAATGCCTGAGCTGCGCATTCACGACCTGCGCCACAGCTTTGCCAGCTTCTTGGTCAACGCGGGGCGCAGCCTGTACGAGGTTCAAGAGTTGTTAGGGCATGCAGACATCAAGACCACCAGCCGGTACGCACACCTGAGCCGCGACCGCCTGGCAGAGGCGGTGGAAGTGGTGCCAAGGTGATTCGATACGAGCCCCAAGAGGGTCAAGGTGCTGGTGGTGGGGTGGTGTCCTGAAGCCTCGCGGGTGCAGGGCATTTCTTTATGTCCTGAACAAGCTACTCAGGTAAGTGATGCTGTCCACGTATTCGAATGCGCTGGATGGCGGAATTCTTGACCAGTGATTCCGAAATTTACGGGATCAGATTCCGGAATTTACGAGGGGAGAAAGACTTATTCCGGGACGTTCTCACTAATCCGGTATCCCATCGCTTTGTAGCCTCGCTGCCGCTTGTCCCACATCCGCAGCAGCGCTGGGTGGCCGGTGTCCACGAAGTCGATGATCCGCACATCAGTCTTACCGGCGTGTTCCCGGTGCAAGCGCCCGGCGTACTGCTGAAGCGTGCCCTTCCAAGATACCGGCATTGCCAGAACCAGTGTGTCGAGTGGCGGATGATCAAAACCCTCACCGACCAGTTTGCCTGTTGACAGAAGAACACGCGGCGCGTCGGGCGGCAGCGCGTCAAGATCAGAGACCAGCGCCGCTCGTTGCTTCTTTGACATTCGACCGTGCAAGATGAAAGGCGCTGGCAGCATGCCGTCGAGCGCCGCCTTGATGGCATCGAGGTGTTCCGTGCGCTCGGTCAGAACCAGCACCTTGCGTCCCTGATCGACTGCATCACGCACCTCGGCGGCGATAGCCTCCGTCCTCGCCTGATCATTGGCGAGATGTCGAAACACGTCTTGGATGCCAGCGTCGGTGGACAGGTCGATACGCGTAAAGCGTGAACGAGGAAGCACTTCCAGGTCGTGTGGCGCGCCAGCGGGGCTGGCCGCCGTGTATCGGATTGGCCCGCACTGCATAAAGATGATGGGCTGCTGACCATCCCGGCGAATAGGCGTCGCCGTCAGGCCCAGTACATACTTGGCCTTGGTCCGCTTCAGGATGGCATCGAACGACACGGCGCCAACGTGGTGGCATTCGTCCACGATCACCTGACCGTAGTTTTCTACCAACGGGTTCACCTCGCCTTGCCGGGAGACGGACTGCATCACGGCAATGTCGATCTTGCCCGTAGGTTTGGCTTTGCCACCGCCGATGGTGCCGACCACGCCCTTGCCAACACCCAGGAAAGCTTGCAGCCGTTCCTGCCATTGCTTGAGCAGCTCCGTTCGATGTACCAGCACCAGTGTGTTTACACCCCGACGCGCGATCATTCCGGCGGCAGTGACCGTTTTGCCAAACGCCGTCGGAGCGCACAGCACGCCTGTGTCGTGATGGAGCATTGCGGCAACTGCGGCCTCCTGATCCAGACGCAAAGTGCCGACGAAGGAGACATCAATGGGCTGCCCTCCGAAACGCTCATCGCACAGGTCACAGGCGATACCGTTGTCCCGCAGCAGATCCAGCGCGGCATCGAGGCAACCGCGAGGTAAGGCGATGTGCTGCGGGTAGTTCTCCGCATTGCCGATGACACGGGGCTTGTCCCATACCGACATGCGCATGGCCTGAGCCTTGTAGAACTCAGGATTCTGGAATGCAGCCAGACGAATCAATCGGTTGGCCAGTGCCTGTGGCAGTTGCGCCTTCTCAAAATAGATCAGGTTGGCCAGTGTCACGGTCAGCGACTTGGGCATCTGCCCGGCCAGCTTCTTGGACGACGTGCTCTGCCGCTTCCAGGGTGTGGTCAGGTCTTCATCGTCGATGAAGGTGACGTCCAGCGGATGGACGCCACCCGTGGCACGCAGGATGGTCGGCTCAATATCGTGTGCCGGCATGGGCTGGATAGACGCCAGGAGTCCCCACTGATCTGGATAAGGTCGCAGTTCAGCGTCGACAAACACGCTGCAACCACTTTCGCGAGGCGACTTTTGCAGCGGCAAGGCGATCAGGTTGCCGAAGCCGCCTTTGGGCATCGTGTCCTGGTTCGGGAACAGGCGGTCGTAGGACTCCAGCTTCAGTTGCCGAGTGCGTGAGCACGTATGGCTGATGATCGCCGTGCCCAAGCGCCGGGCATCACGGGCCGAAACTCGGCTGGCGAAAAACACCCACGAGTGCGCACCCTTGCCGGATCTTGAAATCTCCAGCGCAGCCGGTACACCCAGTTCCTCACAGGACTGCATAAAGGCACGGGCATCGTCGCGCCAGTCGGCCTCGTCAAAATCGACCGCCAGGAAATAGCTGGTGTCATCTTCCAGCAGCGGATAAACGCCGACCGTGTGCGCGCCAGCCAGATGGTCGTAGATCACTGCGTCGGACAGTGGGATCAGCAGGCGGTTGCTGCAATCGCCGCATTTGACTCGGGGCTTTTCGCAGACACCGGCACGCCATTCGTTGGCGCAGGCCGGTGCGTAGCCCGACTTACCCGTGGTTTTGCTTTCCCAGCGGACTGGATAAACATCCGTGCGCCCGCGAAACAGGCGTCGGAACAGAGCTACCTTCTCGGCGGTGGACAGCCGGGAGGTTTCTTGTTCTCGGGCCGCAAGGGCAATTGGCTTTCGCTGCTGCCAATCGATTCCATGGGCTTCGAGCAATGCAATCAGGCGTGCGTTTCCTTGCTGGAGCTGCTCAAGCGTTTGAGCACAGCCTGCCAACCGTTGAATACCTTCATTCATCGCCACCAGGCCCCGCAGCTTCAAGCCGCTTGCAGGTGAGTTGGCAACGCCGTTCGATGAGACCTACGATCTCGCCGAGTATGTCGTGATCCCAATTCCGTGTGGCAAACAAGGAACGCAGGGAGGTCGCTTCTGAGGGCAACTGGCGCGCCAGAGTCAGAATCCTTTTTTTGACCTGTGCGGATGACAGCCCAGCAGCCTGTGCAAACTGTTCCCAATGCCGCGCTTGAACCTCGGTGAATTTGTATTTGCTGCCGATTTTCATCGCCATCTTGTCGGTGAGGTTGGCGTAGACCGCTGTTGATAGCGCATCGTATAGCGGTGCCAAGACCGTACCGCGCTCGGTGTAGATCAGGGAGAAGTTCTTGGCGTGCGCATCGTGGTTGCCAATCAGGGCGTTGAAGATCACGTAGTCCAGCAACCGCAAAATGTGCGGAGCGCTTGGGCGTGTGGCTTTGCGTATCAGCGCGAAGCATTGGGCCAGGTCTGGGCCGCCCTCGTTTTGGTACTTGTACTCTGGTGCAATACCCAATGCTTGGCAGAAGTCCTCCTGGTGAAGCCGCTGCAAAGCACCGTCGGGTTGGCGCACACGGTCATATCGATCCACCAGCAAATACACGCGATCATCCACTCGGTGAATGGCTGCACTGGCGGCAGTCAGTTTCATCTGTCCTGCTAGTGCCAAGCAGAAGCCCTCGTTGAACACGCTGCCTTCTACAGCCTGAATGGCCGGCTTGAGAATGTGGGAGCTTGGTGTGTTCTGCAGAGGCAGGCCGACGCGTCCCTCGGAAAAGACGACGGGCAGTTTGTCCTGCGCCCCCGCCAGTGACAGGCGTAGCCCTTCCTCTCCGGCCAGCATCGGGCGGCGGGGCAGTTCATTCAGGATAGCGATCAGCTCTGCCTCGTCCAGCCAGCGTACGGACTGCGCTGATGGGATGAGATCCGGCTGTTGGCCAGGCTCTAGCAGACTGACCGCTCCAGCGCATTCACCGCCGATGCCATCAAGCAGGGCAAAGTCGTTCTGACGGGAGACGTGCAGGGTCTGGGCAATCAGTCTTCGCTTGTCGCCTTCGGGCAAAAGGCCGGCAAAGAAGGGGCGGGTTGCCTTGTCGTCAAAAGCCTCTGCCCGCAAGGGCAGGTGATGCGACAGTGGACGTGCGTTGGCGGATTGCAGCCATTGCGTTGAGTAGCCAAAACTCAGCCGACCATCGACTTGTGCAAGCTGTCCGACGTGCTGCCCCAGCAGCCAGACTTCCAGGACGCGGCTCATTTCGGGCCAACCTGTGTCTGGCTGTCTTCTGAACTCGACACGCTGAGCGTTGCCCCCAGCGCCTGAAGGACCCGCAAGACGTTCTCCAGGCGTACGGTTGGCTTGCCAGCTTCCAGATCAACAATAAACCGCACCCCAACGCCGGCTGCAAGCGCCAATTGGGGCTGGGTCAAGCTGAGTGCTTTTCGGGTCTGGCGTACCACGTCGCCCAAGTGTTCTGGCGTTTCGATCAGTGTAGGCATGTGAATTTCCTGTTCGGGAAATTATGCTGTCTGAAGAAGGTACTGTCAAACAAATTAACCGATCGGGAAATTATGGATTTGTTTGCATTGGGATGCTGACAAGTTTCCTGTTCGGGAAATCTCACGCAGTGGCCACCGCCGTCCGACCCACCCTGGCCCCGGCGACCACATTCCCCACCACGTTGACCGCCTCGAGCATCGCCTGCGGCGACAGGTGCGCGTAGCGCATCGTCACCTTCGGATCGTGATGACCAAGGAGCTTCTGCACTTCGTAGAGCGACCGCCCGGCATTGACCAGGAAACTCGCGTAGCTGTGGCGCAGGTCGTGCAACCGCACCTCGCCCAAGCCCACCTTCTTCCTGATCGAGTCCCAGGCGTAGAAGATCGACACCGGCGGCTTCTTGGTCTTCGGGTTGAAAAACACCCAGGGGATGTCGTCCTGCCGGGGTAGTGACTGCAACAACTCGATGGCCGCATCCGACAGCGGGATGTAATGCACCTTCTTGGACTTCGAGCGCGCCGCCGGAATCATCAGCAAACGCCGATTCCAGTCGATCTCATCCCAGCGCGCATCCAGGATCTCGCGCTTGCGAGCGCCGGTGTAGAGCAGCAATCGGATCACCTGGCCCACCTGCACGTTCCTGTTGGTGTCCAGCTCGTCAAACAGCCGGCCCACTTCCTCCTGTGACAGGTAACGCTCCCGGGCACCGTGGTCCTCAAAGGGCTCCACGCCATCGCAGGGGTTGCCCTTGGGCGGCAGGATGTCCCAGCGGATCGCGCAGTTGTAGATGAACTTCATCAGCACGATCATCCGGTTGCAGGTCCCGGCCGCGTAACCCTTCTCGAACACCGCGTGGTGGAAGGCCACCACATCCGAGCGGGTGATCCGGTTCATCCGGAACTCGGCAAACACCGGCAGCAGGTGATTGCGCAGCATCGTCTCATCCGTCTCCCAGCTGCGCTTGCGGGTCTTGGCGTAGGGCAGATAGCGCTCGGCCACGAAAGCACCAAAGGTCGGCACATCCTTGAAGCGATGGCTCTCCACCTTCGGGTCGCCGCCCTCGGTGACCATCTGTTTCATCTTGTGCGCCTTGGCCCGGGCGTCTGACACCGATATCTCATCGGCCCGGCCAATCCGGTTCAGGCGCACCTTGCCGGCCGCATCGCGGTAGCGGAAGTAGAAGGTCGCTCCGCCGCTGGCGCGATGCTCCAGCAAGAAGCCCTTGATCTCCGTATCGAAGTAACTCACAGCCCCGGAGGCAGGCTCGCGACCTGGCAAGGTGGCCAGGAATTCGGTCGTCAACGCTTGTGCCGGCATCGTCGTGCTCCTCTATCTATTGAGGGTCATGCTACGATAAAATGCGCCGGAAAGGACGCAAAAAGCATCTAATCAAGCAGAAATATTCACCTACCAAGACCGAGCAAAAAGGAAGAGGAGTCGACCATGATCGACGGAAGACAGATCCGTGCTGCACGCGCGATGCTGGGCTGGAGCCGAGAGGACCTGCTCAAGGCCTCGGGCATCTCGATGTCAGCGCTGCTACGCATGGAAGGGGCGCTGGCCGACAGCCGAGGCTCCACGCTCAACAAGGTGGCCAAGGCCCTGAGCCTGGCCGGCATCGAATTCGTCACGCGGGACGACGGCGCGATAGGGGTGATCCTGAAGGCACAAAAACCGCCTCAGCCGCCACAATGAGCACAGCATTGCGAGCCACCCAAAAGGCACAAAGGCCACCTGATGAGACACATTGGGTGGCCTTTGCACTAGATGGCTTCGGTTGGTAGGTAGTTGGTACGTCGGATTGGCTGCAAATTGCGTCTATATAGATAGGTGACGCGGCTAAGTCTTTGAAAAGACAAAGGAAATATCCGATCAGACTGAAAATATGCCTTTTGCGGTAGGTAAGTGGTCGGAAGTGGGTGCTTCGAGGGCTTCAAAACGCGCGTAAGTCTTTGACTTACAAAGGGATTGCAGAGTAGCTGGCTATTACGCTCACTACAAATACGGACAATATCACTGGTACAACTGGCGACGACACGATCATTGCTACCGTTGGAACTGGTGCCACTTTGAATTTGGCTGACCAAATCAATGGCGGTGCGGGAACTGATACGCTGAAGATCTTCAGCGATAACGCGGTTAGCCTGCCTGCTGGCATGAGCAATGTTGAAAAAATCTATATCAATGACAACATTCACCAGAGCTACGACGTCTCGACAAGCGCTCTGACGACCGTTACATCTCTCGAGTTGGCAAACGGTGTGACCGTGGATGGTGCAGTCATGACCCTGACCGGTAAAGCCGGTCTGGAATTGGCTCTGACCGATTTGGCTGATGCCGATACCGCCAACGATGCTGGTGACGGCGATGTTGCGGTTGCCGCCGCTGCTTCGGTTACCTCGCAGAGCCTCAACCTGACTCGCGTGGGTGCGCAAGCAACTGCAACTGCTCAGTCTGCAACTAACGATGTTGATTTTGATGTCACTGGCACAGGTGTGGCTACGCTGAACGTCGCTGCTACTGGAATGAACAACATCAGTCTGGCAAACACCGGTGCTGCTTTGGCAACACTCAATGTGTCTGGCGCAGGTACGTTGACCGTTCAAGGCACAACTGCAACAACCATCACCAAGTTCGATGCCAGCGCCAACACGGGTGGCGTAACCGTTGACTTGTCTGCCTCTGCTGGTGCCAACCAAACCATCACCGGTGGTGCTGCTGCTGACACAATTACTGTTGATTTGGCACGAAACATTACCCTCGACGCTGGTACAGGCAACGACGTGGTGACGTTGGCAAATCCGACTGCGGCCAACCTCTCGTCCACTTCTGGCGCTGCTGACAGCATCAAAGGCGGTGATGGCACAGACACATTGGTTTTGACAGCTGCTGGTGCTGATGCACTGGACGGCGATGTTGCAGCAGATCGCGCTGTAATTTCTGGTTTTGAGCGCCTGCGTATCTTCAACGATCTGAACGGCGTGACCGTGAACGCAGCCAATATCTCTGGTGGCGTCAACTACGTTCAACTGGGTGCAGACACAACTACAGCCAATGGTACTGTTGCTGGCGTGACATCGGGCGCAACTATCGAAAACCGTGCAACAACTCATGCTGGACACACAATCACAATTGCTGGAACGGTTGAAACTGGTGATGTTGTAACAGCGGTTGTTAACGGCGCAACTTACTCCTTCACTGTTGCCGCAACTCAAACTGCAACAGCAGCAGCAGCAGGCCTTGTTGCGTTGATTGATGCAGGTCAGGGTACAGGTACAGCAACAAGTGCTTTGGGTGTTATCACTTTGACAACATCGACAGCATCAGCAGTTTCGGTGACACAAAATGACGCTGGCGATGACATTACTATTGCATTGGTTGCTGGTGATGCAATCGAAACAGACGTGACAATGACCGGTGCCACTGGTGCAGGTACACCTGATGATTTGCTGAATATCGTTCTGAACGGTAACATTACAAACAATGACGACGTTGAATCCGGCTACGGCGTTTCGGGTATTAACAAGTTGGTGTTCACAACCGCAGACCGTGACAACAGCGATGGCACGACCGACCGTAACGATGGTTACCTCGTTAACCTGACCAATGACAATGCAGTCTCTTTGATCACCGTGAACGGTGATCGTGCGTTCACGTTCGCATCTACTGCTTCTACTGGTGCTCTGGCAACATTCAACGCTGGCGATCTCACGGGTGACCTCTCCCTCACCCTGGCAACCAACGGTCTGACTCAAGGTGTGGTGATTACCGGCGGTGCAGGTACAAACACCATCACTGGTACAGGCTTCGCTGACAACATCACAGGTGGTGCACGTGCTGACACAATCACTTCTGGTAACGGCGCAGACGTTGTGACTGGTGGTGCTGGTGCTGACATCTTCATCATCGGTGCCGGTTCTTCAGGTGGCACACCTAGCGCTTCAGTGTTTGAAACGATTACGGATTTTGCCAAGGCAACAGATGTGATTCGTGGTGCACAAACGTTCACAGTTGAGCAGAGCGCTACAGCCTCCACTGGCGTCGCTGCCATCAACGCAGAAGGTATTGCTACCTTCAACAGCGCTGATGACACATTGGCAGAGCGCATTGTTGCTGTTGAAGCTGGTATCACTGCTGGAACTGAGTCTGCCGGTGACTTTGCCATCTTCGAACTCGACGGCAACAGCTATGTGTTCATTCATGATGGTACCGCAGGCCTCGCATCAACCGACGTGCTGATCAAGTTGACGGGTGTCACGAGCCTGAGCGACAGCACCATCAGCACAACCGATCTGACTATCGCTTAACTTATCTAACGGCGATGAGCCTAAGCCCAAGCCGAAAGTAAACGGCTTAAGGTGTAAACCTTCTAACCCCGTCCCTCAAAAGGGGGCGGGGTTTATTGTTTATGAAAGTCTCCGCCTCGTGATCAATGTGCACTGTTTTGAACTTGTAGTGGACGCGGGTTTGTTGTGCCCTAACTCGTCTATTTCGTGGTTGTGAGATGAGCCTTCAGCAAACCCTTTTGAAAGCCAGGCAGTGCGTTCAGGCTGGTCAATACGATGCAGGCATCAAGCATTACCGTGGCCTGCTGCGCCTGATGCCGAATCACCCACAAATCAATTCCGAGTTGGGGGTGCTGCTGTTGCAGCGCAGTTCGCCTGAACTGGCCATCCCTCACCTGAGCAAGACCGTGTCTGCACTGCCTAAAGAGATCGAGCCATGGGTTTGCTTGCTGGTGGCGCATCAACGCTGTGGCGACCTGATCAGGGCCAGGCAGGTGCTGGTGCAGATGCACGAACAGGGTTTTGACAGCGCCAGACTTGCGGTGTTTGAGCAAGAGCTCAACGAGCCCACGCCAGAGGCTGTGCAGGCACTGGTGCAACTGATCGAATCAGGCAATCGGGTCAGCGCTGAAATTGCAGCCCGAATGATGGTGCAGGATTACCCCGGCAGTGCGACGGCCAAAGACTGTTTGGCGCGGGTCCTTGACATGGAGGCTATCAATGCCAACTGATATTGAAGCTGACTTTCTGCGTGAACTGGCCGAGATCAAGGCAGAAAAGAAAAACCCCACCCCCTTGTGAGGGATGGGGTAGTTTCTTTGCAAAGAACCCTCGGCCGAAGCCGAGGGCAAATATCACTTAGTGATTAGACGATCAGCAGGGTATCAGCAGAAGCGCTAAACGAAGCGGTGCTCAGGTCAACCAGACCAGTGATCTTGACGATGATGTCAGAACCGTTGGTGAAGGTGACTTCGTTGTCAGGGCTGTTTTGACCGATAGCAACGTTCTCGATGATGTAGGTGTCACCACCGAACTGGAACCAAGACACTTCCCCATCATTCGTTGCTGCAATGGCTGCATTGGCGAAATCTTGGAAGACTGCAGTATTGGCCAAAACAACTTTAGACGCCGCAAAGTTTTCAGCACCCGAAGAAAACTTGATCTTGTCACCGGCGCTCAAGTCTGTAATGGTGGCGTAGCTGTTAACGTTGGTTGTGGCATCACCAATGTTGAACGTGTCGGCACCAGCACCGCCCGTGAGTTCTGTCAGATTACCGGTCACAACCAGCACGTCTGCACCAGCACCACCGTTCAGCTTTTGGCTGTTGGCAGTGGCAGTGAGGGTGTCAGCAGCGGAGCCACCTTTGACCACTGCGCTGTTAACGGCAGAAGAGAAGGTCACCTTGCCAGTTGCAGCGGATGCGTCCATGGATGTCAGGGCTGCACCAGAAGCGGTCAGGTCAAGATTGGCGTTACCAGTCACGATAACGGCCTTCACAGCAGCGTCAGCGATTTCCAGTGTGGCTTTGCTGATGGTGGCCGCGCCAGTCGTTGTATTGATTGGCGTCGTATCGGTCGCTGTGATGTTGAGAGTTTCGACGCCAGCAACATCTACAGTGCCGAAGTCCAAATCCGCAGCATCCACCTTGGTCACGATGTTGAAGCTGTCACTTGTACCTGTTGCATCGTCCATCGTCACCGTAACGCCAGCACCCGCGTCAGTCAGTTCCAACGTACCGTTATTGGCCATGTGCGTCAGTGTCAGTTCACCTGCAGGAACGGTATTGGAACCCATGTCTGAACCGAAGTTGAAACTCGACTGTGGAAAGTCAAATAAGCCATCAACATAAACATACTTACCAAAGCTGCTGACCGTTATGCCAGGATTGAATTCGACCAGAATATTACCCTGTCCATCATCCGTAACACTGAGGACATCAGCAGCAGCAGAAAGTCGTTGCGATGTGATTTCTGCAATCAGTGCGGTGATCAAATCTGCTTGTGACCAAGTGCCTTGTCCGACACCAACGGCCGCGATGTAGTTAGACATGCCGTTACCATTGTCATAGTAAAGTTCATAGTTCAAGTTGGAACCTACAGAAGTCAAGTCTGAGACTGGAATGCTCCAGATAGGACCACCTTGTGACAAAGCAACTGCGTTTTCAGACACTATATAGTCAATGTTGTCAAGATTAGCCAAATCAACTGTCAAGGCAGCACCAGATGCAGCTTGACCTAGGCTCAACTTCTCAAACCCATCCACTTTGCCTTCGAACAGGGTGTTTTGCGACAAAGTTTCGGCGTCGGCAACATCCATAGCCAAGGTGTCGGTACCCTCGTCGCCGCTAAGCGTAGAGACCACGGCAGCGGTTCCCGAGGCCAGCGTGAGGGTGTCGTCACCACCGCCAAGTGCTACGGCTTTGTCGACTGTAGTGGATGACAAGGTGACAGCGTCTTTGCCAGAGCCGCCAGCAAATGTTGCTTTATCGGCATCGATCGTGATGGTGCTGTTGCCAGTGGTGCCATCGGTAGAAACAGCAGTCACAGTAGATCCGGATGCATCCAGCTTCAGACCTGCAGCACCAGAGACAGTAACGGTCTTCAATGCTGACAACATTGCATCGCTCAGATCCACAGCCTTGTCACCCGCAACTGTCAACGCAGTGACGGCATCAGCGGTCAAAGTAACATCTGAATCTTTGCCTGTAGCAGTGATGTTCAGCGTGGTGTAAGTCTGATTACTAGTAGCGTTGTCAAGATCAATACTAGAGCCAGCCGTCAAATTATTTACATTGAGAGCCAAAGATGTCGCTGCTGCATTCGTGACGGTTATGTCGTTAGCGCTGTTGGCAAGTGTCAAAGTAGTTAGAGCATCGGATGCAACGGTGGTCTGTGCACCAAATGCATCAAGCGAAACAGTGGCCAATACATCGGTACCAGTGATGGTGCCATCAATGTTCACGGCACCAGAAACTACAGCGAGCTTACCAACAGTGGCAGTTGTTTCAGTGAAGCCTGCAGTCTTGTTTGTTGCTGCAATGACAGTAGCGTCCCATTGGTTTTCGTTTTCCAATGCATTGTTAACGATGAGATCATCGGTAACTTCGATTGGGGTATTGCCAGTCGCTGCTGAAGCAGCTGTTGCTTGAACAGAAGAAACGCCAGATGCTGTGGTAACTGCGCCGGTCGAATAGTCACCAAAGACCCCAGAATAGACACCGTTGCTAGCAGATGCCGAACCCTGAGTCGCGCCTTTAGCCAGATTGGCAAACGCAGAGGCAACCTCTGCTGCAGTCAGTGCTTTGGAGGCTGTAAAGATCAGACCGCCAACATTTACGGATTCTGTTGCTTGCAATGCGCCGAAAACGACTGTGTCGACTTGCTTGACACCAGCAATGGCTGCAACTGCTGTAGCGCCAGCCGACTCTGCGGATTGATTGACAGTAACAGTTGTGGTTGTTGCAGAGCCCGTAACAGTAACGCTGCCCTGCTGGGCACTGTAGTTGGTATCAGATTTGGTAGCGACATCAGCCCCTGCAGTCACGCTTTGGACAATCGTCACACTAGAGCCACCCTCGACTACGATGTTGGGGTTGGCGATGGCAGCGTCACCATCTGTCGCTGCAGTGGCTACTGTGATTGCAACCGCACCGGAAGGCAAATCAGATGCAACTGCTGGGCTATTGCCAGCTGTGTTTCCGACCACGATGCCAGAACCACCTGAATAGTTTGCACCAGAAGCGTTAACGGTGATGTCGGTACCGCCATCGATCAAAATTTCACCAGTTCCCAGTTTTGTCTGGGCAACTGTGACTGAGCCACTGCTAACAATGTCAACAGTTTTGTCAGCAGTAGCAGCAACAACAGATGCTGCTGCACTACCATCAATCGAAATATTGCCAGTTGCACCTGCAACAGACACCGCAGTTGTTTTACCAGCTTTGACATAAACGCTCTCAGCTTGAGTCACGTTCAAATTAGTCAAACCAGTGATCTTTGCTGTGCTGACGTCCAAAGGATTGTTTGCGCCAACGTCTCCTGCAGAGCGTACGATGATCGTTTCAACCGAGGAAATAGTGGCACTTGATGGGATAGTAGATCCACCAGTCAAGTCCAGCAGATTTATCACGTCAAAACCTTCACCTCCGTTGACAATATCCAAAGCCGTCAATGTGGTTTCGTCAGCGTTAATAGTGTCATTGCCAGCAGTACCCGCAACAGTATCCACACCTGTAGTGAGCGGCATCCAATGGCCTTGCAAGTGCTTGCTAACATTAGGTTTTGTGTGCCCAGACTCAGTGGTTAACGCTATGTCAACGCTTGATCAGCTCAAGCTCCATGGGTGTTCACCCTGTCAAAACCGTCAAGGCCTGCCCATTAATTAAGCAGTCATCAGCCTGTACCTT
>Ga0255128_1000975_pt1 | contig 13158 bp, 15 predicted proteins | sample Law_Miss_RepC_8d_FD_188562 | JGI IMG/M metagenome (GOLD analysis project Ga0255128, IMG submission 188562) | Freshwater microbial communities from St. Lawrence River, New York, United States - Law_Miss_RepC_8d | ecosystem: Environmental > Aquatic > Freshwater > River | place: USA: New York... | reverse complement strand
TCGCCACCCACAAGACCTCAGGCGCGGTGCTGGTGAACTGATCTCCTTTAAAATGCCGGTTTTGGCGCAAATTGGCTTGCGCAGCCCCTTAATTCCGAGTCCATCATGACCCACGTTGTTTCCGAATCCTGTATCCAGTGCAAGTACACCGACTGCGTCGACGTTTGTCCGGTGGATTGCTTCCGGGAAGGCCCCAATTTCCTCACCATCGACCCCGATGAGTGCATTGATTGCGCAGTTTGCATCCCCGAATGCCCAGTTAACGCCATCTTTGCCGAAGAAGACTTGCCTGCCGACCAGTTGCACATGACCCAACTGAACGCCGAATTGGCTCTTTTACCCGGCTGGAAAAGCATCACCAAGCGCAAAATCCCCATGCCCGATGCCGACGCCTGGAAAGACAAGACTGGCAAGTTGCCACATCTGATTCGCTGAGTTGGCACGGCCGAGCCCCCTGGCCTTGTTTTTGAGCAGCGCCGCATGAATCTCCCTATAGACACCGAAGCGCTGGTCATTGGCGCAGGCCCCGTGGGTCTGTTTCAGGTCTTTCAGCTGGGTTTGCAAGGCATTACTTGCCATGTGGTCGATGCGCTGCCTCATGTTGGGGGGCAATGCGCCGAGTTGTACGGCGACAAACCCATTTACGACATTCCGGGCATTTCTTTTTGTACCGGCCATGAGCTGATTGACCGGTTAAAGCAGCAAATCACCCCCTTCAAGCCCCCCCTGCATTTGGGCCAGCAAGTGGCCAGCGTGCAACGCCTGGCAGACCAACGGCTTGAAGTGCAGACCTCCAGGGGCCTTATTTTTCGGACAAACACCCTCTTTATTGCTGCTGGTGTGGGGGCTTTTGTGCCCCGACGCATGGTCTTAAGCGGTCTGGAAGCTTTTGAGGGCAAGCAAGTTTTTACCGAAAACCCTGCCCCTGAACACTGGAAGGGCCTGCATTTGGTGGTGGCGGGCGACGGCGATTCGGCCCTGCAAACTTGCCTGCAAGCCTGCCAAGGCCCCGATGCCGCCGCCAGTGTGACACTGCTGCACAGACGGGACCAGTTCAGTGCAGCCCCCGAGCTGATTGCGCAAATGCGTCAGGCATGCACCGATGGCCGCATGCGCTTTGTACCTGGCCAACCTACCGGGCTGCAAATAGACCAAGACCGATTGCAAGCCCTGGAACTGCTGACCCCCCAGGGCCAAACCGAGTGGCTGAAGCTGGATATTTTGCAAACCTGCCTAGGCCTTTCACCCAAGCTGGGACCGGTGGCGCAATGGGGGCTGGCCATGGAACGCAAGCAATTGGTGGTCAACACCGAAGACTTTGGCACCTCAGAGCCCGGCATTTACGCGGTGGGCGACATCAACACCTACCCCGGCAAAAAGAAACTTATTTTGTGCGGCTTTCACGAGGCCACACTGGCCGCCTTTGGGGCCGTGGCGCGCTTGCGCCCGGCAGAAAAGACCCTGTTGCAATACACGACAACGTCCACGCTTTTGCACCAGCGCTTGGGCATCGCATAGAATCCACACCGCGCTGCAATTCTGCGGTGCATTCGCTAGGGGTGTTGAGGTCCGAGAGGGCTTCGACTGAGAAAGTCCCTTTGAACCTGATTGAGGTAATCCTCGCGCAGGGAAGCTCGTCAAAAGAACGTTGCCCAACGGCTTCCAGCGTTCCCAGTCAGCCGAACTGCCATTTACTTAAGAAAAAGCAATGGCAAATACAGTCAATTCTTCACTAACCCCCACGCTTGCAGAAGAACGCGTTTTTACGGGTTTCTCACACGCCGCCCTTTGGTTTAGCCTGGGTGTTGGTTTGCTGGTCATGCAAGTGGGGGCTTATCTGGTACCCGCTGTGGGCACACGCGATGCGATCATGGCCATTTTGATCGGTTCCATTGCGGGCTCGGCCTTGCTGGCCTCCACCGCAAAACTTGGTTGCGACAGCGGCCTGTCCAGTGCAGGCTTAATGCATCGCGTATACGGCAGCGCCTTTGCGCGCTTGCCGGTGTTGCTCAACATTGCCCAACTGATTGGGTGGACCACCTTTGAACTGGTCATCATGCGCGAGGGCACGCAAGCCATTGGCCAAAAAGCAGTGGGAATAGACCTGGGGGTGGTTGGGCCCACATTACTTTGGGGCGGTGTGCTGATACTGCTCATGATGGGCTCCATGCTCAAACTGGTGCGCCAGTTTGTCAGCCGGGTGGGCTTGCCTTTGGTCATCGCCTCACTTTTATGGCTGACTTGGCATTTCATCGGGGTGGTCAACACGCAAGGCTTGAGTGCTTTCATGGACCGCCCCGGCAATGGCAGCATGGGCATGCTTTCTGCCATCGATCTGGTCATGGCCATGCCGGTTTCTTGGCTGCCCTTGGTGGCCGACTATGCGCGCCACGGTCGCAGTGGTCGCAGCACCTTTGTAGGCACATGGATAGGCTATGCCATTGCCAACGCTTGGTGTTATGCCTTGGGCTTTATGGTGGCCAGCGTGTCAGAACCTGGGTCCAACTTGGTCATGGTTTTGTTGTTGGCTCAGGGCGGGTTGCTGGCTTTGGGTCTGATCTTGCTGGACGAACTGGACAACGCATACGGCGATGTCTACTCGGGTGCCGTATCGGCCAACAGTTTGAAGCCTTCTTGGTCTTTGCGCGTTTGGGGCATGGCTTTGGCAGCCCTGTGCACGGTGCTGGCCCTGATCTTGCCCATGCACAGCCTAGAGCCGTTTTTGCTCATGCTGAGCTCGGTGTTTGTGCCTCTTTATGGCGTGATCCTTGGGCGTTGGCGCGGGGTGGTCAGCCCGTCCAACTTGGCAAACACAAAGAGCATTGATTGGTTAGCGGCTGGCTTGTGGTTGTTGGGTGTGGTTGTTTTCCACGCCTGCGCCAATTGGGCTCCACAATTTGGCTCGGCCCTGCCCAGTTTGTTGGTGACCTTTTCGCTTGCCCGCTTTTTGGGTGGACGTACTCACTGATTTTGGTCACCATCTAATCCAGCATGGTGCCGATGAAAACCCGCCACATCCCCCATGTCGCCGACTCCAAAGGCCAATGCGTTGCTGTTTGCAATTGGCATTGGAGCCGCTTCGTGACCGGTCAGGTCTTGATGGTGGACGGCGGGTTGGTGATGCGATGAAGCGGCTGGGGCGCAAAACCATGATTCAAGGGACCATGTCCATGCCCTGTGGTCACGTCTGCACCGTGGGCGATGGCCCCCAATATAAAAGTGCGTGCCAAAGACACGGCCTCTGCCAACGGGTAACCCAAGGCCAGGTGTGCCGCAATTGCAGAAGACAAGGTGCAACCGGTACCGTGGACATTGCGGCTAGCAATGCGGGGCGATGCCAGGCGTTGCGAAGCACCTTGGGCTTGCAGCAACAAATCAACCACTTCGTCCCCCGCGAGGTGTCCCCCCTTGAGGACGACCGCTTTTGCACCCAGGTTCAGCAGGTCTTGGGCGGCTTGGGGCAAGGCATCGGCATCGGGAATGGCGCGCCCCAGCAGCAAAGCGGCTTCGTCCAGGTTGGGGGTGATCACGCTCACGCGTGGAAACAATTCACGCACCAACACTTGCACGGTTTCGCTGGCAATCAAACGGTCGCCACTGGTGGCTACCATCACGGGGTCAAGCACCACCCGCTCAAGTTTGTAGTGGTCAATGGCCCAGGCCACCACCTCGACAATGCCCGGGGCGTGCAGCATGCCGATCTTGACGGCGTCGACACCAATGTCCTCCACAACCGATTGGATTTGGGCCTTCAAGAACTCGGGCGGTACGGGGTGAATGCCTTGCACGCCCAGCGTGTTTTGCGCCGTCAGGGCGGTGATGGCGGTCATGCCGTAACAGCCCAAGGCGGCAAAAGTTTTCAAATCGGCTTGTATGCCAGCGCTGCCGCCACTGTCAGATCCGGCGATGGTCAAAACGCGTGCGTATCGGTAAGAAGTTTTCATGCCCGAAATTATGCGCGAATCACACACCGGAGCCTGCCATGAATTCACGGATATCCAGTGTGGTGTTGGGGGCAGGCTTGATGGGCCGTTTGCTGGCCAATGCTTTGGCGCAACTCGGGCACCAAGTGACGGTGCATGAGGCCCAAGGCCCCGATGCTGAAGGCGCGGCTGCGCGTGTGGCGGCAGCCATGTTGGCACCGTTGGCCGAATCCGCCATCACCGAATTGCCCGTGGTGCGCATGGGCCAGCACGGACTGACCCGTTGGCCCGAGCTGATTGCGCCGCTGCCCACGCCTGTTTTCTTCCAGCAAAACGGCACCTTGGTGCTTTGGCATCGCCAAGACGCGGCCGAGGCCAAGCGCTTTGCCAGCATTCTGGAGCGCACACAAACGCAACTGCCCAGCCTGGCAGCGCTTGAAACGCTGGATGCCGATCGACTGAATCAGATAGAACCGGCTCTGCAAGACCGCTTCAACCAAGCCCTGTATTTACCGGGCGAGGCCCAACTGGACAATCGCCAGTTGCTGGCGGCCTTGCTGCAAAGCCTGGAGCAACTACAAGTTCAACTTCACTGGCACAGCCCCCGTTCACCCGAAGACTTTCAGCCTGGGCAAGCAGGCCAGCCCGACTGGGTGTTTGACTGCCGGGGCTTGGGGGCTCGCAAAGAATGGACCCAACTGCGCGGTGTGCGGGGTGAGGTGATTCGCCTGCACGCACCCGAAGTCACGCTGCAACGCCCAACCCGCCTGATTCACCCCCGCTATCCCATATACATTGCACCCAAAGAAGACCATGTATTCGTGATCGGGGCCACCGAGATCGAAACCGAAGACCTGTCCCCCGCCAGCGTTCGCTCCACACTGGAATTACTCAGCGCGGCCTACACCGTGCACAGCGGCTTTGCCGAGGCACGTATTCTTGAAGTCAGCACCCAGGCCCGCCCTACACTTACCGACAACTTGCCTGCGGTGCGATGCTTGGGTGAACGCAGCTTGCAGATCAATGGGCTTTATCGTCATGGCTTTTTAATCTCTCCAGCCATGCTGGACGTGGTGATGGAATGGGTAGAACACCAAACCACCAATCTGGCCACGCAATTCAATTTGAAATTCGAACATGTCTGAAAACACCATCCAAGTGCGGATTAACCAAACCACGTACACCCTGCCGCAAGGGGCTACTTTGGCCGATGCCGTGACCGCAGTGGGTATTCAGCCACCCTTTGCCGCGGCCGTGAATTTGCAGTTTGTGCCACGCGGACAGTACGCCCAACACGCTTTGGTTAACCAAGACCAGATTGAACTGATTGCACCCATTACCGGAGGCTGAAACCCATGACGATTCATGACTTGACCCCAGACCCTCTCGTGCTTTATGGCGAGCACTTTGCCAGCCGTTTGATGCTGGGCACCTCACGCTACCCCTCGCCCAGTGTGTTGCTTAAAGCCATTGAAACCGCCAGCCCTGCCATGCTGACGGCCTCGCTGCGGCGTCAAACCGGCAGCGGGGGCGAAGCCTCGCAAAGCTTCTGGAATTTGCTGCGCCAAGCCAATGTGCCGGTGTTGCCCAACACGGCCGGTTGCCACAGCGTGCAAGAAGCCATCACCACCGCCGAAATGGCGCGTGAGGTGTTTGAAACCGATTGGATCAAGCTTGAACTGATTGGCGACGACTACACCCTGCAACCTGACACACTGAACCTGCCCGAGGCAGCCAGCCGTTTGGTCAAATCGGGCTTTAAAGTGTTGCCCTACACCACCGACGATTTGGTGCTGTGCCAACGCTTGGTCGATGTCGGTTGCCAAGCCGTCATGCCCTGGGCCGCGCCCATCGGCACGGGCAAGGGCCCCATCAACCCACATGCACTGCGCAGCCTGCGCGAACGTTTGAATGTGCCCATGATTGTGGATGCCGGTTTGGGCCTGCCCTCGCACGCCTGCCAGGTCATGGAGTGGGGCTACGATGCCGTGTTGCTGAACACTGCGGTGGCCTTGGCCCAAAACCCTGTCAGCATGGCGCGCGCCTTTGCCGATGCGGTCAATGCGGGCCGCGCCGCTTATCTTTCGGGCGCCATGCAAGCGCAAGACAGCGCTCAACCCAGCACACCCGTTTTAGGCACCCCTTTTTGGCACCAAGCATGAACCACGCATCTGACACTGCCATAGATATTGCCACCCGCCTGGCGCAACGGCATGCGCACATGCTGGCGGGCGAGGCCGTTGCTTACCCCAATGCCGTGCACCCAGAAGATGGTGCACACGGCCCTGAACATGCGGGTGTTTTGCAAGCCTGCCGCATGCTCGGATTCTTAGAGCCCGATGCACAATGCGTTGCCCATGCTTGGCGCGCCCAGACTTTGCGAACCGGCACGTTTTTGATCACCGACTGGCCTTGTCACGCCCCCGACTTTGGCATTGAGCCCAGCCCTAAAGCTAACGCTAACGCCAACGCCTTTCCAGCCTGCCCCAAAAACCTGGGGCTTTACGCTGTCTTGCCCGACGCCGCATGGGTCAAGCGCATGGCGCATGCTGGTGTGCCCACTTTGCAGCTGCGCTATAAGTCCGAAGACCCTCAAGCCATTCGCCAAGAAGTGCGCGCCGCCGTGCAAGCGGTCAACGGCACACCGGCCCTGCTTTTCATCAATGACCATTGGCAAATCGCGATCGAAGAAGGCGCTTACGGCGTCCATCTGGGCCAAGAGGACATGAGCGAAGCGCCCCTTGAACAAATTCGCAGTGCTGGACTGCGCCTGGGCCTGAGCACCCACGGCTATGCCGAAATGCTGCGCGCTGAAGCCGCAAACCCCAGCTATTTGGCCTTGGGCGCCGTGTTTCCCACCACACTGAAACGTATGCAAACCGCACCCCAAGGCACGGGACGCTTGAACGCGTATGCCCAGCTCATGCGGCACCTGCCACTGGTGGCCATTGGCGGCATTGACGAATCGCGCATCCCGTTGGTCATGCAAAGCGGCGTAGGCTCCATTGCCGTGGTGCGCGCCATCACCGGAGCCAGCGACCCGGAAGGCGCTGCACAAGCACTGCAAAAATTGATCCATCAAAATTTTTAAAAAAACTCTTTGCGGCTCTCAGAACAGGTACAAAATCACTCTATAATTCGAAGCTATTCCTCGATAGCTCAGTCGGTAGAGCGCCGGACTGTTAATCCGTAGGTCCCTGGTTCGAGCCCAGGTCGAGGAGCCAAAACCCCTTTAAAAACAACGACTTACCTCGTTGTTTTTATTTGGTTTATTAATTACACGGTTATTACACGAATATTTAATCTGCCGCTGGTTGCTTTTTTCAAAAAGTCGTTGTAAAGTGCTGACATGCGTGTACCAGCAAGCGAAACCGTCATAGTCAAGCCTGAATTGATTAGGCTTGTGCGTCGTGACGACAGCAAAAAATGGCAAGCGCATTACAAGCTGGAGAATCTCAAAACTTGGTTCCGTCGCAGCACTGATACAGCCAATGTGAAGGAAGCCTCCAAGATAGCTGAGCGCATGTGGATGAAGGCAACGTTTGACTTGGAAGAAGGCCGCCCCGTCACCAGCAGGAAGTTCAAGCCAGTAGCTGAAATTGTCCTGCATCGCTTGGAGGCTGAAATTGCCGCAGGTACAGCCAAACCTAGCTTTCGGGACTATGTTTCAGCTATTAAGTTGTACTTGATCCCCTTCTACGGCCTGTACAACGTGGATGGCATCAAGCCCTCAGTGATTTCTGAATTCCATGTGTGGCGTCGCGACAAGGTGGGGCGTGAGCTTTCAGGCAGTGCACAGAACAATCACAACGCTGCGCTGAACCTCATCTTTGATGAAGCCATTGAGCGTGGCTATCTCACTGCATACGAGCGCCCTCTTACCAAGAACACTGGAGTTGAGAGTGATCGCCGTGCTGAGTTCAGCCATGAAGAGCTGGAAGCAATGATGAAGTATGCGGCCAAGTTCATTGACGATGGGCGCACCGCTCGTACAAAAATTATCCGTGAACTGCTGGCTATCTACGTGCCCTTCATGGCTGCTACTGGTATGCGCCCCGGAACTGAAGCTGAATACTTGGAATGGCGGCACATTGATGTGGAAGTGCGCGATGGGCAGCCCATCCTGCATTTCCGTCTACAGCGCGGCAAACGCGGTGCACGTAACTTTGTAGCCCACAACAGCTGCTGGCTGCTGCTAGAGCGCCTACGTCAGCTTAGCCCAGACTTGTCCAGCATGACCCTTGAGGAAGTTTTGAAGAAAAAGATCCCCAAGCTGCTATTCCGACTTTCGGATGGCTCTGTACCAGACAACTGGAACAAACCATTCCGTCAGTGGCTTGAGGACTCAGAGCTACTCAACTGCCCTGTTACGGGCAAGGAACGCAGCTTGTACAGCTTGCGCCACTACTACGCCACCCAGCGCTTGTTAGAAGGAATTCCAATTCACGACTTGGCGGAGCAGATGGGCACGTCAGTGTTGATGATCACCAAGCACTACAGCCACTTAACGCCATTGATGAAGGCCAAGCAATTCGCTGGCGTTATAGATCCCTACGCCACCAGTGGTGAAGCTGCACAGATCCGAGCCATCATGACAGCACAGATGGCCAATAACAACATCATGAACTTGGTGCAGATGAGCACGGGTCTTGTCATGCCCCTCATCGCACAGAACTGTGAACTGACCGATGACTTTGAGAATCGCCTCAAAGCTCAGCTTAAGAAGTCCACCTGATCCCCTGAAATGAAATACCAACCACGGCCTACCCTCACGACTGAATAATCAAAGCCCACCATGTCTGAACTTTTAACCCAGTACTTCGAACGCTACGCAGAAGAAGCCATCACCAAAATGAAGGCGGCTTTGATTGCGGTCGATTACTACGAGCGGATAAGGGTCAGGCTTGTTAAGAAAGAAGACTTGAGTGGCGAACTGGCCATCATTGCCAAAGTGGGCCCTGCTGGCACTATGACCGTGGTCAAAGAAGCCATGGCCGACTACAAAGGCCGAGTTGCTGGCGCTTGGGAATTAAACCAACGCCTGCAAGACATCGGTAAACAAAAGATTAGTTTGATTGTTAATGAACGTGAACATCTGCCCCGAGCAGATGTCTCCTACCAATTTAAAAGCAAAGCCGGCATCGTGAAGATTCACATCACCACTGCAGGCGAGACTTTTAGATTGGAGATCAATGCAGGCAAGAATCCCATGGCCGCGCAAATGGCCTGCATTGAACTCGAGAAGCAACTGACATTTATTGCGCTTACTGGTTAACGCCGCCTTGCTGGCGAGGAATGATGGGCTTGTTCTTGTGGTGTGAAAAGTCATACGCCTTATCCAAAAATTCACACGCTATGTCTATATCGTAGGTCTCGATATCCATAATCTGCACACTTTTGTTCAATGCCAAGTACTCACCAAAACACTTGGGCCGAGAGTTCTTGGGTAGATCGTCATAGCGCGGAAATACAAATCGCCACTCCAATCCATTCATGTCATGGTTCAAGTGAAAACAAGATGCCAGCGTCATGGGCGACAGTCGCATGGATATGTAGATATCGAACGTTTGACTTTTCTCATCGAGTGACTGCCACATGTCCTCAAATTGAACTGAGTCAATGATGTGTCTTGTCCTAGCGGCCATGTCCAACTTGTACAGGGATGCTTCAATCGTTTCATCGTAACTAATGAAAGACGCGATCTCATCCAAGCTCATGTCAAACAAACGTTTGAAAAGTTGTGCTTGTTCCATGGTGCCTACCCTCTAGCCGTCTCACGCCTGAGCACTTGGAATTTGTACATCTCATGCAAGGCGCGTTGAAATGTGTACTCAAGATCGTTAGAACCCATCTGCTCTAGCGCACCATACACACTGATGTCATCACTTGGTGTATAGCCTTTAAATCCAGTACTGTTTTCATAAGCCTCGTCCAAATCTGCCAAGGCACGATCCAAAATATTCTCTGCACGATCCTTAGCTGACTGAAATGAATTGATGGCATCTTGAATACCAATGACATCATTGCGCCAAGTATCAAGAGTTTTTGGGGTGATTTCGAGTGAGCAGAATGCGTCGTCTTTAAGAACAGAAAATGTGGCAATCTTTGTATCTGCCGGTATTGCCATCAAATAATCCGACGGGCCTGGGTAATGCAACAAGTTTTTAGCGATCTCACAAACCGTCTCTTCAGTACTGCCACCTTTATGGGTCACTGGTGAATCAGCGCGTCGAGGAATAACAAGATATTTAGACATGGTCATTTCCTTTCATGCGTGATGATGTTCAAAGGATTCGACTGAATAAATTTCCTCTACCTTGGTTGAAACTTCGTAGGCAGATTCCACCTCAAAGTATTCAAACGCACGATCTAGAGCTTTTATACTCAAACTGGTCAAATCTTTGAAATTACTGCTGGCTTCAATCGCATTGTTGTACGCAATCATTGCTTGGTAAATACCACCGGACGCCTCACCAATAGCGTCATCTACCATGTAAGCTTTTTCAACCATCGCCTGAATTTCATTGACCCAAAGTTCGGCAGTCTCATCAGTAATCTCTACTGAGAACTTAGCTAATTCCTTCAGTGACTCGAAAGAAACTTTTGGATTTTCAATTGGAAAAGAAATATAGTAATTTGCTGGCATGCGATCTTGCGAAACAACATTAGCTATCTCACTTGCCATCTCCTCCCTGCTGCCTGGCTCATTTACTTGTCCACTATCGGGTTGATTCCTAAAAACCAAGTATTTTGTCATTTTGATTTCTCCTGTTTGATCGGTATTCCTATGAATAAATGATCAGCCAAGGCCCAGCCGTTACTCTGCGCCCTGACCAGATCAAGGCTTGGTTTTAAAGAGATGCGTCGTCACTGGTGTCCATATCGATGACTTCTACTTGCTTGTGTTTGAGCGGAATTGCCAACTGAACCTGCATTTCCTTGCGCAAGCTATCGGGCTGCGATTTATCCATGGAGATTTGCTTTTTGAGATTACGAACACCGTGCTCCAGCACTGTCAGATCATTTGGCAGCGTTTTGCCAATGAACTTGACCAGGTTGTCTTCGTAAGCTTTTCCAAGCTCATTAGCAGAGACCATCTTGAACTTGCTGCCACCCACATGCACGGCAACGAACACGCAAAAAGATGATTCTTCCGTTTTGCCTTCTTTTTCTTCAGCGTAAACGCAAACATCGCCATCAAAATCAAAGTCCATTTTGGATGCCTTACCAACCAACTCGTAATACTCGCGAATCAGCGACGTTCTTTCCTTGTTGTTCTTATCACCAGTGCCTTTGGCTAGAGCCGCAGATTCAACGTCCTGAATCTGGCTCACACCACCGCGGCGAGCGATGTACGCCGGCAGATCGGCGGCTACAAGATTTTCTTTTTGCGCCACAGTCAAAACTTTCAAATAACGGCTCGCCGTAACCTTGTCTGAGCGAACCATGTACTTGACCATCGTATTGATGGCAGGTGTATTGGACTTGATCGTGATGCTGTGGTTATCTTTTAAATCCTTGCGGATTTCAGTCAAGATCTTTTCCTTGAAACTACTGTTTTCAATGCGCATGGAAAAGTCATAGATCGAAGCCAGGAGTTCATACAGCGCGTTGTGGCCACGCTGGACGATTTCCACTTCATAGCGTTCACCGAGCTTGAACAGCTCAGCTCCTTCAGTGAGGAATTTTTGAACCTCAGGGTTGTTACTCAAGACATCCGTGCCTGCCGCGCTGGCAGTGCGAACCTTCGCAGGCTTGGCAAAAGCGCTTAGATCAAAAGTATTCAGATCAACGCCCTCGTATTCCTCTACGGCGGTAGGGTTCATTGGGGGCGGCTGCACCCCAACTTTGATGGCTCCATTGGTTAATTGCATGGCTATTTCCTTTCAGGGTTATGCAGCCAATCGCTGCTGGAACCAAGGCTAAGGGGCTTCGGTGATACAGATTCACCCTAGACAGAATCTGTATCATTTTTTATATTGATAAGCCCATAACTAGCTGGGAGATCAATTTGGACACGCCTAACCATGCCCTGCGCAGCAACGATTTACTGGCATCTAGTCTTCATTTTTGGTGGGTGGCATTACTTCGCAGTAGCAAAGATTTTTGGTGGATTTGCCAGCAAAATGGCAAGTGCCTTGATGAACGTTTGATCAAGATTTGGGAAGACTTTGGGGATCTCTACCAATACAAATCGTTTCCAGATTGGTGGGTCAAAAAAGGTACCAAGCTCTTTGACTCGCCACAAATTGAAATGGAACTGGTCAAAGCCTTAACAGCAGGTCTTCAACTGCTGCTAAAGACTGATCTCAAAATCCCAATGCCCGGAATGGTTTGCCTTGCGATCCCATTACACCTAGATCCTAAAACCATCAGTGAGGCAATTTTCAAACTCTTCACCACAGCAAGGCTACGTGGTTCGCATTTCGATCAAGATGCCAGGTACCAAATCATCAAGTCAGGTAACAAAAAAGCATATAAGAGTATCAAGCCTGCTTACCTAACGAATGCGCTCAATGTCTGCATTGATCACAGTACCGCTTCAGATCAGATCAATCACTGGGGTACCTATCAGGTGAGTAAATTTTTGGAGCTATGCCCACAGCATCACCCCAAAGCTGGTGACTCCATTATTAGAACGAAATCAAAGCAAAAAGCCATGCGAACTAAATCAAGCCAGGCGACTTCGATGGCAGCCAAGCTGATTGCCAATGTTGAGATTGGTCGATTTCCAAGTTGTTCAGATGTGCAAATAAAGGCCAGATGGACACCCAATCAGGAAGCTGATCTGAGAACTGCAATCTCTTGTGGGCAATGGCAAAAATCCAGTTGGTTTGAATCAGAGCATTCATTCATGTTGCCTGAGCATCTGGTCGGTGACACCAGCTTTGATGGTCTCAAGCAGCCGAGGTGCTTGGACTTATTGAGTGACATGAGAAGCGTGAGCCACGCCGGCTGAGCCTTTTGTAAATCTTGCTAGCTTGACTATCAGGGTAACAAGAACCATTTTTGCTATGCCTGTCATCCCCACGGCCATGAAATTTAAAAACACAGTATTTCTCGTCATAAATCCACGGTTTCGAGCCGTTAGAAGGGTTTTTGTGCCGAATAGGATTGCCCTGCACCCTGAGGCTGCTGCTGCATGCCATGCAAATCAGCTTGGCTAAAACTACTTGAGTGAGTGGGCCTCAGAACAGGTTGAGAGCTGGGTAATGGTGAGGGTCTGCTGGGGGCC
>Ga0255128_1000974_pt1 | contig 13160 bp, 13 predicted proteins | sample Law_Miss_RepC_8d_FD_188562 | JGI IMG/M metagenome (GOLD analysis project Ga0255128, IMG submission 188562) | Freshwater microbial communities from St. Lawrence River, New York, United States - Law_Miss_RepC_8d | ecosystem: Environmental > Aquatic > Freshwater > River | place: USA: New York... | reverse complement strand
TGTCGGTCTCGTTGTTCGAGAAAACTGAGGTTTCAAGCGCCTTGCAGCTCGAAAGAAACACTAGCGATAGCCCAGACGACAGTAACCAATTGAATTTATTCACTTTTTAACCGGACACTACTGATTCACAATACAGAATTATTCGTGAATAATTTTTAATTCAAAAGACAATTTTTTTATTTTCCATCCCCGGTTTATGGGAGGAAAGAAATAGAAGCCATCAGAATTTTCTGATGAATAAACTCTTCTAGAGCTTAGGCATCAGTTTTTGATTTCGACTTGGTGATGCGCCAGTTGCACGACGGTGGGGCGGCCTAATATTTCTAACAAGACAGCCACTCTTTTACTGGAAACACTTTGAATAAGGCCTTCAACACCGCTCAATGCAGAGAATTTCAGGCGGACGGTTTGGCCGGTTTTCAAGTCAGAAAGTTCTTGCAATGTGGCTTGCGTGCGGTCTTGCTCGAGTTGACGGATGCGTTGCACCAAATCGTCGTGCAGCATGGCAGGTTCAAAACCGAAACGCACGATGGAGGCAATGCCTTTGGTGCTGCGAACTGCAGAGATACTTTGATCGGGCTTGACGGGTTTAAACAAAATGTACCGAGGAAACATGGGTTCAAAAAAGGCGATGGGGCCGTTTTCGGTTTTTTTGAATTTTTTGAAAAGCGGCAAGTAAACACCGAAGGCTTGCTGCTCTAGGTTGAAATGGGCTATTTGCTCTTGACGGGGCTTGGTGTAGGCCAAATACCAGCGGTCTGAGGGGAGAGATTCAAACAACAGGGCGTCTGTTGGTTGGTTGTTAGGGGACATGAAAGAAAAACTTTAAGTATAAAAATTAATGGTACTGGCGCAACCCTGCATTAAGAGTGGTCACGCAAAACAAAACCCCGCGCATGCGGGGTTTTGATTGGAATGGATTGATCAGCCCAAGCTAAGCAAATAAACGGTGCAAATCGATAAATCTGCTGTAAACCGATTGACCCTTTGCCGCAAGCCTGGGAGTATTTAGCCGATCAAGAAAGCAGCACGGTCTTTGCCGTCAATCCATTTTGGTGCTTTACCACGGCCTGTCCAAGTTTGGCCAGTGGCAGCGTCGCGGTATTTGGCAGCGACTTTGCTGACGGCTTTGGAGCCCGATGCCTTTGAGGAACGGCTTGGGAAAATATCTTGAGAGGTCAGACCGTATTCGGCCACCAATTCACGCACTTTGGTCAGGGCGCTGGAGATTTCATTTTGGCGGGCTTGAGCAATGGCTTGCTCAAGAGCTTCGCGCTGGGCCAATAATTCTTTGTAGCTTGCAGTCATGGTAAGTTCCCGATTAAAAATTTTTAGAGTCTCTAATATACACCAAACCAAATGCACTTATTAAATTAAATTGATATAAACCCATTTCTCGAGAAAAGTGTTTACTTAATTTTTATTGATTTTTTATGAATGGTTAATGCCACTCACCATTTGTTTCATCTCAAATATCGTTTTTAGGTGCTGTAGCGGTGCGCTTACAAGCTTTAATAAGATAATTTAAAGTACTTTTTATGCGCGGCAGAATTAAGAATATTCAACTCGCTGGGGCATCCGTCAATCGTGTGGCCAATACTTTATCTATGCGCCGTGCATCAAGGTCAACGACCTTAAATCGCCATTCATCAATCTCGATCACTTGGCCCTGATTGGGTAATTGGCCCAATACATACATCAACAGGCCAGCCAAGGTGTTGTATCGGTTTTTGTCTTCGGCAGGCAATTCTTTAATGTCGAGCCGGGTCTTAAGTTCATTGACCGGCATGATGCCGTCCAGCAACCAACTGCCGTCTTCATTTTGCGTAGCCCAAGCATCGGTTTGCGTGTCGGGTTTCAGCTCTCCGGTAATGGCTTCAAGCAAATCCAGCGGGGTTAATAAGCCTTGCACTTCGCCATATTCGTCCACCACAAACAGCATGCGGCTGGAATGGTCGCGCATTTGCTCTAGCAATTCCATGCCAGTTAAGGTTTCTGGCACAAAGTGCGCAGTTTGAACATGGTTTTCCAGCGCTCGGTTGTCGCTTTGCGGCAGTGCCAAAAGGTGCGAGAGACTGATCACGCCAATGATGTGTCCCAACCCATCGCGGCACACGGGGTACCAAGAGTGGTTGCCCTGTTCCAGCATTTGGTTGATTCGATCCATGGCTTGTTTGGGCGAAAGATGGGCCTCGAGCCATTGAATATCGCTGCGCGGGGTCATCATGGAGGTGAGCGGGCGATCGTCCAGGTGGAACACGTTGCGCACCATCTGGTGCTCGTGCTCTTCGATCAAGCCTGCGTCAACGCCTTCGACCAGACTGGCCGTAATTTCTTCTTCTGTCACGGCGCGACTGCCCTTGCTGTCAATGCGCATGAGTTTCAGCATGCCCTGGGTACTCAGCGAGAGCAATTTCACAAAGGGGCCGGCTACTTTGGCCAGCCAAGCCATGGGGCGAGCCACCAAACGGGCCACGGCCTCTGGGTAGAGTTGGCCAATTCGTTTGGGCACCAATTCACCAAAAATAATGGTGGTGAAGGTGATGATCGTGACCACGATGGCGGTGGCTGTGATGCTGGCGACAGATTCGGTCAGGCCCCATTGAATCAGCGCGAGCGCCAGGCCCCCACTGAATGCGGCCTCGCCCACAATGCCATTGAGCACCCCGATGGAGGTGATGCCCACTTGCACCGTAGACAAAAACTGGGTGGGTTCTTCGAGCAATTTGAGGGCGGCTTGCGCCCCTTTGTCACCCGCCTCCTCCATGGCTGCCAGCCGGGCTTTGCGGCTGGAGGCCAAGGCCAGCTCGGACATGGCAAACACGCCGTTGAGCAAGGTGAGGAAAACAATCAATAAAAAGTCCATACCCAACATTGTGCCAAGAGTCGCCATTCAGGCACTTTCACCCACCAGCAATGCCCAGTAACCCCCTGTCAAACCCGCTCCCCTCTGCCATACCCTGCCCCCCTGTCATACCCCATTTCCTCTGTCATACCCGGCCACGACCGGGTATCCATCGCCACCGAAAGCTTGGCCCCCCGATCAGGTTGGGGGTGACAAAACGCCACCTTGCAGCGCTCGTCACGGGCAGCTTGTGGATTTGGGACAATCTATACAAGAGGTGTTTATGGCTTTTTATTGGGTGGGCGATGTTCAGGGCTGCGATGCGCCGTTGGGGCGGTTGCTGGAAATTTGCGATTTTTCGCCAAGCCGGGATCATTTGTTTGTTTTGGGAGATTTGGTTAATCGTGGCCCAGCTTCGGCCGAGGTGTTGCGACGCCTGATTGCTTTCGGCGGTGCTGTCGATTGCGTTTTGGGCAACCACGACTTGCATTTGCTGGCGGTGGCCGCAGGGGCTGGGCGACTGAAGCCTATGGACACTTTGGATGGCCTATTGAACGCCGATGACCGCCCTGCCCTGTTGGACTGGTTGCGCCATCAGCGCATGGCCATTTGGCAACACGATGTGCTGATGGTGCACGCCGGGGTTTTACCTTCTTGGTCGGTGACCACTGCGCTGGCTTTAGCCGCCGAAGTAGAAGCGGTGTTGCGAGGGCCAGATCTGAGTGATTTTTTACACCAGATGTACGGCAACGAGCCTGCCGCTTGGCACGATGATTTAAAGGGCGTAGACCGGTTACGGGTGACTGTGAACGCGCTGACGCGCTTGCGTTTTTGCTCTACCGACGGCGTGATGGAGTTCGCGACCAAAGAGGGTGCAGGCGCTGCACCCGAGGGTTTCATGCCATGGTTTGATGTGCCGGGCAGACGCACCGCCGATGTGACTGTGGCCTTTGGTCATTGGTCAACTTTGGGCTTGCTTCAGCGCCCGGATGTGTGGGCGCTGGACACCGGATGCGTGTGGGGTGGCTGCTTGAGCGCCATGCGCTTGGGCTCGGATGGCCAGCACGAATTGCTTCAGGTGAAGTGCGAACAAGCACAACAACCGGGCTGAAACCTTTGCCGGGGTTTAAATGCAGGGGTTGAACTAAAGGGGTTTCAATGGCCCGGTTTCAGCAAGACCAACAAAGCGCCAGCGCCGCCTTCTGACGGTTTGGCTTGCACAAAAGCCATGACCTGATTTTTTTGAATCAACCAACTGTGAACCTTCGGTTTGAGCACTGGGGTTTTGCCGGGCGAGCCAAGCCCCTTGCCATACACCACACGCAAGCAGCGCAGGCCTTGGCGGTGCGCCAAGCGGATGAAATCGGCCAGCGCAACGCGGGCTTCATCGGTGCGCAGGCCGTGCAGGTCAATTTCGCGCTGAATGGACCAACCGCCTTTGCGGAGTTTTTGGGTCACGTCAATGCCTACGCCGGGGCGACGGAAACTGAGGGCGTCGTCGGTTTCGAGCAAGCTGCTGACATCAAAGCCATCGCTTAACGCGTCGCGCAAAACGGCTTCTTCGTCCTTTTTGCGTTGCGCCGCCACGGGCGCGGGTGCAGGGGTGCTGATGCTGGCTTGTCCGTTGACGGGCAGCCGCTTGATGACACCGACAGCGCGGGCAAACAGGTTGGATTCAGCCTCGCGTTGGCGTGCGGTAGCGGTGCAGGCCGCCAGTTCGGCCTGGGCTTTTTCATGGGCCTCGGCCAATTTTTTCTGGACTTTTTTAAGATCTTGCAGCGTGTTGATTTTCACCCGGGGATCCTGCCATAAAAGAAGGGGGTTTATGCCTCAAAAATGAAGCATCGGTCGCGGCTAGGGGCAAAAATTTCAGCGGCGCTTGAGGCAGAAAATAAAGCTGTTTTCGGTTTTTTCCTGCGACACCAGCTCGTTGCCTGTTTGGCGCGCAAAAGCCTCGAAATCGCGCCAAGACCCGGGGTCGGTGGCAATCACTTTGAGCATTTGGCCCGCCGTCAACTCGTTCAAAGCCTTTTTGGCCTTCAATATGGGCAAGGGGCAATTCAGGCCACTGGTGTCTATTTCTTTGTCGATGTGCATCACGTTTCCTGATTCGGCGCTCATATTGATTCTCGGTATCCGGGGGTCGCTTTTGTATCAGCTGGGTTCTTGGCTTTGGGCCTCGCGTTCGGCCCAGCTCATGAACTTGGGCTCAATGCCCTGGGTGCGTAACCAGTCGGCCAAGGCGTAGCCGGTCCCTGCGGGCCAGCAGATCAAATCTTTCAAGTCAAACATCTGGTATTCGGCCAATTCGGGCGAAAGCCGCACCTCGCCTGCCGCTACTGCGTGGTAGGCAATGATGACTTGGTTCATGCGCTGGAAGTCGTACACGCCGATGAGTTTGAGGGCAGAGACTGTCAAATTGGTTTCTTCGGCTATCTCACGCGTGATGCCTTCTTCGGGTGTCTCTCCGGCCTCCATGAACCCCGTGATCAGGGCAAAACGACGCCCCGGCCACGCGGCGTTGCGCGCCAGCAAAATTTGGTCGCCCACTTGCACAATGCCCGCCAACACGGGGGTGGGGTTGTTCCAGTGGGTAAAGTCGCAAGCCGTGCAACGCAGGCGCAGGGTCTCGCCGCCATCTTCCATTTGGGAAAGCCAAGCCAAGGGCGTGGCGCACTGCGGACAAAAACGAAATTCAGCCATGGCGGGTACTCTGGTCAGGCGGGGAAAACGCCGGTCGACAAATAACGGTCACCGCGATCGCAGACGATGAACACGATGGTGGCGTTTTGCGCTGTTTTGGCCACTTGCTGAGCCACCCAGCATGCCCCGGCGGCTGAGATGCCCGCAAAAATACCCTCGGTGCGCGCCATTTGGCGGCAGGTTTCTTCGGCATCGTTCTGGCTGACGTACACCAGTTCGTCCACATGACTGGCGTCGTAGATCTTGGGCAAATATTCTTGCGGCCATTTGCGAATGCCGGGGATGCGCGAACCCTCGCTGGGCTGCGCCCCAATGATGCGGATGGCCGGGTTCATTTCTTTTAAGTAGCGGGACACACCTGTGATGGTGCCGGTGGTGCCCATGGCGCTCACAAAGTGGGTGACCTTACCCCCCGTTTGCTCCCAAATTTCAGGCCCGGTGGTTTCGTAATGGATGCGCGGGTTGTCGGTATTGGAAAACTGGTCCAGGATGCGCCCCTTGCCCTGTGCTGCCATGTTGTCGGCCAGGTCACGGGCGTATTCCATGCCGCCGCTCTTGGGTGTGAGGATCAATTCGGCCCCAAAGGCTTTCATGGTCTGGGCGCGTTCGATGGACAAGTCTTCCGGCATGATCAAAATCATGCGGTACCCCTTGATGGCCGCAGCCATGGCCAAGGCGATCCCGGTGTTGCCCGAGGTGGCCTCTATTAAGGTGTCGCCGGGCTTGATCTCGCCGCGCTCTTCGGCCCTGCGAATCATCGACAAAGCGGGCCGGTCCTTCACGGAACCGGCAGGGTTGTTGCCCTCTAGCTTGCCCAAAATGACGTTGTTGCGGGCCGCCCTGTCTGCGGCGCCCAAGCGCTGCAAAGCCACCACGGGGGTTTTGCCAATGGCATCTTCAATGGTTGGATAAATCATGACCGTACTTTGCCATAACTTGGGTGCCCCTGAAGCGGGCAGGCTCTGACCGGGTTGGGGCCAAAAATCTGTGCGCTTCCTAACTAACGCTTTGGCAGGTCCTTTGTATCGGCTTTGTATCGCCTTTGTACCGATTAGCCACTGGGTACCCATTTTGTTTATCCAGCTCGGATTTATCAAAACAAAATGTATTGCGCCGGTTCTACCGCCCTGCACCACTGTGATTGCGTCTGTGCCCCGCCCTTGCATAAAACTTTTGCAGGCCGCAGGTGGGTCGGCCCAAAAACAGCAAAAAAACGTGCAATAATTCGCGTCTTCACAAATACCGCCCGGGTGGTGAAATTGGTAGACTCAGGGGACTCAAAATCCCCCGCCGCAAGGCGTGCCGGTTCGAGTCCGGCCCCGGGCACCATTTCTGGAAACCAAGCAACCATGCGGGTTCCAAGCGAATCAAGGCCAACCTTCACGGGTTGGCCTTTTTTCTTGGGGTCGTCTGTGTATGCCACATGTATGCCGCCAACCTCAGATAACGTTGACACCCGCATTTGAAGTGACCAACTCTACAGACGGCACATTATCAAGACAAATTGATTGGTCCGTAGTTGGGTAAATTGCTAAGGTTGGTTTGTTATCGCCTTACATTTTGCGACCTCCTCGCGCGTGCGCGATGCGTGTGTAAACCTCTTATCCGTTAGCGCAAATGAAATTGGGCCTTGGCAAAACAGGGAAGGTAAGCACTGTCACCACTCAAAAGCCAGCGATATAGAACCCCAATGCCTATTGTGGATTTATTGTCTTTGATTGCTGATGAGGTTTTTCAATTGACAGATGTCATTGATGAACTAATGAGTTTGAAAAGGACCAGAACTGAGTATCTGGTGTCTGCTGGTAAGTGAGTTTGAGTGCTGGTCTGCAAGCCAGTAAACATGTAGAGTCCGAGCATGGAAACTCACAACTAAAGGGGCTAGACAGCCCCTTGGAATAGAGCTGTCTAGTCGGATGCTGGCAGTGTTCCAAATGGAACAGGCGGTAAGCCCTGAGCGGCGGAGTTAAAGCCCCCTAGCGACAGTCAGAGGTCTTGGGTTCCGAGTTAAAGCACGAAATCCGTAGCGTCGATCGAGGTCACACCCACAAGTCCAATCTCAAAGTCTGCCGTCGTGTTGCCGTCAACATCTCCGTAGATCACGATGTCTTTGGTAGCACTGCTTCCATCCACATCCACTTTTTTGTACCAAACCGAGTTGGCTTTGGCTGTTGTCCCGCTGAAGAGGAAGGCTTGGTCATCTGTATTCGCTGCAGCCGTGTTGGCATCAATGCCGCTCAAGTCAATCTTGTCGATCTTGGTAACGAAGTCATAGACCTTGTCTCGGGTTGTACCAGTCTTGGACTCAGTAATGGTGTTGAAGTCGAAGACGTCTTTGACTTTGTCCCCAGCACCACCATAGAGGCTGTCAGAGCCTAAACCACCGTACAGAATATCTGAGCCTGCTTCCCCTTTGAGGGTGTTTCCTGCAGCATTGCCAGTGAGGGTGTTCGCTAGGGCATTGCCGGTACCGTTGATGGCGGCAGTACCTGTGAGGGTGAGGTTCTCCAGGTAGTTGCCCAGCGTCCGGGTGACTGATGAGTAGACCAAGTCGGTGCCAGTGGCATCGGCTGTGTTGCTGGTGCTGATGGCTTCGTTGGTTTGATCGCCGGCATTGTCAACGTAGTAAACGTCGTTGCCCGATCCGCCCCACATCACGTCCGCGCCTGTTCCGCCATCGAGCGTGTCGTTTCCTGCGCCGCCATTGAGGGTGTCATTGCCATCACCGCCAATAAGGCTGTCATTGCCCTTACCACCGCTGAGGCTATCGTTACCTGCACCCCCGCTGATGAAATCATTGCCTGCACCACCATCGATGGTGTCGTTGCCAGTGCCACCGTTTATCGTGTCGTTGAATTCTGAGGAAATCGGCAGAGAAGAAATTTCAGTAAAAGTAATATTGTTGTTATCCAAGTCATCAAGGCTGGTGATGAAGCCGAGTCGTTCAACGTTTGTGAAGGTGGCGGTTTCTAAGACGTTTGCGCCTACCAGCAATGCCTTTGCCGAAATTTTGTAGTTAGTTGCACTGACCTTGGTGAGCGTGTAGTTGCTCAAAGAACCAGTGAGGATGATGGTGTCTTCGCTCCCCTCTCCACCGTCAATGGTGTCGTTACCGCCGGTGAGAAAGCTAGAGCCTTGTTGGCCTACAAAATTCGAGCCTGAAGCAGAACCGTAGTTGAAGAGGAAGAAGTCGATGCCAAGTCCTCCGCTCATACTGTCGTACCCAGTACCACCCAAGAAGCCATCATCGCCACTGCCGCCAATCAGCGTGTCGTTGCCACCCATGCCGAACAGAATGTCATTGCCTCCATTACCAGTGAGGGTGTTAACCGCATCGTTACCAATAAGGCCTTGGCTTAAGTCGTTGCCAGTCAGGTTGATGACATCGTTCGTGCTAACGCCAGTGAGTGAGCCAGCGGCCATCATGTCCTCGACGGCGACGTCGGTAGCCAATGTGTAGGAGACGGAGGCAATGACAACGTCATTGTCGTGACCCATACTGAATGTTTCTTGATCCGGGGTGTTGTCACTGATGGATTCGATGATCACATCGGTTGCTGCATCGACAAAGTAGGCATCATTACCCGAGCCGCCCGTCATGGTGTCTGCACCAGTACCGCCATTAAGAGTATCGTTGCCAGCACCGCCGCTGAGGTAATTGGCAGCCGAGTCACCTGTTAGCTGGTCTGCACCTGTGCCTCCCGCGATGTTTTCGATGTTTTTGATGGTGTCTTCTGCTACACCGCTCACGTAGACTATTGCATTGGTGGATGTATTCAGGGTCACTTTCACCGCTGTAGTTTTATCGCTGTAAGTAGCCCAATCAGAACCTGCCCCACCGTCCAAGATGTCATCACCTAAACCTCCTCCCAAGACGTTGATGTTGGCATCACCTGTGAGGATGTCGTTGTATGAGCTTCCGTAAACGTACTCAATGTTGCTCAACGTATCAACACCATCAGCACCACTAGAAGTGCCGGTTGCAAGGTTAACGGTGACAAACGAAGTAGCGTTGCTGTAAGTAGCCCAATCAAAACCTTCGCCACCGTCCAGCGTATCGTTGCCAGTACCGCCATTAAGGGTATCGTTGCCAGCACCGCCGCTGAGGTAATTGGCAGCCGAGTCACCTGTTAGCTGGTCTGCACCTGTGCCTCCCGCGATGTTTTCGATGTTTTTGATGGTGTCTTCTGCTACACCGCTCACGTAGACTATTGCATTGGTGGATGTATTCAGGGTCACTTTCACCGCTGTAGTTTTATCGCTGTAAGTAGCCCAATCAGAACCTGCCCCACCGTCCAAGATGTCATCACCTAAACCTCCTCCCAAGACGTTGATGTTGGCATCACCTGTGAGGATGTCGTTGTATGAGCTTCCGTAAACGTACTCAATGTTGCTCAACGTATCAACACCATCAGCACCACTAGAAGTGCCGGTTGCAAGGTTAACGGTGACAAACGAAGTAGCGTTGCTGTAAGTAGCCCAATCAAAACCTTCGCCACCGTCCAGCGTATCGTTGCCAGTACCGCCATTAAGGGTGTCGTTACCTAACTCGGCGTAAAGTTTATCATTTCCAGCGTTACCCTTTAGATCATCATTTCCAATTCCAGACTTGATGATATCTGCATAATTGTTTCCAGACATTACGTCGTTACCGGAATATAGATTTGTAAGGTAGCCTCCGGCTGAAAAATCATCAGTTACATCAATTCGAATATTAATTCCGTATGCATCTAATAGGGGCTCCACTTCTGAGTCATAGGCATACAAGCTTTCTATGGTCCAAATATTTCCAGAGTATTGTGAAATGAAAATTACCAAAACGGTCTGACCACCGTTGTACGACGTTGATACTGCGTAGGTGTCGCTATCAAACTGATTAAAGATCGGATCTCCGTCTGGAATGAGATCACTTGAGTTGGGAATAAATGAACTTTCAGTGTCCACCATGTTCAGACCGTACCCCATTCGGTCGTAAGCAGTAAGAATCGCCATCTAGAAACTCCTTTTAAATCACTGTTCAAGCTTAATTGCCAACACAAAATATTTGCTCTTAATGCTTACTTTGATTCATGATTACCCGAAGATAAGAATTTTGGTAATTTAATCAAATTTATCATTAATAGTGTTTTATATCAGGGTCGTAACCCTGAAGCAAGCTAGAGAAGGGGAGTCGTTAGAAGCGCAGCGCCGTCAGGTCACCAGCTACGCCGCATCCAAGGGGTTAGTCCCCCCAGATCAGAACGCCTACGTCGAGGCTGGTATCAGCGATGGCAGAGAGTTCCAAGATCGCCCTGAGGGTTCACGGCTCTTTGCTACTTTGCAAGCTGGTGACTTTGTGATCTTTCCCAAGCTAGTGCGTTTCGAAATACCCGTAACGCGCTGAACGTTCTGCACGAGTTAAAAGGGCGTGGAATCTCCGTCCATTTCATCGACCTTGGCGGTGATGTCACTGGTAACGGTATCGGCGCTATCGTTTTCACCATCCTGTCTGCGTTCGCCACCTTTGAGCGGGAGCGGATTGCAACGCGGATTCGTGAAGTGAAGCAACTCAAGAAGGCTCAGGGCAAGTTTACGGGTGGAAAGCGAGCTTTTGGTTACGACGTGATCGACGGGGTGAAAGTCCCCCGCGAAGACGAGCAAGCCGTGATTCGACAAATGCAGACCATGCGTGAGGCTGGCGCAGGGTACCGTGACATCGCACAGTGGATGCGCGCTACACAAGAACGCAAGATGACTTTTATGGGTGTGAAGCGCACTCTGATCTGCGCTGATGCAGTGTGTCCGTCGACATGAGAAACCACTAAACTTTGGACTTTAGTAGTTTGCCAAAGAAAAAGGGGCTACGTTTTCACGTAACCCCTTAGTTTCAATAGCCAAATTTGGCTCCTCGACCTGGGCTCGAACCAGGGACCTACGGATTAACAGAAAGCCAGGCTCGTCAAAAATCCTTATAAATCAACGACTTATATGCATTTTTAACAACCGTGTAATATTTCGTGTAATAACCCTAAAAGTTACATAATGTAACTTTCCAGCCAAAACACGCAAATTTGCAATCAGCGCTGTCATTTTACGCGTGAAAGTTAGACGCTAGGCGCGGGGCTCGAACTAAATTTCTCAAAAGTTTGACTCCATAAAAGGCGCTCGAATTTTTTCTAGCCATTGCTTCCATGTTTCGGTTGTCCATTTTGGAGATTGAAGCAAAACTGTTGTCACAGCAACTAATGGGGCGGTGGCAATGGATGAAGATGAGGAAATGGCCGAGTTGAGGGCGCAAGAGGCCAGGCGTGCGTATTCCAGTGATGTTGACCAATCAATCCAGCAACGTGACCAACTAGTCCAATCGTTGTAACCATCGACAGCTATCGGCCAAAAGCGGACGATGCTGTTGTTGTATCAATCTGTGATTTAGGCTGGTTGTAGTCACTCGCGGTAAGTGGACGTCATAGTTGCGGCGATTACTACCGGTCATTTAAGCGGGAGGAGCTACGAGGACCGTTGTAATTGAAATACCGGTCACTCGACATGCCGCGTATGCGATCCGTGCTTATGCGAACATGATCGGGCGGTCTGGTGCTGGCTTTACAGACACCCCGCTGTCTTGGAGTCAGTCGCCATCACTATCTTTTACAGTCCCGTCTCACCAAATCCGTAACCGCTGCTCCTCCCACAGCGCAGGCGGGTCCACCGCAAGATCAAACAGCGTCAGGTGATCCGGCAGCGTATCCTCCAAAATCGCCTCGACGATGTCCGGTGCCAGCGTAGTCAAATTCACCATCCGGCTGACGTAGCTGTTGTCGACTCCCTCCAGCGCTACAATTTCAGTCAGGTTTTTCAACTTGCCGTACTCCAGCATTGCCAACCACCTGTGGCCCCTGGCCAGCGCCAGTTCCAGCGGTGTGGCCGCCACGTCCCACGGCCGCAGCAGTTTCCCCGGTCGCCTTGATTGCTCATTGGGCAGTCTCATTTGTTTGCGCCCGCTGCGGCGGTTGTTATGAATCGGTACAGCGCGATCCGGCCCTCTCTTGTTCACGCAAAAGGCGTTATTCAGGGCCGACTAAGTAGTTCAGTCGCTTGCCTCATCCTTGCTTGAAGCCCTGGAAAAACAAGCCTGAATCGAGTCCACTCCTGGTCTGAAGTAACCGAGATCGCCCCGCCATGGGCCTCGACGATGGCTTTGGTAATCGACAGCCCCAAGCCTGCCCCGTCAGAAGCTGGGTGCCTGCGTGCTGAGTCTGCGCGATAGAAGCGCTCGAAGACTCTCTGCTGGACATCCAATGGAATCTCCTTGCCCGTGTTTTTGACAGTGACTTCAATTCCACGCGACGAACTTTCGATTCTGACGCCCACGACACCGCCGACTGGTGCATGCCTGAGCGCATTGGATAGGAGGTTGCTCAAGGCACGTCTGAACATCAAACGATCGCCATAGATTCGCCCATCACCTTCCACGCTCATCAAGATGCGTTTTTCGTCCGCAACGGCTTCATAAAATTCAACGAGTTCGCGAGCTCCTTGTGCTGCCGAGAAGGACTCCTTATGGGGCAGGTCTACCCCCCGCTCTGTCTTGGCGAGGAATAGCATGTCTGATACCACCCGAGCCAAACGCTGC
>Ga0255128_1000973_pt1 | contig 13164 bp, 10 predicted proteins | sample Law_Miss_RepC_8d_FD_188562 | JGI IMG/M metagenome (GOLD analysis project Ga0255128, IMG submission 188562) | Freshwater microbial communities from St. Lawrence River, New York, United States - Law_Miss_RepC_8d | ecosystem: Environmental > Aquatic > Freshwater > River | place: USA: New York... | reverse complement strand
TTTCAAACGCGCCCCACGCCCCGAAGGCAAGGGCGAAGCCGCTGCACCCAGCGGCACCACGCGCCTGAACAAACGCATGGCCGAGCTGCGCATGTGCTCGCGCCGCGAAGCCGATGCCTGGATCGAACAAGGCTGGGTGATGGTCAACGGCCTGCCCGCCACCATGGGCCAGCAAGTCACGCTGTCTGACCGCATCACCATCGACAAAGCCGCCGAGCAGCAACAAGACCGACAAGTCACCATCTTGCTGCACAAGCCCATGGGCTATGTGAGCGGCCAGGCCGAAGACGGGCACGAACCGGCCATCACCCTGATCAACCCCCGCAGCCACTGGGGCGGCGACCCGTCCAAACTGCGCTTCACGCCCCCCCAATTGCGCAACCTGGCCCCCGCCGGACGCCTGGACATCGACTCCACCGGTCTGTTGGTGCTGACACAAGACGGCCGCGTGGCGCGTCAGTTGATCGGTGAAGACTCCGAGATGGAGAAAGAGTATTTGGTGCGCGTGGCCTACACCGGTCACGAAAACACCGCCGCCGCCGCCGCCGCATCGGCCACCTACGGCGGCAAGGCCAACCAGCTGACCACCATTGGCGACTTCGACCGGGTGAGCGCCAATGTACAAGCCGTCTTCCCCAAAGCCCAACTCGAGCGTCTGCGCCACGGTCTGAGCCTGGACGGCAAACCCCTCAAGCCCGCCAAGGTGGACTGGCAAAACCCCGAGCAACTGCGCTTTGTGCTGACCGAAGGCAAAAAGCGCCAAATCCGCCGCATGTGCGAACAAGTGGGCCTGAAAGTCGTGGGCCTCAAACGCATCCGCATGGGCAACGTGCAACTGGGCCAAATGCCCGCAGGCACTTGGCGGTATTTGGGGCCCAATGAATCGTTCTGACACCTCTTGAAACCCTGCCAGACGCCCCCAACTGTGGGGCGTTTTGGTTTCTTGATCTTTTGTTTTTTACCTGTTGAATTGATATGAGCAAACAAACCCATGCCTTTCAGGCCGAAGTCGCACAACTGCTGCACCTGGTGACTCACTCGCTGTATTCCAACCAAGAAATCTTTTTGCGCGAGCTGATCTCCAACGCCTCCGACGCTTGCGACAAGCTGCGATTTGAAGCGCTGAACAACACCGCCCTGTACGAAGACGCGCCTGATTTGCAAGTGCGCTTGTCTTTCGACAAAGCCGCCAAGACGCTCACCATCACGGACAACGGCATCGGCATGACGGCGCAAGAAGCGATTGACCACCTGGGCACGATCGCCAAGAGCGGCACCAAGGACTTCATGAGCAAGCTGAGCGGCGACCAAAAGTCGGACGCACAACTCATCGGCCAGTTCGGCGTGGGCTTTTATTCGGGCTTCATCGTAGCTGAAAAAATCACCGTCGAAACCCGCCGCGCAGGCGCGGCGGCAGCCGAAGGCGTCCGCTGGATCAGCGGTGGCACGGGCGACTTCGAGGTCGAGACCATCACCCGCGCCGAACGCGGCACCAGCGTGATCCTGCACCTGCGCGAAGAAGCGCTGGAATACGCCAACACCTGGAAGCTCAAGGAAATCGTAGGCAAATACTCAGACCACATCAGCCTGCCCATCTTGATGGAAAAGGAAGAGTGGCAAGACGGCGAGCTGATCGACCCGAACGATGAAAACGGTGGCCGCAAACCCGGCGGCATGGTCAAGACCGGCGAGTGGGAAACCATCAACAAAGCCAGCGCCTTGTGGACCCGCCCCAAGAAAGACATCACCGACGAGCAATACGCCGACTTCTACAAACAGATCAGCCGAGACTTTGAAGCGCCGCTGACCTGGACCCACAACCGCGTAGAAGGCAGCACCGAATACACCCAGCTGCTCTACATCCCGTCCAAGGCGCCGCAAGACCTGTGGAACCGCGACAAGAAGGCGGGCATCAAGCTGTACGTCAAGGGCGTGGTGGACTCGGCCGACCTGCCTCTGAACGTGAGCCGAGAGCTGCTGCAAGAAAGCCGCGACGTGAAAGCCATCCGCGAAGGCTGTACCAAGCGTGTGCTGTCCATGCTGGAAGATTTGGCCAAGCACGACAAAGAACCAGAAGCCTCTTCAGAAGTCACTGACGTTCTGAGTGAAGAAGATAAAGCCAAGATCGGCCAGTATTCCAAGTTCTACGCCGAGTTTGGCGCGGTGCTCAAAGAAGGCCTGGGCGAAGACTTTGCCAACAAAGACCGCTTGTCCAAACTGCTGCGTTTCGCGTCCACCACCAGCGACACCGTGAGCGTCAGCTTTGCCGACTACAAAGCCCGCATGAAAGAAGGCCAGGACGCGATCTACTACATCACCGCCGACACGCTGGCGGCAGCCAAGAACAGCCCACAGCTTGAAGTCTTCAAGAAAAAAGGCATCGAAGTCTTGCTGATGACCGACCGCGTGGACGAGTGGGCACTGAACTTTGTGCACGAGTTTGACGGCACGCCTCTGCAAAGCGTGGCCAAAGGCGCGTTTGACCTGGGCAAGCTGCAAGACGAAGAAGAGAAGAAAGCCGCCGAAGACGCCGCCGAAACCTTCAAACCCGTGCTGGCCAAGCTCAAAGAAGCACTCAAAGACAAAGCCGAAGACGTGCGCGTGACCAGCCGCCTGGTCGACAGCCCCGCCTGCTTGGTGGTGACCGACGACGGCATGAGCATGCAGCTGGCCCGCATGCTCAAGCAAGCAGGGCAAAGCGCCCCTGAAGTCAAGCCCGTGCTCGAAGTCAACCCCGAGCACGCGCTGGTGAAAAAGCTCGACGGCTCGGTCCACTTCCACGACCTGGCCCACATCCTGTTTGACCAGGCCCTGCTGGCCGAAGGCGGCTTGCCTGCGGATCCTGCGGCTTATGTCAAGCGGGTCAATGCGCTGCTGAGCTGATAGCTTGGGCATCACACCGAAGGGCCAGCCATGCTGGCCCTTTTTTGTTGCCCCGCACCAGTAACCCACAAGACAAGCCCACCCCCAGTCATCGGCTAAATTGGCGCGATGCACACCCTACCCGCCGACCCGTCCCTCATCGATTCCCGCCAAGCTGCCTGGCGATTGCTGGCCACGCTGGGGCTGGTGGTGTTGGGCAACAGCAGCATGTACATTGTCTCGGTGGTGCTGCCTGCGGTGCAGACCGAGTTTGGGGTGGGACGGGCTGACGCTTCGCTGCCTTACACCTTGATGATGATTTGCCTGGGTCTGGGCGGCCTGATCACCGGCCGCCTGGCCGATCGGCATGGCCTGACGCCGGTGCTCTGGGTGGGTGCTTTGGCCGTGTGTGGTGGGTTCATCTGGGCTGGTATGTCAGGCAGCATCTGGGCCTTTGGCCTGGCGCACGGCTTGATGGGCCTGGTTGGCAGTTCATCGACTTTTGCACCCCTGATGGCCGACACCGCTTTGTGGTGGAACCGACGCCGCGGCATTGCGGTGGCGATTTGCGCCAGTGGCAATTACATCGCGGGCACCATCTGGCCGCCGATTGTTCAACACGGTGTGGAGACGGTGGGCTGGCGGCAGACTTACATCATGCTGGGTATTTTTTGTGGCGTAGGCATGTTTTTGCTGGCCATTTTGATGCGCCAGCGCCCGCCGCTGGTGACCCTGACACCGGCCAACGCCAGCACTGTGGTCGTCGACCGCAGCCGTCCTTTTGGACTGAAACCCGCCCACGCCCAAAGCCTGCTGTTTGTCGCAGGGGTGGCGTGTTGCGTGGCCATGTCCATGCCCCAAGTGCACATCGTGGCCTATTGCACCGACTTAGGGTTTGGCGCGGCACGCGGGGCCGAGATGCTCTCGCTCATGCTGGCCAGCGGCATCGTCAGCCGGCTCGTGTTTGGCATGATCAGCGACCGCATTGGCGGCATCCGCACCTTGTTACTCGGGTCGTTCTTGCAGGGCGTGGCGCTGCTGATGTTTTTGCCTTTTGATGGCATGGTGCCGCTGTACATCGTCTCGGCCATGTTCGGGCTGTTCCAGGGCGGCATCGTTCCCGCCTACGCCATCATCGTGCGCGAGCACTTCGACCCCAAAGAAGCGGGGGCCCGTGTGGGCTCGGTGATCATGGCCACCTTGCTGGGCATGGCCCTGGGCGGCTGGATGTCGGGTTGGGTGTTTGACATGACGGGCAGTTACCACGCGGCATTTTTGAATGGCATTGCGTGGAACTTCCTCAACCTGTGTATTGCCAGCTGGCTGTTTTGGCGTGTCCGCCGGGCTGAACGCTGAACAGGTCACTCTGCACTGAGGCGAAGCTCAGCCCAAGCGCACGCCACTGGCCCGGTCAAACACATGCGACTGATCGGCCTGCCACTGCAAGTGCACCGCATCGCCCACATGCGCTTGTAAAACACCCGGCACACGGGCCGTCAACTTGCCTGCCGCCGTGTCCACCGTGGCATAGGTTTCGGGGCCGGTGGGCTCGATCATGCTGAGCGTGCCGGGCAAACCTGTGGAGGCAAAGCTGATGCTCTCGGGGCGCAGGCCGTAAACCAGTTCGGCACTGCCGTGCGCTTGCACCGAGGCACGTTGTGCGTCGGTGATCGCCAGTTCCACGCCGTGGGCCATGAGGGCCTGACCAGTCTTCAAAGTGTCCACCATGTTCATGGCGGGTGAGCCAATGAATTCGGCCACAAAGCGGTTGGCCGGGTGGTTGTAAATTTGGGCGGGTGTGCCGAACTGTTGCACCAGGCCGTCTTTCATCACGGCAATGCGGTCGCCCAAGGTCATGGCCTCGACCTGGTCGTGCGTCACATAAACGGTGGTGGTTTGGGTGCGCTGGTGCAGCAGTTTGATTTCGGCACGCATTTCCACGCGAAGCTTGGCGTCAAGGTTGGACAGCGGCTCGTCAAACAAAAACAGCTTGGGGTCTCGCGCCAGAGCGCGGCCCATGGCCACGCGTTGGCGCTGGCCACCCGACAGTTGTCCGGGCTTGCGGTCGAGCAGGTGGCCGATTTGCAGCATGGCCGACACGCGGTCCACCGCGGCTTTGCGCTCGGCCTTAGGCACCTTGCGGATCTCCAGACCAAAGGCGATGTTTTGTGCCACCGTCATGTTGGGGTAGAGCGCGTAGCTCTGGAACACCATGGCAATGTCGCGGTCCTTGCTGGGCAAGTTCGTCACATCGCGCTCACCGATGTGGATGCTGCCGCTGGTGGGGTGGTCCAGGCCCGCGATCATCGACAGCAGCGTCGATTTGCCGCAGCCAGAGGGGCCGACCAGGATCAAAAATTCTCCAGCGTTGATCTCCAGATCAATGCCTTTGAGGATGTGGACCGTGTCGTTGTAGGTCTTGTGGATGTTGCGAATGGCGAGTGCGCCCATGGTGTTTTCCCTTTAGCCCTTGACGGCGCCAGCGGTGAGGCCGCGCACAAAATATTTACCGGCCACCACGTACACAAACAGGGTGGGCAATGCCGCGATCAGCGCAGCGGCCATGTCGACGTTGTATTCCTTGACGGCGCTCGAGGTGTTGGCCAGGTTGTTCAAGCCCACGGTGATGGGTTTGCTGTCTGCGCCCGAGAACACCACGCCGTACAAAAAGTCGTTCCAAATGTTGGTGAATTGCCAAATCAGTGTGACCACCAAGATGGGCAGCGACAGCGGCAGCACAATGCGCCGAAAGATCATCCAAAAGCCTGCACCATCCAATTGCGCGGCTTTGATCAACTCATCCGGCAAGCCGATGTAATAGTTGCGAAAAAACAGCGTGGTCGAGGGAATTCCGGCCACCACATGCACCAGCATCAAACCCCACACCGAGCTGGCTACACCCAACCAGCCGAGCACCTGGCTCATGGGCAAGAGCACCACCTGCATGGGCATGAACACACCAAACAGCATGAAGGCGAACAGCGTTTCACTGCCACGGAACTTCCACTTGCTCAGCACATAACCGTTGAGCGAACCGATCAAGGTGGACAGCAGCACTGCGGGCACCACCATCACGACAGAGTTCCAGAAAAAAGGCTTGAGCCCCTCACACTGCACACCCGTGCAGGCGCTGCCCCAGGCTTTGAACCATGCGTCCAGTGTGGGGGCGGTGGGCAGGCTCAGCAAGTTGCCTGCACGCAGTTGCTCGGCGTCTTTGAGCGATGTGGTCAGCATCACATACAGCGGCACCAAAAACCAGGCCGCAAACAGCAGCAGCATGGTCCACAAAACCAGGCGATGAAAATTCAGGCGGTTCATCGTTTGCCCCGCAATTCAGAATAAAGATAAGGCACCACAATGGCGGCCACCGTGGCCAGCATCACGGTGGCGCTGGCCGCACCCACGCCAATCTGCCCGCGTGTGAAAGCGGTGGCGTACATGAAGGTGGCGGGCAAGTCGGTGGCATATCCGGGGCCACCCGCAGTCAGCGCCATGACCAAGTCAAAACTCTTGATGGCCAGGTGAGAAACCACCAACAAGGTGCTGAAAAACACCGGACCCAAGCTGGGCAAAATAATGCGCCAATAGATGGTGGGCAAGCTCGCCCCGTCCACTTGAGCAGCCTTGATGATCGAGTCGTCAATACCGCGCAGCGCGGCTAAAAACAGCGCCATCACAAAGCCCGCGCTTTGCCATACACCCGCAATCACCACGCAGTAAATGGCCATGTCTTGCTGCACCAACCAGTCAAAACTAAAACCCGTAAATCCCCAGCTGTGCATCAGGTGTTCCAGCCCCAAGCCCGGGTTCAAGATCCACTTCCATGCGGTGCCTGTCACGATGAACGAGATCGCCATGGGGTACAGGTAAATTGTGCGCAAGACGCCTTCGCCGCGCACCTTCTGGTCCAGCAAGATGGCCAGCAACACGCCCAGGGCCATCGCACCGCCAATGAACAGGGTGCCAAACACCGCCATGTTGCGCATGGCCACTTGAAAGCGGTCACTCTCCATCAGTGCGGCGTAATGCTGCAGGCCCACAAATTCGTAGTTGGGCAGCAAGCGTGAGGCCGAAACAGACAAGTAACCGTTCCAGGCCATCAGGCCGTAGATGAACAGCAGCGACAGCAAAAAGCTGGGCGCAATCACCAGCTTAGGCAACCACGCGGCTTGCTGGGGGGATGATGCAGACATGGGTGATCCAATCGAGATCGGCTCGGGCTGCAAGCTCGTGACCTGCAGCCCGGCGACTAAAGAAACAACAAGCCCGCAGGGCTTGTGCGAGCCGACCGCACGGCCGGCTCAAAGACTCACTTGACCTTGGCGGCCGAAGCGATCTTGGCTTGAGCGTCTTTGGTGCTCATTTTGTCGTCGTTCCAGAACTGGCTGACCGCGTCCTGGATCGCGCCAGAAGTGGCCGAGCCAATGGCCATGCCGTGGGCCACCGAAGGCACCAGGCCGCCGCTTTTGGCAGTCGACACGAAGTCGTTGGAGCTGAGCTTGGCGCAGTCGTCAAACTTAGCCAAGTTCATGTTCAAACGCACAGGGATGGAGCCCTTGTTCAGGTTGAAAACTTCCTGGAACTCGGTGGACATGATGGCCGAGGCCAGGTCCTTCTGGGCTTTGGTGTTGGCATCGTTCTTCAGCTTGAACATGGCAAACGAGTCCACGTTGAAAGTGAAGGACTTGGCGGTGCCAGGGGCTGCCACGCATGAGAAGTCAGCGCCAGGCTTTTTGCCAGCGGCGACGAACTCGCCTTTGGCCCAGTCACCCATCAACTGCATGCCCGCCTCGCCCTTGATGACCATGGCGGTCGCCAAGTTCCAGTCACGGCCAGGCGCGTTCTTGTCGGTGTAGCCCTTGACCTTCTTGAAGGTGTCGAGCACCTTGGTCATGGTGGCACCGGTCAAACTGGCTTGGTCCAATTGCACCAAAGCTTTTTTGTAGAAATCGGCACCGCCAACACCCAGAGCCACGCTTTCAAAGGTGGTGAAGTCTTGCCAGTTTTGACCACCGTGCGCCACGGGGATGATGCCGGCTTTCTTCAAGGCTTCGGCCGCGACAAAGAACTCGTCCCAGTTGGTGGGCACTTTGGCACCGGCTTTTTTGAACGCGGCGTTGCTGGCCCAAAGCCAGTTCACGCGGTGCACGTTGACGGGGGCGGCGATGTAGTTGCCCTTGTATTTCATGACGTTGGCGACCACGGGTGGCAGCAAGGTGTCCCACTTCTCGGCCTTGGCCACGTCGTCGATGTTGGCCAACACGCCTTCACCGGCCCACTCTTGCAAAGCGGGGCCCTTGATTTGGGCAGCCGCTGGGGCATTGCCTGACACCACGCGCGACTTGAGCACGGTCATGGCGTTGTCACCGCCGCCGCCAGCCACGGCGAAATCTTTCCAAGTGTGGCCCTTGCCTTGCAAAGTGGCCTTCAGGGCTGCGGCCGATTTGGCTTCGCCGCCGCTGGTCCAGTAGTGCAGGACTTCGACTTCACCGGCATGCGCTGCCAAAGTCACCACGGCCGCCGTGGCCAACAGGGTGCGCTGGAACATTTTCAAAGTTTTCAAGGGTGTCTCCTGGTGTGGGGGCCTTGCCCCGGGGTTGATGTTCGAGGCGGCTTTGGGGCCTTCCAGAACCTCGACGGCCAAATTTTAATGTTTCATTAATTTATTAACATTAGGTTAAACCCCGAGACCCAATTTGCCAAAATCAAGGCCAAAGTCTGGACAATCCATTAAGCTTCAGGCATGAAATTGCTGCTTGCGGAAGACGATGCGATGCTGGCCGATGCCCTCACCACCCAGTTGGGGGGCGCCGGTTTTGAGGTGGAACACGCGCCCAACGGGGCCGTGGCCGACTACTTGCTGGGCAAGCAACGCTTTGACATCGCGGTGCTCGACATCGGTCTGCCCATGCTGGACGGGCTATCGGTACTCAAGCATGTGCGCCAGACCCAACCGGCTTTGCCGGTGCTGCTGTTGACGGCCCGCGACGCCTTGGACGACCGCGTGGCCGGTCTGCAAGCCGGGGCCGACGACTACGTGACCAAGCCCTTTGATTTTCCGGAGCTGGTGGCGCGATTGCAGGCCTTGCTGCGGCGAAGCCAACCGGCCAGCGCCTCGGCCCTGTTGGGGCGACTGAGCCTGGATGCGGCCTCGCGCCGGGCACTGGTGGCTGGCGATGCGCTGGAGCTGAGCGGCCGCGAATGGACGCTGCTGGAGCTACTGGTCAGCCAGCAAGGCAAAGTGGTCACCAAAGAACAAATCACCCAGGCCTGGAGCGCCGAGGGCGGCGAGACCGGTGGCGGCAACTCGATCGAGGTCTATATCCACCGCCTGCGCCGCAAGCTCGAAGACGCAGGCTTGGTGATCCGGACCGTGCGCGGCTTGGGCTACCTGATGGAAGCCGAGGCCTGAGCCCTTCATGTCACAGGCGCCCACCCCCACAAGCCCTGGGCAAGCCGGTGTCTCGCTGGTCCGGCAACTGCTGCTGTGGGTCTTGCTGCCGCAAATGGTTTTGTGGGTGGCCGGCGGTGTGGGCAGCTACAAGTTTGCGGCCGGCTACGCCAACCAGGCGGTGGACGACAGCTTGCTGCAGGCCAGCCGCTCTTTGGCGCGGCAGCTCAAGCCCATTGGCAATGGCTTGCTGATCGACTTTCCACGCGCCGCGCAAGACGTGCTCGAAGCCGACCCCTCGGATCGCCAGCTCTACATGGTCAGCTCTCCCCCCGGACAGTTCATTTTGGGCAACCAGGCTTTGCCACCGCCGCCGGCGTTTTCTGGGGCAGGCGCCAAGGCCCAGCCGCTGCTGAACAAGCCTTACTTTTACGACGGCACCATGCCCGAGCATGACCAGAGGGCGAGGCACGCGGCCTCGGGCCAGCCGCTGCGCCTGGTAGCCCTGTACCTGAGCTTTGGCGAAGACGGCGCCACCCCCCAAACCATGCTGGTGCAAGTGGCCCGCAGCAGCGCCAACCGCGAAGAGCTGGCGCAGCGCATTTTGGTGGACATGCTGCTGCCCATGTCGATCTTGATTTTGCTGTTGACGGTGATCGTGTGGCTGGGCATTCGTGCGGGTTTGTCGCCGCTGGCAAGGCTGCGCCAGCAGGTGGAAGGCCGTGCGCCGACCGATCTGGCACCTTTGCAGCTGGCCTCGGCCCCGCGCGAGCTGTGGTCGCTGGCCACCGCCATCAACACCTTACTGTCGGCGGTGCAAAACACGGTGGCCACGCAAAAGCGCTTCATTGGCGATGCAGCCCACCAACTGCGCACGCCCTTGGCGGGCCTGAAAAGCCAAACCGAGATCGCGCTGCAATCGACCACCGACCCCGAGCTGCGTGCCCGCTTGCAACGCGTGCACGAGAGCGCCACGCGCAGCGCCCATTTGGTCAACCAACTGTTGACGCTGGCACGAGCCGAGCCTGAGTCGGTCATGGCGCAAGACCGCCAGCGCTTTGACCTGCACCGCATGGCCCAGACCCTGACGGCCGAATGGGTGCCCCGCGCTTTGAAAGCCCAGATCGATCTGGGCATGGACGAGCAGAGCACCCCAGCGGTCTGGGTGCATGCCAACGAGCTGTTGATCCGCGAAGCCCTGACAAATTTGATCGACAACGCCTTGCACTACGCAGGCGCAGGCAGCCAAGTCACGGTGCGTGTGCTGCCCGCGCCGCTGACGCCGGCAAACCAGCATCAGGCCATGGCCTTGTTGGAAGTGATCGACAACGGACCGGGCATCCTACCGGCAGACCAAGAACGCGTATTCGAGCGTTTTGTGCGGGCCACCGACGCTGGCCATGGCTGCGGCTTGGGCCTGGCCATCGTCAAAGAAATCGTGGAGCGCCACGCGGGCCAGGTGGAACTGGCCGAGGCGCACCCGGGTCTGTGCGTTCGCGTGCGTTTGCCCATGGCGGGCAAGCACTGAACTCGACACGCATTGGTAACCTTTCGGAACGCGCTGCGCATTTTCGCCTGATACCCTAGCTGCCAACACACACATGGCCCACATGAACCACAACAACCCAGCCAACGCCCCACGCCTTTTAGGCGACATTGGGGGCACCAACGCCCGCTTTGCCTTGGTGCATGGCGATGGCACACCCATCACGCAAGAAATCACCCTGCCCACCGGCCAATACCCGGACCTGGCCGCCGCAGCCCAAGCCTATTTGACCCAAGCCTGTCAACCCGCTGTGCGAGAGGCCTGCATCGCGATCGCCAACCCCATCGACGGCGATCTGCTGAAGATGACCAACAACCATTGGCAGTTCTCGATCGAGGCCACACGCCAGCAACTGGGCCTGAGCAGCCTGCTGATGCTCAACGACTGGGAGGCCATGGCCATGGCTGCACCGGCCTTGAGCGACAGCGACCTCGAGCAAATCGGCTCGGGCGAGCCCGTGCCCAATGCGCCCAAAGGCTTGATCGGCCCCGGCACTGGACTGGGCGTGTCCTCGCTGGTGCGCTCGCGCCGTGGCGACTGGGTGCCGATTGCGGGTGAAGGCGGTCACGTGAGCTTGGCCCCCACCTGCGAGCGCGAAGCGGACATCTTGCGCATTTTGTGGCGCAGCTACCCGCATGTGTCGGCCGAGCGTGCCATCTCGGGCATGGGTCTGGAGAATTTGTACAAAGCCATTTGCGAACTCAATGGCACCGCCGCCGAACCCCTGACGGCCGCGCAAGTTTCCGAGCGCGGCTTGGCGGCCAGCGATGTGGCCTGCGAAGAAGCGCTGGAGCGCATGTGCCGCCTGCTGGGCAATGCCGCGGCCAACCTGGCCGTGACGCTGGGCGCACGCGGCGGCATCTACATCGGCGGCGGCGTGATTGGCCGCTTGGGCGACTACTTTGCACAGTCGGGTTTTCGCGCCGCGTTTGAAGCCAAGGGCCGCTTTGAAAATTACATGAAGCGCATTCCGACGTATGTGATCCGCGCCGAGCAACCGGCGCTGATCGGCTGCGCCATGGGCTTGGGCATCCACCCGGGCCGCAAGTCCGCCTAAAACGTCAGACCTGCAAAGTCTGTTCCTGCATCTGCTCAACTTGCTCTTGCAGCATCAACACCTGGCCACGCCAATAGTCGGGCGTACCAAACCACGGGAAGTTGACCGGGAAAATCGGGTCTTCCCATCGGCGAGCCAGCCAGGCGCTGTAGTGGATCAAACGCAGCGTGCGCAGTGGCTCGATCAGCTTCAGCTCAGCACGGTCAAAGTCACGCACCTGCTCATAGCCATCGAGCAACGCCGACAGTTGTTGCGTGCGCTGAGCTCGGTCACCCGACAACAGCATCCACAGGTCTTGCACGGCCGGGCCCATGCGGGCGTCGTCCAGATCCACAAAGTGCGGACCGCCACCGGGCAATTCGGTCGGTGTCCACAAAATATTGCCGGGGTGGCAGTCGCCATGCAGGCGAATCAGGCGGCGATTTGAGGCACCTTCGGCCATTTTTTCTTGCACCAGCGCCAGCGCCGCAGCAAAGGCTTCGCGCCACTCGCGCTCCACTTCCAGCGGAATGATCTGATGCGTTTGCAGCCACTCAGCGGGTTCGAGTGCAAAGGTCTGCGCATCGAGCGCGGGGCGGTGCACAAAGGGCTGGGCCGCGCCCACGGTGTGGATGCGGGCCAGAAAACGGCCGATCCATTCGAGCACTTCAAAATCGTCCAGCTCGGGCGTGCGGCCGCCGCGCAAAGGGCTGACCGAAAAATCAAAGGCTGCGCTGTGGTGCAAGGTCTGACCGTTCAACACCAGGGGCGCGACCACTGGCACTTCACCCGCCAGGAGTTCGTCCGCGAAGTCGTGTTCTTCTTGAATCTGTGCCCGGCTCCAGCGGCCAGGCCGGTAAAACTTGACAACCATAGCTGCGCTGCCCTGGACGGGTTCGTCCAAGTGCGCACGGTAGACGCGGTTTTCGTAAGAGCTGAGCGCCAGCAATCGGCCGTCTGGCCACAACCCCAATTCGGTCAGGGCGTCCATCACCCGGTCGGGGGTGAGTTCGGCGTAAGGGTGCTCGGCCATCGGTTCAGTCATGCGCCGATTGTGACCGAGTGCCTGAGCCTTGCAGACCGCTCAGTCCCGACCTGATCTGCGGCAGCCGGTTTGGATCGGTGAGAATTAGGCCATGCCCTCACAACGCCGCCGACTGCACCGACTCATCCAGCAAGGACTCGTTTATTCCTTGGCGCTCACCATGACCATTTTGGGACTGGGTGGGGTCGGCTTTTGGGTCATCGATCCACAAATCAACTCCTTGTCGGACGGCCTTTGGCTGGCTTTCACCACAGCAGCTACCGTCGGCTTTGGCGATCTGGTGC
>Ga0255128_1000972_pt1 | contig 13164 bp, 13 predicted proteins | sample Law_Miss_RepC_8d_FD_188562 | JGI IMG/M metagenome (GOLD analysis project Ga0255128, IMG submission 188562) | Freshwater microbial communities from St. Lawrence River, New York, United States - Law_Miss_RepC_8d | ecosystem: Environmental > Aquatic > Freshwater > River | place: USA: New York... | reverse complement strand
GTGGGGATGAGCTTGAAGTCGATGTCGTAGATCGAGAACTCTTGCCAACGGTCCACAAAGTAAAAACGGCTGCCACCCGGGCCGTGGATGGCGGGAATGTGCAGTTCCATGGCCTGGGCGTGGCTGTCCACGTTCCATGCGCCCAAATCGAGGCAGCGGGTGTGTGCCTTCAGGGCATCCTGCACCCGAAAAGCCACGGCCGAAATCGCTGGCTGGCCGTCAACCGTGCCGCTCACACGGGCGTCATCTGGGCTGGCGTTGACCACCAGATTCATCGTGCCTTGGCGGTACAGCGTGACCTCTCGCGAGCGGTGGCGGGCCACTGGTCGAAAGCCCATGTTTTCGAGCACTTGCCCCAAGGCCTGTGGGCGGCTGGTGGCGTATTCGATGAACTCAATGCCCGCAATGCCCAATCGGTTGGGCAGGTCCGGCACGGCTTCACGGTCCACTTTGTTCAGGCTCATCGCAGGGCTCCTTGGGGGGCTCAATAGCTCAACTGCGCCACACGGCGCAGCACATCGGCCGTGGTGGTGGGCAGGCCAAAAAATTCCAGATAGGCGGGGATTTGCTCATACAGCATGTCGGTGCCCACTTGGGTGGGGCAGCCGCGTGCTTGGGCCGCCGCCAAAAACGCGGTGGTCTCGGCACGCATGACCACTTCGCCCACAAAAGTCTCGGGCGACAAGCGCGTCACATCCAGCGGCAGCGGGTCGCCTTCGTTCATGCCCAAGGGTGTGGCGTTAACAACCAGGTCATGCCCCATCGGATCATTCGAGCCGGTGCACACATCGATTTGGGGGTGGTTGTCTTTGAGCCGCTGGGCCAATGCCTCGCAGCAAGCGGTGTTCACATCGAACAGGCTGATGGCCGCAATGCCTGCGCCCGCGAGTGATGCGGCAATCGCACAACCCACGCCCCCTGTACCCACGACCAACACGCGTTTGCCGGTCAGGTCAAAACCCTTGCGCTGCACACCGCGCACAAAACCGGCACCGTCAAACATGTCACCCACTAGGCGGCCGTCGGGCAGTCGCATGACCGCGTTGCACGCCCCCGCCACGCGCACGGCTGCGGTGACTTCATCGATCAACCCCACGGTACTGACCTTGTGCGGCATGGTGATCAGCGCACCCCGGATGTTTTCGAGGGTGAACACCGACTTCAGGAACACCGGGTAGTGCTCGGTTTTACAGCCCATGGGCACCACCACCGCGTTGATACCCGCCTCGTTGAAGTACGGGTTGTAAATCATCGGGGACTTGAAGGTGTGTGTGGGGTAGCCGATGTGCGCAATGATTTCTGTGTGGCCGTTGATCATGGACTGTGGGGAAGAAGCCCGCAGCGCGGTGGCATGCGAACTGAAGAAATCAGGAAATGCCCTCTTCAATGAAGGGGCAGGCGCCGCTGCAGCACAAGGCTGCAGCGGTCACGTTGAAAGCCAGGCCACGGCTTGTGCCGTGGCCCTTGGGCTTACTTGCGCAGCTTGGCCAACTCGGCTTGCAGCTCGGCCACGGTGGCCGCAATCGGCTCGCCGTGCTTGGCAATCACGGGCTTCATCTTCTCGCGCAAGATGGCCACTTCGGCTGCGGGCAAGGTCGTCACTTGCATGCCGCCTTTTTTCAGGTTCTCGAGCAAGCTCGCTTCCTGGGCACGGGCCTGGGCACGCTGGAACTTGGACGACTCGGCAGCGGCGTCGCTCAGGATTTTCTTGTCAGCTGCGGACAAGGTGTCCCAGAACTTTTTGCTGATCACGATCGACTGGGGGTTGTACTGGTGACCGGTCAAGGTCAGGTGCTTTTGCACTTCATACAACTTGGCGCCGTTGATGGTGGCCACAGGGTTTTCCTGGCCGTCCACTGCTTTTTGTTCCAGCGCAGCGTACAGCTCTGGGAATGGCAGTGGTGTGGGGTTGGCTCCCAGCGCCTTGACCCAGTCCACGTTGATCGGGTTGGGGATCACGCGTAGCTTGAGGCCCTCGATGTCCGAGACCTTGTTGATGGCGCGGCGGCCGTTGGTCAGGTTGCGAAAGCCCAGCTCGTAGTAGCCCAGACCGACCAGGCCTTTTTCTTCGAGCTTGGCGTGCATCTTTTTGCCAAAGGCACCGTCCACCACCACATCGGCTTCTTGGCCGCTGGCGAACAGGAAGGGGAAGTCAAACACGGCGAAGTCTTTGACCTGCGAGGCAAAGATGCCCGAGTTCATCGAGGCCATCTCCAAAGTGCCGCCCTGAATGGCCGAGACGTTGGCTTGGTCGCTGCCCAAAGCACCACCGGGAAACACGTTGACCTTGAGTTTGCCGCCGGACTGCTTCTCGACGATCTCTTTGAACTTCTCCATACCTTGGATGATGGGGTGGCCAGCGGCGTTTTGGTTGGCGAATTTGATGGTCCTGTCTTGCGCCGAAGCCACGCCCATGGCGGCCAGCGCCACGGTGGCGATCAAGGACTTGATGAATACACGTTTCATGAAGGGTCTCCAGAAAAAAGAAGGACGTACGCTGTGCATCAAAGGGGTGGTTGTCAGGCGTACCCGATCAGACAACCACACCCGGGAATCAATAGAACCAACGCGCCGGCACCATCACCAAAGCGGGGAATGCCACCATGGCAAACATAATGGTGAACTGAGCAATCATGAACGGCATGACCCCGCGGGTCACCTCGTCCATGCTGATTTTTCCGACACCTGCCACGGCGTTGAGCACCGTGCCCACAGGCGGTGTGATCAGGCCAATGGCGCAATTGATGATGAACAACACCCCGAAGTAAACCGGGTCGATGCCTGCCGCCTTGACCACGGGCATGAGCACCGGGGTCAGCAGCAAAATAGTGGGCGTCATGTCGAGCGCCGTGCCGATCACGATGATGATCACCATGATGGTGAACATGAGCAAACGGGGACTGTCGAGCATGGGCTGCAAAATCTCGATCAACTGCGCAGGCAAATTGGCCACCGTGATGAGCCAGGCCGAGACCATGGCGGCGGCCACCAAAAACATCACCACCGCGCTGGTTTTGGCCGAGCTCACAAACAAGGGGTACAGGTCTTTCAGGCCCAGTTCGCGGTAAACGAAGGTGGAGATGAACAGGGCGTAAACCGCCGCCACCACCGCCGCCTCGGTCGGGGTGAACACCCCAAACTTGAGGCCAAACACCACAATGAGCGGCATCACCAAAGCCCAGGTGGCTTCGCGCATGGCCACGCCAATCTCACGCATGTTTTTGCGCGGCGGCACCTGCACCACCTCGCGCCGCGCCAACCACCACCATGTGATCCACAGCGAAGCGCCCAACATGATGCCCGGCACGATACCGGCCATGAACAATTTGGAGATGGACACGTTGCCCGCCACGCCAAAGATCACAAAGCCAATGCTGGGCGGAATCACTGGGGCGATGATGCCCGCCGAAGCGATCAAGCCCGCCGAGCGAGCCCGGTCATGCCCTGCGGCCACCATCATGGGCAAAAGCAAGGCCGACAGCGCCGCCGCATCGGCCACCGCAGAGCCCGAGAGCGCCGCCATGATCACGGCAGCCATGATGGTCACGTAACCCAGGCCACCTTTGATGTGGCCCACACAAGCCATCGCAAAGTTCACGATGCGGCGGGATAAACCGCCCGCATTCATGATCTCGCCCGCCAACATGAAAAACGGCACGGCCAGCAGCGGGAAACTGTTCGAGCCTTCGAGGAGGTTTTGCGCGAGGATCTGGGCATCGAACATGTCCAGGTGCCACATCAAGGCCACGCCGCAGATGAGCAATGAGAAAGCGATCGGGATGCCAATGGCCATGGCCCCAAGCAGAGAAAAAACAAAAATAGCAATCGTCATGTCAATGTCTCTTGTGCGCTCAGGATTTGTCAGCGCCGTGAGGCGACTCTTCGGATTCCTGGACCATGACCAAGTCTTCTTCGCGCATTTGCCCCGTGAGCAAGCGCACGAGTTCGGTCAGCAAAATCAGGCCGCCTAACACCGCAAACACCACACCGGGTGCGTACACCCAAGCCAGAGACACTTCCATCACCGCGCTGGTGCTGCCCAGGTTGATCACGGTTTGCTGGTAAGCCCCTTTGAACAGCAGCCAGCAGATGAACAGCATGGCCACATAAGACAAAGCTAAACAAAACTTTTTCCCGGCAGCGCCGAGTTGGCCCACCAGCATGTCGGTGCCCAAGTGGCCGTGTTCCTTCAAGGCCACGATCGCGCCCATGAAGGTCATCCAGACAAACAACCAGCGCGACAACTCTTCGGACAAGGTGATGCCCGAGTTGAAGCCGTAGCGCATGACTACGTTGCCAAACACCAGCACCACCATCACAGCCAGACAAATGGCCATGACCACGTTCAGGGCTTTGCAAAACCCGTCAATGAATTTTTGAACCAACACACATCTCCGGTAAGGGACTTCCGATAATGTACGAACTGGTTAGTTTTTTAGGGATAAGTGTTTACCCTAGACTCATCCCGAAAGGAACGCTAACAGTTATGCCGCTAAGGAATGACAGACAAAGCGCAGGATCAACTCGACCACATGCACCCTTTTGAGGGTGTCGGCCTTGTCCTGGCTGGCCCGGTCCTGAAAGATCAGGCCAAAGGTGTGGCGGTTGGAGACATTGAAAAAGGTGAAGGCCGAAATCGCCGAGTGGATATCCACAGGGTCCAGACCAGGCCTGAAGACGCCTTGCGCCACGCCCCGGTCGTAAACGGCCTTGACCGACGCAATGGCGTTGGTGTTGAGCGCCTGAATGCTCTGGCTTTGGCGCAGGTAGTCGCCGCGCTGAATGTTCTCATTCATCACCAGACGGATGAAGTCTTCGTTGTCGCGGTGGTGGTCGTAAGTGAACTCCACCAGCTTTTGGAGCGCTTCCAAAGGCGGCAAGTCGTCCAGATGCAGATCGGACTCGATCGCCCGCATGCGCCGGTAAGCCTCTTCGAGCACGGCCAAATACAGGCCGTCCTTGCTGCCGAAGTAGTAATAGATCATGCGCTTGCTGGTGCGCGTGGCCGCGGCGATTTCGTCGATCCGCGCACCGCTCAGGCCTTTGTCGGCAAACTCGTGCGTGGCCACGGTCAGGATCTCGGCCATGGTGCGGGCCGGGTCGTTGGTGCGGCCTGCCCCGCTGGAAGCGCTCAGCAACTGCTCAGAAGAATGTACCGGTTGGTTCATTGCTCGAAGTATAGAGCGACTGCTTGACCAACTAGTGACGCCCTTCGAGCTTGTTCGCAGCTAAAGTAGGCACATGACCATTCACTCTAAGGAACACGCATGACCCACATCGGCATGATCGGCATTGGCATGATGGGCCACGGCATCGCGAGCAACCTGCTCAAGCACGGGCACAGCCTCACCGTCCTCGAACACGCGGGCAACCAACCCTTGGACGCCCTGCTGGCCGCAGGTGCACGCACCTGCAACACGCCGCAAAACTTGGCGGCGCAGTGCGACATGATCATTTTGTGCGTCACGGGCACACCACAAGTCGAGGCCGTGCTGCTGGGTGACGACGGCGTTCTAAAGGGCCTGCGTCCCGGCACCATCGTGATCGACTGCTCCACCGCTGTGCCCGCCTCCACCGAAAAAGTTGCGGCCATGGTCATGGCCCAAGGTGGTCAGTTTCTCGACTCGCCCATGACCCGCACGCCCAAAGAGGCCGCCGAAGGCCGTTTGAACTTGCTGGTGGGCGGTGATGCCGCACTGTTTGAGCGCTGCCGCCCCATCCTGGCCTGCTTTGCAGAAAACATCGTGCACACCGGGCCGATTGGCTCGGGCCACCGCATGAAGCTTCTGCACAACTACGTCTCGTTGGGCACCGTCACCCTGCTGGCCGAGGCCGCAGCTTGCGCCCAGCGTGCAGGCGTGGACGCCAACACCTTTGTCGAGGTGCTCAGCAAAGGCGGTGGCTGGGGCGCGGCGCTCGACCGCCTCAAGCCCACGCTGGTCTCGGGTGACACCTCGGGTCTGCGTTTTTCGATGAGCAACGCACTCAAAGACCTGAGTTACTACAACCAGATGGCCATCGACACCCACGCTGACCACACCGTGGCCCAAGCGGTCAAAAACACCCTGGAGACAGCTTGCCGCGAGGGTGACCCCAACGCCCTGGTGCCAGAGCTGATCGCGCTGCTGGCCAAACGCTGACCCGCCCTTAGACCAGCGGCACCGTCAGCTGAGCAATCACTGCGGCTGTGTCAGGCCGCACCCCACGCCACCAGGCAAAGGCCTCGGCCGCTTGCTCGGCCAGCATGCCCACACCATCGGCCACCCGGGTCACGCCCGCTTGTTGCGCCAGTTGCAAAAACGGCGTGAGGCCTTTGCCGTAAGTCAGGTCATAGGCCAGGCACCCGGGCGCAAAGACGCTGGCGGGCAAAGGTGGCAACTCGGCCGTGAGGCTGGACGAGCTGGCATTGAGCACCACATCAAACATCTGCCCCTGCAAGTCGGCATAGCCCAGCCCCTGCACGGGCACTTGGCCGGTTTGATGCTGCTGCGCCAAAGCCGCCAATTCCTGCGCCTTGGCCACCGTGCGGTTGACGATCACCAACTCGGCTGGCTGCTCGGCCAACAAGGGCAGCAAAGCGCCTCGCGTGGCACCACCCGCGCCCAAAATCAACACACGCCGCCCCTTGAGCGGGCAGGCCAGGTTGTGCACCAAGTCGCGCACCAGGCCCACACCGTCAAAGTTTTCGGCATACACCTTGTCGCCCTCGAACTTCATCGCGTTCACCGCCCCCGCCATCTGGGCGCTGGGGGCCAAGTCGGTGGCGTAGGCAAAGGCGTCCATCTTGAAGGGCGCCGTCACGTTCATGCCCCGCCCGCCACTGGCTCGAAACGCGTCCACCGTGGCCGCAAACTCGCCCACGGGGCCAAGCAATTTGCCGTAGTCGATGTCTTGCCCTGTGACTTGCGCAAAAGCGCTGTGGATCAGGGGCGATTTGCTTTGCACAATGGGGTTGCCGATGACGGCGTAACGGTCGGTCATGTGGAGGGTTTTCAAAAATCTTGACAGGGGATCTTATCGTCACCCCAGCACGGCCTCACGAAGCGCCTTGTGAAAGATCGTCGATATACTTTTGAAGTGAACACCCAACCGCCAAACATGCCTTCCGACGGGTTCAAACCCTCCCTGGCAGTGGCGGCCATTGTTCTGGCCCAGTGCCTGAGTACCTCGCTGTGGTTCAGCCCCAGCGGGGTCGCCGACAGCCTGATGCAGGCCTGGCAACTGAGCGCAACTTCCTTTGGCTGGCTGCTCGCCGCCACCCAACTGGGCTTCATTGCGGGCACCATGGCGTTTGCATTCAGTGGCGCAGCCGATCGATTTCAGCCCACGCGCATTTTTGTGGTGTGCAGCGCGACCGGGGCGCTGGCGAACGCCGCCGTCACCTGGGGCGTGACCGATTACGGCGTGTTTTGGAGCCTGCGTTTTGTGGTGGGCATGTGCCTGGCGGGCATCTACCCACTGGGCATGAAGATGCTGGTCCAGCGTGTGGGCAGCAAACCGGCCGCCGCACTGGGCTGGTTGGTGGGCATGCTGACCTTGGGCACGGCCATGCCGCACGGTTTGCGGGCACTTGGCCAGAGCTGGCCCTGGCCCGAGGTGCTGCTGGGCTCGTCAGCTCTGGCCTTGGTGGGCGCGGCCTTGGTGGCCTGGATGGGCCAGCCGCCCAAACAGGCCACATCAGCCGCGAAACCCACTGTCTCCGTCCCCCTTCACCTCAACACCCAAGCCTTGCGCGAGATCATCGCGGTGCGCGGCTTTCGCGCATCGGCCCTGGGTTACTTTGGCCACATGTGGGAGCTTTACGCGTTTTGGAGCGTGCTCCCTTGGCTGAGCCTGCCCATCCACCGCTCACTGGTGGCTACAGGTGAGACCTGGGCGCCCTCGGTGGCTCTCATCAGTTTTGCGGCCATCGGCATCGGTTTTTTTGGCTGCGTGCTGGGCGGCATCTGGAGCCGCCGCGTGGGCAGTGCGCGGGTGGCGGCCACGGCCTTGGCCGCATCGGGCCTGATGTGTCTGGGCTACCCCTTGATTCCCGATGCTTGGCCACTGGTGCAATTGGGGGCCTTGCTGTTTTGGGGTATTTGCGTGGTGGCCGATTCGCCGCAGTTTTCGGCCATGTCGTCGCAATACGCGCCGCCGCAATGGCTGGGCAGCGCCCTGGTGCTGCAAAACGGCATGGGCTTTTTCATCACCGTGCTCAGTATCTTGCTGCTGGGCTGGGCCGTGCAGCAGTGGGGCAGCTGGGCCCTGTGGTTGTTGGCACCCGGCCCGGTCCTCGGGCTTTGGGCCATGCGGCCGCTGCTCAACAAAGCCTGAGCCACGCGGCTCAGTGCCGCCCCACCAAACGGTACACCAGCACCCCGAGCCCCGTCACGCCCACGGCCGCTACCGTGAAGGCATAAGTCAGCCAACCCATGTCCACACTTTGGGCCATGAGCAACACGCCCATGGACTGACCAAAAAACAGTGAACTGGCAAACAAAGTCACGGCCGTTCCACGGGCTGCTGGCGCCATCTGAGTGGCTTGCACCTGCAAAGTGTTGTGCAGCATGTAAAAGCCCAAGCCCGTGAGAGTGCAGGCCAGCATGCCTACCCAAGCCGCGCTGCCCCAAGCCAACAACAAAAAGCCGGTCACGATCAAGCCAGCACCGGTACGCACCAAGCCGCGTTCACCCAACCAAGCCAACCACCGCCGAGCCATCTGGCTGTAAAGCAAACCCCCAACGCCATAGAGCATCATGACCGACCCAGCTGCCACGACACTCAGCCCATAGTGCTGGTGCAAATGTGTTGGCATGAACGCCATGGACCCAAACACCAAAGCACCTTCGCTGGCGGTGACGCCCAGCACCCAGCGCACACGCGTCATACCGAGCAGTTGACCCGTGGTGCGCACCGAATCCAGTAAACCCGGCGCCTGCGAAGCCGAGGCCAGCGGGTGGCTGCGGAGCAATCGCCACAGCAAAGCAGCGGCCACCGCAAACAAAACCGACAAGACCACAAAGGCGCTGCGCCAGCCCAGCGTATCGGCTGCAAAACCGCCAAACCACAAGCCACTCATCATGCCGATCACGGTGGCGCTCATCAGCTTGGCCAAGGTTTCTTGCCGCCGTTCATAGGGCACTTGGTCACCCACCCAAGCCATGGCCAACGGGATGATGCCCGCACCCGCCATGCCCATGAAACCACGCATGACAACGAGCATGGTCAAGTTCGCAGACATCGCGGTGATGGCACTGAACAGCGCACAGGCCAACACCGCCAAAGACACCACCCGCAGCTTGCCAAAGCGATCACCCAATGGTCCATAAAGCAGCTGAGAAAACCCATAGGCCACGGCATACGCCGAGACCACCGCCGAGGCGTCGCCGGTACTGACCTGAAACTCATCGCTGAGCACGACCAGCATGGGATCGCCAATGCGCATGGCGGCCATGCTGGCAAAACCCGCCAAGCCCAACACCTTCAGGTACCGGCCTTCGAGACTTGGCGTGAGATGGGTCATGATGGGGTTTTCAGGCCAATTGCTGCTCCAGGTCGTGCAGGACCTGGTAGCACGGCAGCACTTGTGCAATGCTGGAATTGGGTTCGCGGCCTTCACGGATCGCGGCAAAAAACTCCCGGTCTTGCAGCTCAATGCCGTTCATCGACACCGCCACTTGCGACACATCGATCTTTTCCTCCTTGCCGGTGAACAGGTCGTCGTAACGCGCCAGGTAGGTACCGGTGTCGCCGATGTAGCGGAAGTAAGTGCCCAGCGGGCCGTCGTTGTTGAAGCTCAAGCTCAGCGTGCAGATCGCGCCGTTGGCCGCTTGCAGCTGGATGCTCATGTCCATGGCGATGCCGAGCGCGGGATGGATCGGGCCCTGCACCGCATTGGCTTTGACGATGGGGCTGCCGCACTGGTAGGCGAACAAATCTACCGTGTGCGCGGCGTGGTGCCACAGCAGGTGGTCGGTCCAGCTGCGGGCCTGGCCCAACGCATTCATGTTGGTGCGGCGGAAGAAGTAGGTCTGCACATCCATCTGCTGGATGTTGAACTCGCCTGCCTTGATCTTGTGGTTCACCCACTGGTGGCTGGGGTTAAACCGGCGGGTGTGGCCCACCATGGCCACCAAGCCCGTTTCCTTTTGCACCCGCAGCACTTCTTGGCCTTCTTTGTACACGTCGCACAGCGGGATCTCGACCTGCACATGTTTGCCCGCCTTCAGGCACGCCAAGGTCTGACTGGCGTGCATTTGTGTGGGTGTGCACAAGATGACAGCGTCGAGCTCTTTCAGGGCCAGCGACTCGTTCAAATCGGTGGTGACGTGTCCAATGCCATATTTATCCGCCACCTCTTTGGTTTTGGCGAACTCGCGGCCAATCAGTGAGACGACCTCGACGCCGTCGATGTTTTTGATGCCGTCCAAGTGTTTGATGCCGAAGGCACCCGCGCCTGCGAGGGCGACTTTGATGGTTTTGCTCATGAATGTTCCTCTTAAACGTTTTCTAAAATCGCGTGGCCCACGGCCGTGTTGGATGCGGGCACATGGTAGAAGCGGTGACGCAACTTAGGCGCGGGGCCTGTGGCATTGCCCCCTTCGATGTCGCTCATCGCGCCCCGCGCGATCAGCCACATGACCAGCTCAATGCCTTCGCTGCCCGCTTCGCGCACATAGTTGATGTGGGGTGTCTTGGCGCAAGCCACCGGGTCGTTGATGAGTTGGTCCAGCCAGTTGTTGTCCCACTCGCGGTTGATCAGGCCTGCGCGTGCGCCTTGCAGCTGATGGCTCATGCCGCCCGTGCCCCAGATGTGGACGTTGATGTCCTCGTCGTAGCTTTCGACCGCTTTGCGAATCGCTTGACCCAGGTTGAAGCAGCGCTGACCGCTGGGCACGGGGTACTGCACCACGTTCACGGCGAACGGAATCACCGGGCAAGGCCAGGCGCCTTGGACCGGGTCCAGCGAGCCACACATCAACGACAAAGGCACCGTCAGGCCATGGTCCACGTCCATCTTGTTGACGATGGTCAGGTCAAAGTCCTGCTGAATGACCGATTGCGCGATGTGTGACGCCAGCTCGGGGTGGCCTTTGACCACAGGCACCGGGCGTGGGCCCCAGCCTTCGTCGGCGGGCTGGTACTCGGCTGCGGTGCCGATGGCAAAGGTGGGAATCAGGTCAGCGCTGAAAGCCGTGGCGTGGTCGTTGAACACCAGAAAAATCACGTCCGGCTTGTTGTCCTTCATCCATTGCTTGGAGAAGTCGTAGCCCGCGAACACGGGCTTCCAATAGTCTTCATGCGTCTTGCCCAAATCCATGGCTGCGCCAATGGCGGGCACATGCGAGGTGTAAACGGAGGCGGTGATTTTGGCCATGTCTTGTTCTTTCAAAAAATGGGGATCTGACCCCAATTAAATCAATTGGGGTCAGACCCCATTAAGGTTTTTGACCCGCTACGCCTTGGGGCTGGTTCTGCGCTTGGGCTGTGCCGTTTTCGCCCACATAGCGGTTGCCCTCGATGCTGCGCCCGCCTGAGATCATCATGTTGCGGTATTCCTCTTCGGTCATGCCGGTCATGGAGCCTGCCATCTGCTGGAAGCTCTTACCGTCGGTCGCACCGATTTTGGCGAGGAAATAAATGTTGCCGCCTGTGCGCATGCACCAGTTCAGGTCTCTCGCCAACACAGCTTGCTTTTGCTCTTCGGTCATTTGCCACTCATCCAGGTAAGCACGCTCGTCACGCCTGAAACGCTCGCGGTTTTCGGCCTTCATGAGCGACATGCAAAACTGGTTGAGCCAATAGCCTTTGCGCGATTGCTCCGCATCAAAAATGATCGTGCCGGGCACGTCGGTGTAGGGTTTGTCTAACGCCATCGGATACCTTTCAAGATGTTGTCATTCCCGCACAGGCGGGAATCCATGGATCCCGGGTCAAGCCCGGAATGACAGAAAAATCACTTCACTTCTTCTGGCCAGTACAGGCGCATGGGGTTGTCCACCAAAAGCTTCTTTTGCAACTCGGCCGTGGTCGCGATGTGCGGGATGAAGTCGACCAGCAGGCCGTCGTCGGGCATGTGGTCTTTCAGATTGGGGTGGGGCCAGTCGGTGCCCCAGAGCACGCGATCGGGAAACTCTTCCACGATGCGCTTGGCAAACGGGATCACGTCTTGGTACGCATTTTGTTCACCATTCAGGGCCTTGGGGCCGGTGACCGACAAACGCTCAGGGCACGACACCTTGCTCCACACATTGCTGTGCTCGCGCATGAACTTTTGGAACAGCGCAAACTGCGGGCCGTCCACGGGCAGCGACACATCGGGGCGGCCCATGTGGTCCACCACCACGGTGGTGGGCAGCGCGGTGAAAAAGTCCCACAGCTCGGGGAGGTCTACCGCTTCAAAGTAGATGACCACATGCCAGCCCCATTTCTGGATGCGGCCAGCGATCTCCATCAGCTCGTCCTTGGGCGTGAAGTCCACCAGCCGCTTGACGAAGTTGAAGCGCACACCACGCACACCCGCGTCGTGCATGGCCTGGATTTCTTCGTCGGTCACACTGCGCTTGACGGTGGCCACACCGCGGGCCTTGCCACCACTGCTCAGGCAAGCATCCACCATGGCGCGGTTGTCCGCACCGTGGCAAGTGGCCTGCACGATCACATTGCGGGCAAAGCCCAAGTGGTCACGCAACGCATACAACTGGTGCTTGCTGGCGTCACAGGGTGTGTATTTGCGCTCGGGCGCATACGGAAATTCGGCGCCCGGGCCAAACACATGGCAGTGCGCATCGACTGCACCAGCGGGCAATTGGAAACGGGGCTGGGTCGGGCCGGTGTACCAGTCCATCCAGCCAGCGGTTTTGGTGAAGTCGCCGGTAGTGGGTTTGCTCATGAATAACCTTTCAACACGCTCATGTTGGATGCCGGATCAGGTCCGGCATGACCCATTAAAGATGGATGCCGGATCCAGTCCGGCATGACAAACAGAAGATGACTGCCATATCAAAAGACCTGTCACCCCGGACTTGATCCGGGGTCCAGTTGGATCCGTCACCCCGGACTTGATCCGGGGTCCATGCCTTTTGACCGCACAGCTGTGGCATGCACAAGCCATCAGTCGATGTATTTCAGACCCGCTGCCGCCAGTGGCTCGCGCATCTTGTACATGTCCAGGCCCAACAC
>Ga0255128_1000966_pt1 | contig 13203 bp, 15 predicted proteins | sample Law_Miss_RepC_8d_FD_188562 | JGI IMG/M metagenome (GOLD analysis project Ga0255128, IMG submission 188562) | Freshwater microbial communities from St. Lawrence River, New York, United States - Law_Miss_RepC_8d | ecosystem: Environmental > Aquatic > Freshwater > River | place: USA: New York... | reverse complement strand
GCCGGTGCGGCCCATGCCGCACTGCACCTCGTCGATCATCATCAACCAGTCTTTTTGGTCGCACATGGCGCGCACTTGCTGAAGATACTCGATGCGCATCGGGTTGATGCCGCCTTCGCCTTGGATGGTTTCCATGAACACGGCCACCACATTCGGGTTGCCCTCGGTGGCTTTTTTCAGGGCCTCGATGTCGTTGACCGGCACACGCACAAAACCTTCGAGCATGGGGCCGAAACCTTTTTTCAGCTTCTCGTTGGCGGTGGCGCTCAGGGTGGCGATGCTGCGGCCGTGGAAGGCTTTTTCATAAACCACGATTTCGGGTTTGTCGATGCCCTTGTCGTGGCCAAATTTCCGGGCCAGCTTGATGGCCGCCTCGTTGGCTTCGAGGCCCGTGCAGCAGAAAAACACATTCGTCATGCCCGACAACTCCACCAACTTGGCCGCCAGCACCTCGGCATTAGGCACATGAAAGTAGTTGCAGCTGTGGATCATCTTGGCCAGCTGGTCCTGCAGCGCAGGCACCAGATCCGGATGGTTGTGGCCCAGGGTGTTCACGGCGATACCGGCCAATGCATCGAGATACGCCTTGCCATTGACGTCCCAAACTCGGCAACCCTGACCATGGCTGAGCGCGATCGGCAGTCGGCCATAGGTGTTCATGGTGTGCGGTGAGGCGGCTTCAATGAAAGCGGACATGCGTGAACTCCTGAAATAAAAATCGGCCCAACGAAGAAGGGCCGCTGAAACCAGATTTTAGAGGCAGAAAGGGCCGGTCCTTGTCCGTCCATTTCAGCCATTCACTGAGGGGTTTTGTGGTGTCCTCAAGTCTTATATAAGATACAATACTTGGGTTAACCCGTGGGCGGTGATCCCGCGCTGCGGGTCCGATTGATTCACACCTCTATCCGATGGTTTCCAACAACGCCAAAGAAGTTTTCATCCAGGGCATCACCCAGGACGGCAAGCCTTTCAGACCCAGCGACTGGGCCGAACGCCTGGCGGGCGTCATGAGCCCCTTTCGCCCCGGTGGCGCGGTTCCCGGTAGCCATTTGAGCTATTCCCCCTGGTGCATTCCCACCACGCTGGCCGGTATCAAGTGCGTGATCGTGAACCACGAACTGCGCGATCACAACGTCATGGCCTGGGATTTCGTGATGAACTTTGCGCGTGATAACGGCTTGCAAGTGGCCGAGGCCTGTTTGTTGCCTGACCCTCCACCCCAAAGTAAGAAGTAAGAACCAACCGCCCAAGGGCGGTTTTTTTTGATGTCAGCGAGGTTTGATTCGACAAGTGGCAATGAACCCCGCTGAGTTGAGGCCATCGCCGGGTGACGATTTTTACGAGCGAAGCGAGTCATGAGGAGCCCGGCGATGGCCTCAACTCAGCCTCCGCAAAGCTCCAAACATTTCCAAACCCAGTCTTTGCAAGTCCCAACTCAGCCTCTACAAAGTGCCTACTCAGCCTGGGTCCAACCGCCAAAAGGGCATGAAAAAACCGCCAAGGTTTGCACCAAGGCGGTTCAGTGTTCGCGGACAGCGCACCCGTTTCAAACGGCAGCGAGGAAAGTGCCTCGCCGGGCTGTTGATCTGGTGGAGCGGATCAGGCTGCGGCGAGAGCCAAAGTCTTGACTTTAGCGCTCAGGCGACTCTTGTCACGAGCAGCCTTGTTCTTGTGGAAGATGCCCTTGTCGGCAATGGTGTCCACCACGGTTTGCATCTTGGCAAACAACTCTGTGGCTTTGGTTTTGTCGCCTGCCAAGACCGCCTTTTCGACGTTCTTCACAGCAGTGCGGTATTTGGAGCGCAGCGAAGAGTTCGCAGCATTGATTTTGACGTCTTGGCGGACGCGTTTACGGCCGGAAGCAAGACGGGGGTTTTTCTTTTTGGGTTTAGCGGATGCCATATATAAGTTCTTTCAGTGTCTGAGGATGATGTCCAACGAACCCAGCATTCTAGCAGACCTGCAAACGGTGTTGGCCACTGCGGGCCCACCGCCAAGCCAGACCTGCGCTCCAATCCCTCACGCCACCATGGCATGGCGGACATGCTCGGAAGTGGCCGCTACACTCAAACCCTGTGAGCCTCCTCCGATCTGCCTCTGTTGTGTCGATTTTTACCCTGGCCTCCCGGGTCACGGGTTTGGTGCGCGAGTTGCTGATCGCCTCAATTTTCGGCGCCAGCGCACTCACCGACGCCTTTAATGTGGCTTTCCGCATTCCCAACCTGTTTCGGCGGCTGTTTGCCGAAGGGGCTTTTAGCCAGGCCTTTGTGCCGGTGCTGGCCGCCAGCCGCGCTCAGCATGGCGACCAGGCCACCCAGGAAGTGATTGACAGCGTGGCCACGGCCCTGGCCTGGTCGGTGCTGGTTTTGTCTATTTTTGGTGTTCTGGTCTCGCCCTGGTTGGTGTGGGCGCTGGCCAGTGGCTTGCAGCAAGACGCCCGGGGCTATGGGGCGGCCGTCAACATGACGCGCTGGATGTTCCCCTACATCGCCTTCATGTCCTTGGTCGCTTTGTCTGCCGGCATTTTGAACACCTGGAAGCGCTTCGCCGTGCCTGCGGCCACGCCCGTGCTGCTGAATGTGAGTGTGATCGCTGCGGCATGGCTGTTGTCGCCCTGGTTGGCCAAGCAAGGCGTGGAGGCCATCTATGCCTTGCCCGTGGGGGTGATGCTGGGCGGAGCCCTGCAGTTGGCGGTGCAGATTCCGGCCTTGTCGCGGCTGGGTTTGTTGCCCCGTTTGGGTGTCGGCCCTCGCGCCGTCAAAAAAGCATGGACCAACCCCGCCACCTTGAACATCTTGCGCCTGATGGGACCGGCCTTGTTGGGCGTAGGCGTGGCCCAAATTTCCTTGCTCATCAACACGCAGATCGCCTCGCACTTGGCGCCGGGCAGTGTCAGTTGGCTGACCTATGCCGACCGTTTGATGGAGTTTCCGACGGCCATTTTGGGCGTGGCGCTCGGTGTGGTGCTGATGCCGCAGCTGGCTGCTGCCAAAGCCACGGGCGACAGCGAGCGCTATGCCGCCATGCTCGACTGGGGCTTGCGTCTGGTGCTGCTGTTGGCTTTGCCGTGTGCGGCAGCTTTGCTGGTGTTTTCGCAGCCGCTGGTGTCGGTGCTCTACCACTACGGGGCCTTCACCGACCGCGATGTGCAGCAAACCACCTTGGCCATGACCGGCTACGGCGTGGGCTTGCTGGGTCTGGTGGCCATCAAGGTGCTGGCCCCAGGCTACTACGCCAGCCAGGACATCCGCACCCCGGTGCGCATCGCGGTGATCGTGTTGGTGCTCACCCAAATTTTCAACGTGCTGCTGGTGCCTTATCTGGCCCACGCCGGGCTAGCGCTGTCTATTGGTTTGGGGGCATTGGTCAATGCCTTGTGGCTGTTGGTGGGCCTGCTGCGCCGGGGCAGTTACAAGCCGCAGCCCGGCTGGTGGCGCTTTGGCTTTCAGGTGCTGCTGGCCACGGCTTTGTTGACAGGTTTGTTGTGGTTCGCTGCGAACCATTTGCCTTGGGTGGCCATGCGCCAAGAGGCTTGGCTGCGCATCGGTTGGATGGTGACCGTTTTGGCGACCTCGGCCTTGCTTTATTTTGGTGTGTTGTGGGCCACGGGTTTGCGGCTCAAGGCCTTCCTCAAGCGTTGAAGGATTTGTGATGCCGCTGACTTTTTCTGCCCCGACCCCTTTGGGTTACTTTGCCAGCTTGGTGCAAAGCGATGAGCACTTTCCTTTGCTGGAGGCGGCCGCCAGTCTTGCGCAGGATGAAGAGCCCACCCTTGACGTGCAGCAGGTGCTCGACGATGTGGCGCGTTTGCTCAAACGGGTCACGGCACGCATGCCCGACGAGGCCGATGACCTGACCCGCCTGGCCATCCTGACGCAGGTCTTTTACAAAGACCTGGGCTTTGGGGTGAATGCCAACGACTATTACGCCCCGGAGAACAGCTACATCTTCGAGGTGCTGCGCACGCGCCGAGGCATCCCGATTTCTTTGGCGGTGATTTGGCTGGAGTTGGCCCGGGCGCTGGAGCTGAAGGCGCAAGGCATCTCTTTCCCGGGTCATTTTTTGGTCAAAGTCGCACTCGAAGGGGGGCTGGTCGTGCTGGATCCGCTCACGGGCGAGTCTTTGGGCCTGGACAGTTTGTCCGAGCGCCTGAGCCCTTTTCGGGACCCGGCAGACCAGAGCGCTGCGCCCGATCTGGACGATGGAGAAACCCCATTGGGTTTGTATTTGCAAGCCTGCCCACCGCGCGACATGTTGGCCCGCATGCTGCGGAATTTGAAAGAAATCTTCCGCTCACAGGAAGATTGGCCGCGCATGCTACAGGTGCTGGACCGCTTGGTTATTTTGCTGCCCGAGGTCTGGTCTGAGCGGCGCGACCGAGGCCTGGTGCATGCCGAATTGGGGCATGTGCACGAGGCCTTGCAGGATTTGAGGCAGTACCTGGAGGCCGTGCCAACAGGGCCTGACACCGTGGCACTGCGCAACCGGGTGAGCGAGCTCTCGGCGCTCTGACAACCTCCGACTGCAGGCAAGTCCTGGGGCTTGACCAGGGTCTTCAGGGCTTAAGGTTCAGGCCACCACCACTTGGGCCCCATCACCTTGGGGCGCGATGCGGCCGATGGTGTAAACCGTCTCGCCCGCCTCGCGCAAGGTGGCGGCGCAGGCCTGGGCTTCGGCGGCGTCCACCACCACCACCATGCCGATGCCGTTGTTGAAGGTGCGGTTCATCTCGAAGTCGTCGATGCCTGCGGTCTTTTGCAACCAGGCGAACAGCTCGGTCTGGGGCCAGCTGCCTTTTTGCAGGTGAGCGGCTAGGCCGTCTGGCAGCACACGGGGGATGTTCTCGAGCAAGCCGCCGCCTGTGATGTGGGCCAAGGCCTTGATGCCTGAAGTCTCTGGCGTGCTCGGATGCTTGGCCAAGGCGGCCAGCACGTTCAGCACATACAAGCGGGTGGGCGCCATCAGGGCGTGCTTGAAGGGCTTGCCGTCGAGAGTGGCAGGGGCGTTGCTGCCCGCACGTTCGATGCACTTGCGCACGAGGCTGAAACCATTGGAGTGCACACCGCTGGACGCCAAGCCCAGCACCACGTCACCAGCTTTGACGCTCTGGCCCGTGAGGATTTTGGATTTTTCTACTGCACCGACCGCAAAACCAGCCAGGTCGTATTCGCCTGCGGGGTACATGCCAGGCATCTCGGCAGTTTCGCCGCCAATCAAAGCACAGCCTGACAACTCGCAGCCTTTGGCGATGCCGCCCACCACAGCCGCAGCCGTGTCCACGTCCAGCTTGCCGCAGGCAAAGTAGTCGAGGAAGAACAGGGGCTCGGCGCCTTGCACCAGCACGTCGTTCACGCTCATGGCCACCAGGTCGATGCCCACGGTGTCGTGCATGTTCCACTCAAAAGCGAGTTTGAGTTTGGTGCCCACGCCATCGGTGCCGCTCACCAGCACGGGTTCTTTGTAGCGCTTGGGGACTTCAAACAAGGCGCCAAAACCACCAATGCCCGCCAACACGCCTTCGCGCATGGTTTTCTTGGCCAGGGGTTTGATGCGCTCGACCAGCGCGTCGCCCGCAACGATGTCGACGCCGGCGTCTTTGTAGGAAAGAGGGGATTGAGTCATGGTGTTGGCCCGAATGGGGCGTGTGAATGGGGAGGAGGGCCAATAAACGGGCTGGCAGACTAAAATCAAGGCTTATTTTAAGGGTTAGCCCTGAGCAAACGGGTCTGACCCCGGCAAAACAAGAGACCGCATGCAAGCCCCCCTTCCTTTTTTCATGACCCGACTGGCCGCCTGGATGGGCGTGGCCTTTGTTGCTGTGCTGGTTTTCTGGCTGCTGGCCCCGGTGTTGGCCCCGTTTGTCATTGCGGCGGTCATGGCCTATGTTTTACACCCCTTGGTGCTCAGGCTCGAGAGCGTGGCCGGGGGGCGTTTACCGAGGGCTTTGGCCGTGGTGCTGGTGGAGGCGCTGGCCTTGCTGGCCTTGTTAGGCTTGTTTTTGTTGCTGGTGCCGATTTTGGTACGCGAATGGCCCTTGTTGCAGAAGCAATTGCCTTTGCTGATTGACCGCCTTGGCGATGTCATTAACCCTTTGTTGGCCCAGTTGGGGCTGAATGTCTCGCTGGACCTGGCCGACCTGAAAAAGCACCTGGTGACTTACCTGAGCGCCAACCGCGAAGACTGGTGGGCCCCGCTCATGTCCTCGCTCAAACTCGGCGGCAGCGTGGCGCTGGCTATTGCGGGTTACGCGGTGCTGGTGCCCGTGGCTTTGTTTTACATGTTGTACGACTGGACGCGCTTGGTCAACATCATCGTTGAGTTGGTGCCTCCGGCCTGGCGCGAAAGATTCGACGATTTCATGCAGGACTGCGACGAGGTGTTGGGCGAGTACCTGCGCGGGCAAATGCTGGTGATGCTGGCGCTGGCCATTTTTTATTCGCTGGGCTTGAGCCTATTTGGTCTGGATCTGGCCCTGCCGATCGGGGTGTTCACCGGGCTGGCGGTGTTTGTGCCTTATCTGGGTTTCGGCATGGGCTTGGTGCTGGCGCTGTTGGCAGGCTTGCTGCAGTTGGCCCCATCACAAGCCTTGCTCATGGTGGCCGTGGTCTATGGCCTGGGGCAATTGATGGAGAGCTTTGTGTTGACGCCACGCTTGGTGGGGGAGCGCATTGGTTTGCACCCGCTGGCCGTCATTTTGGCCTTGATGGCGTTTGGCCAGATGCTGGGTTTTGTGGGCGTGCTCATTGCCTTGCCTGCCAGTGCAGTCTTGCTGGTGGGCTTGCGCCGTTTGCGGGCGCAATACCTTCAAAGCGATCTTTACCGCAAAAGCGGCTCAGGTGCTGCTGAACAAGGTCCTGATCAGACATGAAGCAACTGGCTTTGGACATCGGCCTGGCCACGACGCCCACGCTGGACAATTTTTTTGCGGGCTCCAACGCGGCCGCCTTGAGCCACTTGCGACTGTGGGTCGCCTCGTCCAGCCGTTCGCCCGTGCCCAGTTATTTGTGGGGTGAGAGCGGCGCTGGTAAAACCCATTTGCTGCATGCGGTGCACCATGCGCTGCAAGAGCAGGGCGCTCAGGTCGGCTGGCTGGACGCCCACAGCATGGACCCACCCGATTTCAACGACGACTGGGCGGCTGTGCTGATGGACGATGTGCACCTGTACAACACCGAGCAGCAGCACACCGCCTTCAACTGGTTTGTGAACGCCTTGACGCCCCGCTCAGGCTTGCCTCGGTGGGTCTTGGCCGCGGGGGCTTTACCCCCGGCCGATCTGAAACTGCGCGACGACTTGCGCAGCCGCCTGGGCTGGGGCCACATCGATGCCCTGCAGGTGCTGGGCGAGACCGAGCGCCGCGCCGTGCTGCGCCAGGAGGCCGATGCCCGAGGCCTGTTCTTGAGCGACGAGGTCATGTCCTACATGCTCAAGCGCTTTTCGCGTGATTTGGGCAGCCTGATGCAGCTGCTGGATCACCTAGACCACTACGCACTGCAAACACAACGCGCCCTGACCATTCCTTTGGTGCGGGCGATGCTGGAGAACGAATGAAACTTGCCCTGTTCGATTTGGACCACACCTTGCTGCCGCTGGACTCTGACCACACTTGGGGGGTGTTCACGACCGAAATGGGTTGGACCGACCCGGCGGTGTTCAGCCAGCGCAACGACGAGTTTTATGCGCACTACCAGGCCGGCACACTGGATATTCATGAATACGTTCGCTTTGCCACCCGCGCAGCGCGTGAGCGTGGCGCGGCCGAGGCGGCCCAGGCGCATGCCCGCTACATGGACGAAGTGATCCGCCCCCGCATCACGCCCGAGGCGCTGTCGCTGGTACGATCACACCAACACGCGGGCGAAACGGTCATGATCGTGACCGCCACCAACGAGTTTGTGACCCGCCCGATTGCCCAGGCCTTCGGCGTGAGCGAGTTGATCGCAGTCGACCTCGAACGCGATGCCAGTGGCTGGATCACGGGCGAGATCCGGGGCACCCCGTCGTTTCGGGAGGGTAAAGTCACCCGGGTCGCACACTGGTTGGGCCAAAAAGGCCTGGACTGGGGTGATGTGGAGATGACCTTCTATTCGGACTCCATGAACGACTTACCGCTTCTGGAAAAAGCCCACCATCCGGTGGCAACGAACCCTGACGCTCGGTTGCGTCAACTGGCCACAGAGCGTGGCTGGCGCATCCTCGACCTCTTTCAAGAATGATCAAACAATTCATCGACAAGCTGATGGGCAAAACGCCCAAAAGCAGCAAACCCCACTTTGGCCGCCGCACCGAGGTGCCCGCCTCTGTGCACGGCATCGACCCGAACCTGGTGGATGAACGTGCCATCAACGTCACCCGCACGCTGCAGCAGGCCGGGTTCGAGGCTTATGTGGTGGGCGGTGCGGTGCGCGACCTGCTGCTGGGCCTGCGCCCCAAAGATTTTGATGTGGCCACCAACGCCACACCCGAGCAGGTCAAGGGCCTGTTTCGCCGTGCTTTCATCATCGGGCGGCGCTTTCGCATCGTGCACGTGGTGTATGGCCGCGGGCGCGACAACGAGGTGATCGAGGTCTCCACCTTCCGGGCGCACCTGGACAACGTGGCGGCAGAGCAAGTCAAAGGCAACGAGCGCACCAGCAAACGCCAGCTAGAAGGCATGCAGCACGCCGTGGACTCGTCCGGCCGTGTGCTGCGCGACAACGTCTGGGGCCCACAAGACGAAGACGCCACGCGCCGCGACTTCACGGTAAACGCCATGTACTACGACCCCGAGTCGCAGATCGTGGTGGACTACCACGGCGGCATTCAGGACGCCAAAAAGCGGGTGCTGCGCATGATTGGCGACCCGGTGGCGCGGTACCGCGAAGACCCGGTGCGCATCATCCGTGCCGTGCGATTTGCCGCCAAGCTCAGCCCACTGGGCTTCAAGCTCGAAGCCAAAACCGCCAAGCCCCTGACGCAGTCGGCCACCTTGCTGGCCGATGTGCCGCAGAGTCGTTTGTTCGACGAGATGCTCAAGCTGCTGCAGACTGGTCACGCGCTGGCCTCAATCGCACAGCTGAAAAATCTGGGCTTGGCCACCGGCATTTACCCCTTGCTCGATGTGGTGGTGGAGCGGGCCGACAGCGCTTTTGTGCAAGTGGCCTTGGCCGACACCGACCGCCGCGTGGGCGAGGGCAAGCCTGTGGCCCCCAGTTTCTTGTTGGCCTGCGTTTTGTGGGCCGATGTGCGCGAAGGCTGGGCTAAACGTTTGGCCCGCAAAGAGCACCCACACCCGGCTTTGCAGGACGCGATCGATGAGGTGTTTGATGCCCGCATCGGGGATGTGTCTGGGCGCGGCAAACTGGCCGCTGACATGCGCGAGATCTGGATCATGCAGCCGCGCTTTGAAAAGCGTGTGGGCAGCACACCGTTTGGCCTGGTCGAGCAGCCACGCTTTCGTGCAGGCTTCGACTTTTTGCGCCTGCGTGCCGACATCGCCGAAGTCGACGAACGCTTGGCCGACTGGTGGCAGGAGTTCAGCATGGCCAGCGATGCTGAGCGCGAAGACCTGGTGCAAGCGGCCAAGGCCGAGCAGCAGGCCACGCAAGCGGCCAAACCACGCGTGCGCCGAGCCCCTCGGCCCGAAGGTGCACCCGCGCCAGCCGAGAGCCTCCCCGCAGCAGAGGCTGATACCAGCGAGGAGGGTGCGGCCAAAAAACGCCGCCGTCGCCGCCGCAAGCCCGGCGCTGCTGGTGATCAGGCGGGCGACGGCGGCAGTGCCGCTTGAACCTGTGATCTGAACAACGAGGGTTGATCTTGCGAGACCCAGTCACCGCCTATGTGGCCTTGGGGGCCAATTTGGGCGATGCCCGTGCAGCTGTGCTGCAGGCCTTTGAAGCTTTGGCCAGTTGGCCCGAAATTCAAGTCACAGGCCGCTCCGCGCTCTACCGAACAGCGCCCCATGAAGCCCATGGGCCTGACTTCATCAACGCAGTGGCCCGAATCGACACAGGGCTGACTGCACCCGATGTGCTGGATGCTTTGCAAGCCATCGAGCACCGGGCGGGCCGTGTGCGTCCCTATGTCAATGCACCGCGCAGCCTGGACTTGGATCTGCTGTTTTACGGCGAGGCCTGCATGCAAAGCCACCGCCTGACGCTGCCTCACCCGCGCTGGCGCGAGAGGGCTTTTGTGCTGGTCCCCTTGGCCGATGTGTGGCCACAACGTGTGGGCCCTGAAGACCTTGCCCGCGTGGCGGATCAGGCCATCGAGCGCTTGCCCCAGGAGTTGCCATGACTTTTCTCAACAGCTTGCCGGTGTCCCTTCAGACCCTCTTGCTCTTGCTGGCCAGCAACGTCTTCATGACCTTTGCCTGGTATGGGCACCTGCGCAACATGGCCACAGCCCCCTGGTATGCCGCGGCCTTGGTGAGTTGGGGCATTGCCTTGTTTGAATACCTGTTGCAGGTGCCTGCTAACCGCATTGGTTACACACAGTTCAGTGTGGCGCAGCTCAAGATCATGCAGGAGGTCATTACCTTGACGGTGTTTGTACCCTTTGCCATTTTTTACCTCAAGGAGCCGTTCAAGCTGGACTACCTGTGGGCTGCCTTGTGCATGGTTGGAGCGGTTTACTTTATTTTTAGAAGCCCTTGATTTGTCTCTGCACAATTCCTGAATTTCGTACGGTTAAACTCGTCGTTGTCACGCCGTTGTCACATTTGACCTTGTACCGTTATCAGGAGTTTTTTCATGCTGTTTGGCAAATTGCTGCCCAAAGAAGGCAACTTCTTCGAACTTTTCAACCAACACGCAGACCGCATTGTCGACGCGGCACGGGCCTTCTCCAACTTGGTGGCCAATTACAACGATGTGCACCTGCGTGAAAAATACAACCGCGATGTGGACAACGCCGAGCACGCGGCTGACCGTGTGACCCAGGAAGTGAACCGCCTGATCCACACCACCTTCATCACCCCGATAGACCGTGAGCAAATCCACGCCCTCATCAACCTGATGGACGACGTGGCCGATCTGATCCAAGACTCGGCCGAAACTATGGCGCTGTATGACGTGCGGCACATGACGGAAGAAATAACCCGTCTGACCGATTTGTCGGTCAAGTGTTGTGAGCGCGTGCAGGACGCAGTCAAATTACTGGCCAAAATTGGCGAACCCTCTGTTGCTGAAGCCGCCTTGAAGACTTGCGAAGAGATTGACCGCCTGGAGTCCGATGCGGACCGCGTGATGCGCAGCGCCATGAGCAAGTTGTTCCGTGATGAGCCCGATGTGCGCGAGCTCATCAAGCTCAAGGCCATTTACGAATTGCTGGAGACCATCACTGACAAATGTGAAGACGTGGCCAACCAGATCGAGGGCATCGTCCTCGAAAACTCCTGATCCGAAGCGGGGATCCTGAACATGGAAACCGTACAAGCCGCCTTGTGGGTGGTGATCTTGCTGGTCGCCCTGGCGCTCATTTTTGACTTCATGAACGGCTTCCACGATGCCGCCAACTCGATCGCGACCGTGGTGTCCACGGGTGTGCTCAAGCCGGGGCAGGCCGTGGTGTTTGCCGCCTTCTTCAACTTCATCGCCATTTTTGTCTTTCATCTGAGTGTGGCCGCCACGGTGGGTAAAGGCATCGTGCAGCCCGGCGTGGTGGATACCCATGTGGTGTTTGGTGCCCTGGTGGGGGCCATCACCTGGAACGTCATCACCTGGTACTACGGCATCCCCAGCAGTTCCTCGCATGCCTTGATCGGCGGCATTGTGGGTGCCGTGATCGCCAAGGCCGGGGCAGGGGCCCTGATCTCGACGGGCATCATGAAAACGGTGGCCTTTATTTTTGTATCACCCTTGCTCGGCTTTTTGCTGGGTTCCTTGATGATGGTGGCCGTGGCACATGTTTTCAGACGGTCCAGACCCTCGAAAGTGGACAAATGGTTCCGCCGTTTGCAGTTGGTCTCGGCGGGAGCCTATAGCTTGGGGCATGGCGGCAACGATGCGCAAAAAACAATCGGCATCATCTGGTTGCTCTTGATCGCCACAGGCTATGCCACCACGGCCGATGCCGCGCCGCCGGGCTGGGTCATTGTCAGCTGTTACCTGGCCATTGGTTTGGGCACCATGTTTGGCGGCTGGCGCATCGTCAAGACCATGGGCCAGAAAATCACCAAGCTCAAACCGGTGGGCGGATTTTGTGCCGAAACGGGTGGTGCCATGACCTTGTTCCTGGCCACCACACTGGGTATTCCTGTGTCGACCACCCACACCATCACCGGGGCCATTGTGGGCGTGGGCTCCACCCAGCGGGCCAGCGCCGTGCGCTGGGGTGTGGCAGGCAACATTGTGTGGGCCTGGGTTCTGACCATTCCGGCCAGCGCCTTTGTGGCGGCTATCGCCTACTGGCTCAGTTTCCGAATCTTCGACTGATGACGTCATCCGCCAGTTGAATCCGAAGACATTGCGTGACCCTGTGAATGCCGTCCGACCGCCAACGTTGGACGGCATTTTTCATTGGCTGATCAAGCGAGCAGCTTCAATCTGGTACTCGAAATAACGCTGGAAGCTGAAGACCAGGCTGGACATCATCACCGTGGTGCCCAGCAACAAGGCAATGACGGTGCCGATGATGGTGCCCCAATTCGTGCGGCCTGCCGGACTCAAGGCGTCTGCTGTGGGGTTGAATCGGGCGTTCCATTTTTCGATGGGCGTCAGTCCATAAATGATGGCGTTCAGAGCGCAACCGGCCATGGTGAAGCCGAGCAAAGGAATGAGCATCCAGCTGAGCGTGTCGTCCTGGCCGAATTGCTGCACACGCTCCAAGCCATAAAAACCCAGCGCCGTGGGGATGGGCAGCAGCCAAGCCAGCATGTCCGTCAATCCGTACAAGTAAAAACGGTGCAGTCCCAAAGGCCCTGTCCAGAAAGCCAACCAAGTTGCCAGTGTTTTGTTTTTCATGGGGCGATTATTGCGGAGGGCGGCTGTCGCCTGCGCCCAAAGGCTTTTCCATCATCACGACATCGAGCCATCGGTCGAACTTCCAGCCGCAGGACTTGAGCACGCCAACGTGATTGAAACCCACGGCGGTGTGCACACCGATGGAGCCTGCATTGGCCGAGTCACCGATCACGGCCAGAAATTTGCGCACGCCCGCGCGTTCGGCCTGGGTGCACAGCTCGGCCAGCAGAGCGCGGCCCACGCCCTTGCGGTGGGCGTCTGG
>Ga0255128_1000947_pt1 | contig 13357 bp, 10 predicted proteins | sample Law_Miss_RepC_8d_FD_188562 | JGI IMG/M metagenome (GOLD analysis project Ga0255128, IMG submission 188562) | Freshwater microbial communities from St. Lawrence River, New York, United States - Law_Miss_RepC_8d | ecosystem: Environmental > Aquatic > Freshwater > River | place: USA: New York... | reverse complement strand
ACAACGGGGCATCGGCCAGTGTGGTTTTTTTGTTGTATTGGCAGGTCACGCACCAAGCGGCCGTGAAATCCACGAACACCGGGCGACCTGCGGTCAAGTGCGCTTGCAAGGCCGGCTCGGACCAGTTTTGCCAACCTGAATCGACAGCGCTGGCGCTGACTTCGGTGGGGGCGGTATTGAGGGAGGTGTTCAAGGCGTTGTTCGCGGCGTTGTTCGCGGCGTTGTTGGCCGGGGCATCGCGCAGAGCCAAGGGCAACCAATTGCTGCCCAGCCACAACAAAGTACCCAAAGCCAATGCGCTCATGACCCACCGGGTGCGACCCGCCAAGCCCAGTGCCCACGCCAGCCAAGCCACCGCCAGCAAGATGGCCAGCAAACCGCTGGCACCGTCGATGCCGGTTTGTTGGCCCAGCACCCAGAGCAACCAGATAACAGTGGCAAACATCGGGAACGCCATGGCTTGACGGAACACCACCATCCAAGCCCCGGGGCGCGGCAGTGCCCTTGCGATGCCCGGCCAAGCGCTGGCCGCCAAATAAGGCGAGGCCATGCCTAAGCCCATGGCGGCAAACACGGTCAGCGCTTGCCAGACAGGCAAGGCGATGGCCAAACCCAAAGATGCGCCCATGAAAGGAGCGGTGCAAGGCGATGCAACAGCCACCGCCAGCACCCCGGACAAACCGGAGTTCAGGGTGGGGTTGCGGCTTTGCAAAGAGGCCAAGCTGCTGGGCAGCATTTGGCCAAACTCAAAGACCCCCGCCAGGTTCAGGCCCAGCAAGGTGAACAACAGGGCGAGGCCTGCCACCACCGGGGGCGACTGCAGTTGGAAGCCCCAACCCAGTTGCTCGCCCGCTGCGCGCAAGCCCAGCATGAGGCCGCCCAACAGCATGAAAGACAACACCACCCCCAGCGTGTAGGCCACGCCAGCGGTGCGGTGCTGGGCCTGGCTGGTTCCCGGTTGGGCAAACCCCAGCACTTTGATTGCCAACACCGGAAACACGCAGGGCATGAGGTTGAGCAACATGCCGCCCAACAAGGCCCCCAAGATGGCCAGGGTCAAGCCCAAGGCGGTAGCAGACTGAGGGGGATTGGTTTTTTGGGCGCTGCCAGCGTTTCGGGCATTTTCTGCCAAGGCTTTGGCCAGCGCGGGAGATATTTCTGTGGGTGCAGGAACGGCCAATGCGGGCCATTGGCCTTGTACGGCCGTGTCCACTTCCAGTGCCGGGGCTTTGGGGCCAGATTCAGGGCCCGTGGCGATCACCCAACGCATGTTTTTGGGGCTTTCACCGCGCTCTTTGGACACCGGGATTTGTGCAGTCCAGACATTGCCTTGCCAGCTTTGCGTCCAGTCCTTGCCTTGCACGGCAGCGTTGTGCACCACGCCCGATGTGGCAGGAAAGGCACTGAGGGTCTGACCTTGCCACGCGGCAGGCAAGCCGTGCACCCGCAGCTTGAGTTGTTGCCCGTCGTCAGACAAAAGGGTTTGGCCACCCGAAACCCAACTCCCCGCTTTTTCTTGCTGGGGCAAGACCTGGGGGCTGAGTTTTTGCGCCTGATTGAACAAGGCAGCACGGGAGGTTTGGGGTTCGGCAGAGGTCAGCGACAAAGAGAACTTGCCTTCTTGCGGAATGCACTCCTGACGACATATCAGCCATTCGGCCTGCAGTTGCAAGGTCAACGGGCCATTGGCCGGGAACTTGAAGTCAGGCGCCGGTGTCACGGGCACTGCCAGCAGCAAGGAATCTTCGTAGCCGTAATTGGCGAGGGTGCCGATCGGGATTTTTTTGGGCAAAGGCCAGGCGATTTCACCCGCTTGCCAACCTGCAGGCAGCTGCCATTGGAGCCGTGTAGGCAAGCCCGAGTCGCCGGGGTTTTGCCAATAAGTGTGCCAATGGGGCTGATGTTGCAGGTGCAAACCCAGCCAAAAGGTTTGACCTGCCCGGATGCCTTGAGGCGCATGCAACAACAACTCGGCCCGCACTTGGTCGGTGGTGACCACGTTGCTGGGGCCAGACAACAAAGCGTTGACAGCAGGGCCGTTTGATGCGCTATTTTGCGGCCCCGACTTGGATGAAAAGCTCAGGTTTGTTTGCGCTTGGGTGGGGGCGGAGCTGAGTGCGATCAGCAGTGCCAGAGGCATCAGCAAAGCCCTGGCCCAGCCTGGGACAGGTGCAGAGCAAACCCACAAAACCCTGAAAATCACAAAAACGTTCAATACAAACTCCAAAATGAGGCCCCCGTGTCTGCATGGGGATGCCCGAAAAAAGGCACTTTACACCGACCGAGCCCGATAGCGACAAGCTCGCCGTCATTTCTGCCGTACGCGCAACCGGAATAAGGTGCATGGCCGCAAAAGGCGGGGGCCGCTAAAAGCGCACGGCGTCTGGCCAAGCTCTATTAAGATGCGGGCATGCAAAACCCTTCCAGATTTTGGGCCGACTGGACCACCCTCGATTTTCAGACGCTGTCGCTGGACCGGGCCATCGCCGTGTTGCCCGTGGCGGCCACCGAACAGCACGGGCCACATTTGCCCTTGTCGGTGGACACCGATCTGGTTCAGGGTGTGGTGGCCGCCACTTTGCCCCATTTGCCGGCTGATTTGCCGGTGTTGTTTTTGCCCACGCAAAGCGTGGGCTTGAGCCCCGAACATGCGCGCTTTGCCGGGACCTTGACCTTGAAGGCTGAAACTGTGCTTCGTTTGTGGACCGACATTGGCGAATCGGTGGCCGCCACCGGGGTGCGCAAACTGGTGCTGCTGAACGCCCACGGCGGGCAGGTCAGCGTGATGGACATGGTGGCCCGCGACCTGCGCGCCCGTTTGGGCATGCTGGTGTACAGCGTGAGTTGGTTCAATTTGCCCTTGCGCGATGCGCAAGGCAAGGATGTGAATGCCTTGTTTCCCCCTGAAGAGCACCGCTTTGGGGTGCATGCGGGGGACATCGAAACCTCCATGATGCTGGCGCTGCGGCCCGAACGGGTGCGCATGGCACAGGCGCAAAATTTCAGGTCCAGTGCACAAGGCCGCGCTGAACAGGTTGATCGCTTTGAGATTTTGGGCAATGGCAAAAGCGCCAAACTGGGCTGGCAAATGCAAGACTACAACCGTCAAGGCGCTGCGGGCAATGCCGCTGCCGCGACACTTGAAAAAGGGCAGGCTTTGCTGCAGGCCTCAGGCCGGGCATTGGCACAGTTGTTGGCCGAGGTAGACCGCTTGCCGCCGGACACGTTGACCGATCAAGTCGGTTAAAGCCCGGAAGCTGGGACAAAGTGGAAAGGGGGCCGAAAATGTTGCGGCTGAAGGGCCCCGAACCTCAGAACCTTGGCAGCACCAGTTCACAAGCTGCTTGGCTCACGCTGCGGGGGTATTCGCGTGTGGTGTCGATGCAGCCGCCTTCTGCGTAAACCCCTTTGGGGTCGCGCATGCGGACCATGCGATCCAATACTTGGCGAAATTGCGTGGGGTTTGCGGCTGTGATGGCGACCTGTTGCTCAACCAAAACTTCGTCCATTTGCAACTCACCCTGAGCGTCGGTGTAAACGCCATCGCGCCAGTGGAAGATTTCGACGGCCTTCGATTCCAAGGTAAAAGGGCGGTCACGTTGCCAGAAGTTGCTGAACAAACCGCCGCCCATGTAAATCACCCACGAGCCTTCGTAGCCGGTCACATCCGAGGAGCGTTCATCGGGGTTGCGAAACCACAGACGGTCGCCAGGCACATAAAAGCGCAAAGGCAAAGGGGCTTCCATGCTGCCGTATTCGACCAGAAACACGTCATGAAATTGAGCGGACCGAACAGCATGACGCTCATTTAATGTCTGCAAATCGTTTAGCAGGGCGGGGTAGTGCGTTTGAAGCTCTTGCGCAATGCCTAACAAAATCACGTATTCGGTGGCCCGGTAGCAAGAAAAATCGTACAACTTGCCCGTGGCCTCAGGTTGGGTGGCGGCAATCAAAGCCTGAATCAGGGGGCGGCCCGGATGCAGGATAAAACCATGTTCTTCGTCGTAGTGCCAGTCTTGTTCTGGCCGCTCGCTGGCCTCTGTTTTGAAAGCCAGCGCCGTTTTGCGCGCAGCCAATGCAATGTTGCGCCGGACCCGAATATGCGACTGCAGCGCGGCCAGACTGGAAAAGCTGAAGCGGATGGGGGAGCCCAGCATGGCGACCCAAATCTCACGTTCCAAGGACTTGGCGACCAGGGCCGGGCTTTGAGGTTCGTGCTCATGCCCCAGCTTTTGGTGCAGGGCGAGGGTGTCGTGTTCTGGCATCCAACGGGACTGCAAGTCGGTTCGCAGATTGCAAATCAGGGTGTTTTGACCGTTTTCGCCCGGCACGATCAAGGTTTGCACTGCGGTGTGCAGGCTCAATTCATGCAGGCACAAGTCAAGTTCGGCAGCCAGCAGATGGGCATCTGTGGTCTGTGGGCTGGTGAGCTGAATGCCGCCTTCAAGCGACTGAAGGGCCACCCAGGCGGTCGAACAATTCATGGGCTAAATTTTGCCTATGAATTCCAGGGCTTTTGCTAGGGGATAACACGCAATTAAGGCCGCTTAAAGGGTTTATATCAGGCGAAAGTAAGCCATTGTTTGTAATCTTCGCCTTCCAGGTGCGGCAAGTTGTTGTAGCTCAGCAGTCTGTGGCCTTTGGGGTTGAAGATAAATTCTGTGATCGCGGTGTTCCGAATGCGCAAGTTGAGCTCGATGGTGGTCTCTGCCGATGTGCCCAAAATGCGGCCCACCGCCGTCGATATGGGGCCGCCGCTGGAGACGATCATCACGTTGCCCGAGTGGTTTTGACGCACATGGTCCAGGGCGGTTTCGATGCCGCCGACAAAGTCTTTGTAAGTGGGCATGCCTTGAGGCTGGGTGCGGCCTGCCATCCAGGCTTGCAGTGCATCGCGCAGCAGGCGAAAGTGGTGGCGGTAAAGCTCGGGGGTGTCGGGTTTGGCCAGTGGCTCGGGGTGAATCGCCTCAATTAAAGCGTGGCTGTCGTATTCGTTTAGGCCGGGCCAAACGGCGGGGGTGTGAGACCAATCCGCACCCTGTGCAATGCCTTCCCAAGTTTGCTGGTGGCGCTTGAGACTGCCCATCATGACTGCCTCCAGCGGGGCATCCTGCAATTTGGGCCCCAAGTATTCGCCCAAGCGCACCGCTTGCTGGTGTCCCAGCGGGCTGAGTTGATCGTAATCATCGGCCCCAAAAGAGGCTTGTCCGTGGCGGACCAAATAAAGGCTTCCCATATTTGTATTCTGGCGGCACAGGCCTGCAAGCTTTGTCCCTAGAGCGACCTGCTGACGCCGCGAAAGGTCCTCCTCATTCAACCTAGGCAGCCTCTTTCACCATTCGCCCTCAGGGGCGGGCTCCCTCAGGGATGACAACGTGCCTCAAAAATCTTCGTGGGAGCGAGCCCCTGCTCGCGAATGTCTGCCCAGCAGCAATTTCAGGGGCGCGCTTGCAGCACTTGGCTGAGCATGTCGGCGTCTACATTGCCGCCACACAAGGTGGTGCCGACCACCTGGCCTTGCAGGCTGTCTTTTTCGGCCCAGGCGGCGGCAAAGCTGGCGGCACCTGCGCCCTCGGCCAGGTTGTGGGTGTCGCTGTACAGGTGGCGCATGGCTTGCGCAACTTGTGCATCGTTGACCATGACCAAGCGGTCTAAGCCTTGCATCAGGATCGCGAGTGCCAAGGGGTCGGCACGGCGCACGGCCATGCCATCGGCCAGCAAGGTGGTGGCCGGGGCTTCCACCACATTCCCGGCGGCAAACGAGTCGGCATAGGTGGTGGCATGGGCGCTTACGACGCCCACGACGCGCACCGGGTGCCCCAGTGCCTGCTTGGCGGCCAGTGCGGCGCAGGCCCCTGATCCAAGGCCGATCGGCACATAAACGATGTCCATATGGGGAACGGCCTGAAAAAACTCATACCAAGCGGTGGCCACCCCCAGCACCAGTGCGGGGTGGTAACTGGGCACCATGTGTGCGCCGCGTTCGACAGCCAAGGCTTGGGCGTATTCGCGGGATTCTTGAAAGTCGTGGCCATGCTCCACCAGTTGGGCCCCCAAGGCCTGCATGGCCGCATTCTTTTCTTTGGAGTTGCCCTGAGGGACCACGATGGTGCAAGCCACCCCGTGCCGTGCGGCCGCATAGGCAATGCTTTGGCCGTGGTTGCCACGGGTGGCGCTGACGACTTCTTTGGGCAGTGGGCCCGCTTGGCGCAGGTGCTCAAAATAAGTCAGCCCCCCGCGAACTTTGAAGGCGCCGACCGGCGTGTGGTTTTCGTGTTTGACCCAGCAATCGGTACCCAGCCGCTGGCTGAGCGTGGCCCAGCGGTATTGCGGGGTGGCACCAAAGGCCGCGTAAACGGTGGGGGCGGCAGCTTCGATCTGGGACCGTGTGGGGAGGTTGATCATGGGGTTTTATGTTGGGTAAGGGGTAAGGGGTAAGGGTTGATAAGGGGTAACCAACTTGACCGCGATCGTGTCTGCTGCTGTTCCTGTCACTGGCTTGCTGCGGCAGTGGCCTTTACAAGCGCACTTGCCCTTGGATGCAATCGACCACATCGCCGCCCACCCAGACTTGGCCCGCTTCGTCTTGCGACACGTAGACCAATCCGGCGCGGCCCAACATCGTGCCCTGTCTGGCGATGTACTGCAGGGGCATCAGGTTTTCGGCCATCAACCATTGCGCCAGCGAGGCGTTGAAGCTGCCCGTGACCGGGTCTTCGGGAATGTCGACTGCCGATGTAAAGACCCGCACTTCCAAGTCTGACGGCTCGGTCAAGCCTGTCTGATCCGTCATGGCCTCATTGCTCAACTTTGGCGCTTGGGCCATCGCAAAGGCGCGCGCTTCGCGGTTGGCGCGGCGGATCAGTGGGGTAGTCGTGTCTGCCGGATGGTCGTGGCGGCGGGCTGCAACACCCACCATGAGCCCCAAGCGTTTGAGGGCGTTGTGATCGGGCTCCAGTGACAGCAGACGATCCACATCGTAGACCAGCAACGCCAGAAAACTCGGGCCGTTGTTCAGGTGTTGCGCCGTGACGACCTCGTCGGCTTGCAAACCCAATGCCGTTAAAAAGGGCGCGAGTTCTTTATCAGTTAGGGTACGGCGTTGCAGCGCAGGTGCGGCGAAAGCCCAGCGATCTTGCTTGGTGTCGTCTTTGCTTGGTGAGTTGATTTTTTGCAGTCGAACCAGGCCCACCCCGCACTCTTGCAGCATCACGCCCGGTTGTCGGGGCAGTCCACCCGCTTGTCGCCAAGCGTGGGCGGTGCCCAGCGTGGGGTGTCCGGCAAAGGGCAGTTCGCCACCCGGCGTGTAGATGCGCACCCGGTAGTCGGCACCCCCTGCGGCCCCTTGGGGGGTGGGGGGCAACACAAAGGTGGTCTCGCTCAGTTGGGTCCAGCGGGCAAAGGCCTGCATTTGGGCCTCGCTCAGGCCCTCGCCATCCAGCACCACGGCCAGCGGGTTGCCCAGAAAGGCGGTGTGGGTGAAGACGTCAACTTGTTGGAATGCGCGGATTTTCATGGTGCTTTAGATTGGATAGTGTGTTCGCCGCCCGTGCAGCCGTAAAAAATGACCCAGGTCACGAAGTCGGGGCTGAAATCTTCAAAGTGGTGCGGCGTGCCAGCAGGTACAAACAGCACATCGCCTGACTGCACTTGCAGATGCTCCTTGCCTAGCCAAAACGCGGAGTGACCGCAATGCACCACGTACAACTCGTCCTGCGTATGGGGTTGCTGAATGTCTTGCCCTATGCCCGAGGTGGCGGGAGCGAACAGTTCCACGCTCATGCTGCCATGCGCTAGGCCGCGAACAAAGGGTGTGCCCAGCGGGTATTTACCTTCAGCGGGTTGGGGCAGGGCTGCCAGCAGATTTTGGTAGTCGGCTTTCATGCGCGACCTCCGTTAGGCGCGTTGGCCATGCGCCTGCCCATGAAGACCGTGGCCACCACGAGCAGGGCAAAACCCAGCGTCATGCTGTCCAGGGATTCGCCCAGCAGGGGGATGGCGGCCAAGATGCTGATGAAGGGTTGCAACAGTTGGGTTTGGCTGACTCGCAACGGGCCGCCCAGCGACAGGCCCCGAAACCATGCGAAAAAGCCAGCCCACATTGAAAACACACCCACATAGAGCAAGGCCAGCCATGAGGTGTAGGCAATGCTGTGTTCGGGCCAGGTCAGCCAAGTGCCGGGCAGGGTGATGGGCAAGGCCATGACGCACACCCAGCTGATGACTCTTTCGGCTCCCAAGCTGGCCGTGACTTTGGCCCCGGCCACATAACCTAGGGCGGCCGTTAAGACAGCGCCTAACAACAAGGTGTCGGCCCAGGTCAAGCCAAAACCACTCTCAACCCCATTCTCAATTTGTGCTGCCCGCAACACGCTGTAGACCGCCACCAGTGCGCTGCCCAACGCCGCAAAGACCCAAAACCCCATACGCGCACGCTGGTGCATGAGCCAAGCCGCTGCTGCTGCGGTGGCCAGGGGCAGCAATGCGGTGATGACGGCCGCATGGCTGGCGGTCACGCTGCGTAAGGCCCAGCCCAACAGCAAGGGGTAGCCGATGACGTTGCCCGCCAAGGACAGGTAAAGCGAGCCGCGTTGTGAGGCCTGGGGCCAGGGTGCCCGCACGGCTAATAAATAGGCAGCTGACAAAACCCCCGCCAGTGCGGCACGGCCAAAGGTGACAAACCAGGGTGAAAGTTGCGGGGCTTCGGTTGTGCCCGTAGCCAAGCGGGTCATGGGCAGGGTGAGGGCAAAGATCAGCACGCCCAGCAAACCCAGCCACAGGCCTTTGGTTTCATCGCTCATGTGTTTCATGTTGCTTGTCCTGACCTTAAGCCGCACTTTGGCGTAAGCCATTGAGCATCCACAACACAGTGGCCACCAAGGCCGCTGACATGCAGCGGTTGAACATCAGCAAGCGGCGTCCATGGGCCAGCCAGTTCCGGAGCATGGAGCCCGCCACGGCATAGGTCAGGTTGCTCACAAACCCATAGGCCACCATGATGGGCAGCAGCAACAAGGTGCGCTCGGCCGCGTCCGGCTTGCCGGCCACCCAGCCGGCCACGATGGCCAGAGCCAGCATCCAGGCTTTGATGTTGAGAAATTGCAAGCCCACGCCCTGTATAAAACCCACTTGCAATTTTTGGCTGTCGGCTTGTTGCAAGCTGCCGCTTTGCCATAAGCGAGTGGCCAGCCAAAGCAAATACCCTGTGCCCACGCTCACAATGCCCCAGCGAAGTGGCGGCCAGGCCACGACCAAGCCTCCAACACCTGTGGCGCAAAGAGCGAACAAAATGCCCCAACCCACGGGGACAGCCAGGACAAAGCGCATGGCGCGTTTGAGCCCGTAGTTGGCCGCCATGGCTGTGGACAACGTGGTGTTCGGTCCAGGGGTAAAGCTGCTCACGGTGGCGAGCACCAACAAGGCGCTGAGTTCAGAAGAGGTCATGGCGTTGAATGTAGTGTCAGAATGAGTACAGTATCGGTACGGTTTTCTGATTCATTTTGAAAACTGTACTGCTCTTGCGGCCTGCACACCTGCTCTAACTTGGCCTGTATTTTGCCCACGAACCCGAAAGCGCACCTTCACATGAGCGCACCCCATGACCTTTAGCCATGACCCTCCTTAGCCGTGAATCAACCCAGCCCTTGTCTGAACAACTCGCTCAGCGCTTTGTGTCGCGCATGCGTGACCAGTTGCTCATCTCAGGCGCGCGATTGCCCTCGGTTCGGCAATGCGCGCAGACGCATGGGGTGAGTGCTTCCACTGTGGTGGCGGCCTACGATTGGTTGGTGGCCCAGGGCTGGGTTGAGGCGCGTCCGAACCGGGGCTTTTTCGTGCGCGATCGGGTGCAGCGTTTGCCGCCGTCTAATACAGCGAGGCTTGGCACTGAGGCCAGCCCCCCGCCCGTGAATGCGGCCAGCTTGATTCGCGGCATGTTTCACAACGCCAGTGCCGAACCGCAACCGGGCATGGGCGTGTTTCCGCCCGATTGGTTGGATGCCGATTTTTTGCCCGCCGCTTTGCGCAAAGTGGTGGCCAGTCCGGCCCTGCGTGAGGCTTCTTTGCGTTACGGCGAACCGCAAGGGGATTCCGGCTTGCGAGAGGTTTTGACGGGCAAGTTGGCCAGCCTGGGTTTGCACGCAGCACCCGGACAGCTGATCACCACGGTGGGCGCGACCCATGCGCTAGACATCATCAGCCGCACCTTGCTGAGACCCGGCGATTGCGTGATGGTGGAGGAGCCGGGTTGGGCAATCGAATTTGCCAGGTTGCAAAACTTGGGCGTGCGCATTTTGCCGGTGCCGCGCCTGGAGTCCGGCCCCGATCTGGAGGTGGTCGAGCGCTATGCCCAGTTGCATGCGCCCAAGATGATGGTCAGTGTGTCGGTGTTGCACAACCCCACGGGGTACGGTTTGTCATTGCCCTGCGCGCATCAGTTGGTGAATCTGGCCCATCGCTACAACTTCTATATGGTCGAAGACGATACCTATGGGCACATGGCCCCCGTGCATGCCGTGCGTTTGTCGGTGTTGGATGGTTTGCAAAAGACCATTTATGTGAGCGGTTACGCCAAAATCCTGGCCCCCAGCTGGCGGGTGGGCTATCTGGCCGCTCCCGCTGACTTGAAGGAGGCGTTTTTGGATACCAAGTTGCTGTCCACCTTGACCACCCCGGTGCTGTTCGAAAAAGCCTTGGCTTTGTGTCTGGAGCAAGGATCGATTTGGCGCCATACCGAGCGTTTGTTGCAATTGCTGGATGCAGCGCGTGGCCGCAGCGTCAAGCTGGCGCTGGCCTATGGTTGCCGGTTTGTGGCACCACCCCAAGGTCTTTTTGGGTGGGTGGATGTGGGGGTAGACACCGATGCGCTGGCACTGCGCATGCACGACATCGGTTACCTGTTGGCCCCCGGCTCTTTGTTTCACGCCGATCGTAGGCCGGGCTCATTCATGCGCATCAACTTTGCTTGCACGCAAGAGGATAAATTTTGGCGCGCATTGGCCAGCTTGCGTGCGGAGATGTTGTGACGATGCAGACCCGCTTTGATTTGAGCGCTTGATATCAGCGGCTGGAGAGGATTTCCCAGCGTTCCATGGCCGCCAGCAAGGTGTCGTCAATTTCGGTATCGCGCCTGAACAGTTGTTGCGCCAGACCCGGATCGCGTTGGTAAATGCTGCCATCGGCCAGTTGCGCACGGGTTTGGGCTTGCTCTTTTTCCAGCGACTCTATCTTGGCCGGCAGTTCAGCCAATTCGCGTTGCTCTTTGTAGCTGAGTTTGCTGCGGGCAGGCGTTGCGGGTGCAGCAGGTGCAGTTGTTTCTTGTGAAGCGGATTTGGTTGTGGCCGCTGGCACCGGGGTAGCAGCGTTGCTGTTGCCGTTACTGGTGTGGTTGCTGGTGCCGTTGCGTTGGGCGGCTTGGGCCCTGATGGCCTGGCTGCGTTTGGATTGCACCAACCAGTCTTGCACCGATCCTTCGTATTCGCGCCAGAAACCGGGTTGATCCGGCGCACTCTCGCAAGCAATGATACCCGTGACCACGTTGTCCATGAAGGCGCGGTCGTGGCTGACCAGAAAAACCGTCCCCTCATAGGTTTGCAGCAGTTCTTCCAGCAACTCAAGGGTTTCAATGTCCAGATCGTTGGTCGGTTCGTCCAAGACCAGTACGTTGGCCGGTCGTGCAAACAACCGAGCCAGCAACAAGCGGTTGCGTTCACCCCCTGAAAGTGAGCGTACGGGGGATGTGCCACGAGCGGGCGAGAACAAAAAGTCGCCCAGATAGCTTTTGACGTGCTGGCGCTTGTTGCCGATTTCAATCCATTCGCTGCCGGGACTGATGAAGTCCTCCAGCGTGGCGTCCAGATCCAGGGCATCGCGCATTTGGTCAAAGTAGGCGACCTCGAGCTTGGTGCCCCGGCGCACTTCTCCGCTGTCGGCCTCGAGTTCACCCAGTATGAGTTTGAGTAAGGTGGTCTTGCCCGCGCCATTGGGGCCCAGCAAGCCGATCTTGTCTCCCCGCAACAGCGTGCCGGTAAACTTTTGAATCACGGTACGCACCGACCCATCGGGTTGGGTGAAGCTCTTGCTGACGTCGGTTAATTCCGCCACTAACTTGCCGCTGGGAACGCCTGAGGCCACTTCCATCCGCACATTGCCGACCTTTTCGCGCCTTGCCGCACGCTCGCCGCGCAAGTTTTGCAAGCGGGTAATGCGGCTTTGGCTGCGGGTGCGCCTTGCTTCTACGCCTTTGCGAATCCAAATCTCCTCTTGAGCCAGCAATTTGTCTGCTTTGGCCTGGATCACGGCTTCTTGGGCCAGTTGTTCTTCTTTTTGGACTTGATATTGTGCAAAGTTGCCCGGGTAGGGACGCAGCTTTCCACGGTCAAGCTCCACAATGCGGGTCGCAATACGGTCCAAAAAGGCCCGGTCATGGGTGATGGCTATGACGCTGCCTTTGAAATCAATGAGCAAGTCTTCCAGCCAGGTAATGGCATTCAGATCCAAGTGGTTGGTGGGCTCGTCTAATAAGAGCACATCAGGACGGGTGACCAGAGCTTGGGCCAGTGCCACCCTTTTACGCATGCCACCTGAAAGCGATTGGACCAGGGCCGCCGGGTCAAGTTGCAAGCGCTGCAGGGTTTCATCTAAACGCTGCTCCCAACCCCAACCATCCCTGGACTCAATCAGACCTTGCAGGGTGTCCAGATCGCCACGACTGTGGGTGTAATCGTCAATCCACTGAACGACCTCGGCCAAACCCTCCCTCACGGATTCAAAAATCGTGTGCTCGGGGATCAAGACAGGCTCTTGTGCCACATAAGCAATGCGAACGCCTTGTTGAAGATGGAGCGCGCCATCGTCTGGGCGTTCCATGCCCGCCAAGATCTTAAGCAAGGAAGATTTGCCTGTTCCGTTGCGACCAATTAAGCCGATGCGTTCCGAAGTCTCCAATGAGAAGTCTGCGTGATCGAGGAGTGCGACATGGCCAAAAGCCAGTGATGCGTTCAAGAGTGTGAGTAAAGCCATGCCGCATTATCCGGGCGGGGTGATGCGAAACTTTCTTAACAACATCAAAAAAGTTCAGAAAGGCGAAAAATGTGTGCCATAATCGAGGGCTTCGCTGCACACAAGTGATGACTTCTACGGAAGGCAAAACTGAGCAGCGAAAAGGTTTTCGAGATGATTTTGTTCAAACAAGAAATTTTCAAAAACTTGACGCAAGCTTCAAAACTGTGTCATAATTCAAGGCTTCGCTGATCGCGGCGGGGCAAGATAAGGTGATGTAAATTGCCTAGGTTCTTTAAAAATATACAGCCGATAAGCGTGGGCGTTTGATGGTGATTGCCAAGTTCTTCGGAACTTA
>Ga0255128_1000940_pt1 | contig 13420 bp, 12 predicted proteins | sample Law_Miss_RepC_8d_FD_188562 | JGI IMG/M metagenome (GOLD analysis project Ga0255128, IMG submission 188562) | Freshwater microbial communities from St. Lawrence River, New York, United States - Law_Miss_RepC_8d | ecosystem: Environmental > Aquatic > Freshwater > River | place: USA: New York... | reverse complement strand
ATACCAGCTGTGGATTCCAGCTTGATTTTTTCGCGTCCGCCTTTGCTTGCCATGGTGTATGACTCCTAATGTTCTGGGTTTAGGCTTGACCGCGTGCGCGCAAATCTGCGAGCACGGCATCAATGCCGTTTTTGTCGATCAGGCGCAGAGCCGCGCTGGAAACGCGCAGACGCACCCAACGGTTTTCTGTTTCAACCCAGAAACGACGGTATTGCAGGTTCGGCAGGAACCGGCGCTTGGTTTTGTTGTTGGCGTGGGAAACGTTGTTTCCCGTCATTGGGCCTTTGCCCGTTACGTCGCAAACGCGTGCCATGTGGACACTCCGATACTTTTAAAACAGCCGGTGCCGATGGGTCTCGTGCAGATTTGCACGGGGCCTGGCGCTCCAGCCTCACCTCGCCAAGATGGGTGGCGGTATCCCAGATCGCTTTTTCTTTGAGCCCCAGTAAAACTCGGGCCTAAGCAGCAAAGCCTCGGATTATAACCAGAAAATACCGCCTTTTGGAGGCTCAAAGTCGCTAAGACAGGAGGTCAAGGGGCATGGTTTTGGGCGCGTTTGCGCCCAAAAGTGGCTTCGAAAGCCCAAAAATTAACCGTCGTGCTGTTCTAAAAAGCGTTGGGCATCCAGGGCGGCCATACAGCCCGTGCCTGCACTGGTGATGGCTTGGCGGTAGACATGGTCTTGCACATCGCCAGCAGCAAATACGCCGGGAACGGAGGTTTGAGTTGCAAAGCCCTTGAGCCCGCTTTGGGTCACGATGTAGCCATTTTCAAGGTTCAAGTGACCCTGGAAAATTTCGGTATTAGGGGCGTGGCCAATGGCAATAAAGCAACCCTTGAGTTCCACATCTTCCAAGCTGCCATCTTTCGTGCTTTTTAGGCGAACGCCCGTAACGCCCGAGGCATCGCCCAAGACTTCTTCCAGGGTTTGGAAGGTTTTGAGCACGATCTTGCCTGCGGCAACCTTGTCCATCAATTTGTCCACCAAGATGGGTTCGGCCTTGAATTTGTCACGGCGGTGGATCAAATAGACCTTGCTGGCGATGTTGGACAAATACAAGGCTTCTTCGACGGCGGTGTTGCCGCCACCGACCACGCAGCACAGCTGTTCACGGTAGAAAAAGCCGTCGCAGGTGGCGCAGCCGCTCACGCCACGGCCCATGAAGGCGGTTTCCGAGGGCAGGCCCAGGTATTTTGCAGACGCTCCGGTGGCAATGATCAGCGAGTCGCAGGTGTAGGTTCCGCTGTCCCCGATCAGGGTAAAGGGGCGTTTTTCGAGTTTGACGGTATGAATGTGATCAAACACAATTTCGGTATTGAATCGCTCGGCATGCTCTTGAAAACGCTGCATCAACTCAGGGCCTTGCACGCCGTGCACGTCAGCTGGCCAGTTGTCGACCTCGGTCGTGGTCATGAGTTGGCCGCCTTGTGCCATCCCGGTGATCAGCAGGGGTTTCAGGTTGGCGCGGGCCGCATAAACTGCGGCGGAGTAACCGGCAGGGCCGGAGCCAAGAATCAGGACTTTGGCGTGTTTGTGGGTGTCAGACATGAGTGGCAATCGTGTTAATCGGCAGGATGAAAATATAAAAGGATGCGAAGCACCCATGGGCTTGATTGTAAGAAACCGCCAAAGGCAGCGAACCGAGAGGGTTTCCGCCCAGTCTTTTGCTGTTTTAAAGCCCCTCTGATCGGGTAAGCTTGCGCCTTAATTTATGACCTATTCACTGCACACACTGACCAACCCAACGGCCCCAGCCAAGGAGCTTGAAGAGCCGCCAACGTTTTGGGCGCGTTTTGCGCAAGAAATTATTTTGCTGTTAGGGGGGGCGCTGCTTTTGCTGTGTCTTTTGGCTTTGTTGAGCTATCACCCCACCGATCCAGCTTGGTCGACCTCTGGCAGTGGCCCGGAGGTGCGCAATTGGGTGGGCCGGGCAGGTGCGTGGCTGTCCGATTTGGCGTATTTTGTGATGGGCTATTCGGTGTGGTGGTGCCTGGCTGCGGCTGGGCGTGCTTGGCTGGTGGGTTTGGCCCGCTGGATGCGTGGCCCCAATATGGAAAGCAATGCATCCTCTGTGCCGCACTGGCAACAAAGCCGTTGGGTCTTTTGGCTGGGGCTGTGCATCTTGGTGGCTGCCAGTGCCAGCCTTGAGTGGTCCCGTTTGTACCGTCTGGAAGCGCAGTTGCCGGGTGACAGCGGTGGCGTGATCGGTTACGTGGTAGGCGGCATCAGCGCTCGCTGGCTGGGATTTACGGGGGCCACATTGGCGTGTTTCGTGCTGGTGCTTGTGGGCGCTGCCATGGTGTTTAGATTTTCTTGGGGGCAATTGGCCGAGACTTTGGGCGCACGAATTGATGGGTTGATTCAGTCCCGCCAAGAAAAGCGTGAAATTCAAGAGGATTTTGCTCTGGGCCAAAAGGCCTTGCGAGAACGCCAGCAAGCCATGCCCTTGCAAGCCATTGAACCGCAATGGGACCTGTCCACGCTGGCCCCTGCGCCAGAGGGGCAACTCGACTTGGAGCCCATACCTGTCCCTGCCCCCCTGCCTACGCCGATGGTGATTGAACCCGGTGTTACCAATGTGCCGCGCAGCGACCGTGTGGTCAAAGAGCGCCAAAAACCCCTGTTCACAGAGCTGCCCGACAGCAAATTGCCCCAGGTGGATTTGTTGGACAGTTTGTCGGCCAAGCAAGAAACAGTGTCCCCAGAGACCCTGGAAATGACCAGCCGCCTGATTGAGAAAAAGCTCAAGGATTTTGGTGTCGAGGTGCGCGTCGTGGCTGCGGCGCCAGGCCCGGTGATCACCCGTTACGAGATCGAGCCTGCCACCGGCGTCAAAGGCTCGCAGGTGGTCAACCTGGCCAAGGACTTGGCGCGTTCGCTCAGTCTGGTGTCCATTCGGGTGATTGAGACCATTCCGGGCAAAAACATCATGGCGCTGGAGCTGCCCAATGCCAAGCGACAGTCCATCAAGTTAAGCGAAATTTTGGGATCGCAGGTCTACAACGAAGCCAAATCCATGCTCACCATGGGCTTGGGCAAGGACATTATTGGCAACCCGGTGGTGGCCGATCTGGCCAAAATGCCCCACGTTTTGGTGGCGGGTACCACGGGTTCGGGCAAGTCGGTGGGCATCAACGCCATGATTTTGTCGCTGCTCTACAAAGCCGAGGCGCGGGATGTGCGCTTGTTGATGATTGACCCCAAGATGCTGGAAATGTCGGTTTATGAGGGCATTCCCCATTTGCTGGCCCCGGTGGTGACCGACATGCGCCAAGCGGCGCATGGGCTGAACTGGTGTGTGGCCGAGATGGAAAAGCGCTACAAATTGATGAGCAAAATGGGCGTGCGCAACCTGGCGGGCTACAACGTCAAAATTGACGAAGCCACGGCCCGCGAAGAGTTCATCTACAACCCCTTCAGCCTGACCCCAGACGATCCGGAACCGCTGAAACGCTTGCCGCACATTGTGGTGGTCATTGACGAGTTGGCCGACCTGATGATGGTGGTGGGCAAGAAGATCGAAGAGCTGATTGCCCGGCTCGCGCAAAAAGCCCGGGCAGCCGGTATTCACCTGATTTTGGCCACCCAAAGGCCCAGTGTGGACGTGATCACCGGCTTGATCAAAGCCAACATTCCGACCCGCATTGCCTTTCAAGTGTCGAGCAAGATCGACAGCCGCACCATCCTTGACCAAATGGGTGCCGAAGCCTTATTGGGCATGGGCGACATGCTGTACATGCCCTCGGGCACGGGCTTCCCGATTCGCGTGCACGGTGCATTTGTCAGTGACGAAGAGGTGCACCGCGTGGTCAACTACCTCAAGAGCCAAGGCGAGCCTGATTACATCGAGGGCGTGCTGGAAGGCGGCACGGTAGACGACGATGGGGGCATGCTGGGTGAGGGCGACAACGGCGAAAAAGACCCCATGTACGACCAAGCGGTCGAGGTGGTCCTGAAAAACCGCAAGGCCAGCATTTCTTTGGTCCAGCGGCACCTGAAAATTGGCTACAACCGGGCGGCACGCTTGGTTGAAGACATGGAAAAAGCCGGACTGGTCAGCAGCATGAGTGGCAGCGGACAGCGTGAAATTTTGGTGCCCGCCAGGGCAGAATAAATCAGATGAATTCAATTTTTCGGCAGCGCCGCAGCGCTTTGACCTGCTGGCTCAGGGGGTTGCCGATTTGGGCGGCGCTGGGTTTGTCCTTGACCTTGTCCCTGCCAGTTCAAGCGGATGGCCTAGAGTCTCTTGGACAATTCTTGAAGCAAGCGCGCAGCGGGCGCGCCCATTTCAGCCAAGTGGTGACTTCGCCCAGCAAAGCAGGGCAGGTGCCACGCGTCAAAACATCCAGTGGCAGTTTTGAGTTTCAGCGTCCAGGCAAGTTCCGCTTTACTTACCGCAAACCCTTTGAACAAACCTTGTTGGCCGATGGTCAGACTTTGTGGTTACACGATGTGGAGTTGAACCAGGTCACGGCGCGCAAGCAAACCGAAGTCTTGAGCTCAACCCCCGCAGCCCTACTGACCTCTGCGGCCGATTTGCAGGCTTTGAAAGCCGACTTTCAATTTGCGGCTGAACCCGATCGCGAGGGCTTGCAATGGGTGCGTGCCACGCCTCTGGTCGCCGATGGCCAAATTCGCTCGGTGATGGTGGGCTTGCGACGGGTTGCCGCTGGGCCGGAGTTGGCGGTGCTGGATGTGCAAGACAGCTTGGGCCAACGTTCGGTGTTGACCTTTTCCGCTTTCGAGCTCAACCCGGTGTTGTCTGGCAGCACATTTGTGTTCAAGACGCCTTCGGGGGCAGACGTCATCAAGCCTTGAACAGGCGCAGGGCTCAGGTATGAAAGCTGCCAATTTGTCGACCCAAGCCCCGCTGGCTGAGCGTTTGCGGCCAAGGCATCTGGGCGAGGTGATTGGCCAGCAGCACTTGCTGGGTGAAGGCATGGCCTTGCGTCTGGCATTTGAGTCGGGTCAACCGCACAGTTGCATTTTGTGGGGCCCACCAGGGGTGGGCAAAACCACCATTGCCCGCTTGATGGCCGATGCCTTTGATGCCCAATTTCTCAGCATCAGCGCGGTGCTGGGAGGCGTCAAGGACATACGCGAGGCGGTCGAAAAAGCCGAACTGGCGCGAACCGGTTTGCACCCCCAGCGCACCATCATGTTTGTGGACGAAGTGCACCGCTTCAACAAAAGCCAGCAAGATGCGTTTTTGCCGCACGTAGAAAGTGGGTTATTGACCTTTATTGGTGCCACCACCGAAAACCCCTCTTTCGAGGTCAATTCAGCGCTGTTGTCGCGGGCGGCGGTGTATGTTTTGCAGCCCTTGTCGGAGGGCGATTTGCAAAGCATCGTGCTGCGGGCGCAGGCCATAAACGCTATCCCCAGCATTGAGGCGCAGGCGCTGAGCCGTTTGCTGGCATATGCCGATGGCGATGCACGGCGCTTGCTGAACACCCTAGAGACCTTGTCGATGGCGGCCAAGCAAGAGGGCATTGACCCGGTCACCGATGCTTGGCTGATGCGTGTTTTGGGCGAGCGCATGCGCCGTTATGACAAAGGCGGCGAACAGTTTTACGACACCATCAGCGCACTGCACAAATCCGTCAGGGGGTCTGACCCCGATGCCGCACTGTATTGGTTTGTGCGCATGCTCGACGGCGGCGCGGACCCCCGTTATATGGCCCGGCGATTGATACGCATGGCCAGTGAAGACATCGGGCTGGCCGACCCACGCGCGTTGCGCATGGCATTGGATGCCGCCGATGTCTATGAACGCTTGGGCAGTCCCGAGGGCGAATTGACGCTGGCGCAATGTGTCATTTATCTGGCCATGGCCCCTAAATCGAACGCCGCCTACAAAGCCTTTAACGAAGCCAAGGCTTTTGTCAAAAAAGACGGCACCCGACCCGTGCCCATGCACTTGCGCAACGCCCCGACCCAGTTGATGAAGGACCTTGACTACGGGAAGGGCTACCGCTATGCCCACGATGAAGAAGATGGCTTTGCCGCAGGCGAGCGCTACTTACCCGATGGCATGGCTGATCCTCACTTTTACAGGCCCGTTCTTAGAGGTTTGGAAATCAAAATTGCAGACAAATTGACAGAACTGCGAAAGAAAAATTCAGCCACAGGGTAAGTCCTGACCGGAATGAATACTGACGCCTAACTTTCTTTCACTACAATCCCGCCACCCCGCCCGGTGTTGTGTTGATCTGGCGGGGTTTTTGCTAGTTGTCAGGACTCACCCAAAAGGTGGTTCTTGATTTGATAACAACAACAACCGAAGCTAAGACCCGTTAAGCGCGGGTCAAACCACGGAGAAATTTATGGATGTATTTCTGCAGCAGGTCATCAACGGCCTGGTCATGGGCAGCATGTACGCCTTGGTGGCCTTGGGCTACACCATGGTGTACGGCATTATCAATTTAATCAATTTTGCGCACGGCGAAGTGCTCATGGTGGGTGCTCTGACGAGTTGGTCCGCCATTGGCATGATGAAAGATGCCATGCCCGGCGCACCAGGTTGGATCATCCTGATCCTGGCCACCCTGATTGCCTGTGTGGTGGCGGTGGTGTTGAACTTCACGATTGAAAAAATCGCCTACCGGCCCTTGCGCAACAGCCCTAAATTAGCGCCCCTGATCACCGCGATCGGCATGAGCATCTTGCTGCAGACCTTGGCCATGATCATTTGGAAGCCCAACTACAAGGCTTACCCCACATTGCTGTCTAGTACGCCCATCAACATGGGTGGGGTGGTGATCACGCCCACGCAAATCATGATTCTGGGTGTGACGGCGGTGTCATTGGCCATTCTGATGTGGCTTGTCAATTACACCCGCCTGGGCCGTGCCATGCGCGCCACCGCTGAAAACCCCCGTGTGGCAGGTTTGATGGGAGTGAAGCCCGACATGGTGATTTCGGCCACCTTTGTGATTGGTGCCATTTTGGCGGCCATTGCCGGCGTGATGTACGCATCCAACTACGGCACGGCGCAACACGCTATGGGCTTTTTGCCCGGGCTCAAAGCCTTCACGGCCGCTGTGTTCGGTGGCATCGGCAATTTGTCGGGCGCTGTGGTGGGCGGTATCTTGCTGGGCCTGATTGAGGCCATTGCCTCGGGCTACATCGGCCACCTGACGGGCGGTGTGTTGGGCAGCCATTACACCGATATTTTTGCCTTCATCGTGTTGATCATTGTGTTGACTCTGCGCCCCTCGGGCCTGATGGGTGAACGCGTGGCAGACCGGGCTTGATGAAAGGGACTTCTGTCATGAAAAACAACAAAACACTTCAATACGTGCTGATCGGTGCCGCACTGATCGCATTGCCCCTGGTGCTGCAGATTTTCGGCAACGCTTGGGTGCGCATTGCCGACATGGCCTTGCTTTACATCTTGTTGGCGATTGGCCTGAACATTGTGGTCGGCTACGCCGGTTTGCTCGACCTGGGTTATGTGGCCTTCTTTGCGGTGGGGGCCTATATGTATGGCCTGCTGTCATCGCCCCACCTGACCAATACCTTTGCATCTTTGGCCACCATGTTCCCGCAGGGCATGCACATGCCCATTTGGCTGATCGTGCCCGTGGGGGCCGGGTTGGCGGGTTTGTTTGGCATGTTGCTGGGGGCGCCCACGCTCAAGTTGCGGGGCGACTATCTGGCCATTGTGACCTTGGGTTTTGGCGAAATCATCCGTGTGTTCATGAACAACCTGGACCATCCCGTCAACATCACCAACGGCCCTAAAGGCTTGGACCAGATTGACCCGATTTCTATTTTTGGTATTAACTTGGGCAAAAAATTGGTCATCGGCGACTTCGAAATCGCTTCGGTCTCGCTGTATTACTACCTGTTCCTCAGCTTGGTGTTGCTGACTATTTTGATCTCTTACCGCTTGGAGATGTCCCGCATCGGGCGCGCTTGGATGGCGATTCGCGAAGACGAAATCGCGGCCAAAGCCATGGGCTTGAACACCCGCAACCTGAAATTGCTGGCTTTTGGCATGGGCGCAACCTTTGGTGGCGTTTCTGGCGCCATGTTTGCAGGTTTCCAGGGCTTCATCTCGCCCGAATCCTTCAGCCTGATGGAGTCGGTCATGATCATTGCCATGGTGGTGCTGGGGGGGCTGGGTTATTTGCCTGGCGTCATTTTGGGGGCCATTTTGTTGTCCGCCTTGCCCGAAGTACTGCGCTACGTGGCCGGGCCCTTGCAAGAACTCACGGGGGGTCGCCTGGATGCGTCCATCATGCGGCAGTTGTTGGTGGCCTTGGCCATGATCGTGATCATGTTGATGCGTCCTCGCGGGCTGTGGCCCTCGCCTGAGCATGGCAAATCGCTCAAGTCGAAATGAAGGAGCAGAACATGAATCCAACAGCCAATCAAGACACTGTTCTCAACGTCTCGGGTATTTCCAAACGATTTGGCGGCTTGCAAGCGCTGTCTGACGTCGGTATCACCATTCAAAGGGGCCAGGTCTATGGCCTGATCGGGCCCAACGGAGCCGGTAAAACCACGTTTTTCAACGTGATCACGGGCCTCTACACCCCTGACAGCGGCAGCTTCGAGTTGGCGGGCAAACCCTACCAACCCACGGCGGTGCACGAAGTGGCCAAGGCCGGTATTGCCCGCACCTTTCAGAACATTCGCTTGTTTGCCGAAATGACGGCCCTCGAAAACGTGATGGTGGGCCGCCATGTGCGCACCCATTCGGGTTTGATAGGGGCCATTTTTCGCACCCCCGGCTTCAAGGCAGAAGAAGCTGCCATTGCCCAGCGTGCCCAAGAACTCCTTGACTACGTGGGCATCGGTAAATATGCCGACTACAAAGCCCGTACCTTGTCTTATGGCGACCAACGCCGTTTGGAAATTGCCCGTGCCTTGGCGACAGATCCGCAACTTATTGCTCTGGATGAACCCGCCGCAGGCATGAACGCGACCGAAAAATTGCAACTGCGTGAACTGATTGACCAGATCCGCCGCGACAACCGGACCATTTTGTTGATCGAACACGATGTGAAACTGGTCATGGGATTGTGTGACCGTGTCACCGTGCTCGACTACGGCAAACAAATCGCCGAGGGCACGCCTGCCGATGTGCAAAAGAACGAAAAAGTGATTGAAGCCTATCTGGGCACGGGAGGACACTGAAATGACCGACATCCTTTTAAAAGTCAAAGACCTGCAAGTGGGTTACGGCGGCATTCAGGCCGTCAAGGGCGTCAGTCTGGAAGTGCACGACGGTGAATTGGTGTCCCTGATCGGCTCCAACGGTGCCGGTAAAACCACCACCATGAAAGCCATCACCGGCACCTTGTCTTTGCAAGCCGGAGACATCGAGTACTTGGGCAAAAGCATCAAAGGCCAAGGCCCCTGGGACTTGGTCAAGCAAGGCCTGGCCATGGTGCCCGAAGGCCGTGGCGTGTTCACCCGCATGACCATCACTGAAAACCTGCAAATGGGCGCTTACATCCGCTCGGATACGGCGGGCATTGCCGACGACATCGAGAAGATGTTCACCATCTTCCCGCGTCTGCGCGAACGCAAAGACCAGTTGGCCGGCACCATGTCCGGTGGCGAGCAGCAAATGTTGGCCATGGGCCGCGCCCTGATGAGCCGCCCCAAGGTGTTGTTGCTGGACGAACCCTCCATGGGCTTGTCGCCCATCATGGTGGACAAAATCTTTGAGGTGGTGCGCGATGTTTATGCCCAAGGCGTAACCGTGTTGTTGGTAGAGCAAAACGCCAGCCGGGCTTTGGCCATTTCCGACCGGGGTTACGTCATGGACTCGGGCCTGATCACCATGACCGGCATCGGCAAAGACATGTTGCAAGACCCCAAGGTGCGCGCCGCTTATTTGGGCGAGTGATGATTGGACTAGGGGTCATAGCCACTTCAAGCTTTCGGCCGCAGGGGCAGCCTCCTACGGGGGCAGGGCAAAAGTCCTACAGGGGCAGGGCAAAGATCCCACAGTGAAAAGGTTGAGTGCCGTTATCTTTGCGGGAGCGAGCCCCTGCTCGCGAATGGTTGCCTGGCGACTGTGTCAGTCCACCCTTGCGCCGCTGGCCTTGACCACGGCTTCATAGCGTGCCAACTCGCGCTTCATGAAAGCGCCAAATTGCTCAGACGAATTGCCCACGGGTTCGGCCAGCAACTGCGCAAAGCGAGCCTGTGTTTCGGGGGCTTGAAGCGCTGTGACAAATGCTTTGTTCAGCTTGTCCACCACTTCGCGGGGTGTGGCGGCGGGTGCCACCAAGCCCCACCAGGTGTCGATCTCAAAATCTTTCAGCGTCTCGCTCATGCTGGGGATCTCGGGCAGGGCGCTGTTGCGTTTGGCGGTGGTCACTGCCAGCGCTTTGAGTCGGCCTGATTTGATGTTGGCCGCTGCGGTGGCCAGATTGTCGAAGTTGAAGTCCACCTGGCCCGACAACAAGGCCAATTGGGCCGGGTTGCCTCCGTTGTAGGGAATGTGCACCGCAAAAATGCCTGCGGCGCGCTTGAACATTTCACCCGCCAAATGGCCTGCACTGCCGTTGCCCCCCGAACCAAAGTTCAGTTTTGCTGGGTTAACTTTGGCATAAGCCACCAAATCGGCCAAGGTGTTGATTTTCAGGCGTTGCGCGGTCTCGGCATTCATGACCAGCACGTTGGGAACGCGCAGCATCTGTGTAATGGGCGCAAAGTCTTTGCTGGCGTCGTAGGGCATTTTTGCAAAAAGCCAAGGGTTGATGGCGTGCGTGGCGGTGGCCGCAATGCCCAAAGTCAGGCCATCGGGCGTTGCTTTGGCCACCAAATCGGCCCCCAGGTTGCCCCCTGCGCCGGGTCGGTTTTCTATGATCACTGTGCCCAAACTGTCTTTCACACGCTCTGCCAATGCCCTGGCCGTGACATCAATCGGCCCGCCGGGGGCATAAGGCACGATGATGCGAATCGGTCTGGCCTGCGCCCACACCGGGGCGCTGAGTGCGAGAGATGCGGTGGCAAACTGGCGGCGGCTCAAAGTCATGTGGGGGCTCCTTGCTGAAAGTGTTAGCTGGGTTTCAAAGTCAAGCCTTGGCCTTGTCGGCCTCTGAGGTGAAAGAATCGGCGTAAAACTCTTCTTCGGGCAGACTTCCTAGTGCCACGTAATCGCGCTTGGCTGAATCGACCACGATGGGCGCACCGCAGGCATACACCTGATGGCCCGACAAATCCGGGAAATCTTGCAACACGGCTTGGTGCACAAACCCTGTGCGACCGCCCCACTGGTCATCGGCCTCGGCATTGGAGATCACGGGCACATAGCGCAAGTTGGGCATTTCGGCCAAACGCGCTTGCACCCAATCGTCCATGTACAAGTCGGCCGGGCGGCGACCGCCCCAATACAGGGTGGCCGGGCGCGTGATGCCCCGGTGCTGCATGTGCTCAATCAGCGCCTTGATGGGCGCAAAACCCGTGCCTGAGGCCAGCAACACCATGGGTTTGTCGCTGTCTTCGCGCAGATAAAAACTGCCATAAGGCCCTTCGGCGCGCAAGATATCCTTTTCTTTCATGGTGCTGAACACCGGGTCGGTGAACTTGCCGCCGGGCATGTGGCGAATGTGCAGCTCCACTGTGGGCGGGGCCACCTCTAAGGTGTGCGGCGCATTGGCCATGCTGTAACTGCGACGTGAGCCATCGCGCAGCAAAAACTCGATGTACTGACCGGCCCGGAACTTCATGACCTCGGTGGCGGGCAGTTGCAACTTCAGTGCGATCACATCGTGCGATTTCTTGTCCAAGCTGATCACGCGTACCGGCATTTTCTTGACCGGCAGGCCCCCTTCGGCGGTGACTTGGCGGGACTCCAGCACCACATCGCTTTGTGCGGTGGAACAGCAAGTCAGGATCAGGCCCTGGGCTTCCTCCTCGTCGCTCAGGGCTTTGGCTTGGTGTGGGCCGTGCACCACGGTGCCCGATATTTTCTTGCATTTGCAAGAGCCGCAGGCCCCGTCTTTGCAGCCATAGGGCAGACCAATGCCTTGGCGGATGCCGGCGGCCAGCAAGGTCTCGTTGTCATCGGCGGTGAAGTTGCGGCCGCTGGGCAGCACAGAAATCTGAAAACTCATCTTTTGGGTATCCTAGAGGGTCTCAACATGACCCGGAACCCCTGATTTTGCCCTCAAATCAAACCCCCTTGGGCGCGCTGCCTGCCCGATTTCGCCGCCAGCGTGTCTTGATTGTGGGCTGCGGTGACGTGGGCCTGCGCACGGCCGGCCAATTGGGCGCACCCCAAAGCCAGCGCGTTCGGCTGCTGGCCTTGACCTCTTCACCCGAAAAAGTGCGCTTATTGCGCGCCTGCGGTATCACGCCCCTGCAGGGCAATCTGGACGATGCCCCCAGTTTGAAGCGCTTGGCAGGCATTGCCCACCGGGTGATTCATCTGGCACCGCCCCCCAGCGATCAGCGGGGCGCAACAGAACGCGACCCGCGCAGTTTGGCACTGGTGCAAGCGCTGCGCTTGCGCACCCCTCCGCAGGTGCTGGTTTATGGATCGACCACGGGTGTTTATGGCGACTGTGGGGGCCAGCGGATCGATGAAACGCGGCGGGTTAATCCCCACACCCCACGCGCCCAGCGCCGGGTGGATGCCGAAAAAATCATGCGGTTTTTGGGCCGCAGCGGCGTGCGCGTCAGCGTGCTGCGCATCCCCGGTATCTATGCGCCAGACCGTGAAGGCGGCACCCCACGCGAGCGCTTGCTCAAGGGCACGCCTGTGCTGGTGTCCAAAGAAGACGTTTACACCAACCACATCCATGCCAACGACCTGGCCCGGGCCTGCGCTGCCGCTTTGTGGCGCGGCAAGCCCCAGCGCGTGGTCAACGTCACCGACGACACCGACCTCAAAATGGGGGATTACTTTGATTTGGCGGCTGGTTTATATGGTTTGCCCAAGCCCCCCCGGATCTCTCGCAGCGATGCCAACACCGCGCTGCCCCTCATGTTGCTGAGCTTCATGAACGAATCCCGGCGGCTGGACAACACCCGCATGAAACAAGAATTGAAGATCCAACTGCGTTACCCCCATGTACGCGATGGCTTAAGCCTGCAAGGACAACTGATTTGAAACCCCACGCCGACCACGCCCTGACCAGCTTGCGCATAGACAAATGGCTGTGGGCCGCACGCTTTTTTAAAACCCGCAGCCTGGCCAGCGAAGAGATCGGCAAAAACAGGGTGCAAGTGAATGGCCAAGACGCCAAAGCCTCACGCGAGGTGAAGGTGGGCGACACCGTTCGGCTGCGCCAAGGGGCCGTAGACCGCACGGTGTTAGTGCAAGGCATCAGCGCCAACCGAGGTCCAGCCCCTGTGGCGCAGCTGCTCTACGCCGAAACGCCAGAAAGTATCCAGGCCCGAACCCAAGCGGCCGAGCAAAACCGCTTGTCCCGCGAGCCTGCACTCAGC
>Ga0255128_1000939_pt1 | contig 13425 bp, 10 predicted proteins | sample Law_Miss_RepC_8d_FD_188562 | JGI IMG/M metagenome (GOLD analysis project Ga0255128, IMG submission 188562) | Freshwater microbial communities from St. Lawrence River, New York, United States - Law_Miss_RepC_8d | ecosystem: Environmental > Aquatic > Freshwater > River | place: USA: New York... | reverse complement strand
GCGTCCTTGGGCTTGAAGGGTGCGGCCAGTGCGGCGGTGGCACCATGGCGGGCGCAGGCAATGATCTGCCACTGGTTCACCAAGTCGGTGTAGCGGCGCAGCGGCGACGTGCTCCATGCGTAGCTGGGCACGCCAATGCCGGCATGCGGCAGCGCCTTGGTGCCCATGCGCACCTTGACCCCTGGTGCCAAGCTCGCCTGGCTGCGGTAAATGCCGGGCACCCCCAGCTGCGCCATCCACTGGCCCCAGGTGCTGTTGGCCAAAATCATGGCCTCGGCCACCATCAGGTCGAGCGGTGCCCCACGTTTGCGGGTGCCGATCAGCACCGTCTCATTGCCGTGGGGTGGCGTGTCGTGCTGGTCACGCGCGAGCTTGAAGCTGTAGTCCGGGCGGCTGAAATTTTCGGGCTTGCCGCGCACCACCTCGCGCCTGGCCTTGAGGGTCTGCGCCAAACGCCAGAAAAACGCCAGCACCGCACGACTGACCGGCACATCGGCGTGGTCGCTGGGGTCTGCGCCCTCCAGCCATTCTCGGGTGATGCGCTCGTCCAGCTGGTCATGCCGCAGGTTGACCAGGATGGGGACGCGCTCGAGCCGGGTTGCTGCACTTTGCACCTCCAGCGTGTCTTCGCTGAAAGTGACATAGAGCGACACCGCCGGGCAGTCACGCCCCTCGGTCAGGGTGTAGGCCTGCACCACGCTGTCAGGCAGCATGGTGATTTTGTAGCCTGGCATATAGACCGTCGACAGGCGGGCGCGGCCAATCTGGTCTATCGGGCTGCCCGGCTGCAGCGCCAGGCCCGGCGCCGCAATGTGGATACCCACGGTGACCGTGCCTGTGCCCAAGCCCTGCAAAGACAGGGCATCGTCGATTTCGGTGGTGTGCGAGTCGTCAATCGAAAAAGCCTGAACCTCGGCCAACGGCAAGTCCTCGGTGATGGCGGGCGCTTGCAAGGCAGGAAAGCCTGTGCCCTTGGGAAACAGATCAAACAGGAAACGCTGCCAGTGGAAATCCCAAGGGGAAGCGATGGCACCTGCGTTTTGCAGCAAGGCCAAAGGCGCGGTCTGGCTGCTTTTGCTGGCCTCGACCACTGCCTTGTATTCGGGCGTGTTCTTGTCAGGGCGAAACAGGATTTTGTAGAGCTGCTCCCTGATCGGGGCCGGGCAGTGGCCCGCGATCAGCTCGGCCGACCAGGCCTCGATCTGGGCCTGGACCTGCTTTTTCTTCTCGATGGCCAGCAGGGCCTGTTGCACGATCTCGACCGGGGCTTTTCGAAAGCGCCCCTTGGCGCCACCCCGGCGGAAATAATGGGGGGCTTCGTGCAAACGCAACAAGGCCGCCACTTGTTCGGTGGCGTTCGCACTGGCACTGAAGTAGTCCTTCGCCAGATCGCCAAAACCGAATTCTTCGTCGGGTGCACATGCGTAGGCCAGCTCCAGCTCGATGGTCTGGCTCAGGGCCGCGGCTTCGCTGAGCAAAACAGCCGGCGCCGGTGTGTCGAACTTGAGCAGCATCAGGGCCGATTTGACCTTGACACGTTTGCCCGAGTCGAGTTCGACCTGCGCGGAAGCCTCGGCCTCGGACATGATGCGACCGGCCATGAATTTGCCGGCGTCTTCAAATAATACGTACATGGCCGGATTTTCCCATGCTCCCTAGCCATCTCGGCCGGCAGACCTCACGCGAGCCGCAGAAATTCAAGGATTTCCGGCAAGTGCGCGTCGAAATCGCTCAGGGCGTGGTCACTGCCCTCGATCAGGCGCACCCGCCCGGCCTGGTGGCGGGCCAGCATTTCGCGCCAGTCCAGCACCTCGTCACCCTGGGCCACCACGGCCAAGGTGTTGGGTCGGCTGGGCCGGGGCTGACTTTCGAGTTGAACCAGCTCTTGCACATGCGCGGACTCAAAAAAAATGCTTTGCGCAGGGTCTTGCCAGACCGGGTGCTCCCCGATGTGGCGGGCGAGGTCCCGGGATGGGTGCACCGCCGGGTTGATCAACACGGCGGGGCAGGTCAACTGCGCCGACAGCCAGGCGGCATAAAACCCCCCCAAGGAAGAGCCCATCACCGCCATGCGGTCTCGGGGCCAGGCGCTGGTGCCCTCCAACAACAAGGCGATGGCTTGCGCAGGCGAGGCCGGCAGTTGCGGGCACCACCAGGTGACTTCCGGGTGGTGGGTCTTGATGTACAGCGCCAGGGTCTGGGCTTTGAGCGACTGTGGCGACGACCTGAAGCCGTGCAGGTAGAGCAAATGGGTGACGCTCACGCAGCCTCAGATTTCGATTTTGGAGCCCAACTCGACCACCGCGTTGGTGGGCAAGTTCAGGAATGCCGCCGCACCACTGGCGTTGTGGTGCATCTGGGCAAAGAGCTTTTCGCGCCAGGGCGCCATGCCCCCGTCGATCGTGGGGATCACGATGTCGCGCGACAGGAAATAGCTGGTCATCATGGGGTCCAGCCGGTCGCCCTTTTCTCCAATATTGGCCAGCGCCGAGGGCAGGTCGGGGTTTTCCTTGAAGCCGTAGTTGACGATGACCTGCCAGCAATCGCTGCCCAGGTCGGTGACCTCCAGACGCTGAGCCACCGGCATGCGTGGAATTTCATGGTTTTGCACCGTGACAAACAGGTTGCGCTGATGCAAAACCTTGTTGTGCTTGAGGTTGTGCAACAAGGCATTGGGAACGGTGCCGATCTCGGCGGTCAGGAACACGGCTGTCCCGGAGACGCGCGTAGGCGGCGCCACAAAAACAGCCTCAAGAAATTCCGTGAGTTTCAGCGCATCAGAGCGCATGGAGGCATTGAGCAAGCGGCGGCCGTCGTACCAAGTCAACATGAAGGTGAAAATGACCGCGCCGAGCAAGAGTGGGAACCAGCCGCCGTCCAGCAGTTTCATCATGTTGGATGCCCAGAAGGCCAGATCGACCACCAGGAAAAAACCGGTTGCGCCAATGCACAGCGCCAAGGGCAACTTCCAGGCATGGCGAATCACAAAGAAGGTGAGCACCGTGGTGATCAACATGTCGGTGCACACCGCAATGCCGTAAGCAGCGGCCAGATGGCTCGACGATTTGAACATCACCACCGCGAACACGATCGCGGCAAACAGGCTCCAGTTCACAAAGGGCATGTAGATCTGGCCGGTGTCGGTCTCGCTCGTGTGGAGGACCTGCAAACGCGGCAGGTAACCGAGCTGGATCACCTGTTTGGTCACACTGAAAGCACCTGAAATGAGGGCCTGCGAGGCAATCACCGTGGCCATCGTGGCCAATCCGACCAAGGGCAAGAGGGCCCAATCGGGCGCCATCATGTAAAAAGGATTTTTCACCGCCTCGGGTTGCGCCAGCAACAGGGCCCCTTGGCCGAAATAATTCAAGGTCAGGCAGGGCATGACGACCGAGAACCAGGCCAGGCGGATCGGCTTTTTCCCAAAGTGGCCCATGTCCGCGTACAGGGCCTCGGCACCGGTCACACACAGGACCACCGCACCCAGGATGATGAAGGTGGTGCCCGGGTTGTGCCACATGAAGCCCAGGGCGTAGTGCGGACTGACCGCCAAAAGGATTTCGGGGCGCTGGACAATGTGCAGCAAGCCCAACGCCGCAATGGCCAGGAACCAGACCAGGGTGATCGGGCCAAAGAACTTGCCGATGCCTGCCGTGCCGCGTTTTTGTACCCAGAACAGCACAAACAGGATGACCAGCGTGAGCGGAATCACCGCTTTCTTGAAATTGGGGGAAATGACCTCCAGGCCCTCCACCGCCGACAGCACCGAGATGGCCGGGGTGATGACCCCGTCGCCATAAAACAGGCAGGTGCCGAAGATGCCCACGATCAACAGGACCTTGCGCAGCTGCGGTTGGTCCTTGACCGAGCGTGACGCCAAGGCCAGCATGGCCACCAGACCGCCCTCGCCATGGTTGTCGGCCCGCAGCACCAAGAGCACGTACTTGACCGAAACGATGGTGGTCAAGGTCCAGAAGAAGATGGACAGGATGCCGTACACATTGTCTGGCGTGAAGGGCACATGGCCGGAGCCAAACACCTCTTTGATGGCGTACAGCACGCTGGTGCCGATGTCGCCGTAAACCACGCCAATGGCGCCCAGGGTCAAGGCGGCTAAAGAGGATTTTGAAGAGGACACAAGAAACAGCCCGATCGGATCGGACCTGAAAACTGTAAGGCAGCCATTGTGCGCCTCTGACCGTCAACTGTCATGGCCGACACAGGCGAAATGTTGCACCGCAGCAACTTTATCGCCTCTCCAGGACGGCGTCAGTCGTAAACCTCGGCCTCGGGGTCGGTCGCTTCGAGCTCATAACTGGCGGCCAGCATGGCCAGTCGTCCGATGACTCCGTACATGTAAAAGCGGTTGGGCACGCTGACACCGGGTTTGATGCCAGGCTGGGGCAGGTGCGGCGTTTCGGCAAAAGCCAAAGGCACAAAGCTGGCACCAGGCGCGTTCAGGTTTTCGTCCACGCCACGCTCGGCATGCACCCGGTAAAAACCGCCCACCACATAACGGTCCATCATGTACACCACCGGCTCGGCCACCGCGTCGTTGATGCGCTCATGGGTGAGCACGCCCTCCTGGATGATCACGTCGTTGACGGTCTGGCCATCCTTGATGACGTTCATTTTGTTGCGGGTCTTGCGGTTGAGGGAATCCAGATCGGCCACATCGCGCACCGTCATGATGCCCATGCCGTAGGTCCCGTTGTCGGCCTTGACCACCACAAAAGGCTTTTCGTTGATGCCGTATTCCTTGTACTTGCGCTTGGTCTTGGTCAGCAACGCGTCCACGTTGCTGCGCAGACACTCCATGCCCGTACCCTCGGCAAAGTTGACATCACCGCACTGGCTGTACATGGGGTTGATCAGCCAGGGGTCGATGCCCAGCAACTTGCCAAAACGCTTGGCAACTTCTTCATAGCATTGGAAGTGCTGGGTTTTGCGGCGCACGCTCCAGCCCGCATGCAAGGGTGGCAGCAGGTGTTGCTCGTGCAGGTCCTCCAGAATGCCCGGGGCACCGGCCGACAGGTCGTTGTTCAGCAAAATGGTGCACGGGTCGAAGTCCTTGAGGCCCAGGCGGTGCTTGCTGCGCGCCACGGGCTCCAGGGTGATGCTCTCGCCATTGGGCAACTCGATGGTGGTCAATTCCTTGATCTCGGGGTTGATCGAGCCAATCCGGACGTTCAGACCCGCCATGTGGAAGATGCGCTGCAACTGCAGGACATTGGCCAGGTAGAAGGTGTTTCGCGTGTGGTTTTCGGGAATGATGAGCAGGTTTTTGGCTTCTGGGCAGATCTTCTCGATGGCCGCCTGGGCCGCCTGCACCGCCAGGGGCAGCATTTCGGGCGTCAGGTTGTTCCAGCCACCGGGGTACAGGTTGGTGTCCACCGGGGCCAGCTTGAAGCCCGCGTTGCGGATATCGACCGAGGTGTAGAACGGCGGTGTGTGCTCCATCCACTCCAGACGAAACCACCGCTCGATCGCGGGCATGGAATCCAGAATGCGCTGTTCCAGCTCATTGATGGGACCGGTCAGGGCAGTGACAAGATGAGGAACCATGGGCGACCTTTATAGGGGGAGCAAGAACAGGGAAATCATATGGGGCCGATCTGTGCGATTGCAAGCACTGGCTGGACAGCGGCTCGGGGCATGTGCGCCCGGCCACCCTGAGCAGGCCAATCAGGTGCGGATTTCGCCCTCACCGAGGACCACATACTTGAGCGAGGTCAGGCCTTCAATGCCCACCGGCCCCCGGGCGTGGAACTTGTCCGTGCTGATGCCGATCTCGGCACCCAAACCGTATTCGAAACCATCTGCAAATCGGGTGCTGGTGTTCACCATCACACTGGCCGAGTCCACCTCGCGCAAAAAGCGCTGGGCATGCATGTGGTCGCGGGTCAGGATGGCGTCCGTGTGGTGGCTGCTGTAGTGGTTGATGTGGGCAATCGCCTCGTCCACGCCTTCGACCACCTTGATGCTGATGATGGGCGCCAGGTATTCCTCGAACCAATCCTGTTCGGTGGCGTCCCGGAGCTGGGCACCGGCGACCTGGCTCAGGATGGCTTTGGCCTTGGGGCAGCAGCGCATCTCGACCCCTTTGGCGGCGTAGATGGCACCGATCTTGGGCAGGAACTCGCCCGCCACGCCCCGCGCCACCAGCAGGCTCTCGCTGGCATTGCAGGGGCTGTACTTCTGGGTCTTGGCGTTGTCGGCCACCTGGACCGCCATGTCGATGTCACAGGGGTCGTCCACATAGGTGTGGCAGTTGCCGTCCAGGTGCTTGATGACGGGCACCTTGGCCTCGGCGCTGATGCGCTCGATCAGGCCCTTGCCGCCACGCGGGATGATCACATCCACATACTGGGGCATGGCAATCAACTGGCCCACGGCGGCGCGGTCGGTGGTCTGCACCAGTTGCACCGCATCCACCGGCAAACCACTGTCCTTGAGCGCTTGCTGGACCAGCCGGGTCAAGGCCTTGTTGGACTCGATCGCCTCGGAACCACCGCGCAAGATGCAGGCGTTGCCGCTCTTGATGGACAGACTGGCCGCTTCGATGGTCACGTTGGGGCGGCTTTCGAAAATCATGCCGAACACACCGATGGGCACGCGCATCTGACCCACGTGGATGCCGCTGGGCACCTGCTTCATGCCGATGATCTCGCCGATCACATCGGGCATGGCCGCCAGCTGTTCGCACCCTTGGGCGCAGGTCTCCAGCACTTTGGGGGAGAGTTTCAGACGGTCCAGCATCGGCTCGCTCAGACCGGCAGCTCGGGCGCGTTCCAGGTCTTTGGCGTTGTCCTGCTGCAAAGCCTGGGTGTTGTCACGCAGCAATGCCGCGAGGTGGCGCAAGGCCAGATTTTTGGTGGCCGCCGACGCCTTGGCCATCAGGACAGCGGCTTGCTTGGCCTGCTGGCCTAAGGCTTGAATGTGTTCGGCTGTGTTCAATGCGGTCATGCGGGTATTTTCGCAGATGCGCCCGGTCCTCAGCGGACGGTACAAAAGCGGGAGAATCGCACAGCCAAGCGTTGCAGCGCTTGCCAGGGATCGTCGGGCCAGTCGGGACGTTTGAGGCCTTTGATGATGCCGTCCACCTGGTGCGCCGCTTGCAGCAGGCCATTCAGGCGGGCTGGCGACATGCGCGGCAACACCCGCTCGAACAGGCGCTCGCGCGGGCCCCACACCCGTTGTTCCCGCAAGGCCACGGGCATGGGTTTGCCGCTCGTGATGGCATCTTTCACGCGTTTGAGCGCGCGGATGTCTTCGGCCAGCGTGTAGTGCACCAGCACCGCGGCTTCGCCTTCGGCCTGGAGGCCCTCGAGCATGCGCTGCACGCGGGCCACTTTCCCCGCCAACACGGCCTCGGACAACTTGTACACGTCGTAACGGGCCACATTGACCACGGCCGCTTCCACCTGTTCCTGACAGAGTTCACCGGGCGGGTACAACAGGCCCAGCTTCTGGATCTCCTGATGCGCCGCCAACAGGTTGCCCTCGACCCGGTCGGCAAAAAACTGCAGGGTGCGCTGACCCTCCTCGCCGGCCAGCACCTGCTGGCCTTGCTGTTGCAGGCGCAGCGCAATCCATTCGGGCAGGGCACTGCGCTGCACCGGGTCCACCTGGATCGAGATACCCCCATTTTCCAGCGCCCCAAACCAGGCCCCTTTGCGGGTGGCGGGGTCCAGGCGCGGCAGCAAAAACAGGGTCAGCGTGCTGTCTTGGCCCTGGGCGGAAGCAGCCAGCTGTTGAATGGCCGTGCTGCCTTCTTTGCCGGGTTTGCCGGTGGGCAAGTGCACCTCCACGATTTGCTTGTCGGCAAAAAGGCTGAGCGAGCCGCCAGCCGCCAGCACTTCGCTCCAGTCAAAGTGCGCACCCAGAACGGTGTGTACGCTGCGCTCGGTATAGCCTTGTGCACGGGCAGCTGCGCGGATGGCGTCAGCGGCCTCCTGCAGCAACAGGGGCTCGTCGCCGTGCAACACATACAGGCTGCGCAGGCCTTTTTGCAGGTGCACCGACAACTGGGAAAGGGCCAGTTGCATGTCGACCTCAGGACTTGACAGCGGACGGGGTCGCTGTTTTGGCAGGCGGTTTCACCATCGCCAAGCGGCGCATGATCTGCTGCACGATGTCGGTTTGCATGTCACGGTAGATCATCGTCTGCTCGATTTCTTTGGACAAGGCGGCAGTCTCGGTGAAGCTCAGATCGCGCTGCTGGGCCAACTCCACCTCATCGATCCAGACCCCCCCATCGGGCGAACGCAGGCGAAACTTGACCCGCAGACGCAGCTGCAACTCGCGCACCTGTCCCAAGGCGTTGAGCCCCACCACCACCTGCTGACGCTCTTCGCCCAGAATGTCCAAAATGACATCGGCCTTGAGCATTTGCGAGGGCTCACTCCAGACCTCGATGCGCCCCGTGCCAAGAAGATTGCGGCGCAACTCCACACCCAAAGGTGAGGCCATCGCAAAATTGGCAAACAGCGTCCTGAAGGGGTAGTTGGCCACGCTGCGCAGCTGGAAGCCACAGGCCGACAAAACAGCGGCCAAAGGGGCTGCCATCCATCCCATCAGAAAAACGCGGCGTGGTGTGCTCATGAATGCACGATGTCAGACCACCACATTGACCAAACGGCCCGGCACCACGATGACCTTCTTGGGGGCAGCGCCTGCGGCCTGCTTGACAAAGGCTTCATGGGCTAAGGCGGCGGCTTCGATCTGCGCCTTGTCGGCCGATGCGGGCACCGAAATAGCACCCCGCAGCTTGCCGTTGATCTGCAGCATGAGCTCGATCTGGTCACGCGCAAGCGCCGATTCGTCCACGCCGGGCCAGGGCGCGTCGAGCAACTCGCCAGCGGCCTTGGCGTAGCCAAGTTCCTGCCAGATGCCATCGGTGATGTGCGGGCAGGCGGGGTAGAGCATGCGCATCAGGAGCGAGACGCCTTCGCACAGGGCGGCGGTGTCGCCCGCGCTGCCATCGGGCTTGAAGTCTTCCAGCGCGTTGAGCAGCTTCATGCAACCCGACACCACGGTGTTGTATTGCATGCGCTCGTAGTCGTAACCCACCTGCTTGAGCACCAGATGCATCTCGCGACGCAGCGCCTTGGCCGCGTCACCCAACGTGGCCTGACTCAGGTCCTGCGCCGTGGCCGAGCGCAGCAGTTCATGGTGCTTGTAGGCGAAGTTCCAGACCCGGCGCAAAAAGCGGTAGCTGCCTTCCACGGCCGAATCGTTCCACTCCAGTGTCACTTCGGGCGGCGCCGTGAACATGGTGTACAGGCGCGCGGTGTCGGCACCATACTTTTCGATCAGGTCCTGCGGGTCCACGCCGTTGTTTTTCGACTTGGACATGGTGCCCACGCCTTCGTAGTCGATGGCCGTACCCACAGGCAATTGGCCATCGCCGCTGTCGGCAGGGTTCTTGAGTTTGGCACCGATGATTTTCCCGCCCTCGTCCAGCACATGCTCCACGTCGTGCGGCCAGAAATAGTCCTTGCCGCCTTTGGCGGTGCGGCGCGAATAGATGTGGTTGAGCACCATGCCTTGCGTGAGCAACTTGCTGAAAGGCTCGTCCACCTTGACCAGGCCCAGATCGCGCATGACCTTGGTCCAAAAACGGGCGTAGAGCAGGTGCAAGATGGCGTGTTCGATGCCACCGATGTACTGGTCCATCGGCATCCAATAGTCGGCGCCTTCGGCCACCATCTGCTGCTCGTTCGTCGGATCGCAGTAGCGCATGAAGTACCAGGACGAGTCCACGAAGGTGTCCATGGTGTCGGTCTCGCGGCGCGCGGCTTTGCCGCACACCGGGCAGGTGACGCCGGCATGAAAGCCCGCGTGCTTGTGCAAGGGGTTGCCCGAGCCATCGGGGATGCAGTCTTGCGGCAACACCACCGGCAGGTCTTTTTCGGGCACGGGGACCGCGCCGTGCTCATCGCAGTGGATGATCGGGATCGGCGTGCCCCAGTAACGCTGGCGGCTCACGCCCCAGTCGCGCAGACGCCAAGTGGTTTTCTTCTCGCCCAGGCCTTTGGCGGCCAGCAACTCGGCCACTTTGCTGACGGCGGCTTTGTAGCTCAGGCCATCGAGTTCGCCGGAGTTGACACAGACGCCGTCTTTGGTGGCGTACCACTCGGACCATGCGGTCGCATCGAAGACCGCAGAGGCCTTGGCGTTGCCTGCGTTGGGCAACGATGTTGAGCTTGCGTCTGAGGCGCCCGACGCAGGCGACGACAAGGCCGGTGCACGTGCACCGACAACCTGCTTGATCGGCAATGCGTATTTGAGGGCGAACGCGAAGTCACGCTCGTCGTGCGCCGGCACGCCCATCACGGCGCCGTCGCCATAACTCATGAGCACGTAGTTGCCGACCCAGACCTCGACCTGCGCACCCGTCAAAGGGTGGGTGACGAACAGGCCCGTGGGCATGCCCTTTTTCTCTTGCGTGGCCAGCTCGGCCTCGGTCGTGCCGCCGGTTTTGCACTCTTCCAGAAATGCGGCCAACGCCGGGTTGCTGGCGGCCGCATGCAGCGCCAGCGGGTGCTCGGCCGCCACCGCGCAAAACGTGACACCCATGATGGTGTCGGCGCGGGTGGTGAAGACGTACATCTTGCCGTCACCGATCGGAGCGCCATCGGCGCCTGAGATGGTGTGCGGGAATGCGAAACGCACGCCTTCGCTCTTGCCGATCCAGTTCTCCTGCATCAGGCGGACCTTGTCGGGCCAGCCGTCCAGGGTGGCTTTGTCGTTGCCGATCTGCACATGGTCCAAGAGCTCTTGCGCGTAGGCCGTGATGTTCAGGTAGTAGCCCGGGATTTCGCGCTTTTCAACGGGTGCGCCCGTGCGCCAGCCTTTGCCATCAATCACCTGCTCGTTGGCCAGCACGGTCTGGTCCACCGGGTCCCAGTTGACGACCTGGGTTTTGCGGTAGGCGATGCCTTTGTCCAGCATCTTGAGGAACAGCCACTGGTTCCACTTGTAGTAGGTGGGGTCGCAGGTGGCGACTTCGCGTGACCAGTCGATGGCCAGGCCCATGGCCTGCATCTGTTTCTTCATGTACGCGATGTTGTCGTAAGTCCATTGGGCCGGCGGCACGCCATTTTTCAAGGCGGCGTTTTCAGCCGGCAGGCCAAACGCGTCCCAGCCCATGGGCATCAGGACGTTGTAGCCCTTCATGCGCAGACTGCGCGTGAGCATGTCGTTGATGGTGTAGTTGCGCACATGGCCCATGTGCAGCTTGCCGCTGGGGTAAGGCAGCATGGAGCAGGCGTAAAACTTCTTTTTGCTGGCGTCTTCGGTGACGCGGTAGGCATCGCGGGCCGTCCAGCGGGCCTGGGCGGCGGGTTCAACGTCGAGGTGGTTGTACTTGTCTTGCATAGGGCTAAATTGTAGGGGCTTGGTCACAGGCATCTGCCGGTCTGGCCTGGGGCCAGACCGGGCCCATCAAGGGGCCAGCACTTGGGCCACAAAGCCAATCCGGGTCAAGCCCGCCTTTTGGGCCAGGCCCATGGCTTCCACCACCCGGCCATATGGCACCGAGGCATCGGCCCGCAACTCCAGCTCGGTCAAGGGGTTGCGACGTGCGGCCTCGGACAGGTGCGTGGTCAGGGCCTCTGGCGTGACGGCCTGGTCGTTCAGGTAGAGCACGCCCTGGGCGTCCACCACCAACACCACAGCAGAAGCCGTGGCGCCGGACTCCGCCCCTGCGCTTTGGGGCAAGTCCAAGCGAATGGCACTGGTCATCAAGGGGGCTGTGACCATGAAGATCACCAACAGCACCAACATGACATCCACCAAAGGCGTCACGTTGATGTCGCTCATGGGTGTGTCAGAGGGGCGACTGGACAATCGACCAAAAGCCATGACCACTCATTCGCCGGAGTTCGCCAGAAGGGCGCGCACATCGTGCGCAAAGCCTTCCAGCTCGGTTTCGATCTGACCGATCCGACGCCCCAAAAAGTTGTAGCCCAGTACGGCGGGAATGGCCACAGCCAGCCCGGCCGCGGTCATGACCAGCGCCTCGCCCACGGGGCCCATGATTTCTTCGACGCGCATGGCCCCCCCATCGGCCATGCCGGTCAGGGCATTGAAGATCCCCCAGACCGTTCCCAGCAAACCGATGAAGGGCGAGATGGAACCCGCTGTGGCCAACAAAATCTGCCCCCACTGCAAGCGGCGCAACACCGACTGCATCGCGTTGCGCAAGACCCGGGTCAATTGTTGGTGCCGGTCACCACAAGAGGCCAAAGTCCCGCCCAAAGGCAGCAAAGTCGCCTCCAGCAAGGGCAGCACGCAGCTGTCCCGGTCAAACTGGGCCACGCGTTGGCGCGCCTCCTCAAACCCCGGGGATTGCCAAAACGCTGCCACGCTGCGGGGCAAGTCCTGACTCACCCGCGAGAGCAAGCGCCACTTCCAACCCATCACCACCCAACTGAGCACCGACAAAGCCAGCAGCATGACCGCCAGCACGCCACTGACCAAGTCACTGTGCAGCAAGAGGTCGTTCATGCGCATGGGGCTGTCGGGCTGCTGTTTCAGCGCAGGTTCAAGACATCGAACATGTCAAACAGCCCACGCTCGCGACCTGCCAGAAAACGGACCGCCCGCAGGCTGCCTTGGGCATATGTGGAGCGACTGGAAGATTTGTGCGTCACCTCGATCCGCTCGCCGATGCCGGCAAACAGCACGGTGTGATCGCCCACGATGTCTCCGCCACGGATGGTCGAAAACCCGATGGTGGAAGGGTCACGTTCACCCGTGTGGCCATAACGCTCGTAAACGGCGCATTCTTTCAAATCGCGCCCTATGGCCTGGGCAATCACCTCCCCCATCTTGAGCGCTGTCCCCGAAGGGGCATCCACCTTGTGGCGATGGTGGGCTTCGATGATCTCGATGTCGTAGCCGGTGGCCATGGCCTGCGCAGCCATTTGCAACAACTTGAGGGTGACGTTGACGCCCACGCTCATGTTCGGGGCCAGAACGATGGCGATGTCCCGGGCCACCTCGGCAATTTCGGTTTTTTGGGCGTCGGTGAAGCCGGTGGTACCGATGACCGCCTTCACACCCAATTCGCGGCAAACTTTCAGGTGCGCGAGGGTCCCCTCGGGGCGGGTGAAATCGATCAGGCAAGCCGAACCTTGCAGTCCGGCCCGCAGGTCAGCGGTGACCGAAACGCCCGTCACCCGGCCCAGCGACAGACCGGCGTCTTGACCAATGGCGGGACTGGCTGGGATGTCCAGCGCACCTGCCAGGCGGCAATCGTCGGTGGCCAAGATGGCGTCCATCAGCATGTGCCCCATGCGGCCAGAAGCCCCAGCGATGGTGATGGGCAATTGTTTCAATGAAGTCATGGAGGTACTTGAACTCAAACAGGGACAAAACACCGAGACACCGGACGCACCCGACCAGGCCGCTCAACGC
>Ga0255128_1000932_pt1 | contig 13463 bp, 12 predicted proteins | sample Law_Miss_RepC_8d_FD_188562 | JGI IMG/M metagenome (GOLD analysis project Ga0255128, IMG submission 188562) | Freshwater microbial communities from St. Lawrence River, New York, United States - Law_Miss_RepC_8d | ecosystem: Environmental > Aquatic > Freshwater > River | place: USA: New York... | reverse complement strand
GCATTGGGGTGTCGGTGTGCGACATCGGGGCGGGCATGAACGCCCACAGCGCCATCCTGAATGCGCTGTTGTTACGCCAGCGCACCGGCTCGGGCAGTGCGGTTTCTGTGTCTTTGTTTGACGGTGCCGCCGACTGGATGACCGTGCCCTATGTGCACGAGCGTTATGGCGCGGGCGCACCGGGGCCCGCAGGGCTGGCCCATCCTTCGATTGCGCCTTATGGTGGATTCGTGAGCCACGATGGCGTGCGCGTGGTCATCAGCATCCAAAACGACCGTGAATGGGCCAGGCTTTGCAGCCAAGTGCTGGGCGCGCCCGAGGCGGCGCAAGACTCTCGCATGGCCACCAATGCCCTGCGGGTCGCCAATCGGGCGTTGGTCGATGGGTTGGTGGCCGAGCGCATGGGCCAACAAAGCTGGGCCGCGCTAGAAAAAGCCTTGAACTCCGCCCAAATTGCCTACGGTCAGGTTCGCGAAGTGGCCGATTTGGTGCAGCACCCGGCCTTGCGCACTTGGCCCATGAGCGTGCAAGGACAAACACTGCAAATGGTGGCGCCGCCCGCACGCAGCCCATGGGACGCTGGGCAGTTTCGCCCGGTTCCCAGCTTGGGTGAGCACAGCCAAGCCTTGCGCGAAGAGTTTGGCGTTTGAACACCGCACCCCCAATTTTTTGATTTTTTAGCCATGAACTCTCCTGAAACCATTGACCTGACGCACCTGCGCCAATGGGTGGGCCGTCAGCACACCAGCACCGATACCCTGAGCCTTCGGCACGCGCGATTGATGGCCGCCACACTGGGCCAAAACCCCGAGCAACTTCAAGCCCATGACCCTTTGCCGCCGCTGTGGCACTGGGTTTACTTTTTGGAAGGCTTGCCGCCCGAACAACTGGGGCGCGACGGACATCCGGCGCGCGGTGGCTTTTTGCCCCCCGTACCGCTGGCCAACCGCATGTGGGCAGGTGGCCGATTGGAATTTTTTGCACCTCTGCGACTGGACGAACCGGCCGAAAAACGCTCTCAAGTCCTCTCTGTTGAACACAAATCAGGTCGCAGCGGCGATCTGGTGTTTGTCACCGTCGAGCATGCGGTGTGGCAAGGCGGCGAGCGGGCCTTGAGGGAAGAGCACGACATCGTCTACAAAAACCCATCGCCCCCCCAGACTCAAAAGCAAAGCCAGTCCACGCCCCCAGCGCCCGGCCAGTGGCAGCGCCAATGCCGCCCCGACACGACCTTGCTGTTTCGCTACTCGGCTTTGACTTTTAATGGGCACCGGATTCATTACGACCAAGACTATTGCCGTCAGGTGGAGGGCTATGACAACTTGGTGATTCATGGGCCCCTGAACGCAACATTTTTGGCCGCTCTGGCACACGATGTGGGCCATGAACAAGGGCAAAAAACGCTTCGCAGTTTTTCTTACCGAGGTTTGCAGGCGGCCACATTGGGCACTGCCCTGCACTACCACGCGCAAGCCACTGAAGGTGGCCTGAATTTATGGGTCCATCGCGACGATGGCGTGGTGAGCATGCAAGCTGAGGCTGTTTGGGCATGAAACCTTCGCGCATTTCTTGGCTGCAAAAGTGCGACATGCAACGCGGTCTGCGTGCCTGCATATTGCCCCGAAAGCCTCTTTTATGAGCTGGAATTGCCTTGCTTGGACGCACGCCCGGGCCCCCTTGTTCGTGCCCGCAGACCGACCTGACCGATTGCAAAAAGCCTGTGCCAGCGGCGCAGATGCACTGATATTTGATTTGGAAGACGCCGTGGCGCCCGCGTCCAAAACCCAAGCGCGAAACAATTTACCTGCCATGGTGCAAGGCGCTCACGCCGCCGGGGTGCCTGCCTGGGTGCGCTTGAACCACGATGTGCTGCACTTGGCAGATGACCTGCGGGCTTTGGTAAAAGCCCAAGCCGATGCCTTTGTGTTGCCCAAAGCCGAACATCCCGGTTTGCTGAATGCCATCGACGAAGCCCTGCACACGCTGGGCGCGCCGCGTGATCTGCTGGCGATTGCGCTGGTTGAGCACCCGCGCATGATCGGTCACGAACGCTTGATGCAATTGACGATGGCCCCCAGGGTAAAGGCCCTTGCGCTGGGCAGCGAAGATTTTTCTGCCGCCATGGGCGCAAGCCCCAGCCCGGCCCTGTTGCAGGCACCGGCACAAGCCGTGATTCGTGCCGCGCGTGCAAGCGACCTGCTGGCCTATGCCCTGCCTTGTTCGATTGCTTTGATAGACGACACGCAGGCTTGGCAAGACGGTCTGCAATGGGCTCGCGCCCAAGGGGGGCATGGCGCAATGTGCATTCACCCCAAGCAAATTGCGGCGGTACATTCGAGCTTTCAAGCCAGCGCCCAAGAGATTGAATGGGCGCAGGGCGTGCTGCAAATGGCGCAAACCCATGCGGGTGCCGCCTTTCGAATGGACGGACAAATGGTCGACACCCCGGTATTGGAACGGGCCAAGCGGCTACTGCGCCACATTTAAACGGTTTTTTAACGCGACTTTTTTTACTTTAACCACAACCCTCAGGAGACAACCACCATGAAAACTACAAAAATCTTGCGCCGCACGATGCTGGGCGCAGCCGCCAGCATGGCATTAATGGGCGGCGCTTGGGCGCAAAGCTTTCCGACCAAACCCATTTCTTTGGTGGTGCCGTTTGCTGCGGGGGGCCCTACCGATGTGGTAGCGCGCTCGCTGGCCGCCATCATGACCACCCATTTGGGGCAACCCGTGGTGGTCGAAAACAAAATTGGCGCAGGCGGCACCATTTCTGCTAACCATGTAGCCAAATCTGCGCCCGATGGTTACACCCTGTTGATTCACCACAACGGCATGGCCACCGCGCCCGCTCTGTACCGTAAGCTGCCGTTTTCACCGCTGCAAGACTTTGAATACATCAGCCAAGTGGTGGATGTGCCCATGACCTTGATTGGCCGCAAAGATTTGCCCGCCAACAACCTGAAGGAACTGATCCCCTACCTGAAAGCCAATGCTGAAAAAATCAACGTGGCCCATGCCGGTTTGGGCGCTGTGTCGCACCTGTGCAGCTTGTTGTTTCGCCAAGCCTTGGGCACCGACTTTCAAACCGTGCCCTTCAATGGCACGGCCCCGGCGCTGAACGCCTTGCTGGGCAGCCAGGTCGATTTGCTCTGCGACCAGACCACCAACACCACCAGCCACATCAAGGCCGGTACCGTGAAGATGTACGGCGTGACCACACTCAACCGCATTCCGGCCATGCCCGACCAAGCCACCATGGATGAGCAAGGTATGAAGGGTTTCCAGATGGTGGTTTGGCACGGTGTTTATGCCCCCAAGGGCACACCCGCTGCAGTCATTGACAAGCTGAACGGGGCGGTTCGCGCAGGTTTGAACAATGCCGCATTTCAGGCCCGCATGAAAGACCTGGGTGCCGATGTGGTGCCAGAAGCCAAACGCACACCACAAGGCCTGAAAACTTGGCTGCAGGCCGAAACAGAGCGTTTGGGTGGCGTGATCCGCAGCGCGGGCACTTACGCCGATTGATTTAAAAACCGGGGTTTGAACGGGCCATCAATGGCCTCGTTCAAACCAGTTCGGAAATTTCAATCAGGTTCAAATCGGGGTCGCGCACATACACCGAACGAATTTTTTGCGTGGCCCCGGTGCGCAACACAGGCCCCTCCACAATCGGCCACTCGCAAGCCTTGAGGTGTTCTATCACTTGAACCAAAGGTAGCTTGGCAATAAAACACAAATCCAGCGCACCCGGAACCGGCACATGGGCTTTGGGCTCAAATTCGTGGCCGCGCACATGCAGGTTGATTTTTTGCTGCCCGAACTTGAAGGCCTTGCGGGTCACGGGTGGCGTACCGCCTACAAAAGATTCAAGCTGCATGCCCATCACGCGGGTATAAAAATCAACACATTTCGCTTCGTCAAAGGTGGTCAGAACCAGGTGGTCTAAGTGGTCAATCATGGTGAAACTTTCGAGTTTTTGCTTAAAGCGATGAGGCCCACGGGTGCAGGCCTAGAGGGAGGATTTACGGTTGACAAGGCATGGGGTGCAGGTCTTCGGTCACGCCCGCCTTGGCCACTTGGCCCGACAGGGCATGCCCCACCAAGTCAGGCAAGGCACGGGCCAATGGCAGCAGAAGCGGCAAGCTGACCCCGGTGTCAAAACCCATGGCCTGCAACATGTGCAGCGCATCTTCGCTGCAAATATTGCCCGTGGCACCTGGTGCGTACGGGCAACCGCCCAAGCCCCCCAGCGAGCCATCAAACCGGCGAACGCCCGACTGGACTGCGGCCAACACATTGGCCAGCCCCATGCCCCGGGTGTTGTGAAAGTGCAAAGTCCACTGCAGTTGTGGGTGCGCTTGCAAGGCCCAATCGCACACCTGCTGAACTTGCGCCGGGTGCGCCATGCCCGTGGTGTCGCACAAAGTGATGCCGCGCACCCCTGCATCGACAAAGGTTTGCACCAATTGCTGCACCACGGACAGTGGCACAGCACCCTCTATGGGGCAACCAAAAACGCAAGACAAAGAGACATTGACGGCCACGGGATGCAGGGGTTTGGCCTGCTGCACATGCCGAACCACGTCCAGCAAGGTTTGCAAACTTTGATGGCGGGCCATGCGCAAATTGGCCAAGTTATGGCTTTCAGAGCAAGACATGACCAAGTTCAGCTCGTCCGGCCGACACTCAAGTGCACGTTCGGCCCCGCGCACATTGGGCACCAACACACTGTATTCAACCCCCGCCACACGGCGTATCCGATGCATCACGGCCTCAGCATCGCGCAACATCGGAATGGCCTTGGCCGAGGTGAACGAGGTCACCTCGATCTTGGCGTAACCACAAGCGCTCAAGGCATCGATCAAGGCCACTTTGTCATCGGTTTCGATGAAAACAGATTCGTTTTGAAACCCGTCCCGTGTCACCACTTCGTTGAAATGGATTCTTGAAGACGGCTCTTGAGCGACTGAAACTAAATGGATATTCATGCCACGATGCCTTGTGTTTTGAGTGAATTGATCTGTTCAGGGGTGAGTCCCATTTCTTTCAAAATGGCTTCGCTGTCTTCCCCCACGGCCATGGGCGCAGGCTGGCGCGACCGGCCTGGAGTGCGCGACAGTTTGGGCACCACACCGGGCAAAAGTACCTCAGTGCCATCGGGCTGCAATGTGGGCAGCAACATATCGCGTGCTTGGTAATGGGGGTCTTGCGCAATGTCGGCCGCAGTGTAAATGCGGCCGGATGGCACTTGGGCTTGCTCCAGCACAGCCAACACCTGCACCACACTGTGCTTTTGGGTCCAGCTTTCAATGGCGGCATCGATCACCTTGACCCGCGCAACCCGCCCGGCGTTGTCGGCCAGGTCGGGGGCTTGGCCTAAATCGTTGCGGCCAATGGCTTGCATGAGTCTTCTAAAAATGCTGTCGCCGTTGCCGGCAATCAACACATGGCCATCGGTGCAACGGTAGGCGTTGCTGGGGGCAATGCCCGGCAAGGCGCTGCCTGCAGGCTCGCGCACCACGCCAAAAGCACTGTATTCAGGCACCAGACTTTCCATGCAATTGAACACAGCCTCGTAAAGCGCCATGTCAATGATCTGGCCCTGCCCGCTGCGGTGCCGCTCTTGCAAAGCAATCAAGATGCCGACCACGCCGTGCAAAGCAGCCAAGGTATCGCCAATGCTGACCCCTACGCGCACCGGGGTTTGACCTGGCTCGCCACTCAAATGCCGCAAACCGCCCATGGCTTCTGCCACCACGCCAAAGCCTGGCCGGTCCCGGTAAGGTCCGGTTTGGCCATAGCCGCTGACGCGCAACACAATTAAACGGGGGTTGGCGGCCATGAGATCCAGCGGGTCCAGCCCCCATGCCTCCAAAGCGCCAGGCCGGAAATTCTCAATCAGCACATCGCTTTCTAAGGCCAGTTGGCGAACCAGGGCTTGGCCTTCGCTGTGTCGCAAATCCAGTGCCAGTGAACGTTTGTTGCGCGACTGCAATTGCCACCAGACCGAGGTGCCGTCTTTCAGCAGTCGCCATTTGCGCAAGGGATCGCCCGCACCGGGGGGTTCGATCTTGATGACATCGGCACCAAAATCTGCCAATGTTTTGGCCGCAAAAGGGCCGGCAATCAGTTGGCCTAACTCGAGCACTTTCAGGCCGGACAAGGCATCGGGGGTGTGAACTGGTTTCATGAAACGGACTTTAGGTGAAATCAAACGCATAAAGACTGCTAGAGGTTTGCAAATTTAGCAAATGCTGTTGCAAATTGTCTGAATTTAGCCGCTACAGATGCTAAATTGACCTTGGGTGGTTTCCAATGAAATGGGGCTCATCCCCACTTTATTCACCACCATGATCAGCAACTTTCTCCACCAATGCGAGCGCATCGACTTCTTGAGTCTCAAACTCTTTGCTTCGGTCGCTCAAAGCGGCCAGCTTTCTAAAGCTGCGGCGCAATGTCATTTGACGGTTTCGGCTGCCAGTCGCCGCTTGTCCGAGCTTGAAAAATCATTGGGCGCACGCTTATTAGAGCGCACGCCACAAGGCATGACACTGACCCCTGCTGGCCAGACGGCGCTCCAACACAGCCAGCAATTGAGCTTGGGACTGGGTCAATTGGTGAACGACATGCAAGTTTTGGCCAAGGGCATGCGCGGGCAAGTGCGCTTGTGGGCCAACATGTCGTCCTTGAATGAACACTTGCCAGAAGCTTTGGCAGGTTTTGCACGGCAATACCCTGACATTCAAGTACAACTAGAAGAGCAACTGAGTTCGGACACCTGCCAAGCGGTGGTCCGAGGACAAGCCGACTTGGGGGTGATCGTGGGCGATGTCCCAGACACCGATTTGGTTCAAACCCCTTTGTACACCGACCGATTGGTCTTGGTCTGCAGCCAAAACCATCCCTTGAAATCCCGAGAACACGCACTTTTTGAGGACGTGTTGGCGCACGATTTTGTGGGCCTCAACCAGGGCAGCGCTTTGCTCGAATTGGGCTTGCGTCAAGCTAAAGCTTTGGGCCAAAACTGGCGCTTGCGCATCCAAGTGCGCAGTTTTGACGCCTTGTGCAACATGGTGAACGCAGACATGGGCATTGGGCTCATCCCCTTGAAAGCCTGCCAGGGCAACATCAAGGCCCATGGCTTGCATACCCTAGCGCTGGATGACGCTTGGGCAGAACGCCGTTTTTGGGTGATTTCACGCGCTCTGCCCGAGTTGGGGCCAAGCACCAAAATACTGCGCGAATACCTCTTGAAAGAGATGCGCGCTTAAGACACCAAGGCATTGGCCATGCCTTTGCGCCAAGCCCATCGGGCATGCATCAAGACGATGCGACCATGCCCGACTTTAAGGTCTCAAGAACCCAGATTTCGCCCTGCTAACTTACCAAGCCGAGGTTGGCAATGCACTCATGGCCGCTTTGGCGGCAGGCTTGCTCAACTCCAATTGAAAAGTCACGGGAACCGTGCTGCTCAAAAAGTTCAAACCCACGATGGCGCGCAAAGCCTCAACACCCTCAGTCAGACCAAAATCATCGGCTTTGATCAAAATTGGCTTGCGCGTGCTGACCATCACTTTGCCGTTAAGGCTGTAGGCCAAGAGCTGGGCTTTGACAGGTTTGCTTTGGCCCGCCATGGTCAGCTGACCCTCCACATCCATGACGACCGCTTCTTGGGTCATTTTCTTTTGCTCTTCAGGCTTGATTTGGGCTGAAAAGGTGACGCTCGGATAGGTGCCCACCTTGAACAACAAAGATTGCATGCGTTCATCCCGGATGCCGATACCGCTGTCAATGCTGCTCAGGTCGATCTTGAACTGAATGCGCCCTTGGGCGTCTAGGCCACCCTCATAACGGCTAAAGCGCATGGTTTCCGTGATGCCGCCCACCCCAGCAGTGCCTGCTTTGGTGGTGTTGAACGTTAGACTTGAGGTGCTTGGATTGACTTGCCACAGCAAAGGCGCGTCGCTTGCGACCGCCGGTACGGCCGACAAGGCGCAAAGGGCGAAAGCCAAGGAAAGACCGACAGAACGTGCCGATGAATGATTTAATTTAATACCCATTTAATACTCCAATTTAAAGAAAAATAATTATGTCAAATAATACCCAAAAATTCATTCAAAGGGACTAAGAAATACCATAAGAACGCATCATTTATGATGTGCTTCTGAATACCCTTGAATTCAATTTATGACCAATGTTGTCCAATGGATCGATGTCCCGTGCGCCCATGAATTGCGACAAGTTCAGATGCGTCAAGTCAATTTGGTGTGCATCACGCTCGGGCACAAAGACCTGTGGCACCAAGACGCATGGCAGCGTCACCAGCCCGGTGAATTGCTTTTGTTTGCGGCCCAAACGCAGTGGCGTTTGCACAACCACCCCGGCGCAAGTGGCAGCTACAAGGCGCAGGTATTGGCTGTGCCCGATGCCTGGTTGCAAAAATTTCACCAACAACAGCCCGATCACATCGCACAAAGGGTGAACGACCTGGCCACCCTGCCCTTGAATGGTTGGTTGCTGCAAGCCTGGCAGCGCGTGTCCGACCCGGCACTCGCCGAGGCCTCCGAGGCACTGACCCAACACAGGGTCATGGAGCTGTTGTTGGTTTTGGCCGAATCCGGTCTCAGCTTTGACTTTGATGAGGGCCCGCAGCTGCAAAACCGGATTCATGCACTGATTCATCACAATCCGGGCCAAAACTGGAATGTCTCTAACTTGGCCGAGCGTTTCCACATGAGTTCCAGCACGCTGCTTCGACGTTTGCAAGAAGAAGGCACCAGTGCCTCCCAGTGTGTGCGCGATGCCCGCTTGGAGCGGGCGCTCAACCTGTTGCAAACCACCCGTCAACCGATTGGGCACATTGCCGAGGCTTGCGGGTATTTGTCTCACAGCCGATTCAGTGCTGCTTTTGAACAGCAATTCGGCATCTTGCCGATCAAGCTTCGGCAACAAATTCAACCCACAAAAACTTTAGCGATAAAAAAACCCCGATCCGTTCAGTGATCGGGGTTTAAAACCTGAAAGGCGCACTTGTGGCGCGCCTCAATGCTGGTTTTAGGGGCGCACGTAAGTCGCGGTAAAACTGGCCTTGCCCAATACATTCGGGCCCAAGCCGTGGTTCAAAACAAAGCCGGTCAATGCCGCTGTGCCCGTGGTCGGGATGCCGGCAGCCGCAAAAATATTGGGCACTTTGAGCGCGAACAGCGTGAATTTGTAGTTATGTACGCCATGCCCCTCGGGTGGGCAAGGACCGCCGTAACCGCCAGTGCCCGTGGTGCCTGTGTTCAAAAAGTCCGTGGCACCTGCCACCGCGCCTGCGGGCAAAGTCCCCTGCCCGGTTCCGGCACCTGCGGGCAAACCGTTGGCCGAGGCGGGAATGTTGCTGACCACCCAGTGCCAAAAACCGCTGCCTGTCGGCGCATCGGCATCGTGCACCATCAAGGCCAGCGACTGCGTACCGGCGGGCAAGTCTTTCCAGGTGACCGCAGGCGAGATATTTTTGCCCTTGCAACCAAAACCATCCAGAGTTTGCTCGGTGCTGAATTTCATGCCCTGGGCTTTCAAATCCGGGCTGGACACCTCAAAGGCGTGCGCTGTGCCCAGTAAAGTGAAGGCAGCCAACACGCCAGCGAGAGGCGACAAAATGCCCATTTGAATCAGTTTCATGTTCATGTTTCCATCAAAAAAGCCACAGATAAAAATCAATCAAAGGGGCCGCTGCGGGACCGGCCCCCTCGACGGTTTCGGCTTAACAAGAAAAAGTTGCGACAAACCCTGCTTTGCCCAGAACATGCGAGCCGAGACCGAAATTGACGGCAAAGCCCACCAGGGTTGCTGTGCCTGCGGCGGGAATACCGGCGGCCGCAAATAAATCTGAAACATCCAGGGCATAAAGAGAAAAGTGGTAGTGGTGCGTGCCGTGTCCTGCGGGTGGACATGGGCCTCCATAGCCGCCTGCAGCTGAGACGCCGGTGTTCAGAAAATCGGTGTTGCAGACCACCGTGTCCTCATGCAAAAGCGCCTTGTCATTGCCTGCCGAGGGAGGCAATTCGGACAAATCGCCGGGCAAATTGGCCAGTACCCAATGCCAAAAACCACTGCCGGTGGGTGCATCTGGGTCAAAAACCGTCAAAACAAAGGAACGGGTTCCTGCGGGTGCGCCCGACCAACACAGGTGCGGCGACTTGTTTTGACCTTGCTGGCCAAAGCCGGAGGCGGTGTGGCGATCGGTAAAAACACCGCTGGCCAGGTCGGGGCTCCATAAACGGAAGGCATCTGGGTTTTCTGACATGGGCTTGCTTTCAAGGGTTTGAAGTTCAAGTTCATTGCCCACGCTGAAGAGGGCATTGAACGAAAGTGATTTAAGCAAGCTTGTGCCCTGAGATTTAGCCCAAATACGTCAAAAATTAAGCACTCAGCCCTCTTTTTGTAATGAATAACCCTGTGCGTAAAATTTGCGCGACCCAGCAGAACGGTGAAACCCCGGATAATCTCGCCCTATGACTATTTCCATCAAAACCGCCGAAGACATCGAAGGCATGCGCTTGGCTTGCAGGCTCGCGGCTGAAGTTCTTGACTACATCGAGCCCTTTGTTAAACCCGGTGTCACCACCAACGAGATCGACAAACTTTGCCACGACTACATGGTCGATGTGCAGGGCTGCATTCCTGCCCCATTAAATTACGCACCCGGGGGATACAAGCCTTACCCCAAGTCGATTTGCACCTCGATCAACCACCAGGTTTGCCACGGCATTCCGAACGACAAGCCGCTCAAAAAGGGCGACTCCTTGAACATTGACATCACCACCATCAAAAATGGCTGGCATGGTGACACCAGCCGCATGTTTCATGTCGGCGAAGCCTCGATTGCCGCCAAACGACTGGCCAAGCTGACCTATGAGGCCATGTGGAAAGGCATTCAACAGGTCCGACCCGGCGCACATTTGGGCGACATCGGTCATGCGATTCAGACTTTTGCTGAGGGCCATGGCTTTTCGGTGGTGCGCGAGTTTTGTGGCCACGGCATAGGCCGGGGCTTTCACGAAGAACCCCAAGTCTTGCACTACGGCAGGCCCGGCACACTGGTTGAATTGGTTCCCGGCATGATTTTCACCATCGAACCCATGATCAACGCTGGCAAACGCGAGATCAAGGAAATGGGCGATGGCTGGACCATCGTCACCAAAGACCATTCGCTGTCGGCCCAGTGGGAGCACACCGTGGTGGTGACCGATACGGGTTACGAAGTGCTGACCTTGTCGGCTGGCAGTCCGGCCACCCCAGACTTCATCACCGAAAAAGCCACGGCTTGACATGGACGCGCAGGCCCACACGGTCGATCTGGCCTTTTTGCGCGATGCCTACAAGCACGACAAAGCGGCCGTCTTGCAATCATTGGCCAACACCGGGGCCGTGACCCGGGGTCTGAAGCAAACCCTTAGGCAACTGTCCATCTTGGCCGATGGGCTGCTGATTCAACTTTGGCAAAACGCCGAATTTGCACCCGATTTGTGTTTGGTAGCGGTGGGTGGTTTTGGTCGGGCCGAGCTCTTTCCTTCGTCCGATGTCGACGTCTTGGTGCTTTTGCCGGATGGCCAATCGCCCGAAAACACCCCTCAATTACAAGCCCAGCTCGAAAAGTTCATTGGCAGTTGCTGGGACACTGGCCTCGAAATCGGCTCCAGCGTGCGCACCCTGAGCGAGTGTTTGGCTGAGTCTGCCAAAGACATCACGGTGCAAACCTCTTTGCTTGAGTCCCGCAGAGTGACCGGCAGCACCCGCTTGTTCACCGAATTTCAGAAGCAATACCAAGCGGCCATGAACCCGCAGGCCTTTTTGGTTGCCAAGACGCTGGAGATGCGCCAGCGGCACACCAAATTTGAGGACACGCCTTACGCCCTGGAGCCCAATTGCAAAGAGTCACCCGGGGGTCTACGCGATTTACAGATGATTTTGTGGGTTGCCCGCGCTGCCGGACTGGGCCACAGCTGGGATGAACTGGCCCGAAAAGGACTGGCAACCCCCTTGGAGGCGCGTCAAATTAAGCGCAACGAAGCCCTCTTGGGTTTGATTCGCGCGCGCCTGCATTTGCAAGCCAAAAGACGCGAAGACCGGCTGGTGTTCGATTTGCAAACTAATGTGGCCGAATCCTTTGGTTACGCTTCAGATGTGACACCAGAGGGCCGCTTGGCTTTGCGTGCCAGTGAAAAACTGATGCGGCAATACTATTGGGCAGCCAAGGCAGTGACCCAACTCAACCAGATCTTGTTGCTCAACATTGAAGATCGGTTGCGGGTGGAACGGGGCGAAACCCTGGCCGATTTCAGGCCCCTGAATGAGCGCTTTTTTGAAAAAGCCGGTTTGATTGAAGTGGCCAGCGACGACTTGTATCAAAAGCACCCGCACGCCATTTTGGAAACCTTCTTGTTGTATCAGGCCACACCGGGGGTTAAAGGCTTGTCGGCCAGAACGCTGCGGGCGCTTTACAACGTGCGCGCCATCATGAACGGGCGCTTTCGGGCTGACCCGGTCAACCGACAGACCTTTTTGCAAATACTGCAGCAGCAACAGGGCATCACCCATGCCATGCGGCTGATGAACGAGACCTCGGTGCTGGGCCGCTATTTGTGGGTTTTCCGGCGCATTGTGGGCCAGATGCAGCATGACTTGTTTCATGCCTATACGGTGGACCAACACATCTTGATGGTGCTGCGCAATGTGCGGCGCTTCTTCATGGCCGAACACACCCACGAATACCCGTTTTGCTCTCAATTGGCGGGCGGCTGGGACAAGCCCTGGATTTTGTACACCGCCGCTTTGTTTCATGACATCGCCAAAGGCCGGGGTGGAGACCACTCTAAGTTGGGCATTTTGGAGGTGCGCACCTTCTGCCGCCAACACCTGATCGGCAAGGAAGACGCCCAACTGATCGAGTTTTTGGTGGGCGAGCACCTGACCATGAGCCATGTGGCCCAAAAAGAAGACTTGAGCGACCCTGAAATCATTGCCCGCTTTGCACAACGCGTAGGCAACGAGCGCCGTTTGACGGCCTTGTATTTACTCACCGTGGCCGATATTCGGGGCACCAGCCCCAAAGTCTGGAATGCCTGGAAGGGCAAGTTGCTGGAAGATTTGTACAAATCCACCTTGCGTGTACTGGGGGGCCGTGCCCCGGATGCCAACGCCGAAGTGGAAGCACGAAAACGCGAAGCACTGATTGAGTTAGCCCGGCAAGCCGAACCGCATGAAGGCCACAAGGCTTTTTGGGACACCCTGGATGTGGGTTATTTCATGCGCCACGATGCCTCCGACATCGCTTGGCATGCCCGTCAGCTGTCCCGCCATGTGGCACTGGCGCATCCGGATTCAGCCCGCACCATCGTCCGGGCGCGACCATCCCCCGTGGGCGAGGGCTTGCAGGTGTTGGTGTTCACGCCCGACCAACCCGATTTGTT
>Ga0255128_1000921_pt1 | contig 13559 bp, 7 predicted proteins | sample Law_Miss_RepC_8d_FD_188562 | JGI IMG/M metagenome (GOLD analysis project Ga0255128, IMG submission 188562) | Freshwater microbial communities from St. Lawrence River, New York, United States - Law_Miss_RepC_8d | ecosystem: Environmental > Aquatic > Freshwater > River | place: USA: New York... | reverse complement strand
GGATCAGGTCGACCAATTGCGAGCCAACGGGGTGGCCGCCACGTTTCTCAATTCGTCACTGTCCGAAAAAGAGCGCAAGGCCCGGTGGCGCGGCCTGCATCAGGGCGAATTCAAACTCCTCTACCTATCCCCCGAGCGTCTGATGATCGGCGAAGGCTCGCTCTTCGATGCCCTGCGTCAGTGGAATGTCCAGCAGGTGGCGGTGGATGAGGCCCATTGCATCAGCGAATGGGGGCACGACTTCCGCCCCGAATACCGGCAACTGTCCCTGCTCCGGGAACAGTTCACTGACCTGCCCTTCATGGCCCTGACTGCGACGGCCACCACCCGGGTCCGGGATGATATCATCCGGCAGCTCCACCTGAAGGATCCGTCGGTCCACGTGGCCAGCTTCAACCGCCCAAACCTGACTTACCGGGTCATCCCAAAATCCCAGGCCTATCGGCAAATTCTCGACTTTGTACGAGCTCGCCCCAAAGAGAGCGGGATCGTCTACTGCTTCTCACGGGCTTCGGCCGATTCAGTGGCGGCCAAACTGGCTCAGGACGGCGTCAAGTCGCTGGCCTACCATGCTGGGTTGTCCTCCAAAGAACGTTCTAACAATCAGGACACATTCCTGCGGGATGAGGTGCGGGTCGTCTGCGCGACGGTCGCCTTCGGCATGGGCATCAACAAACCCAATGTCCGTTTCGTCATCCATCACGATCTGCCCAAGAACATCGAAGGCTATTACCAGGAAACCGGCCGGGCCGGGCGGGACGGACTGCCCGGTGAATGCCTCTTGCTCTACAGCCCTGGGGATGTCGCTAAGCAAACGGCCTTCATTGCCGAGAAAACCGACCCGGAAGAACAGCGCATCGCGCGCGAACAACTCCAGCAGATCAGTCACTATGCCGACAGTTCTGAGTGCCGAAGGGCTGGTTTGCTCGGCTACTTCGGTGAGGTCTACCCGCAACCCAACTGCGGCACCTGCGACAATTGCCTGAGTCCCCGCTCCACCTGGGACGGCACGGTGGCTGCCCAGAAGTTTCTGAGCTGCGTCTTCCGCATCCGCCAGAAGAGCGGATTTGGAACCGGGTTTAATCATGTCATCGCGGTGCTCACCGGCAGCGAGTCTGAGAAAGTGATCCAGTGGGGGCACGACAAGCTCAGCACCTACGGCATCGGCTCAGAGTTGAGCCGCAATGAATGGGCCTCGATTGGGCGTGAACTCGTTCGCCTAGGATACCTTCGGCAAACCTCCGAGCAGTTCAGTGTCTTGGAGATGACCCCAGATGGCATGACCGCCCTGAAGGACCGTCGGATCATCACCCTTACCAAGCCGATGGAGCGATCCCGCCCCAAGGCCGAACGGGTTGGGGACATCGACTGCGACGAACTGCTCTTCGAGAAGCTCCGCCTCCTGCGCAAGTCACAGGCCGACAGCTTGGGTGTTCCGCCCTACATTGTCTTTGGCGACAACTCGCTGCGACTCATGGCTCGGGACCTTCCGACGACCGATGAAGAATTCCTAACCATCTCGGGCGTCGGTGAACGCAAACTCCGAGACTACGGTGAGGAGTTTCTCACGGAAATCCGCGAGCATCTGAGAAACAATCCCCGAAGGTAAACCGCCCGAGGCACCCCGGCGGTCTCTAGCGCAGCAATGGCCTCGGAAATCCGCCCGCCTCACATCTTCTCGGTGACTTCGATGCCCAGCGTCTCAAGGCCTAACCGCAATACTTGGGCGCTGAGCCGGCACAAGGCCAACCGAGTCGAGCGGGCCGGTTCTTCGGCCTTCAGCACGGGACAAGCCTCATAGAAACTACTGTAAAGGCCCGCCAACTCATGGAGGTAGTTGCACAAATAGTTGGGGCGACATTCCTCGGCGGCCGCTTGCAGCGTGAAACCCAAGTTCATGAGATGCTTGGCCAAGGCGATCTCGGCGGGCTCCGTCAAAGCGATGGGCTGGGCCGCTGTCGGCGCACCGGAGTCGCGGACCACCTTCGCCGCCCTGGTGTACTGATACTGGACGTAGGGCGCGGTGTTGCCTTGGAGCGCCAGCATCTTATCCCAGGAGAACACATAGTCGCTCTGCCGATTCGGCAACAAGTCCTGCCACTTGACGGCTCCGATACCGACGATCCGGGCAATCTCCCGACGTTCTGAAGCCTCTAAGTCTGGCCGCTTCTCGGTGACCACTTGCAGGGCTCGCTCCTCAGCCTCATCTAGGAGGTCGGCCAGTCGCACCGTATCCCCAGAACGAGTTTTGAAGGGCTTTCCATCTTCACCCAAAATCTTTCCGAAACCCACGTGCCGCAATTGAGTCTTGCGATAGGCCTCGGGCTGCCACCGGGCAAAGACATGGAAGAGCGCCCGAAAATGCCCCGATTGCCGGTCATCCACCACGTAGAGGATTTCGTCCGGAGCCCAGGTCCGGATGCGATAATCGACCGTGGCCAGATCGGTGGTCATGTAATTGAACCCTCCGTCGCTCTTGCGAATGAGTGCCGGCACATCCACCCACTCCCCATCCCGGCTCACCAAGAATGGATCCTCCTTGGGAGCCAAAGCCCGATCGCTAAACACCGCAACCGCTCCATCGCTCAAACGCGCAATGCCCGCCGCCATCAGCGCCTCCACCACCGGGCTTAACTCAGAATTGTAGAAACTTTCACCCAGGGTACGATCAAACCGAGTGCCCATCCGCCCGTAGAGCGTGTCGAACTGAACTTGCGAGAGACGGATCATCTCCTTCCAGATCGCCAGGTTTTCAGGGTCACCGGCTTGCAGGCGCACCAATTCCTGGCGGGCCATCTCCAAGCGGGCTGGTTCGGCATCGCACTGGGTGTTGACCGTCTTGTAGAGACGCTCCATTTCGGCGATCGGATCACTCTCCAAGGCCGGCCGATCGAGCAACTCCTTCCAACCCACCAGCAATTTACCGAACTGAGTCCCCCAGTCGCCGATATGATTGTCACTAATGACTCGGTGTCCGAGCAGTCGCCACATCCGCTGCAACGCATCCCCGATGCCGGTAGACCGGATGTGCCCGACATGCATGGGCTTAGCGACATTTGGTGAGGAGAAATCCAGAACCACTGTCCGCAGTGTCTCAGCCTGAGGTATGAGCACCGGTTTGCCGCTGGCCGCGTCACTCACCCAATTCTCGAGTGCAGGTCGAGTGAGTCGAAAGTTCAAAAAACCCGGGCCAGCAATCTCAACAGGTTCGCAACAATCGGAGACATCCAGGCGCGCCACCACATCGCTGGCCAATTGGCGGGGATTCATGCGGGCGGCCTTCGCCACCAACATCAAAGAGTTGCTCTGAAAATCACCAAACCGAGCCTCGGAAACCGGCTTCACCTGGATGGTGGCCGGATCGGCGGTAGGAACGAGAGCGGAAACCACGGCGCGGAGCCGAGATTCAATAACAGAATGGAACATGGGACGGAAGTGTCGGGCTCGAATGGAATCACCCCAACGGAGGTCAGCGCAGACCCTCGGAGAAATCGCGGATCAGTTTGATCATGGCTTCGGCATCCGAGGCGTTGGAGATGGACTTCAGGAAGTCATCGCGACGCAAGACCTTGGCAATTCCAGCCAAGGTATGCAGGTGACGCTGGAACTGCCCGGCGGGCACCAAGAACAAGGTCACTAAATGGACCGGTTGATTGTCCAATGAATCAAAGCTGACGCCAGTGCGGGAACGCCCAAAGGCGGCGATCACCTCGGGAATCAAATCGGTGGAGGCGTGCGGGATACCGATGCCGAATCCAATACCCGTGCTCATGGAGGTCTCGCGCTTTTTGACGACCGCGGTGATGGCCTCCCGATGTTCGGGCAGAACCTTGCCAGCGGCGACAAGGCACCCGATCAGCTCATCGATGGCCTCCCACCGGTTTTTGGCCGCCAGTTCAGGAACGATCTGCCGTGTCGTGAGAATATCGCCAAGATTCATGCGTACCTAAGATCAGAAGCTTCTCGCCTGCGTGGGCTGAGTTTCAAGTTTCATTTGTAACACAGCGATCGAAACCCGCGATGCATCCCTCACGGCAGGGCCTCCAACGAGAGCCTCATTTTCTCAAGAGATCCATTGTTGTACCCACCGCCACGCCTGCAGATAGAACTCACCGGAAAGGCGCGCTGCCGACCGCAACGTGGCCCCCATGCCTGGACGCCCGGCCAACCAAGTCATGCCCAACAGAAGCATTAAGGCATTGCCCAGCCAGATGAGCGACCCTGAAAACAGAAACCCCTCGCCCACCAGGTCCGGCTGTCGGATGCGCAAAATCACCGCCGTCATGGTGACGTGGAAGCCGTAGGTCAGACCCAAACCCACCTGATACACCGGCATGACCCACCACTCCTTACCCCAGCGCCATTGCACCACGACCATGATCAGGGACCAGAGGATCGAGTAGATGGGTAAAAAATAGGGAGAGAGCGCAATGAACGCATTGCTCTTGCTGACCCGGACCTCTCCTCCTCGGCTGTTCACCTTGAAGGATTGAACCCGAGATCCACACATCCAGGCGCTGAGTGCATGAGTCAACTCATGGCCCAGGACATAAATCCACATTGGGCGTGGCAGTTGGACATAGACCACCATCCAAATTCCAAAACCGACCAAGAGCGGCACCCAAAATGGGCTGCCAGAAACAGAGGTCCGACCGACCTCCCAGGCAGCCCAACTCACCCCCAGGTTGATCGGCAACAAAAGAAGAGCGACAAGCCAACGAAGCCCTCGGCGAAACCATCGAGACAACATTCCGCCGACAGAGTTCCGTGCCCCGGAGAGATCGAACAGCCCAAAGCTTCTGGCCCAAACCCGGACCCAGCCTTGCGATCAGAGGCACACAATGCACCATCTAAGAAGTGTTGCTCGTATGAAACCCAAGGCCAAGCCCACCGCTCGCTCGCTGGCCGTTGCCCCGACCCTGACTCCCCGGAAGGCCGGGCGTCCGAGTCCACGTTCCGTTGCCGTCCCAGACCTTCCCGTCGAAACTCCAACGGATACCGCTGCCAGCGAATTGGCAAGCTCCGTAGCCGGTAATCTGGGGCGCGCGCTCAAGCCGAACGAGATAGAGGTTATCCGCCTCATTGACAGTCTCTTTGCGCGGATCCGGAGCGGCACAGCTCTCACTTTGGGACACTTGGCCGAGCTGGGTTTCTTGATTACAGAAAACGCGTGGCAAAAGGCTGATTTGTGGAATGCCATGCCGCGTTCTTCCTGGGAGCTGTGGCAATATATCGCCGTCTTCGCCGAAGAGCGAAATCTGGCCATACCGGCTTTTCTGAAGTCGGTGACCCAACCGGATGAGGCCCGTGTTGCGGTGTCCACCCACAGGCGGGAGCGAGACGTCACTCGCTGGAGAACTCTTCTAACCAACCTCCAACTCGGCCCTTCGGAAGACGCACGGCCCGGTGGCCAGATCGAACTACGCCTCCGGCTAGACGCCAAAGAGGCCTTGGTCGAATGGCGCAAGGCGGGGGCCGACACCTGGGCGGCGATCAAGCCCGGAAAATTCAAAGACTTCGACGAGAAGCACGCTACGGAACTCGTGGTGGAGGTTGCCCTACTTTGGCAACCGCTGGCCCAACGGGCCCGGTACGGATACCCCATCGAACTCTTCTACCACGACCAGAACACCCGCTTGTTCCTGAACCGGGTGCTACGCTTGCCCGCACTGCATCCGTTCATCGTGGGCGCGGCGGGTGAACCCTTGAACCGACCAGAACTGGCCCTGCGCTGGACCCTCAACGATGCCGCCGACGACTATTCCGACTATTCGTTGCGGCTGCTCACCGGAGATGGGCAGGCCGTGCCCCCCTTCCTCCTGACCCTCCATGGCCGCCCGACCCTCTACCTGACGCTCGACACGCTCTTCTCCGGCCCCCCAGCCGAGGACCGTGCTCTGGACCCTGCGCTGGAGACTCGCATCCCGGCCCCGGCCCTCGAGACTCAGGCTGGTGTCCGTTTCCTTTCCCACCTTCAGTTGGCCCTTCCGCCCCGCCTTTCTTCCAAGGTATCGGTAATCCCGCTCCAGCCGCGGATTCAGGCTGAATTGGTTCAGCCCATCGTTGGTTACGACAACGAGTTCTGCTTCATGGACCTTCTGGCTGTCCGCCCCGACGGACAACCCGTGGAGCGTTGGACGGGCACTGCATGGACCGACCTCGACGCCCAAGACTCAACGCAAGCACCCGGAAAAACGGGGACTTCACGAACCGCAGACTCGCCAGAATCGCTCTGGATGTTCGACCGGTCTGCCCTTGCTGAGGCTGCCCGACGACTCGACGCCTCGGGTTTTCGGTGGGACTTCGCCCGTCAGCGCTGGTCTGCCAAAGTCACCCGACAATTTCCAGATCGCTTTGTTCCCTGGCTCAAATCGCTCCCACTGTCGCTCGAACTGGACCTCCGCGGCGAACTGGCCTCGTTCCTGCAGTCTGAGGTGGCTGGAACCGTCAAACTGGACGTTCAAGAATCGGGCATCGACTGGTTCGACCTCTCAGTGATCGTCGATGTCTCGGACACGTCGCTCTCGCAAGACGAGATCAAGCTCCTGCTCAATGCCCGAGGCAAATGGGTCCGCCTCTCCGACAAGGGTTGGCGCAAACTGGAGTTCAAACTGTCCGAACAAGAAGACGAGCAATTGGCCCGTCTGGGACTCAACCCCCACGAACTCAGCTCCGAGAAGCAGCGTCTGCACGCGCTCCAATTAGCCGACCCTGCGGCCCGCCAATTCCTCTCGGAGGCGAACTATCAAAAGGTCGAACGCCGGGCTGCTGAACTGAAAGCCCGCGTGACTCCGGAGATTCCGGTGGAGATCCAAGCAGAACTTCGTCCCTACCAGAAGGAGGGCTTCCACTTCTTAGCCTACCTGAGCACCAACCGATTTGGTGGCATCCTCGCCGACGATATGGGTCTGGGTAAAACCCTCCAGACCCTGACTTGGATTGCCTGGTTGCGAGGCCAGTACGCCAAACCCGGGCCCATCTTGGTGGTATGCCCCAAGTCCGTCGCCGACAACTGGCGCTCCGAAACCGCACGGTTTCTTCCAAGCGTCCGTCCGCGGGTCTGGAGCAGTGATGACATGAAATCGTTACCTAGCCAGACCGGCTCGGCCGATCTGCACATCATCAACTACAATCAACTGCGATCCATCGGTGAGAAGCTCCACACTGAATTCTTGGCCGTCGTCTTGGACGAAGGGCAGTACATCAAGAACCCAGGTTCCGTCACCGCCCTGATCGCCACCCGGATCGAGGCGAAGAACCGGGTCCTACTGAGCGGCACTCCCATTGAGAACAAGCTGATGGACCTCTGGAGCCTGATGGCCTTCGCGATGCCCGGCATCCTCGGCAACCGGGGAGATTTCCAGAAGCTCTTCGATGCCAAGGAGGATCCCCTCTGCCGGCGACGTCTTGCGGCACGCGTCCGCCCGTTCCTGCTGCGGCGCACCAAGATGCAAGTCGCCAAGGACTTGCCTGAGCGCATCGAGGAAGACCTGCTCTGTGAACTCGAGGGCGAACAGAAGACCCTTTACAAGGCCGAGCTCAAACGGGCCCAACAGATGCTGCTGGGCATCAGCACCGCCTCTCAGCTCAACAAGAATCGATTCAACCTCCTGACCTCCCTGCTTCGATTGCGGCAAATCTGTTGCCACCCGAAGTTGGTCAAAGAGGACTCCAAGGCCGAGAGCACCAAGGTCGAAGCCCTCATGGAGACTCTCGATCCCATCATGGAGGAGGGCGGCAAGGTCATCGTCTTTTCCCAGTTCGTGGAAATGCTGGGTCTAATTAAGAAGGCCATCACCGAGCGAAACTGGCCGACCTACTACTTAGCCGGCGACACAGAGAACCGCGGCGAACTGGTTCAGCAATTCCAAGAACACTCGGGTGAAGCCGTCTTCCTGATCTCCCTCAAGGCAGGCGGATTCGGACTCAACCTGACAGCCGCCAGCTATGTCGTTCTCTTTGACCCGTGGTGGAATCCCGCTGTTGAAAATCAGGCCATCGACCGGGCCCACCGCATTGGCCAGCGACAGACGGTCATCGCCTATCGGTTGCTCATCAAAAACAGCGTCGAAGAGAAAATTCGTGCACTCCAACGATCCAAGAGCCAACTGGCCGAGGATGTACTCGGAGAGGATAAGTTCGCCCAGGCGCTCACGCTCGACGACCTGCGGTACTTGTTCGAGGGGTGAGTCGGGAATACCGGGCCGCTAGAAACGCTCGATGTTGCGGAATTCCTACGGGACGCCGGGTCGGGAGACCCGGCCTACAGGGTGGACCTACAGGGTGAGTTAGTGGGTTGGGCGGTGCGTTGTAAGTCCATTGCCCCCACTGGACGGTCTGCAGGTTGGGTGCCCCCTGGGAATGCCAGGGTATGGGGAAACCGCGCGGGACGCCGGATCGGGAGACCCGGCCTTCCCACTGGAAATAGCGAGAAACCGGGACTTATCGGAGATACCCATCCCTAAGGCCGATTACCAATAACGGGGCACGGAGGGATCGACCTCGCGGCTCCAGCGATCGATGCCACCGGTCAAATTTATAAAACCGGACAACCCCTTCTCCTCGAGGAATGCGATCGCGTGCGCACTGCGCACCCCGTGGTGGCAATACACCACGGTGTCCCCTTCGGCTCCGCACCACTCCTCCAGTTCCTGCCATCGCGCCTCCAATTGAGAGAGCGGTAGCAGCCTCGAGTCCGCCAGAGCACAATGAGCGTGTTCGTCCGGCTCCCTCACATCGAGCAGTCGGATCGGGCCCGTCTCATCAAAGTGAGACTTCAAATCCATCGGCGTTATGGAGGTCATCGCGGAGAAATGAATGCAGAAATTGCGAAGTCACAGAAGGTATCCAGCAACCCATAAATCAGAGACCTCGATGGTCTCAACTTTGGATGGCGGCCAGGTGGCGTTCGGCTTCGATCGCCGCCGAACAGCCCAGCCCTGCGGCCGTGATGGCTTGGCGGTACACCGAGTCCACACAATCACCGGCCACGAACACGCCAGGAATCTTCGTCAGGACCGTCCCATCGGTCTTGAAATAGCCATTCTCATGAAGATCCAAAGTGCCCTTAAAGAGAGAGGTGTTGGGCACATGCCCGATGGCCACGAACACCCCGGTGCACGGCAGGTGTGACTCGGCACCGGTCTTGAGATTCTTGAGCTTCACGCCCGTGACTTTGTCTGCCGCCACATCGGTGACCTCGGTCACCACGCTGTCCCAGACCATTTCAATCTTGGGATTGGCCAACGTGCGCTCGGCCATGATTCGTGAAGCCCGCAGCGTGTCGCGGCGATGGATCAGGTAAACCTTCGAAGCAAATCGAGTCAGGTAGGTCGCCTCTTCGCAGGCCGAGTCGCCGCCACCGATCACCACCACCGGCTGATTGCGAAACATGGGCAATGCCCCATCGCAGGTGGCGCAGTAGGTCACACCCTTCTTTTCCAACTCATCTTCGCCCGGGACGTCGAGGTGCTTGTGGCCTGCGCCGCTGGCGATGATCAACGTGCGCGTCTGGACCGGCTCGCCATCGACAATGAGTTCGGTCACGCCGTCGCCAAACTTCACCGAATCCACGGTGGCGAACTTCACTTGGGCCCCGAACTTCTCGGCCTGGGCCTGCATGCGGGTCATCAACTCATAGCCATCGACGCCCTCGGGAAAACCCGGGAAATTTTCCACGATGCTCGTGGTGGTCAGGAGTCCCCCGGGCATGGTGCCCGTGAGGACCAGCGGCTTGAGATTGGCGCGGGCCGTGTAAATGGCAGCAGTCAGACCGGCGCAGCCAGTCCCAATGATCACGACGTTTTCCATGTTGTGACCCACAGGCTACCTCGAAAGCCCACCCCGGCCAAATCGCAATTCGAAACCTTGCCGCTGCCACTCAGGCCTCAAAAGATCGCGTCCACCACCTCACCGAAGACTTGATCCGGTCCGCCAGGGGGCCCAACACCGTGAACAGTTCCGGCATCCGCCGAACCTCATCGATCACCACAAACCCCTTTTAATCTACACAACAGCAACTGGGACTCCTCTAATTTAGCCCGATCGGACGGCTTCTCCAGATCGAAGAACACCGAAAGTTGCTGCCCAGCAGGGTGAATTCATCTGGATTTTGGGAGAAGGTGCTCGCCCTGTGGCGTTGCTGGGTTTGAACACCCGGGATTGGGCGGCGGCGCACCCGAGACCTCTGGCAGGTCTCATTTCGGCGTCTGGACTGCTCGTCCGAGGGTGAGTTTGCTATCCGCTCGCAACGGCTGACCAATACTCTTGGATTATCCTCAACAACTCCTTCGAGCTCATGTGGTTCCGGGTCAGGCTTGTCGCGTAAGTCTCAACCTCGGTGCTAGGTTCCTGATTAGACAAAAAACCCCGGGAAGACCGAAGTCCTTCCGGGGAGTTGCTGGGTACGTTTTGGACGCAGAAATCAATCCGCAAGAAGACCGGTTTTGAAGCCCTCCCTGAATGCCATCGGGCCTGCCGATCCAATGAACTTTCGGGAGTCTTCTCCCCGCCCACCTTACGGACTGATTGCTGAGTCCACGTTCCGCCTTTCTTGCCGAGCCCTCTGTGATCCAGAACATTCTGGCGCTCAGAAGCTCCGATCTGGAGCCGGAGGAGGGAGGCTTTCTCCACTCCTCCCGGCCTAGGCGCGCCCGATGCGGCGCGCCCAGGACCGAACCATCCGGAGGGTTTAGCCCAAGAGACGGAGGGCCGACTGCGGACTGGCGTTAGCCTGGGCCAACATGGCCGTGCCCGCCTGGACCAGGATGTTGTACTTAGCGAAGGTCGTGCTTTCGTCAGCGACGTTCACGTCCTTGATGCGGCTATTGGCGGCCGTCAGGTTGTCTTTCGACACCCCTAACTGCTCCTGATACATGTTCAGGGCGGCTTGATTAGCACCCACTGTGGCGCGATCTGTGGCCAACTGATTGATGGCGGCCTTCACGTTGGTCAACGCGGTGGACGCATTGGCGGTAGTCGTAATGGTGGAACCCGTAGCTACGGTGTAGCTATTTAGTGACAGGTTGACCGCATTGTAGGCGAAGTTGGATGTCCCCTCGCTGTTGACCGTCACATTGATGGCGGAACCACCGAACATACTCACGCCGTTGAAATCACGGGTCGAAGATGCTGTGACAAAGGCTCCGAGTTTCGTGAACTCGTTGTTATAGAGCCCACGGTCCGTGTCGCTCTTGGTTTCATCGAGAGCGAGCATGGATAGCTCACTCATGCGGTCCAGGGCCTTAGCCACCTTCTTTAGGTAACCATCCTGGGTTTGGGAGAACGAAACTGCGTTCCCGATGTTATCAACGGCAGCCTGTGTTCGATTGATTTGAGCGTCGAAACGCGCGGAGACCGCAAATCCGGCTGCGTCGTCCGACGGATTGACCAGTTTCGATCCCGAACTCAATCGAGCCAGCGATTTGTTCAGCATTCCTTGTGACTCGCCCAATTGCCGGCCTGAAGACAGTGCCGAGTAGTTTGTGTTAATGACCATAGTTTTGGTTCCTTCCTTGAAATCGCTCCGTCGCCAGAGCTCTTTCATACTGCAAGACGGCATCCTTGCCGCCGGAGGTCTTATTTGATCGGGTGACCTCCTGGAACCCGTGCCGGATCTTTCAACGACCGGCCGCTTGGCTTTCGCCATCCGTCACACGACGGAGAAAAGTGGGTTGTGGGATGAACTCAGGACCCTGCCTCGGGTTTGTGAAGTTCGTTCAGGACTTAGAGCCAATTGATCTTTTGATCATGGGCCTCGAACCGGGTCTTTGCGCATGAAGCCGCAGCGGTGAAAGAGAGCGGAGCGGAGCGACTGAGCTGGGGACCGATGTCAGGTTTATCCTGGCATTTTGCGCCACCTCATCCCGAACCGCATACTCACTCGATCTGATTAGCCGAGCAGTCGGAGAACGCTCTGCGAACTGGAATTGGCCTGCGACAACATCGCCGTACCGGCTTGGACCAGGATGTTGTACTTGGCGAAGTTGGTACTCTCCTCCGCGACATCGATGTCTTTGATGCGGCTGTTGGCAGCAGACATGTTGTCTTTGAGAGTCCCCAATTGCTCCTGATACATGTTCAGGGCCGCCTGATTGGCACCCACCGTGGCCCGATCGGAAGCCAGCTGATTGATGGCGAGCTTCACGTTGGTCAACGCGGTGGTCGCATTGCCGGTCGTCGTGAGGCTGATGGTGTTTCCAGTCGCGTTGATGAAAGTGGTCGTCGCCAGGTTGATCCCCGAATACGAGAAACCGGACCCTTCGCTGTCGATCGTCACATTGAAGTTGTTGCCAGCGAACATACTCACCGCATTAAAATCGCGGGTGGCGCTGCTCTTGACGAAGTTCTGCAAATTGACGAACTCGTTGTTGTAAAGGCCTCGGTCGGTGTCGCTCTTGGTTTCATCGAGAGCAAGCATCGAGAGCTCGCCCATGCGGTCTAGAGCCTTGGCCACCTTCTTCAGATAACCGTCCTGAGTTTGCGAGAACGACAGAGCATTGCCGATATTGTCACCGGCGGCCTGGATGCGGCTGATCTGGGCATCGAGACGAATGGATACCGCGAATCCGGCGGCGTTGTCCGAAGGGTTGACCAGCTTAGAGCCCGAGGAGAGGCGACCGAGGGATCGAGACAGGGAGTTCTGATTCTCGTTGAGGTTGCGGGCGGAGGTGAGCGCTGAAATGTTTGTTTTAATGACCATAACTCTATCCGTGAGTTCGACCCCCTTCCGGGGATCCATTGTTTGCTCGCGACATCCTTGTCGCGGATGAAACTTTCCCTTCGTTGGGAGGCGTTCATCACTTCATCGCTGAACCCGATTCATTGCTGAACCCGATTCATTGCTGAAACTGGTTCGTTGCTGAGCCTGATTCATTGCTGAACCTTTCGGAGATTTTTTCGGTCTCCGATATCCGATGTCTTGCGACACCTCATTCATCGGACAGAACTGAAATTTCCTGAATGTTTTCGCGGTTTTATTTTGAAAACCTGTTCTAAAGAGCGCTGCAACTGTTCTTCGAAAAGCCCCTCTAAAAACCATCGGCGTCTCCAGTCCGCCAGCGGACCATTGACCCTGGGTACAGCTTCTCCGCAAGGTCGCGTCCATGACTCTCCAAACTCCTTTACTCGGTTTACTCCTGCTGCTGCTGGTCGGTTGTGCAGGGCATTCCACCGCGTCCACAAAACGCCCGATTCGTGCGCTGCTTATTACGGGTGGCTGCTGCCACAATTATGCGCTACAAACATTCTCACTCACCAATGCCATAGCCAGACACGCCCGAGTGGAATGGACCGTCATTAGCGAGGGCGGCTCCGGTACGCGAGCCGAGATCGCCCTCTACAATGAGCCCAACTGGGCCAAGGGCTTCGATGTGGTGGTCCACAACGAGTGCTTCGCCGACACACAATCCCCGGACTACATCCGGCGGATCACCCGGGCCCATGAGGCGGGTGTTCCAGCAGTGGCCATTCACTGCGCGATGCACACCTACCGAGCTGCGAGCATCGACGAGTGGCGGAAGTTTCTGGGAGTCACCAGTCGGAGACACGATCACCAGAGC
>Ga0255128_1000918_pt1 | contig 13579 bp, 15 predicted proteins | sample Law_Miss_RepC_8d_FD_188562 | JGI IMG/M metagenome (GOLD analysis project Ga0255128, IMG submission 188562) | Freshwater microbial communities from St. Lawrence River, New York, United States - Law_Miss_RepC_8d | ecosystem: Environmental > Aquatic > Freshwater > River | place: USA: New York... | reverse complement strand
GCGCCGAAGAAGTGCCTGTGGCCGAGTTCGTGGCCTTGGCCCAAGCCGTCTGAAGCGCGAGGCCGGGTCAAGCCCAAAGAAAAAGCCCGTCATGGACGGGCTTTTTCATGGGTGCCGCATGAGCGGCTCAATGGGGTTCAGGCTGCGGCGAGCCAGTAACCTGCATTGAAGGGGCTGCTCATGCGCAGCGCCAAGGGCGACACGTCCACCAATTTGTCGGTGGGCATTTTTTCGCCTTCTTCGATCGATTCGGCCATCACGGCGTCCTCGGTTTGTGCCTCAATCGCCCGTCCTGCTTGGCTGTTTTGCGCAGAACGGGCTACAGAAAAGAATAGAAGCATCGGAAGGGTATCTTCCTGTCTCCCCAGTAATCGGCGGTGTCGCGAAAGATGTCCAGCAATTGCTCGCGGGCTTCCTTGTCGAACTTGACGTGTGCGGGAATCTGTTCCAGAACCACAATGAAGCCAGGCTGTGGGCCCGACTTGTGCAATGGATCGGTCATGCAGTCATACAAGGCGTCGAAATTCTTGCCAAAGTGCGAAGGCAATGTGAATTGCGCGCCAATGAGGTCCAGCACATCTTGTTTGCTCTGGGCTTCGGCCAGGTTGGCGTACAAAAAGTGGTGGCCCAAGCCTTGGGCAGCTTCTTGCAAATCGCTCACGCGGTAGGCGCGAATCGACTGCACGATGTTCGACCGCACGCCCTTCAGGGGCGTCTCTTGGTCTTGACGTGTCGGCATGTCCATCTCCGTGGTCTTTCTTGAGAACTAAAAAAATCAGGGTCTGTCAACGATCAGGCGAAAGCTCGCGTAATGGTCTTCGGTGTAATAACAGGCCTTCGGTTCTGTGGGCACCGGGCCGCCGCAGACGATGCGGCGGGCTCCACGGTGTCGCACGCCGGGCGTCCTGACGGTGTATTCGCGGTAAAACCCCCTGGCCTCGCGTGGCAGGAGGCGCTCGCGATTGCCAAAAACCGTACCGTCCTTTTCGTAGGGAAAAGGACCGCCCTTGCGGATTTTTTCGTAGGTTGTCTGGCCTTCACGGGGCAAGTCAGTGACCAACAACTTGGCTTGGACCTGCACCTCTTGGGGTGTACGTGCATGCACTAAAACCGTGCATGCCAGCAAAATAAAGCCCATCAGCATGGCGAACCACCACCGACGGGCTAAGGCTTGTTGTGCCACCCTCATGAATACACCTTTCAGGAGCATCCGGGTTTACCCGAAAACTCGAAGGCGCTAGTGTGTATCAAATGCAATAAAAATGCAAGCGAATGCCCATTAAACAGGCAAAGACATTTTGGTCATTTTGAGTGCATGTGAGTGGTCACACCCGTCAAATCACTTAACGGGCCGCATTGGCATCCGCCACGGTGAGCGCGGTCATGTTCACAATCCGGCGCACCGTGGTGCTGGGCGTCAGAATGTGCACTGGCTTGGCCGCACCCAACAAGACGGGGCCGACAGCAATGTTGCCGCCCGCCGCTGTTTTGAGCAGGTTGTAAGCGATATTGGCCGCATCGATATTGGGCAGAACCAACAAGTTGGCATCCCCCACCAGTGTGCTGTTGGGCATGAGCGTCTGGCGTGCTGCAGTATCCAGAGCAACGTCACCGTGCATTTCCCCATCGACCTCCAGCCAGGGCGCGTTTTGCCGCAGCAAGTCCAACACATCCCGCATTTTCAAGGCGCTGGGTTGGTCGGATGAGCCGAAATTGGAGTGCGAGAGCAAAGCTGCCTTCGGCTCGATGCCAAATCGGCGCATCTCTTCGGCGGCCATGATGGTGAATTCGGCCAATTGCTGGGCCGTCGGGTCGTAGTTGACATGGGTGTCAACCATGAACACCTGGCGGCCTGGCAGCATCAAACCGTTCATGCAAGCGAAAGTGTTCACGCCTTTGCGCTTGCCAACCACCTGATCGATGTAGTTCAGGTGCATCGGGTTGGTGCCCCAGGTGCCGCAAATCATGCCGTCCACATCGCCTTTGTGCAGCAGCATGGCCCCAATGAGCGACAAACGGCGACGCATCTCGATTTTGGCAATCTGCTGGGTGACGCCCCTGCGCTCGGTCATGCGGTGGTAGGTCTGCCAGAAATCACGGTAACGGTGGTCCATTTCGACGTTGACCACTTCATAGTCCAGTTCTTCCTTCAGGCGCAGACCGAATTTTTCGATGCGCTCGGCGATCACGGCCGGGCGGCCGATGAGTGTGGGACGGGCAATGCCTTCGTCCACCACGATCTGGGCAGCACGCAACACGCGTTCTTCTTCGCCCTCGCTGTAGGCGATGCGCTTTTTAAGTGCACGTTTGGCGGCCGTGAAGATGGGCTTCATCATGGTGCCCGAGGCGTAAACAAAGCCTTGCAGTCGCTCGCGGTAGGCATCCATGTCGACAATCGGGCGTGAAGCCACGCCGCTTTCTGCAGCGGCCTGGGCAACGGCCGGGGCGATTTTCATCATCAGCCGCGGGTCAAAGGGCAGCCACCACTTCGCTTTGCTCCGCCTGGGCCAGCTCGGCAATCGCGTACACCGCCGCGATTTCCATCTCCAGGGTGATGGTGGTCGCGCCGCAATCCAATGCACCGCGGAAGATGTAGGGGAAGCACAGGACGTTGTTGACCTGGTTGGGGTAATCGGTGCGGCCCGTGGCCATGATCGCGTCGTCGCGCACGGCCTTGACATCTTCGGGGTTGATCTCGGGGTTGGGGTTGGCCAACGCGAAGATCAGCGGCTTGGCGGCCATGGACTGCACCATGTCTTGTTTGAGCACGCCGCCTGCCGACAGGCCCAGGAACACATCGGCGCCGGCAATCACTTCTCGCAGTGTGCGCTGATCGGTTTTTTGCACGAACTGGATCTTGTCTTCGTCCATCAACTCGGTGCGGCCTTCGTAGACCACGCCCGCCAGGTCGGTGACCCAGATGTTTTCACGCGGGATGCCCAGTTTGACCAGCAGCCCCAAGCAAGCCAGAGCCGCAGCGCCTGCACCCGAGGTGACCAACTTGATCTTTTTGGGGTCCTTGCCCACCACCTTGAGGCCGTTCAGGATGGCAGCGCCCACCACGATGGCCGTGCCGTGCTGGTCGTCATGAAAGACCGGGATCTTCATGCGCTCGCGCAGCTTCCGCTCGATGTAGAAGCAGTCAGGCGCCTTGATGTCTTCGAGGTTGATGCCGCCAAATGTGGGCTCCAGCGAAGCAATGATCTCGACCAACTTGTCGGGGTCTTTTTCGTTGATCTCGATGTCGAACACGTCGATGCCCGAGAACTTCTTGAACAGCACGCCCTTGCCTTCCATGACCGGCTTGCTGGCCAGCGGGCCGATGTCGCCCAGACCCAGCACGGCGGTGCCATTGGTCACTACGCCCACCAGGTTGCCCCGGCTGGTGTACTTGAAGGCGTTGGCCGGGTCTTTGACGATTTCTTCGCAAGGTGCCGCCACGCCGGGTGAATAAGCCAGCGCCAGATCGTGCTGGTTGACCAATTGTTTGGTGGCCGCGATCGCCACTTTGCCGGGGGTGGGGAATTGGTGGTATTCCAGGGCGGCTTTTCGCAATTGGGCGCGTTTTTCTTCGGCTTGGACCTTGTTGGTCATTGTTTTGGCTCCGTTGTGGGAATAGGCCATCCAGGGCATTGGCCTTGGGTAGGCGAAGTCTGTTCTGTGATTTTTGTCAACACACAAGGTGACAGCTTAGGGTAAGTTTCATTGTAGACCCCGGATACCTTGGTTTTGAGTGCGTGAATTTGCTTAGCAAGTGCGTTCGCTTTTGACTTTTACGCACAAATTCGACGGTTTATCGCAAATGCTTCCATGCTTTGTGCTGCAAAGCATGCGCTATGCTGATAGAACGTGATCCTGGAATCACCTCAAAACGAGTGCCAGCTTGCAGCTTGCCTGGCTTGTCCACCGCCAAATAAAAACCACAACGCCCGCTTTGCACCATGTCTTTGGCGGCCAAGGCATAACCCATCACGGCGTTGAACTTGCCACAGGGCTCGCGCGGCTGGGTCACACGCAAGACCACATCACCAAAGTCAAGCCGGTCGCCAATGAACAGCGCGTGCTCGCTCTGGCCTTGCAAGCTCAGGTTTTCGCCCAAATAGCCTGGAGCTAAGGCTTCTTCAAACATCGTTGCGCTCTGTTTTTGGCGCTGCGCTTGCCACCATGCCAAATGCTCGGACGGCAAGGCGTACACCGCTTTGCTCAGGCCTCCGTGCACCGACAAGTCGGCTTGCTCGTCACCCGCTAAGCCCATCACCCCCACCTCGATGGGTCCAGACACGGTGGTTTTGCCTATGGCCGAGACCAGCTTGCGCCCGCCCACCATGAGGGGGCGAACCCGGCCGGTTTGGATGGCGAGCAGTGTGCCCGACAGACTCGGCGGCATGGACGCTTCAGCCCCGCATCAGCGCTTCGATCTCGTCGGCCTTGACCGGCACGCCGCGCGTGATCAGCTCACACCCCGTGGCGGTCACGATGGCGTCGTCTTCAATGCGGATGCCGATGTTGTGGAATTTTTCGGGCACACCGGGTGCAGGGCGCACATACAAGCCCGGCTCGATGGTCAGCACCATGCCAGGCTGCAGGATGCGGCTGGGGCGGTCCTTGATGAGCTCGCCGCTCAGCGGGTCTAGGCGTTCGCTGACCTGACCCACCTGTGAAGGCTCCACATAACTGCCGCAGTCGTGCACATCCATGCCCAGCCAGTGGCCGGTGCGGTGCATGTAGAACTGGAAATAACTGCGGTTGGCGATCACGTCTTGCGCGTTGCCGACCTTGTTTTTGTCGAGCAGGCCCACGTCGAGCAAGCCCTGCGCCAGCACGGCCACAGTGGCTTCATGCGGGTCTACAAATCGGGCGCCGGCCTTGGTCGCCGCCACGGCCGCATCTTGCGAGGCCAGCACCAGGTCGTACAAAGCGCGTTGCGGCCCGGTGAATGTGCCGTTGGCCGGGAAGGTGCGGGTGATGTCGCTGGCGTAGCCGTCGAGTTCACAACCGGCGTCGATCAGCACCAAGTCGCCGTTTTGGATCAAGGCCGTGTCGGCGCGGTAATGCAGCACGCAAGCGTTGGCACCGCCCGCCACGATGGAGCCGTAGGCCGGGTACTGCGAGCCATGTTGGCGAAACTCGTGCAGCAACTCGGCGTCCAGGTGGTATTCGCGCACCTCTTGGCCCGCACGCAGCATGGCCGCGCTGCGCTGCATGGCGCGGATGTGGGCGCGGGCACTGATGGCGCTGGCGCGGCGCATGATGTCTTGTTCGTGCGCGTCTTTCACCAGACGCATTTCGTCAAGCAGGCTGCACAGGTCGCGTTGCTGCTCGGGGCACAAAGCGCCGTAACGCACCCGCGCACGCACCGATTGCAGCCAGCCATTTACCAAACTCTCCAGCCCGGTGTGGATGGCAAAGGGGTACCAAACAGTGCTGCGGTTTTCCAGCAGCTTGGGCATGTGCGCGGCCATCTCGCCAATCGGCAATGCCCGGCTCACGCCCAATGCAGCAGGTGCTGCGTCTGGCCCCAAGCGGATGCCGTCCCAGATTTCGCGCTCCAGGTCTTTGGGTTGGCAAAACAGCGTGCACTCGCCATCGGCCGTGATCACCAAACTGGCGTGCGGCTCGGTGAAGCCGGTCAGGTAATAAAAGTAACTGTCGTGCCGGTACAGGTAATCGCTGTCGCGGTTGCGCTGGCGCTCGGGCGCGGTGGGGATGATGGCAATACCGCCTGCGCCCAATTGGGCAGCGAGGCGGGCACGGCGTTGGGCGTAGAGCAGGGTGGTGGTGGTCATTGGAGATCAGTCCCAAAAGAAGTCGTCATTATGTTCGTTGCCCTGGGATGGCGAATGTCCACACAGTCACCCGGGTGCTTGATCAGGCACTGCTGCCATTGAGCTGCGCCAGCCGCTGGGGGGTGCCCACATCGGTCCAGTCGCCGGCATACACCTCGCCCGTCACCTGACCCCGGTCCATGGCCGCACGCAGCAAAGGCGCCAGCGCCAGCGCCACGCCCTCAGGGTTGCCGGGGGGCAAGCCGCAGTCGGCAAAAAATGACTTTTTGTACAGGGCCACTGTGCTGAAGGTGTACGCACAACCGGGGCTGCCCTTGGGCAGGTTGATCACCTGACCTGTGGCTGACAGGCCAAAATCGCCGCCGGGGTTGTGTGTGGGGTTGGGCACCAGCCACAGGTGGGCCAGGGCAGTGCTGGCGGCAAAACGCGCCACGGCGTGCTGCGTGAACACCAGGTCAGGGGCAAACACGTCGCCTGCCACGACCCAGAACACCTCATCGAGCTGGGGCAAAGCCCGCACGATGCCGCCCGCGGTCTCCAGCGCCCGGCCAAAGTCCTGGCCTTCGTGCGAATAACGGATGTGCACCTCGGGCAGGTCAGGCCAGCGGGCCTGGTTACCCAAGAGCGCTGGAATCTGCTCGCCCAGCCAGGCGGTGTTGATCAGCTGTTGCACAAAGCCGCCCCGGGCCAGCGCCTGCATGGGCCAAAGCATCAGCGGCTGGCCGCGCACGGGCAGCAAGGGCTTGGGGGTCTGGTCGGTCAAAGGGCGCATGCGCTCGCCGCGTCCGGCGGCCAGCACCATGGCTTGGGCGAGCGGCCTGGCGATGACCGAAGGCGGGTGCGAAGTGGGGTGAGAAGAAGTTGGCATCCCTGAATGGTGCCACGGCTGCAGGCGCTCTCGGGACAGCCCCAGCCAAATGCCACGTCCTAAACTTCGCTGTGTTGGCCTAGTGCAGTGCAGCTGCCTGGCCCCTCTTCAGGAGACAGTCCCTATGACACGCCCCCACATCAGCGTCATCACCGCCGCACAAAACGCCTCACAGCGCCTGGCCGATCGCCACACACCGTTTGTGATGAACGACTGGTACGTGGCCGCCTTTGGCGAGGAGATCAAGGACCAGCTCTTGGCCCGCACCCTGCTGGGCCGCCGTTTGGTGTTTTACCGCGCCAGCGACGGCCATGTGGTGGCTTTGGAAGACCGCTGCCCCCACCGCTCCATGCCGCTGTCAGCGGGAACGCTGGAGCAAGACACCATCGTGTGTGGCTACCACGGTCTGCGCTTCAACACCGAGGGCGATTGCATCGAGGTGCCCTCTCAGTCAACTTGCCCGCCCAATATGGGCATCCGGGCCTACCGCACCATTGAACGCGGCGCGGTAGTCTGGATCTGGATGGGTGAGGCCGATCAGGCGGATGTGTCCAAACTGCCCGCGCAGGACTGGATGGCCGACCCTCAGTGGGAGCGCTCACAGGGCTATTTGAGTTTGCAGGCCAACTACGTGAGGCTGCACGAAAACCTGCTGGACCTGACGCACTTGAGCTTTTTGCATGCCAAGAGCTTTGGCACACCCGACTACGCCAAGGCCGCGTTTGAAAGCGTGATCGGCGATGGCCAATTTGCCTTGCTGCGCAACGTGGTGCCCACCACCTTGCCGCCCGTGTGGGGCATCCCGACGGGTTTGACAGGCCAGGGCCAAGCGGCCCGCATCGTGCGCTCGGAATTTCGCAGCTTGGGGCTGCACGAGGTGTCGGTCACTTTTTACGACTGCCACCTGCCTGAAAACGAGCGCCCGCAGTTTCGCATCCGCACCGCCCACATGCCCACGCCTGAGACCGCCACCAGCACGCATTACTTCATCGTGCACGGGCGCGATTTTGCGCAGAGCGATGCGGCCACCACCCGCTTCATGCACGACCAGCTGTTTGTGGCTTTTCAGGAAGATGTGGACGGCTTGGCTCTGCAGGAGCTGGCATTGGCCAATACCCCGGCCGAGGATTTGTACGAATTTTCGGTGGCCGCTGACGCCCCGGCGGTGGCCATGCGCCGCTACGTCTTGGCGCGACAGCAAAAAGAAGCCAAGGCCTGAGCGAACCCCACTGCTCAGCGCAAAGCGCCCATGGCCTCGCCCATCACGATGGGGCGTGTGGGTGTCCAGTCGGGGTTGAACTGCATCACCCCCTTGGGGAACAGCATCACCACGGTGGAGCCGAGCAGAAAGCGGCCCATCTCTTCGCCTTGCGCTAAAGAGATGTTGCCCATCTCGTAGGTCCATTCGCGCACCGTGCCCGGGCGCGGTGGGTTGACCACACCGTGCCACACCGTGGCCATGCTGCCCACAATGGTGGCGCCCACCAGCACCATCACAAAGGGGCCGTGCTCGCCTTCAAACACACACACCACCCGCTCGTTGCGGGCAAACAGGCCCGGCACGCCGCGGGCGGTGGTTGGGTTGACCGAGAACAAATCGCCCGGCACATAAACCATGCGCGTCAGGCGCCCTGCACAAGGCATGTGGATGCGGTGGTAGTCGCGGGGGCTGAGGTAGAGCGTGGCAAATTCACCGTCTTGAAACTGCCCTGCCAGCGCCGCATCGCCGCCCACCAGGGCGCGGGTGCTGTAGCCGTGCCCCTTGGCCTGGAACACCTGGTCGCCTGCAATCGGGCCACACTGGCTGATGGCCCCGTCCACTGGGCTCAACAAGGCCGCGGCCGCCAGGGGCCGAGCATCGCCGCGCAGGGGGCGGGTGAAGAATTCATTGAAGCTCTTGTAGCTGGCCGTGTCGGGGTTGGCGGCTTCGGCCATGTTCACGTTGTAGCGCTTCACAAACCAGTTGATGATGCCGGTGGTCGCGCCGTCCCACTGGCTGCCCGCGACCCAGCCCGCAAAGACGGTCAGGGCTTGTTTGGGAATCAGGTACTGCGGCAAGACCGCCAGGCGGTCTGAAAAAGAAGGGGAACTGGACATGAAGGGGCCGCAGGCGCGGTTCTGAAGAAGGCCCTGATTTTATCGGTCACCTGCAAACCTGCCGGGGCATGCCGTCAAGGGCACAATTCGGGCATGAACACCCCCTTGCTTTCCGTCGAACACCTGGTCAAACGCTACGGCGACACCACGGTGGTCAACGACCTGTCTTTTCACATTCACCCTGGCGAATGCCTGGGCGTGATTGGCCCCAATGGTGCGGGCAAAACCACCACACTGCGCATGTGCTTGGGCTTGTCTCAGCCCGACAGCGGCAGCATGGCTTACTTTGATGGCCTGCAAATGCCGCGTGATGCGCTGGCCATCAAAGCCCGTCTGGGCGTGGTGGCGCAAATGGACACGCTCGACCCCGACTTCACGGCGGAAGAAAACCTGCTGGTCTTTGGCCGTTACTTCGGCCTGCCCGACGCGGTGATCTGCGAGCGCATTCCGCAGCTGCTCGAATTTGGCGCCCTCGGCCACAAGGCCAAGGCCAAGCCCGGCGAGTTGTCGGGCGGCATGAAGCGGCGTTTGAGCTTGTCGCGAGCCCTCATCAACCAACCGCAGCTCTTGATGCTGGACGAGCCCACCACCGGGCTTGACCCGCAGGCGCGGCACCTGATGTGGGAGCGCCTGCAGCTTTTGCTGCAAGAAGGCAAATCCATTTTGCTCACCACCCACTTCATGGACGAGGCCGAACGCCTGTGCAGTCGCCTCTTGGTGCTGGACCAGGGCCGCAAGATCGCCGAAGGCAAACCCCGCGATTTGATCGCCGAGCACCTGGAGCCCGAAGTGGTTGAGGTGTTTGGCCAAGGCGCGGTGGCGCTGGCGCAAGAGGCTGGCTTGAAAGCGCTGGCAGGGCGGGTCGAGGTCAGCGGTGAAACCGTTTTCTTCTACACCCAGGACAGCCGCGCTTTGATGAACGCGCTGCAGGCCTGGCCTGCTTTGCGCACCTTGCACCGGCCATCCAACTTGGAAGACTTGTTTTTGAAATTGACCGGACGACAGATCCGAGAGGAAGGTTGAGTATGAGTCAAATTCAAAACAATGTCTGGGCTGCGCCCCGCCTGTCGATGCGCTGGTGGCCCGTATTCCAGCGCAACTGGCTGGTCTGGAAAAAGCTGGCCATCCCCAGCTTGGTGGGCAACATTGCCGAGCCGCTCATGTGGTTGGTGGCATTTGGCTACGGCATGGGCGCACTCATCGGACAGGTCGAGCTGGGCGGTGAAAAAGTGCCTTACATCCTGTTCCTGGCCAGTGGCAGCATCTGCATGAGTGCCATGAACGCAGCCACCTTTGAGGCGCTTTACTCGGCGTTTTCTCGCATGCATGTGCAAAAAACCTGGGACGGCATCATGAACGCGCCGGTGCGCCTCGATGACGTGGTGCTGGCCGAAATGCTGTGGGCCGCCTTCAAAGCGCTGTTCACCGTCACCGCCATCTTGAGTGTGATGCTGGTCTTGGGCATCAGCCACAGCTGGAAGCTCTTGGTGGCTTGGCCCGTGCTGCTGGGTGTGGGCATCACCTTCAGCTGCATGGCGCTGATCTTCAACGCGCTGGCCAAAGGCTACGACTTCTTCACCTATTACTTCACCCTGTTCCTCACACCCATGATGTTCCTCTCGGGCATCTTTTTTCCGCGTGAGCAACTGCCGGATTTCGTGCGCGTGATCGCGGATTGGCTGCCGCTGTCGGTGGCCGTGGATCTGGTGCGGCCCATGTTCATGGACCGCTGGCCCGATGAACCTTGGCGCCTGGTGATGGTGCTGGCCGGTTTTGCAGGGGTTTCATTCTGGATTGCGCTGGCCTTGACCCGCAAGCGCTTCAGGAGTTGACCTTAGGCGTCCGACCTTCAGGCCATGCATGCACTCGCAGCACGTTGAGGATGCGGCCAGAGGTGCTGCGTTGCGCATTGGACGCGCAGCACTGTGAGCTGCTTTTGATGGGCAAACATGGCGCAGGCCATGCGGCCTGGGTGTGCGGAATGGGAACTTATTGAAGTATTTGCTAATTGTGTCGATATGAGTGCCAGTATTGATTCAATTCAACAATTAAATTCCCAAAATAAACAAATTAGTCTACAATTGAGGCGAAAGTTGAATGGGTCTTGGTAAGAAGAATTCAACTGACCGGCGCCAAGTCCTTCGGGAGGGCGCGTTTGAGAATTGATTTGTCAACCGCATCACATTCCATTGCCATGACTGCCCACACCATGAGTTCTTACGTTAAGACCAGTTACCCATTGGCCCAGGTGCACCCTGACGTGGACAGTTCATCGGCGGGTGCTGCCCCAGAGACCAAGGATGCCCGTGTGCTCAAACAGGTCAAATCCCTGCACATCCAACGCAATTTGTTGAACGCCAACAAGAACAGCCAGATGTTCATCGGACTTCAAAGTACGGAGACGGACGATCCGAGTGGCTGTGTGTTGCGCAAGTTGCGCATTCAACAAGGGTTGGACCCTTCTCTGGTGGCCTCTCATGCCTGCATCACGGTTTGGCAGCTGTACGAGCTTGAAACAGGCAAAGACACCTTGTTTTACACCCCCGTTTTGAGGACGCGGGCAGCTGAGAGGGTGGCCCGATTTCTCAAGAGTGATTGGGCAGACATTTGCCAAGGCCGGGTGTCGGTCAAGACATTGCAAGAGGCGCCGGTGCAGCTGCACTTGATCGCCTCGCGTCGGCATGAGCCTCGCATCATTCGCCCGATGACCGCTCAAAACACCCCTGAACCCATAGAGACGGCGGACAGTGACGAAGCCCCACTGTCGCTGGCGCAGTTGCTGCGCGTGGCCGATGCCTCCGTCCGTCCCAAATCGTCATAAGCGGCAAGGGCACACCTGCTGGCTGTGCTGCGGGAAGCCAGCCCGTTAAGATCAGACCTTTTGAGTTTTCCAACTGACAAGGAATGAAGAACATGAGCATCCAGACCGTAGGCATCATTGGCGCAGGCACCATGGGCAACGGCATTGCACAAGCATGCGCCGTCTCGGGTATTCAAGTGGTGATGGTTGATATTTCTGATGCTGCTGTGGCCAAAGGCGTGGCCACCGTGGCCAGCAGCCTGGACCGTCTGGTCAAGAAAGAAAAGATCAGCGAAGCCGACAAGGCCGCTGCGTTGGCCCGCATTCAAGGCTCGAGCAACTACGACGACCTCAAGGGCGCCCAGCTGGTCATCGAAGCCGCCACTGAAAACCACGAGCTGAAGGTCAAGATCTTGAAGCAGCTCGATGGCCTGCTGGCGCCTAACGTGATCATCGCCTCCAACACCTCGTCGATCTCGATCACGCAATTGGCCGCGGCCACGCAACGTGCTGATCGCTTCATCGGCATGCACTTCTTCAACCCCGTGCCCATGATGGCGCTGGTGGAAATCATCCGCGGTCTGCAAACCAGCGACGCCACCCACGACGCGGTGCACGACATGGCGCTGGCCTTGGGCAAGACCCCCATCACCGTCAAAAACGCCCCGGGTTTTGTGGTCAACCGCATCCTGGTGCCCATGATCAACGAGGCCTTCTTCGTGTTGGGCGAAGGCTTGGCCGAGGCCGAAGCCATTGACGCGGGCATGAAGCTCGGCTGCAACCAGCCCATTGGCCCGCTGGCGCTGGCCGACATGATCGGTCTGGACGTGTGCCTGGCCGTGATGGAGGTCTACCTCAAGGAGTTCGGCGACAGCAAATACCGCCCCAGTCCTTTGCTCAAAGAAATGGTGGCTGCTGGACGCCTGGGCCGCAAGACCGGGCAAGGCGTTTACAAGTACTGAACCTGTCGCCTGGGCGAATGCGGTTGGGTGGGGGAGCGACCTAACATGCCTGCATGAGCAACACACACCACCCCGAAGGCCAGATCGATTGCACCGTGCATGGTGCAGTCCTTCAAATTTGCATCAACCGCCCCGCCAAGCGCAACGGCTTCACGCCCAAGATGTACCGCGAGTTGGGTGAGGCCTACACCCGACTCGACGACGACCCCACACTGCGTGTGGGGGTGCTGTGTGCAGCGGGTGCGCATTTCACGGCCGGACTGGATTTGCCCACCATCGCCCCGCTCATGCAGCGCGGCGAAAAGGCCGTGCCGCTGGGCCTGGTGGACCCGCTGAACCTGGGCATGGAAGGCTACCGCCGCCGTGTCAAACCCATGGTGGTGGCGGTGCAGGGCATCACCTACACGCTGGGCATTGAGCTGATGCTGGCCGCCGACATCGTGGTCGCGGCCGACGACTGCCGGTTTTCACAACTGGAGGTGCAGCGCGGCATCATGGCCACGGGCGGGGCCACGCTGCGCATGGCCGAGCGTGCAGGCATGGGCAACGCCCTCTTGCATTTGCTCACCGCCGATGTGTTCGACAGCGCCGAGGCGCTTCGGCTGAACTTTGTGCAAAAGGTGGTGCCTTCCCCTGAGTTGCTGGCCGAGGCCATGCGCATCGCGGGGCAAATTGCGGCGCAAGCGCCGCTGGCGGTGGTGGCCACACGCCAAAACGTGCTCAAAGCGGTGGAGCAAGGTCCTTTGGTGGCGATGCACGACTTCTTGTCCGTGCAGCAGCGCTTGTCGCGCAGTGAAGATGCCGCCGAAGGGCTGCGTTCGTTTGTCGAAAAGCGTCCGGCGCGTTTTACCGGTCAGTGACCGTTGCCAGTTGGGCGCTTGTCCGGTGCTTGGCCTTTGAGCAGTTGAATTTCCTGGTGAATCTGCGCCACATCTTTTCGCAGGCGGGCGATCTCACGCAGCAGGTCGGTTTCAATTTGCCGGTCTTCGGCCTCGACTTCTTGTCCGACAAAAATCGCTGACAGCGAAGCCGTCACGAGTGACAAAACCGCCAAGCCCAGCAACAC
>Ga0255128_1000906_pt1 | contig 13627 bp, 9 predicted proteins | sample Law_Miss_RepC_8d_FD_188562 | JGI IMG/M metagenome (GOLD analysis project Ga0255128, IMG submission 188562) | Freshwater microbial communities from St. Lawrence River, New York, United States - Law_Miss_RepC_8d | ecosystem: Environmental > Aquatic > Freshwater > River | place: USA: New York... | reverse complement strand
GCCGAATTTCGTCGGGATCTCCGGAGTGATTATGGGACTCTTTGGCTATATCGCGATGAAGACTTATTTGAGACCCGAACTGGGCTTCTCGCTTTCCCCTCAATCATTCTTTATGGTTGGAATCATCCTTGTGCTCGGTTTTGCCGGAGATATCGCTGGGTCGGTCGGGAATTTGCACATGGCGAACTTCGCACACCTCGGTGGACTTCTCTCTGGTCTTTTGCTTGGGTGGCTGATGAGCGTGAATGCAAATAATCGCATAGCTTCCCGCTAACGATACTCGCCCCAGTTTCGAGAGTCTTAGCCCAAGAATTTTTTGATGGATTCGACTAGGTCGGCGATGGAGAAAGGTTTGGGCAAGACTGCGTTTGCACCAAGCCTTTCAGCCCGCGCGAGAATCCCATCATCTAGTTTCGCGGACATTAAGATACAAGGAAGCATCGGTAGCGATTCTCGGACGCGTTCAAGTGCACCTAGTCCGTCGAGCCTCGGCATGTGGATGTCAAAGAGGGCGAGGTGAATGTTTCCATGAGCAACCACTTCCACGGCCTCGAGGCCATCGGAAGCTAAACAGGTAGAATAGCCACGGCGAGATAATACCTCGCTGAGCGTTGTGCGAAACGCATCATCGTCGTCGGTTATTAATACACGTTGCCCCATAGCTATCTGCGCCCTACAACTTTAGTTCCCCATCGATTCCGTGCCCAACGATCTTGTCTCCATCGCGTTGCTCCGAAAACTCCTCATAGATAAATTATGACCGCTTGACCCGCGGGAATCAATTCCGGATCCAACAAGATGCACCCAGCCGATCGATCCATTGACCAGAAGACGTTTTGGAGCCAGGCTGCTTGCGAATTAGATGGCCTTGCCAATGATTCCCTGGCTCGATCGCTTCGGCCGACCGAGCACTTGAGTCCGACCCACATCGTTCGTAATGGAAAAAAACTGCTCCATTTTGCATCAAATGATTACCTTGGACTCGCTTGGCACCCAAGTCTTGCCTCCGGGCTATCGGAGAGGGTCAGCGAAAAAAGCGACAATGGCATTTATGCCAAGTACCCAAGCGGAGCGACGGCCAGCCCGTTGATCCTCGGGGCTACCCTGGAATACGATCGGCTTTGCCAAACCATCGCGCGATGGCAAAACGCGGAGAAATCTGTTGTTTTTTCCTCGGGTTACGCTGCCAATCTCGGTACGCTGCGAGCCTTGGTCGCTCCCGATGATGTCTTGTTTTCCGACTCCTTAAACCACGCTTGTTTGATCGATGCTTGCAAACTCTCCAGGGCGAAAGTGCTTGTATATCCCCATGCGAATTGCGATGCCCTCGAGAGCCTTCTCAAAACGCATCGCCAAGCCTACCGCATGGCGTGGATTCTTACCGATTCAATTTTCAGCATGGAAGGTGACATCGCTCCTATCTTGGAGATCGAAGAGCTTGCCAGAGCATATCAAGCCATCCCGCTAGCCGACGAAGCCCACGCCAGCGGCGTTGTAGGTGAGCGAGGCAAAGGGCTATTGGATTTCATAGGGGCTGACCCCGCATTGTGGATCAAAACGGGAACGTTAAGCAAAGCTGTCGGGAGTGTCGGTGGATTTGTTGCCGGACCGGAGCTGCTGTGCCGATTGATCGTACAGCGCGCTCGTACGCTGATCTTCTCGACTGCTCTTCCTCCCAATACGTTAGCATCGTGCTCGCAAGCCATCGAGATCTTGCAAACGTTGGATGACGAACGCCGCAAACTTCAGGAGTTAAGCAAGCGGCTGGTGCTCGGACTGCGCGAAATTGGGAGTATCGTTCGCGTTGAGAATCCACATGAACAGATACATGTGCAAGACAGCGCAGTCGGACGGGAAAACAAAACGAGCATTGACGAAGCTTTCCGCACTCCGATCATTCCGATGTACGTCGAATCCCCTCGGGCTGCCATCGGTTTGTCGAGGTATCTTGAAACCCAGGGGATCTATGTACCGGCTATCCGGCCTCCGACGGTACCCGTCGACCGCTGCCTTCTCCGCGTTAGCCTCAACGCCCATCACCGCTTGGAGCATGTGCAGTTACTCCTGCAATCCCTACAAAACGCACCACCCCAACTGGACACTTAGAGCAAAAAGCTGCCTGAGTCCGCCCGTGGTGTTCGCTGTAAGTCTTTTTTGGGTATGGGTTTAGAGTTGTTTCTGTTTCCGGGAGTATTGCCTCTGTTGGCCTACCGCCAGAGAATCTCCTCGCCGCTTTCTCTGCTTCAAGCGGCAAATCAAAAGCCGCAGTATCAGCCCTGCTGATTCTGCTAAATGTGATTTTGTCAGTTGAACCCACACAAGGTTCCAACCAGACTGAATCACGTCAAAACCCTCTGCACGGATGCTATCCCCCCGATAGAGCGTTTGCAATTTCGAACTGATTCGAGCTTACAAACGCAATTCGCTACCCGTAAGAAGCTTCTTCGTAAGTTTCCGCATCCACTGCCATGACGAATGTCGATCGCGCATACAATCACGTCCGCCAAGAGTTAGCACAAGTCGGTTTACTTGCCGATGGCCTATACCTCGATATTGTTGAGCTCGTCATTTCGGGCGATAAGAGTGTCGGGGAGCGTGGCTATGTTTTCGAGCAAGTTGGCCACTATGCGAAGTGGGGGTACCGCCCAGGGGTGATCTATCTGCCTCGGGACTTGCCTCATCAACCTCGCAAACCTGGATTAACTCTTTGCGACACGATTCGCCACGAGTACGCCCACGCTTGGTATTTTCACGATCCGAGTTTCTTCCGTGCGGAGTGGTTTTCGCGCGCTTTTGGAACATCCTACGCCAACTGCAATGCGACACCGTACAACCAGTGGCGAAAGATCCTCAAAAAGAATCCGGAGTATCAAGCGGGAAAGAAACGCTGCCATTCTCCGAAGGGGCAGCTGAAGTTTTTCTATGGCTACCTGCTGAATGAATTCATCACCGACTACGCGACAACGAACGCGAGTGAGGATTTTGCCGAGACTTTTATGTTCTACTTGAAGTACCGCCGGTCGCTTCAACGTTTCGCGAACCGACCGGGCGTATATCGCAAGGTGAGGGCGGTCGAGCAAGCCGTAGAGACGGCTGCTCGCCGGTTGAGAGTCTCTGGAGCAACTGCCCGCAAGCGGCATACTGCTTAAGGAATTACCCCACCCTTTAGTTCTTCCGGAGAGGCGCTGTTAATTCTTCAGAAGAGACCGTGGGGTAATTTTCTGATCGACGAAAAAGTTCCGGTCTTTGAAACCAAAGTAGCTTGGTTTGTAGGACTCGGGAATATCGACACTGGCCTTTGCTGGGACATCCAAGCCGATTCCCCAGTAGACGGAATTGACGAAGAGTCGGCGAAGATCTTCGCTGAGCAAATCGACGGCAGCTCCGATGGTCGAGCCGATGACTTTGCCTTCTTTGCCAGCGGGTTTCCCGTTTCCTTCGGGCATCTGATACGACTTGGTCCAAACCAATGGCATCATCGGTTCGTTCTTCTCGCCGGGCAAAGGTGGATCTGTTGGTTTCATTCCACTCAAGACTTGTCCGTACAACACCACGTTGGTGTCGGCAGGAAGGTGGATCACACCGTAGACATCCGTCGGGCCGAAGACGTCTTTAACGCTGCGCAGAATTGGAGCGTCGGCATGTTTTGGATTGATGACACCTCGAGTTGCTTGGCCATTGTGAACACCGTGGTGTGAAACCCAAGTTTCGCCAATGATTTGCTGACCAAATCCACCTTGCCACTTGCCGTTGTTCCAAGACCAGTTGGCATAAGGGTGATTTGCATCACCGATATTGAACGGGTGGGTCGAGGTTCTCAAGGCCAAAAACGGCTTGCCAGCACGAACGAACTGATCGATGTGCTTCATTTGCTCTTCGGGCAATGCTCGAAATCGCAAAAACATCACCATGAAGTCTGCATCGTCTAGGTTTTCCAACCCAGGAATGTTGCTTGAATAGTTCGGGTCGACCGTTTTGGTCTCAGGGTTGATCGAGAAGTGAACGGTGCAGTGAAAACCGTGTTGCTCTGAGAGGACTTTCGCAAGCATCGGCAATGCTTCTTCGCTACGGTACTCTTCGTCGCCGGAGATCATGACTACTTTTTTGCCGCTACCTGCTTTTCCAGGAGCACCTGGCAGATCAAGCCAAGCATCTTGAGCCTGAATTGCACTACCGAACCCAAGCACCATCAGGCCAAGGGCCAATACGGAAGCTTTCGCATTTGATCGGTGTGCTCCAAAAAAACGTCTCATCGTAGGTCCTGTCCACTTTCTAATTTTCACAAGGCATCTAAATCAAGTTTTTCGAAGTTCGCTATGGTTCTCCCTTCGCATCGGGGAGAACTCTTTCGTTGTCAGTCTTAGTCTCGCTTGAGCAATTTATCGAGGGTTGCCGCACGCTCTTCCTCCGTACCCGATGCGAGCGTTTGGCCATCGGAACCTGCTATCTGCGTAAACGCGTCGACTTTGAGAGTCTCGTCGATTAAACCTTTGGAGAAGTACAATTGCACTTCGGCTAGGCGATCGAGCACTGAGCGCGAGTTATCAGAGGCGAGCGTTGCGAGTCGTCTGGTTTTGACGGATTCGGCCGGTATGTTGGGCAAATCATCGAGCGTATAAGCCTCCGCGAGTTTATCGATGAACTGCGAGACAGCGTTCTCAATTTTGGAATTGGGATCTTTGTCCTGCGCCATTTCGCGATTGTTCAGCGAAGTTGATACGATCGCTTTTTCCTTGCTGTCTTTGGCAGACTTCAATGGAACGGCTCTGATTCTGCAATCGTTCTTGATGGAACGATTTACCATGATCATGGATGCATCTACTTCAAAAACGATCAAAGCATCGTAATGCTGCTCGATAGCCCGTTCGGTCAGCTTCGCGGTATTCTCTGCACTTCCGATGTAAACCAATCCCGATCCGAGCGGAATCGATCCGGAGGGTAGTTGTATTTCTTGGAAGCTGAAGTTCTTGACCATGGACTCGATGTTTGGCATGGATGGTTGAGAGCCGAAACCTGCTCCACCGATTCCTGCTCCACCGAATCCGGCTGCTGTACCGCCAAGTCCTTGAATGCCCGCACCCATATTGCCAGGGCCTTCGCCACCGGTATTTCCTAGGGTTGCTCCACTTCCAGGACCGACACCGGCACCAAGAAGTCCAGCGCCGGGTCCAGTTCCTGTGTTACCAAGCAGCCCGGCAGTGCCACCACCGGTTCCAGTGCCAATTGCACCGGCTCCCGGGCCACCCGTGTTTCCGAGTAGACCGGCAGCTCCACCAGGGCCAGAAGCAGGGCTCAAGGTGTCTTGAGGCGCAGGGAGGTATTTCAATCCTCCTGCGCTTGCGCCTCCACCTCCAGCGCTTGCACCACCGGCACCTCCAGCGCTAGCTCCACCCCCGCCGCCGCCATATCCTGGAGGTGCACCGCCTCCGCCACCGCCACTGTAACCAGCGGGAGGTCCACCTTGGCCGCCACCGCCATATCCTGGAGGTGCTCCGCCGCCGCCACCGCCACCGTAACCAGCGGGAGGTCCGCCTTGGCCGCCACCACCATATCCTGGAGGTGCTCCGCCGCCGCCACCGCCACCGTAACCTGCGGGAGGTCCGCCTTGGCCGCCACCACCATATCCTGGAGGTGCACCGCCTCCGCCACCGCCACCGTAACCTGCGGGAGGTCCGCCTTGGCCGCCACCATAGCCAGCAGGTGCGCCGCCTCCGGCACCCCCAGCGTATCCGGCTGGAGGGCCACCGCCACCATAACCAGCAGGTGCTCCATTCGGTGCGCCGCCTGTTGCGCCACCGCCGAATATCCCGCCGAGTCCCGAACCTGAACCAAGCGACCTTCCTCCCGATGCTGAACCCAGCATACCGGAAAGACCTTCGAGACTTGGCGGGAGGCTTGCCTGACCGAATGAATACGATTTGAACGCCTCGGACCAGCGGCCCTCAGAGTGTTCTCGCGCGAATGCTTCTACGAAAGCCGAAGCATAATTTCCAGCAGCATCGGAAAGTTCCTTGGCCGCGGTTGGTTTGATTCCCCCAGTGGAGCTTGCTCCTCCTGCGGATCCCATTCCATCAAGGCCCAAGCCTGGACCAGCCCCGGGTCCCATCGCGCCGGGTCTGGCACCCGGGCCTCGTCCTGCACCTGCGCCTCCCCCTTGTTGCCGACCAGTTCCCCCTAGTTCACTTAGCGGGGTTCCGATCGGTTTGAGTTCGGTGACTTGTGGGGTCTTTTTGACGACCAATCCAACAGCGAAGGAATAGCCTTGTCGCGGTACGATACGTTTCTTGTCCCAGCGGTACTTTTCGTTGAAGTTTTCAGATTCATCGGCTGGGAGATTTAATCCGTGAGCTTGCATCAGCGCGTACGCTTTTGTGGCGTTGCCGGCTTGAAAAGCCAGCACTGCTCGGTCTTCGTAGGTCAATTCAACAGCGGGAATTGAGGGCGCGGAGGAAGGGGATGGTTGAGAGTTCATCGGGGCGCCGGGTGCACCACCGGAGAGTCCTGCGGAGGAAGTTCCTCCTCCTTCGCCTGATGGATCCAGTGAAACGCTTCCAATTCCTCCACCGCTAGCAGCACCGCTATTGCCAGCAGCAGGGGATCCAAAACCTGCGGAAGCTGAATTTGGCGGGCCGCCACCACCTGTTCTGGCTCCGCCACCGGTACCTGCTTGTGCTGCGCTTGGAGGTCCACCGCCGCCGGTACCTGCTTGCGCTGCACTTGGAGGTCCACCGCCGCCGGTACCTGCTTGCGCTGCACTTGGAGGTCCACCGCCACCGGTTCCTGCTTGGGCTGCACTTGGAGGTCCACCGCCGCCGGTACCTGCTTGAGCCGCACTTGGAGGTCCACCGCCAGCAAGGCTTGCGGCCGCAGAACCGCCACCGGATTCCGGCTCGGAACTCGGAGATGAGGATCCGGGCGCTGGGCCACTGCTAGCTGCTGGCCCGCTGCTGGGAGCTGGCCCACTGCTGGGAGCTGCGGCACCGGTCGGTGAACCGGAAGAAGGTGCAGCATTGGAGTCCGCCGAAGCGACTTCTGTCTTCTTCGATCCGCAACCCACCAATGTCGAACCAACGATAAACGCTGCAATCCAAGAAAGACGGTACTTCATGGGCCAAACCCCAACGATGAAAGAAAAGAGCCGATTTAAAGCTGAGTAAGAAGGCACGAAATCAACCTCAGCAAAAATCAATTATCCGTTCCCCAATTCCCTCTGTCCACACCCGAGGGCGGTATATTGTTAAGGAACCAAGTTTTCCTTTTTAGAGAAACTTGCATCACAGCACCCAAGAACCCGTATCGCATACGTTGCCAACGAATCATCCTGTGGAATCCTCAGAGTCATCAACTTCCTCGATCAATTCGACTTCGCCCTTCGCGACCGATGCTGGGCAGCGTCCGGTGATCCAGCTTTGGATGTTGTTTGTATCCATGATGGTCTTTGCCGGTGTCGCGTTGCTTTTGGCTCTTCTGGCACGTGTCCCAGCAGTCTCGAATAGCTTGAGCATTTTGCTCGGTACCCCCAGTGCGCCGAAGTCCGACAAGCCGGATCGTTCGGTGCATTTGTTCATGTTGCTCTTCTGCTATGCATCCCCCATCCTGATGATTTTCTGGGTGAGCATGTTGAGAAGTTTCCTTCTCTACCAGCAACGGCGGTTAGAGGAACGTCAACGCCAGCAGGAATACGACGACCGCGAATTCTCCATGGAACGCTAACTAAGGCCAAGCTGAATCCTATGAATGATGTACTCGCCGCGATCGAACGTCACTTGCATCGCAAACTCACCTCTTCGCAGCTTGATTACTATCAAGTAATCGGGTTGCCCCTTTTTTGCGCGGAGCAAGAGAAGATCGTTGAGGCAATTGCCAAGGCGAGCGAATCGCTTGCTAAGTCAAATCCTGAAGGGGCCACTGAGACCTCGTCGGTGGTAGTGGGAAAACTGATCAAGCAGGCGCAGTCTGTCTTGTTAGATCCCTACAAGAAAGTGGCTTACGACAAACAGTTGAAGAAGCTTCATGAGTCGAAGCAAAGCTCCAATCCAGCGCCCGAGCCGAACGCAGATCGCTTGCTACCACAGGGAGATCCGATGCTGCCTTATGCCATGGCATTGAACTCGGATTCGAACTCGGCAGTCGCAACCATGGAGCCGGCTTCTGCCACCATCCCGACAGTACAAGCCCGCCGCGATGAGCTTAATGAACTCTTCCCTGCCCTGCTTTCAATGTCGCAAGCTAATGCGACCCCCAGTCGTTCGCGTTCCAATGCGATTGCCCAGGACAAGGCAGCTCCTGCTTGGGGCTCCCATGCTTCGTCGGCGAATAGTTCCTTGCCCACAGGATCCGTGTCCACACTATCTGGGTCGACATTATCCGGTTTAACGGGGTCCGGCCAGAATTCGCAATCGGCCCAAGTTCCCGGTGTGAGTCTTGCGGAGCAACTACGAGCTCGACGCAAAAACCGAAATCGGATGATGGTCGGTGGGATGCTTTTTTTGTCATGCTCACTTCTCGGGTTTGCTTCCTTTCAATTTTGGAGGAATCGCCAGCTTGTCGCTCAGCAGGACAAGCCGAATTCGAAAGATAAGCGAAGTCTACCAGTAGGCGACAATCCAGAGGTGGTGAATTCCGACTCGCAAGAAGGGCCGGACAAATTGCTGATAAAACCATCGAAATCAGGTAAAAGTGGTGGTGGATCGAAGAACACGGGGCTGCCTGAACTCCCCTCGGTAAATCGCCCCGATGCGACTGGCGAGCCGAAGCCCGATTCAGTCGATCCCTCCATGCCGGATACGCCATCAAAGCCAGATGTACCCGAAAAGCCCGATATGCCCGCAAAGCCGGTTCCTGATATGCCAGAACCGAAGGGGGCAGATTCAGAGCCCACCAAGCCGGAGATGACTACTAAGCCGGAGATGACCAAAGAAACTCCGGAGTGGTCTCAAGGCATCAGCAAAGCCAGAGCTGCCTTGGAAAAAGGAGATCTTGCAACCTTCAAGACATTGATAACTCCAGCGGTGGATAACGCAAAGACTTCGATTGGGAAAGAGAAGGCTCTTCGGCTCGATCAGCTAGGGCAACTCTATGGAATCTTCATCGAAGCCCTCGACGAAGCCAAACGCAAAACGAAAGGAGCTTCGTCGTTGAAGGTTGGTAGTACCGAGGTAAGTATCGTGGAATCGACACCTGAGAAAATAATTATCAGAGCGGCTGGGAAGAACAGCACCTATGCCTGGGATGAACTTCCCTTTGGCATCGCCGTGGCCATCTCGGACCTTGGCCTAGATATGAATGCGCCAGTAGATATGGCCGCGCGAGCCGCCTATTTTTCGCTTCATCCCAATTACCGCGAATCGGTTAAGTCCAATGAGATCGCTTCGAAACGCGTCGAAGCATGGTTTGAGAAATCACAAGGAAAAGAATCAGTTCGGGCAGATTTGAAGCAAGCTCTGACAGACTCTTACGAATAATTGAACATGAGTACGCAGGCATTACACCACATAGCGAACGGACACATTCCGAACGGCCACATACCGAAATACCGGTATCGAAAAAGAGTCGTCTTTTTTTTGACCGGTGTGATCGTGATGTTGGGGATTTTTTGGGCAACCACCAAGAACCCCTCTCTTCTGAAGCGACCTGATGAACTTCCGCCGCGATTTGAAGATTCGATTCTTCAGTCGGCAAAGCGTGTTGATTCTGCATTTGAAGCCCATTGGGAATCGAATGCAATTCAATGTGCCCCCAAGGCTCCTTGGTATGCCATCGTTCGCCGTATAAGCCTTGGTCTTGTCGGCAATGGACTGTCGCTTGAAGAGTTCCGTACGCTCGAGTCGATCCCTGAAGCGGACCGGGTCGCTTGGTGGACCGAGTACCTTCTAAGTGATCGCCGTTTTGCCGACCACCTTGCCGAACATTGGACCCGTGCGACGGTCGGTACGAATAATGGACCGTTCCTCTTGTTTCGAAGAAGGAAGTACGTCAGTTGGCTTGCTGATGAATTCCAAGCGAACCAACCGTTTGATCGATTGGTAACTAAACTTATAACGGCTAAGGGTTCGTGGACCGACAGTCCGGAAGTCAATTTTTTAACGGCAACGATGGATGAAGCCGACAATGGACGCCCTGATGCGGTACGACTCGCCGGCCGGACCTCTCGTGCATTTCTTGCAATGCGAATCGATTGCCTTCAATGCCACAACGACTACCTGGGCAACGTCCAGTTCCCTTCAGGCTTAGAGCAGCCACCTCGAACCGGTCAGCAATCTGACTTCCATCAACTCGCTGCGTTTTATTCCAGTATCAAGATGGAAAACCCTTTCAGTGGCTTGAGGAACGAAGAGATTCCTTATCGGTTCAAATACCTCAACGAACAAGAAGAGTCCCTCGTACGTCCCGAAGTCCCCTTTAATGGTTCCGCCGATGATTCTCCATGGTGTGCGATTGAGAAAGGTACTCGGGAGGAGCTTGCCGCATGGGTGACTCACAAAGAAAACCGTTCATTCGCGCGCGCCGTAGTGAACAGGTTTTGGGCGATTTTGACCGGCAAGCCACTTGTCGATCCGGTCGATGCGATTCCCATCGAGGGCCCATTTCCTCCCGGACTCGAAGAGCTAGCCGATGATTTCACTGCTCATAACTATGATGTGCAGCGACTCATCCGCGTCATTGTCGCTACGAAACCATTCCAGCTTGATTCTCGTTGGGCTAACACCACAGAGCAAGCTGATTTGCTCGAACACGGCAATGCTGCCGGTGAGTCTGCCGGCGATATTGCCGGTGAGTCATCCGGTGAGCAGTCCTCGGTAGAGACACACATTGCGCAACTCTGCGAGCAGTCATGGGCTTCATTCCCCATTACGCAACTTCGTCCAGAGCAGATGGCAGCTTGCATCCACCAAGCTTGTCGGTTGAAAACGATCGATGCATCATCTTCGATCATTTCGCAACTAGAGCTTTTTGGGAGTGTCAACGACTTTACCAAGGCTTACGGCGATCGAGGTGAAGATGAGTTCATGGAACAAAGCGTAACGATTCCTCAGCGGCTACTGATGATGAATGGGGATTTTCTTTCGGAGCGAATCGATAACAACCCCATCATGAATGCTTCAACGCGGATAGCATCCCTTGCACGCGACGACGCCACTGCGATCGATAATGCATTTCTCTCGACCCTGAATCGATTGCCAACGAGCGAGGAGCGCGAGCATTTTCTAACACAGATCGGTGGGAAACGCCGAGACGAGCGAAGTCGTGAGCTGGGTAACATCTACTGGGCTCTTCTCAATTCGTCAGAGTTTCAATGGAATCACTGATGAGTGTGATCATTGATGAGCTTGCCGTCGAAAGCCCAAACGAGTGCAGGCAATAGTACCAGGTTGCCAACCAACCCACCGAGCATTGTCCAAGCCGCGAGGGTTCCGAATGCAACGGTTGGCAGAAACGCGCTAAATGCCATCGAGCCAAATCCGATTACCAGTGCGATGGTCGACATCATCACTGCCATCCCCGTTTGGCCTTGGGAGGCTTGTAAAGCCACCATTACGCTTCGTCCTAAAGATCGCTCAGAGCGGTAACGATGAAGACTGTGGAGCGAGGAATCTACGCCGAGTCCCATCGATACCGCCGCGATCATCGCGGCTCCAAGATTCATTCGTACCCCTAACCAACCCATCGCTCCGAGTACTAAGAAACTCGGTATCACAACCGGAATCAGTCCGATCAATGCGAAACGAACAGATCCCAATGCCACGCTCAAGGCAAAGCCGATCCCGATGGTTGCGACGGCGAATGCAAGCCATTGATCCGATACAGCGTGTTCTACGAGCCTTGTCAAAAGCACGTAATACCCGGTGACTTCTCCAGATTGAGATTGAGATTGAGCGATCCCTGGGATTTCGGCGTACATGCTTTGGGAATAACGCTCGACGACTTCGCGCACTCGCTTGATCAATTCCGTTTTTTGTTCTGAATCGCTGCGTTCTTTAGATCGCAGCATCACTCGAAGCCAACGGCCTTTGTCAGATTCAAGTTCGCTTTCATGAGCCGACCTAGTTGCTGGCAGTTCGGTCGCATCAGCAGACTTATCGCTAAGCGGAGTATCGCTGAGCAGAGTATCGAAGAAACTACCCATTGCTTGTCGCATTCCAAGCCACCGAGCTTCGATTGGCACCATACGTAGTAAAGGTGATGACTTGCCGACGCGATCGGTATCAGCCAGGCTCAGAGCGCTCGTCAGACGCAGCGTTTCCCCATCCGCGTTCTTGCTCGGAATCTCGATTGCCAGTAACTCTCTTTCCATATCGAGGACTTGTTGCAAATACTTCTCCGTGATCGGGTTCGGTGCTCGAATCGCGACATCCCAAACACCCGCCCCACCCAGTTCCGTTTCAACGGTTCGATAAGCGAGTGCGATTGGGGAATTGGATTGGAAGTTCTTTAGGAAGTCGGTCTCGACCCGAAGACGCATTGAACCGATCAGGGAGATCGCGAGTAACATCGCGGAGATAGCTATCACCGATACAGATCGTCGTGTAGCCCAATCAAGAACTCTTTGCAGCAACCCTTGCAAGTACCTTTCCCCGGGTAATCGGCCAAGTGAGAAAACGGCAGGGGGCATCAATGCCATGGTAGGCACCAAGCAGAAGATCCCGACGAGAACGACGGCACAAGCCAAGGCCATCATGCATCCGTAGTCTTGAATGGGACCGACGCGAGAAAGCGCTAAGGAACCGAAGCCGATCGCATCGGTGACCACGGCCCAGAACATTGGCCACCATAGATTTTTCAGTGAGGCTTCTAGAGCCTCGGTAGCTCGTTGTGATCCGACCAGCTTCTCGCGGGCTTGATACTCCGATTGATATCCCACCATCCAATGCAATGTGGTTGCTACTCCGACAACCATCACGATCGATGAGAGCATGGAGGACACCATGGTCAGTTCCCATCCCAAGAGAACCAACAGTCCGCGAGTGACAATTAAAGACCACTGAACGACCAATACCACGATCAAAGCCCAGCGCAGCGAGCGAAAACCAGCAAGCATAAGCAGCGAGAGGCAGAGTGTTGAGAAAAGTGCCAAGCGGTTCCCATCTCGCTCGATTTCTCGAAACCCCTCATCGACCATTGCAAGGTGACCGACCAGCAACCCACCTGGTGCTGAATTGGAGAGGGATCGAAGCGATTCCAATACGGCGTTGTTACCAGGATCTTGCTGTTCTTCTTGATCGAGCAAGACTCCGATAGCGACTAAATCGGTATCCTTGGCATGGGTTTGTCCAGCAAACATTCGGCGGTATTCCATCGCCATTGCATTGCGTTCGTCTAGCAAAGGGCGTGTTGCAGTATCCCCTTTTGACTTTGCTGTGCTAGTTGTTGGACCAAAAAAACTAGTAGGCCCCTTGAGCATCGATAGCATCTGATCGATGCGGGATAAGTCCAATGCATATCGGACCCCGTCGATCGATTCAATTTTTTCCCGCCACTGGAGGTTTCGCTCGAGTCCGCTGCCATCACTTGCCCACAGATTGGGATCTCGGTAGGCGAATACCATGAATTGTGATACGCCAAAGCGACGTTCGACCCTTTCGAAAGTAAGCCTTTCTGGGTCTTGGGCCGGGAACATCTTTTCTAG